>Ga0134126_10014093_pt1 | contig 10093 bp, 8 predicted proteins | sample KB31752_FD_96881 | JGI IMG/M metagenome (GOLD analysis project Ga0134126, IMG submission 96881) | Terrestrial soil microbial communities with excess Nitrogen fertilizer from Kellogg Biological Station, Michigan, USA - KB3-175-2 | ecosystem: Environmental > Terrestrial > Soil > Unclassified ...
ACCCAGGCCAGCGCCCCGCCCCCCACCGCAAAAGCAATTGCCGTAAGTACCACCCAGCCCATACCATTCCTCCCGCGAGTATGGCAGGATTGTAGTATTTGAGGTTAGGCGAAGAAAAGGAAAAAGTGCTGCTCGTATCCGACTGCCTATGAAGAGCTTGCTTGTTTTCCTCTGTGGGGTGGGGGTTTTCCTCAGCGTGGCTGCCAGCCCCGCCACGGCGGCGGCTTACGATGAATCCGCGGAGCAGAAAATCTTCGAGCTGCTTAACCAGGCCCGCACCCAGCGCGGCTTACCGGCCCTTCAGGCCAACGCCCAGCTGCAGGAGGCGGCGCGGGCTCATTCCCAGCTCATGGCTTCGCGCCAGAAACTCTCCCACAAGTTCGGCGGCGAAGCGGTGGCCCGAGACCGCCTGGCCAGCACCGGCTTGCATTTCGATAATGACGGTGAGAACGTCGGCCTTAACCAGAGCGCCGAGGGGGCGCACCAGGGCTTCATGCATTCGCCGCCGCATCGCGCCAATATCCTCAATCCCGATTACAACGCGGTCGGCATCGGCGTGGTGTCGCGCGGCGGCAACATCTGGGTGACCGAGGATTTTGCCCGCACCTTCGCCGAATATTCCGCTTCCGGGGTGGAAGAAATCGTCGCCGGACGCGTGACCGAGTTGCGCGGCCGCGCCGGCCTGCCGGCCCTGGGCCGCCGTTTTGTTCCCGCGCTGCGCCAGGATGCCTGCAGCATGGCCCACCACGACAAGCTCGACCCCAGGCTCGCTATGCGCGTGCCCGAGGTGCGCCAGGCCGCCACTTTCACTTCCACCGAGCCCCAGATGCTTCCTCCCGAAGCCGCGGTTATTGCCCGTCAGCGCAATTCCCAGGCTTTCGCGGTCGGCGCCTGCTTCGCCCGCACCCGCAAGTATCCCGCCGGCGCCTACTGGGTGGTGCTGGTGACTTACTGATTGGCAAATGCGGATTCTGATCGTGGACTACGATCGGCGGTGGCCGGCCCTGTTCCATCGTGAGGCTGAAAGGATCCGATCCGCTCTGGGTAGCTGTGCCCTGCGCATCGAGCATGTTGGCTCCACCGCTGTGCCCGAGCTGGCTGCCAAACCCGTTATTGATGTTCTGCTGGAGGCCGCTGACTCCGCCCACGAAGCCTCCTACGCCCCCGCCCTGGAGGCAGCCGGTTATGTGCTGTGCATTCGCGAGCCCCTATGGCACGAGCACCGCATGTTCAAGGGGCCGGATACAGAAGTCAACCTACACGTCTTTTCGCGGGACTGTCCGGAAATAAAACGTATGCTCATTTTTCGTGACTGGTTGCGCAGCAATCCCGCGGACCGCGACCTGTACGCCCGCACCAAGCTTGGGTTGGCGACAAAGGAATGGAGCGAGGTGCAGGATTACGCGGACGCCAAGGCAACTATTGTTGAGCAGATCATCGCCCGTGCCCGCCGCGCCGGTTACTGACTTCCGACTCCTGACTACCGACTCCCGATCGCTGAGGACGGGACTTGCACTGGTAAGGCGGGTCTGCGTACGCTCGTCCTCCGCTGGGACTCCTGTATCTTGGTCTTGATATATTCTTCACCCGCGCGCATCATCTGCTTCCACATCTCATAGGCCCGGCCGTGCTCGTTGAGGAAGACAAGCGCGTCGGGCGTGCTCAGCGACGTGCCCATTTCGCGGGCGAACTGCTGCAGGTGCACGGCCGTCATCTCGGCCACCACTTTTTGCCGCCAGCATTTCTTCAGCTCCGCCATCGCCCTGCCCTCCCCAATCTGAACCGAAGATAAGCTTCCGGCTCCGGCGCGGCCATGGCTCTGGTCACAGCCATCTGTGACAAGGATCACAAAACGATGCCCGGGAGAAGCGCCGGCCCGCTGGGAATTTGCCTTATGGGGAGGGAATCATATATTCTTGCCCGACGTAAAGGCAGGAACGCCGAAGGGCGTGACCGTCGGGGTGGGGCGTTCTGCCGAATTCAGTGAAAGGTCGCGGCCGTCGCGATCTTCGGAGTCCGGGCCAATCAAACCGTGATGGCGACGACGCTTTCGTTGCTGTCTCAGCAAGACTTGTTGCAAAAGTCTGCAAAGGTCTGTAGAAGGCTCCAGCCATGAAGTTTCGCGGTAGACCCACGTTTTTTCTTCTCTTGGTCTTCGCCTGCTTTTCCTCTCCCTGTGCATGGGCAACAACCAACGAAGCCACAGCGCCGCCCTCGGATGCGGTGACCATCACCATTCCTGGCCCCCTGCACTCCTTTCTGCGGATGGCGGCAATTAGCCAACAGATCCCTCCGGAAGACGTGCTGCCGCTTCTGGCCCGCAATGTGATCACCCATGGTTATCAGGGCTGGCAGGACAAACCGGGCCCGCCCACCGAATTTCTGGTGCTGTTGAGCCGCTACGTGCAACAGGCCCGAGAGTTGACGAAGCTGGCTGGGGCGGAGGGCGTCATCCGTGTTTCCAATTGCGAGCAAGCGCCACCCCTGCTGCACATTCTCGGTTACCGGTTCCGGCAAGGTTGCGGCACGGCGTTGGAAACTGCAAATCCCGAAAGGGCCTTCCTTACCATTGACGCTGGCTTTCCACTGGTGGACTTGGAAGACGACCTGCATGCCGGCAAACCCTTTGTATACCCATTTCCTGGTTCTCCCGTGCCGGCACTATTCAGCGAGAAGGATTGGACCTCCATTCGAGGAGTCGAGGCGAAGACCCTCCTTGATGCGCTGCTGGACGACCCAGCGCTGTCGCGCCTTTATGCCGCCCTTTCTCAAGTGGATCCCGAGACCAGACTTGCTCTGAAGCGGTCTCCGGGACTCAACCGGCTCATATCCGCTTCCGCGGCGCTGGATTTTTATGGAACTCACCTTGCGATTCGCTCCGGCCGGGTAGTGGTGCCGGGAGGAACTCCCGCGGAATTGGCGTGGAAGGATCTGGTGGGCGCGAGCACGGCTTCGCCCGGGCAATTCGTGCTGCGATTATTGACCAAAGACGAGGGCTGGCTCGCGGCTTACTTCGATGCGTTATCGCGCACCACTCAGACGCGGCAGGCCTATTTCACCGAGCCGCACCGCTTGCGGCGCTTCTATCAGGCGCTGCGGGGGCGGGATTTATTTCCTGACGCCTACAAAGGCGCCTTTCGCCCCAACCCCGGTCTGTTGCTGCTGGTGACTCGTCTTCGCCTGGGGACGGACGGGGAGCCGCAGGTACCGGGCAGCCTGGAAGTATGGAAGGAGATCTTTCGTCAGAAAACCGATTCGAAAATCGTCCACCGCCTGGGGAAACAAGCCGATCACTGGAGAACTCCCGAGCAATTGGTGCAGGGGCTGATTGGAGCCAGCCGCGCGAAAACCGATGACGGGCCCCTGCAAATTTATCTGTTGCTGAGCGAACTGGATGCCGAGCGTCCGCCCGGGCGCCGCCTGAGTCCGGAAACAGTGCGTTTGCTGGCTCGCAAATTCGCAAGCTTCAGCGATCAATATCTTATCTTTTCCGAGTTTCCGGACCTGGATAATGCCTCGATCACGCGCTTTCTCGCTATTGCGGAGGGCCTCAATCGAATTCCCGATATCACTCTGCGTGGAAATGCTATGGGAATTTTTCAGAGCAACGCAGGGCTGTGGCAGATTCTGGCACGGCAGGGGCAGATCCCGAAGGCGTCGCTGAACAGTTCCTGGCAAAAGGTCACCGCTCCCTTCAGCAGGATTTCCTCGGCTACCCAGCTGTTCGACGCCGGCCGCCGCTCATTGCGCGAACTGATGCAGGCAGCGACCGGCAAACCGGGCTACTCACAAGATGAAATCATTGACTTGCTGGCTGGTCCGCCACAGTCCAGTCCGGAGGCTCGCCAGATACACGAAGAACTGGCAAAAAAACTTCGCTCCGACCTCGATGGCCAGCGACTGGTTTCTCTCGACACCATATTGGCGCTGGGGAATGAATTGGACGCCGCAGCCGGGAACAGAGGCGCGGAAACTGCGGCTCTGCCTTTGGTGGGTGAATTGCGGGAATTCGAGATGCCGAGGCCCATCTTCAGCCGTGGTGAAAGGACGGAATGGGCAACCGGAGTCTACAACAACCGCCACACCGATTTAGAAATGCGCACGAATCTGGCGAAGGTAATCAAATCCCATCCTTCCCCGGAGCGATTGGCCAGGGCTCGCAGCGAGCTGGTCCCCTTCCTGCGCGACACCCTGGTGGGTTTGAACTACGCGTATTACGAGCCACCGGGCTCTCAGATCCTGCGCAACAATCCTCTTTTTGTCCGCTCCCATGACTTTGCCGGGGAAACGCTCGCGGGATTGAGTTCCGTCTGGAAAACACCACAACTGCTTGGGGTCGGTAACCCCGCGGGTGGAGGCGCTCACTTGGTCGGCTCTCTTGCGAATCTGCCCTATGTGCTGGCGGAGGCGGAGGAAGACTTTATCGCGCCGCGAAATGTTCAGGCGCTCATCTGGACGGAAATGGTAGCGGTTTTCCTGACCGACGCGACTTTATCGCGGTGGTGGAACGTCAGCCCGGAGGAGCTGCATGCCGTGGCCCTCTATCAGCAGGCCGGAGAGGCGCTGCTTCTGGCCAGCCAGAGCAATGATCCACTGCGCAATAAGGTACTGACCATCCTGGGGGACCGCATGGCGCCCGCAAGGCTGGCGCGAGTGGAGAACATTTTGCGAACCGGGCGGCTCGCCGAGGCAAGTCCGTTGATTATGCCGGCTGACACGTTCTATCTGGAGGCTGAGTTCCGCCGAAGATTTCCTGAGGACAACGCTTCTTCGGGACCTGCGGGGAAAGAGTTGCAGGTTCTTGCCAGGCGTCATCCGGCAGAGGTCAGTTGGAAGCGGCTGTCTCGAGACTTCGGCGTGCCTCACCCCATGCTGGCGCAAAGTTATGCACGCGAGTTGCTGAATGTGCAACCCTTTCCGGCCTGCGAGGGATATGGAAGCGCCTTGCTGGCGGAGTCCTGGGATTCCAATTATCTGTACTGGGCCCGCCTGGCAGATGGGATGGGTTATTCCCCTGTGATGCTGAACCAACTGGTTCCGGAACTTACGCGCCGCATGGCAGAAGACATCTTCGCCACCGATGCGGGGGATTGGCCCGCATTGCTTCGGGCATTGCGCCAAACCAGAGAAGAGTTCCGCGCGGGAAAAGGCGGTTTGTCGCCATCGAAGGATACGATTTCGCAGGCGGCGGAATCATCACGCGCGAAAAAGAATCACGATTAGCGTCTGTGCACAGTTTGACTTGCAGAGGCTCCATGAAGAAATTCTATCTCCTCCCCTTGGGATTGCTGGCGCTCTTTCTGCTGTGTCCCGGAACCGGGACGATGGCTCAGGAGGGCGAATCACGAATTCTTGTGATTGTGAACATGGTGCAGCTGAATGTGGCTGTGACGGACAATAAAGGCAATTACATAACTGGACTTCGGCCGCAGGATTTTGCCGTGTTGGAGGATGGCATTCCGGAACGGATTGCCACATTTGGCGAAGGCAATGAGCTGACTCGTTCATTGCTGGAGGTTGCAGACGACAAACCTACGCCGCAAGGGGGTGACCGCCCCTCCCCGCGCCCGGACCCTCCTCCTGAGACCTTCGCTTCGGCTATAGCCGGCGCTAACGTGTTCATCCTGTTTGACACCAGCAATTACATGTATCGCCATTTTGTGTTTGCCCAGGATGCCATCGCTGATTTTGTCCGCACTTTGGAGCCCGCCAACAAAATAGCTTTCTATTCCTACAGCCGTGACTTGTCACGAGTGGCTCGCCTTACACCCGATCGCTCGCAGGTGTTACGGGGGGTGCGTGCGACCGTGGCCGGCGATAACGCCGCCCTCTACAATGCTTTACTGCTGACGGTTAAGGATGCAGCCCAGCAAAGCGGGCGAAAAGTGGTGGTGGTCTTTTCCAACGGACCGGACAATGCCAGCACCGTGCCTCCAGAGGATGTCGCAGAGTTGGGTCAATCGAGCGGAGTGTCCATTTACATGGTCAGTACCCAGCAAGCCCAGTTGGATTCTGTCTCCACCGCGGTATTTGAGAGGATGACAGCGGCCACCGGCGGAAAGGCCTACTTTACCAAGAGCTGGAAGGACCAGGAAAAAGCGTTTGCTTCGGTGCGGGATGATCTGGCTCACCTCTACTCGATCAGCTACTACCCCCAACCCAATCCCAATCAGGGTTGGCGCAGTATATCCGTGAAACTGGTCGGCGAACGCCTGAAGAAGTATCACATCCGCACGCGGAATGGATACCGGCCCCAACCCGTCCGATTCTCCGGGAGCACCTCAGCCTCTCACACCCAATTTGTTCCACAGTAATCCGGAGATTCGTGCTCGGCGCGAGAGATCGGCTCCTATTGATTCATCCACTCCGGGTCCCCCACCGCAAGTACGGGTAAGTGCTTAAACATCTCCCGTCGCTGCTGGCGCCTGGGGCGGGACGCTGCCGTTGGGTTGGGCCGGCCACGTCGCCTGTGCTAATCTGCAGCCCAGACCTTCATTTCCAGCGGCTTTGCGGGCGGGGTCTGACAGCGGCAACGTGGACAGCAGCGACAATATCCGTTTCGGTACCGCCGGCTGGTCCTACAAGGACTGGGAAGGAATCGTCTATCCTCCCGAGGTGCGCCTGCGCAAGCAGCATCCGCTCGACTACCTGCCGCAGTTCGTGGACGTGATCGAAATCAATACTTCCTTCTACGGACACATCAAGCCTGAGCTGGCCAAGCTGTGGTGCAAGAAGGTGGAAGCGGTGAATCCTGGTTTTGTTTTCACTGCCAAGCTGCACCGGTCTTTTACCCACTCGCCGGTGGCGGTGATTGAAGGCACCTCGGCCGCTACCATCAAGCCCACCGACGAAGACGAGATTCAGGCCAAGGAGGGCCTGGAGGCGCTGGCTTCTGAGCGCCGCCTGGGCGCCCTGCTCATCCAGTTTCCCGTTTCCTTCAGGAACACGGATGAGAACCGCGAATACCTGGAATGGCTGCTGCGGCAATTTATCGAGTTTCCACGCGTGGTCGAGGTGCGCCACTCCAGCTGGAACCGCGACGAGACTTTGCGCTATTTTTCCCAGAAAAACGTGGCCTTCTGCAACATTGACCAGCCGGTTCTCGGCCAGTCGCTCCCGCCCACCCAGCACGTCACCTCCGAAATCGGCTACGTGCGCCTGCACGGCCGCAATTACGACCAGTGGTTCGATTGCGACAACCGCAACGACCGCTACAACTACCTGTACAGCGAAACCGAACTGGCCGGCTGGAAGAGTAAAGTGGAAAACATCTCCCGCCAGTCGCAGGTCACCTACGTGGTGGCCAATAACCACTTTCAGGGCAAAGCTGTGGTCAACGCCATCCAAATGAAACACTTGATCAGCGGCCGTCCCGTCAAAGTCCCCGAACTGCTGCTCAAGCGCTACCCGGAACTGGAAAAGGTGGCGGCCGCAACTACGGCGGCCTGAGCAAGCACTCAGCCCTCAGCCCAGGACCTGCAAGCCTCCAGCCGGCCCAGTGTTAAGTGTTGCTGAAACCTTTTGTCGTCCTCCGGCGTATTAGTTAACGGGCCCGGACGCGACCACCCAAGCTTGCGGTTACCTTCCGCAAGGGTCAGCGTCCAAGCAGATGGGGAAAGGAGAAAGGTTATGGACGCTAGATACAACTGGATCATTGACAGTACACCCCTTCGGGTCGCAATCAATGTTACGGCGTTTGTTATGTGGCTGGGACTGGCGATTGCGCTGATTGCGCTTTAGCTTTTCGGCAACAAAGGTGCACCGGCTAAATGTCAGCTACTTAAGGGCGTTGCGAATGCTCTGCGCTGTCGCTCATACACTGTAATGTCGTTTTCGTGTTGCAGCGTAAGCCCGATGTCGTCCAGTCCTTCCAGGAGAAACGTGCGCTTGAAATCGTCAATCTCAAAGCGCCCCAGAAAGTCGGACTGGTCGCGAACTTCCCGCTTTTCCAGGTCAATAGTGAGGAAATAACCCTCAAATTGGGTGGTTCTTAGCACCAGTTCCGCCACCTGTGTTTCGCTAAGCACTACCGGCAGAATCCCATTCTTCGTGCAATTAGTGGCAAAAATATCGGCAAAAGAGGGGGCGATTATGGTCCGAAAGCCATAATCCAGCAGCGCCCAGGGCGCATGCTCACGCGAAGAACCGCAACCAAAGTTCTTTCCTGCCACCAGGACGCTCGCCCCGGCATAGCGCGGGTGGTTGAGCACAAATGACGGATCCAGCTTTCCATCAGCAAGATAGCGCCAATCGTAAAACAGGAACTGGCCGTAGCCGCTGCGCTCGATGCGCTTCAGAAACTGCTTGGGAATAATCTGGTCGGTGTCAACATTGGCGCGATCCAGCGGCGCCACTCTCCCGGTATGGATGCGAAAGGCCTGCATGTCAGTCGCGGTACTCCCAGTTCCTGATGTCCACGAAATGTCCGGCAATAGCGGCGGCGGCAGCCATGGCGGGACTCACAAGGTGGGTGCGCCCGCGCGCGCCCTGGCGCCCCTCAAAATTGCGGTTACTCGTGGAGGCGCAGCGCTCAAGCGGTTGCAGGATGTCGGGGTTCATTCCCAGGCACATGGAGCAACCAGATTCGCGCCACTCGAAGCCAGCCTCGCGAAACACCTGGTCCAGTTTCTCCTTCTCGGCCGCTCTCTTCACCGCCTGGGAGCCGGGCACGACCATGGCTTGGACCTTGGAGTTTACCCGGTGACCTTTGGCGACACGCGCCGCGGCACGCAGATCTTCCAGGCGCGCGTTGGTGCAGGAGCCAATAAAAACACGATTGACCGCCACCTCCTGCATTGGCGTTCCGGCGCGCAGTCCCATGTACTCCAGGGCGCGGAGGGCCGCGCTGCGTTCGGCTTCAGAAGGAAAGTGCCGGGGGTCGGGAACATGTTCCGTAACAGGAACAACCATACCGGGGCTGGTGCCCCAGGTGACGGCGGGAGCCAGCTCGGCGGCGTCAATTTCCACCACGCGATCAAAGAAAGCTCCGGGATCGCTGGGCAGTCTCTTCCAATAGTCCACGGCTTGGTCCCAGGCCCCGCCCTGAGGGGCAAAGCGGCGGCCCCGCATGTATGCGAAGGTGGTTTCGTCCGGGGCCACCAAACCAGCGCGGGCGCCAGCCTCGATGCTCATGTTGCAGAGCGTCATGCGGCCTTCCATAGTGAGTCCGCACACCGCTTCGCCCGCATACTCGATGACCTGTCCGGTGGCGCCATCGGTTCCGATGCGCCCGATAATGGCGAGGGCCAGATCCTTGGCGGTTACACCCGGGGGCAGAGAACCGCGCACCACAATCTGCAAAGTCCTGGGACGCGGCTGCCGCAGACACTGGGTGGCCAGCACGTGCTCAACTTCGGAAGTCCCGATACCGAAGGCCAAAGCGCCGAACGCCCCATGAGTGCTGGTGTGGCTGTCGCCGCAAACGATGGTCGCGCCAGGACGGGTCAGGCCAAGTTCCGGGCCAATCACGTGCACAATGCCTTGCTCGGCGGAATCAATATCAAATAGCGGGACGCCAAAATCACGGCAGTTGCGGCGCAAGGCTTCCACCTGCTGAGCGGCGATGGGATCGCGAATGATGCTGCGCTCCGCCGCCAGGGTGGGGACGTTGTGGTCCACAGTGGCGAACGTGAGGTCGGGGCGGCGCACCTTGCGTGCGGCCAGGCGCAAGCCCTCGAAGGCCTGCGGCGACGTAACTTCATGTACCAGGTGGAGGTCAATGTAGAGCAGGGCAGGCTCGCCCGCGGGCTGGCAGACGACGTGTTCGTCCCAGATTTTTTCGAAGAGAGTGCGCGGCCGGCTCATCAATGCTCCAGCTTACACCGCGTGGTAGGCATGGCGGCTGTCGAGAATGTCTGCGACCACCTTTTCCACCTGCATGCCCATCTGCACGGTGGAAACCAGGTCAATGCGGGAGCGGCCGCGGGCCAGGTCGGCGGTGCGGTAGCCCGCTTCCAGAACGGAGTGGATGGCGAACTCAACGTCGCGCGCCTCCTGCTCCAATCCGGCGGAATAGCGCAGCAGCATGGCGGCGGAAGCGATCGCTCCCAAGGGGTTGGCAATGCCGCGCCCGGCAATGTCGGGAGCGGAGCCG
>Ga0134126_10014094_pt1 | contig 10093 bp, 10 predicted proteins | sample KB31752_FD_96881 | JGI IMG/M metagenome (GOLD analysis project Ga0134126, IMG submission 96881) | Terrestrial soil microbial communities with excess Nitrogen fertilizer from Kellogg Biological Station, Michigan, USA - KB3-175-2 | ecosystem: Environmental > Terrestrial > Soil > Unclassified ...
GCCGAGACCGAGATCAAGCTCGCGGCGCTGCTGCCGCTGCTGGCGCCCTAGGCGCCGCTCGCCGCCGCCTCCCAGACGCGCCGGTGCAGCTCGACGTTGGCGCCGCGCTCGGTGCGCACCTCGACGATCGTCGACCGGGTCGAGGCGAATGCGCGCTCGATCGACTCCCTGAACCCGCCCACGTCCCGCGGGCTCTCGTGATCGAGGCCGTAGAGCGCCGCGACGGCCGCGAGGTCGAGGCCGGCGGGTGTGGCGACGTGCGCCTCGTAGTGCGCGGAGGCGAGCGGCGAGCGCGCCACTTCGAGGAAGTCGAAGATGCCGCCGCCCCCGTTTTCGAGTGCGACGATCGTGAGCTTCAGCCCGAGCCGCCGGGCGGCGAGCAGCCCGCCGATGTCGTGCGCGAGCGCGACGTCGCCGATCAGCAGCACCGTCGGGCGGCCGCGGTTCGCCGCCGCTGCGCCGAACGCGCTCGAGATCGTCCCGTCGATGCCGTTGGCGCCGCGGTTGCAGAGCACGCGCGGCGGGTCCGGGCGCGCCGGCCAGAACGTCTCGATGTCGCGGACGGGCATCGAGGATGCGACGAACAGCGTCGCCTCGGCCGGCAGCAGCGTGCCCAGCTCGGCCGCGATCCGCGGCTCGGACAGTCCGGCCGCAGCCACGACGCCCTCGATCGCGCTGCTCGCACGCTCGTCGGCGGCGCGCCAGGCTGCCAGCCATTCGGGCTCAGCCGGCTGCGGCCCGGCCTCCCTGCCCGAGAACCCGGCGAGCGCCGACAGCGTCTCCGCCGGCGCCAGCGGCAGGGACAGCGACACGGCGGCGTCCGGATCCTGCCAGGCGCCCTCGGGATCGAGGGCGATCTGCGTGACGCCGCGCAACCGCGCGAGCCAGGCGCGGAGCGGCTTGGAGACGGGGAGGTCGCCCACCCGCAGCACGAGATCGGGCCGCAGCTCCTCGCCCAGCTGCTCGGTGCGCAGCAGCGCGTCGTAGTGGGCGATCGCCGCGTCGCCGCGGCGTGCGCCGGACATCGGGTCGGCGAGCAACGGCCAGCCGGCGGCCTGCGCGAACGCGCTCGCGGCCTCGCCCAGCGGCGCCTCGCGCTCGTAGCGGCCGGCGACGACCACGCCGCGCCGCGCGCCTTCGATCGCGTCCATGAAGGGCTTGAAGGTGTCGGAGGTCGTCGCGGAGACCCCGGAGCCGCGCCGCACGAACGGCGCTCCGTCCGCGCGTCCGCTGTCATCGGCCGGTGGCTCCTCGCTGCCGATGAGCGGCTCGCGCAGCGGGAAGTTCAGGTGCACCGCACCCGGGCGCCCTTCGAGCGCCGTCCAGTAGGCGCGGCAGGCGAGCGTTCGGATCCACCGCATCTGCGCAGGCCCGGCGCCCGCCGGCGAGACCTCGACGAACCACTTCACGGCGCTGCCGTAGAGCTTCAGCTGGTCGATCGCCTGCCCGGCGCCGACATCGCGCAGCTCCGCCGGGCGGTCGGCGGTGAGCAGCAGCAACGGCACGCGCGCCTCGTGCGCCTCGATCGCGGCGGGCAGCAGCTCGGCGGCGGCGGTTCCGGACGTGCAGGTGACCGCGACCGGCAGCCCGCTCGCCTTCGCGAGCCCGAGCGCGAAGAAGCCGGCGGCCCGCTCGTCGATGTGCGAATGCGAGCGCAGCCGCTCCTCGCCGGCCAGCGCGAGGATCAGCGGCGCGTTGCGCGAGCCCGGCGACGTGCAGGCGTCGCGCATCCCGCAGCGCGCGAGCTCGTCCACGAAGGCTCGCAGCAGCAGGTGGGTTTCGGTCGTTGGGTTCATAGGATGCGCCCGTGCCGGAGACGCTCGTCCTACTGCACGGCTTCGGGGGCACGCACCGCGCCTGGGACGGCGTGACGGCGCGGCTGGATCCGGAACGCTATCGCCCGCTCGCGCTCGACCTCCCGGGGCATGGCGCGGCCGCGGCCGAGGAGCGGCCGATCAGCTTCGCCTCCTGCACGGCAGCGGTGCTCGCCGCCGCCCCGGAGCGGTTCGCCCTGGGCGGCTACTCGCTGGGCGGGCGCGTGGCGCTGCACGTCGCGCTGGCGGCGCCCGAGCGCGTCAGCGCGCTGTGCGTGATCGCGGCGAACCCGGGCATCGAGGACCCGCGGGAGCGTGCCGCGCGCGTGGCCTCCGACGAGCAGCTCGCGCGAGAGCTCGAGACCGGCTCGTTCGAGGGCTGGATCGAGCGCTGGCGCACGCAGCCGCTGTTCGCCGCGGAGCCGCCGGAGGTCGGCGAGCTGGCGAGGGCCGATCAGCGGCGCAACCAGCCGACGGCGCTCGCGGCCGCCCTGCGGGGACTCTCCACGGGTGCGATGGAGCCGCTGTGGGATCGCCTCGGGGAGCTGGCGATGCCGGTGTCGCTCGTCGCCGGCGAGCGCGACGCCAAGTACACCGCGCTTGCCGAGCGCGCGCTGGGGCTGCTGCGAAACGGCTCGCTGAGCATCGTCGCCGGGGGGCACGGGCTGCCACTGGAGAACCCGCAGGGCGTCGCCGAGGTGCTCGAACGGCAGGCGCCCTAGAGGTCGAGCGCCGGCAGCCCGTCGAGGCTCACGGAGTTCTTCTCCCGCTGGTAGGAGAGCAGCGCCTCCTCGCCTCCCACCCTGACCTTCTTCTCCGCCCAGGCGTCCTGGTGGGGGCGCAGCCCCTCGAACGTCATCAGCGGCACGCCATAGCCGCAGGAGTCCGCGACGCGCGTGACATCGACCACGACGATCGCGCGGCGGGCGGCCGGCACGGCCGGCTGCTCGAAGGCGCAGCGCTCGAGCAGCCCGGCGAAGCGCTCGTCGGCCGCCGCGACGATCTCGGCGCGGCCGTGCAGGCGCACGATCCGCGGCGGCCCCGAGAAGGCGCACAGCATCACCACCACGCGGCCGTTCTCGCGCACGTGGGCGATCGTCTCCGCGCCGCTGCCGACCACGTCCAGGTAGGCGACGGTGTGCTCGTCGAGCACGCGCAGCGTCCCGATCGGACCCTTCGGGGACACGTTGACGTGGCCGTCGGCGGCGAGCGGGGCGCTCCCGACGAAGAACATCGGCTGGTCGGCGATCCAGCCCCGCAGGCGCTCGTCGATCCCGTCGAAGACCTTTCCCATGCGGAGAGGATAGGGAGGCGCCGCCGCGCTGCGAGCGGCTCCCCGCCGAGCTCCGGGCCGTCCATGTCGCTACAGCGGCTCGACCCCGAGCCCTGGACCCGGAGGCACCGCGATCGCGCCGCCGCGCGCGGGCAGCGGGTTCTCGATGCCCTCGAACAGCGACAGGGTCGCGAGACCGCAGTGGGGGAGGGGCCCGCGCGAAGCCAGCGCCGCGGCGGCCTGCAGCGCGGCCGCGACGCCCAGCGGCCCGTCGAGCGTCGAGGCGAGATACACCTCCGCGCCCGAGGCGCGGACCAGCGCCGCCGCCGCGACGAGCGCGCCGATGCCGCCGCAGCGGGAGATCTTCAGGCACACGGCGTCGGCGATGCCGCCGCCCAGCGCGCCGCGCTCGGAGGCGGTCTCGTCGATCGCGACCCGCACCGGCACCCGCTCGCGCACCTCGCGCATGCCCGCGAGACCGTGCACCGGCTCCTCGACCAGCTCGAGGCCGGCGGGGGCCAGCGCCTCGATCGTGCGCACCGCCTGCTCGACGTCCCATGCGCCGTTGGCGTCGAGCCGCAGCGAGGCGCCGGGGCCGGCGGCCGCGCGCACGGCGGCCACACGCCCGGCGTCGTCCCCCGCGCCGACCTTCAGCTTCAGGCACTCGAACCCCTCGCCGACGGCTTGCGCCGCCTGCTCGGCGGCGGCTGTGCGGTCGGTCGCGGTGATCGTCGCGTTGACCGCGACGCTCGGCGCGTGGCGGTCGCTGAGCAGCTCGGCCACCGGGCGGCCCGCCTTCCGTCCCGCCCGATCCCACAGCGCGAGGTCGATCGCCGCCAGCGCCGCAGGGATGTCCGCACGGCTGCGGCAGGCCTCCATCAGGTGATCGCCGCGCGCCTCTCCCGCCTCGTGCAGCGCCGGGACGTATTCCTCCAGCGCCGCCCAGACCTCGTCCATCGGCGGTCCGCCGTAGGAGGGGAGGGGGGCGGCCTCGCCGTAGCCGGTGACGCCGTCCTCTCCGGTCAGGGTGACGATCGCGAGCTCGCGCTCGGTGACCTCGCCCCATGCCGCCCGCAGCGGCTCGGCGAGGCGCAGCCGTTCGCGGCGCAGCTCGAGCCTCACGGGTGGATGCCGCCCGCGGCGAGGATGCCGGCCGAGTAGAGCAGGCAGAAGACGAGCTGCAGCATGCCCGTGCGCGCGAGCGCGCCGTTCAGGGACGGGCCGTCGACGCGGGTGCGCACCACCCGCGTGACGGCGATCGCCAGGGGGAGCGCCAGCCAGGGCAGCAGCAGCCAGGCGTTCATCGAGCCGAGCGGCCACGGCAGCGGCGCGATCACGAAGGCGCCTGAAAGCATCGCCACGTAGAGGTCGCGGGTGCGCGCGCGCCCGAGCCGCACGGCCAGCGTGCGCTTGCCCGCGCGGCGGTCGGTGTCGATGTCCCGCACGTTGTTGACCACGAGGATCGCGCTCGCCAGCAGACCCACGGGCACCGCGCAGACGAACGCCTCCCACGGCAGCTCCTGGACCTGCACGAAGTAGGAGCCCGTGACGGCGACGATGCCGAAGAAGAGGAACACGAACAGCTCACCGAGTCCCTCGTACCCGTATGGGCGTGGTCCGCCGGTGTAGAGCACGCCTGCCAGGATCGAGGCCGCTCCGACCGCGAGAAGCTCCCAGCCGGCCACCGCGATCAGGTAGATGCCGCACGCGACGGCCAGGCCGAAGGTGACGTAGGTGGCGATCAGGACCTGCCGCGGCGGCACCAGCCCGCCGGCGGTGACGCGCACCGGGCCCAGGCGGTCCTCGGTGTCCGCGCCGCGCCGCGCGTCGGAGTAGTCGTTGGACAGGTTGGTGCCGACCTGGATGAAGATCGCGCCGAACAGGGCGGCCACGAACGCCAGCGGATGGAACGTGCCGTCGCCCAGCGCCAGGGAGGTGCCGACGAGCACCGGCGCGATCGCCGCGGGCAGCGTGCGCAGCCGCGCGGCCATCAGCCAGATGCGAAGCGCCGAGGAGCGCGGACGCTCCAGCGTCGCGGGTGCGGACATCAGGCCCGCCGCGGGAACTGGGAGAAGTCGGGCTTGCGCTTCTCCTTGTAGGCGTCGCGACCCTCCTGCGCCTCCCGGCTTTCGTAGAAGAGCAGGTTGGTGTCGTGCGCCAGCTGCTGGATCCCCGAGAGGCCGTCCTCGGTGGCGTTGAAGCTCGCCTTCAGCAGCCGCAGCGCGAACGGCGACAGCGCGAGCATCTCCCGGCACCACTGCACCGTCTCCTCCTCCAGGCGCTCCAGCGGCACGACCGTGTTCACGAGCCCCATCGCGAGTGCCTGCTGTGCGTCGTATTGGCGGCACAGGAACCAGATCTCCTTCGCCTTCTTCGGCCCGACCAGCTCCGCGAGCACGCCTGCGCCGAAGCCGCCGTCGAATGAGCCGACCTTGGGGCCGACCTGGCCGAAGCGCGCGTTGTCAGCCGCGATCGTGAGGTCGCAGACGACGTGCAGCACGTGCCCGCCGCCGATCGCGTAGCCGGCGACCATCGCGACGATCGGCTTGGGCAGCCTGCGCATCTGCACGTGCAGGTCGGTGACGTGAAAGCGCCCGACGCTCGCAAGGCCGTCGCCCTCGTCCTGCAGGTAGCCGGTGTCGCCCCGCACGCGCTGGTCGCCGCCGGAGCAGAACGCGTCAGGTCCCTCGCCGGTCAGCACGATCACCCCGACCGACTGGTCCTCGCGGGCCAGGTCGAGCGCCCGGGAGATCTCGATGATCGTCCGCGGGCGGAACGCGTTGCGGACCTCGGGCCGCGCGATCGTGATCTTCGCGATGCCCGCGTCCTCGCCTGTGGAGAGCTCGTAGCGGATGTCGGAGTAGGAGCCCTCGCCGGGCTGCCATGCGGTGCTCATCGGCGCGAAGGCTAGCCTGTTGCGCGATGGAGACCGGGTCATGGCTCGAACGTGCCGCCTCGCGGGCTGCCGGCCATACCGCCGTCGAGACGCCCACGGCGAGCTGGACCTACACCGAGCTGCTCGACGCGGCACGAGCCGGTGCCGCGCGCCTTCGCGAGCAGGGCGCAGGTCCGGGCGCCCCCGTCGCAATCGCCCTGCCGCCGGGCCTCGCGTTCGTCCAGGCTCTGCACGCGTGTCTGCTGCTCGGTTCGCCGGCGGTGCCGGTCGATCCGCGCCTGGCGCCTGCCGAGCGCGAGCGTGTCGCCGCCGGCGCCGCCGTGCGCCTGGAAGAGCCGCTGCCGCTCGAGGGCGCCCGTCTGGAAGCGGGCGCCCGCCACGACCTCGACGCGACCGCGCTCGTCGTCCACACCTCGGGCACGACGGCGGCGCCGCGGCCTGTCGAGCTCAGCTACGGCAACCTGCTCTGGAGCGCGCTCGGCTCCGCCGTCGCGCTCGGCAGCGGGCCCGAGGACCGCTGGCTGTGCGCGCTGCCGCTCTCGCACGTGGGCGGCCTCTCGATCCTGATCCGCTCGGCGATCTACGCCACCACCGCGGTCGTCCACGAGCGCTTTGAGACCGACCGCGCGCTGTACGCGCTGCGCGAGCAGGGGATCACGCTCGCGAGCCTCGTCGCGACGACGCTCGCGCGGCTGCTGGACGCGGGGCTCGAACGGCCGCCTGCGTTGCGCTGCGCGCTGACGGGCGGGGGCCCGGTGCCGCCTGCGCTGCGCGAGCGGGCGCTCGGGGCGGGCGTCCCGGTCAGCCTCACCTACGGGCTCACAGAGACGGCCTCGCAGGTGACGACGCTTCCGGCCGGCGCGCTCGACGATGCGGCGTACAGCGCCGGGCCGCCGCTCTTCTGCACGGGGCTTCGCATCGCCGGCGACGGCGAGATCGAGGTCTCGGGCCCGACCGTCGCGCGTTCCGCGGCGCTGCGCGAGGGCTGGCTTGCGACCGGCGACCTCGGCCGCGTGGACGAGCGCGGCTGGCTGCGGGTGCTCGGACGCAAGGCCGACACGATCGTGACCGGCGGCGAGAACGTGGCGCCCGCGGAGGTCGAGGCGGTGCTCGAGGCCCACCCGCTCGTGATCGAGGCGGCCGTCGTCGGGCGCCCGCACGAGGAATGGGGCGAGATGGTTGCGGCCTGGATCGTGGCCGAGCCCGGCGCGCGCATCGACTGGGACGAGCTGCTGGCTCACTGCCGCGCGCAGCTCGCGCCCTACAAGATCCCGAAGGATTTCGACCGCACGGACGACCCGCTGCCGCGGGCGGCGTCGGGCAAGCTGCTACGCAGGGAGCTGGCATGAGCGACACGTTCGACCCCGAGGCGCACCGCGCCGAGAGCCTTCAGAACTGGGAAGACGCGGCGGCGGGGTGGACTCGCAACGCGGCGTTCGTGCGCACGTGGATGGCGCCGGTCTCGCACTGGATGATCGAAGCGATCGCGCCCCAGCCCGGCGAGCGGATCCTCGAGCTGGCCGCCGGCACGGGCGAGACGGGCCTGCTCGCCGCCGAGGTCGTCGCCCCGGGCGGCAGCGTGCTGATCTCAGACCAGGCGGAGGCGATGCTCGACGGCGCTCGCGGGCGCGCGCAGGAGCTGGGCATCGCCAACGTCGAGTTCAAGGTCCTGAACGCGGAATGGATCGACGAGCCGTTGGCGAGCTTCGACGCGGCCCTGTGCCGGTTCGGCTACATGCTCATGACCGACCCGGCCGCGGCGCTCGCCGAGACGCGCCGTGTCCTGCGTCCCGGCTCCGGGCGGCTCGCGCTCGCCGTCTGGGACGAGATCGCCGCCAACCCGTGGTTCGGCTTCTTCACGCAGGAGCTGCGTGAGCGGGGCGAGCCGGCGGCGGATGGGCCCGGACCCTTCTCGTGGAGCTCGCCCGAGATCGTTCGTGCCGCGCTCGAGGACGCGGGCTTCTCCGTCGAACGGCTCGAGACGCTCGACCTGCTCCGGCGTCACGCCGGCTTCGACGAGCTCTGGGACGTCCAGCTCGACGTCTCGCGGCGGCTGCACGACGCGGTGCTCTCTCGTCCGCAGGCCGAGGTCGAGGACATCCGCGCCTCGCTGCGCGAGCGGCTCGCACCCTTCACCGCGGCGGACGGCAGCCTCGAGATCCCGGGGCGCGTGATTGTCGCGCGCGCCGACGCCTGACGGGCGCCGCGGCTCGCCGAGCCGGGCGCCGGCCGGCCCCGGAACCGGACCGCGGCGGCGTCTCGGATACGCTGCCGCGCATGATCTACGACGACGATGCAGACCTCTCCCTCCTCGACGGCAAGACCGTCGCCATCATCGGCTACGGCTCGCAGGGCCACGCCCACGCGCTGAACCTCAAGGACTCGGGCGTCGACGTCGTCGTCGGGTTGCGTCCCGACTCCGCGTCGGTCGCGAAGGCGATGGAGCAGGGACTCGACGTGCTCTCCGTCGTGGAGGCCGCGAGCCGCGGCGATCTCGTGATGATCCTGCTGCCCGACGAGCTCCACCGCGCGGTCTGGGAGGCCGAGATCAAGGACGGCATCGCCGAGGGCAACATGATCCTGTTCGGCCACGGCTTCTCGATCCACTACAAGGAGATCGAGCCCCCGCCCGGCGTCGACGTCGGCATGGTCGCGCCCAAGGGCCCGGGCCATCTCGTCCGCCGACAGTTCACCGAAGGCAGTGGCGTGCCGGGGCTGATCGCGGTCCAGGATGCGACCGGCAACGCGCGCGCGCTCGCACTCGCCTACGCCAAGGGCATCGGCTGCACGCGCGGCGGTGTGATCGAGACGAGCTTCAAGGACGAGACCGAGACCGACCTGTTCGGCGAGCAGGCCGTCCTGTGCGGCGGCGCCTCCGAGCTGGTGCAGGCGGGCTTCGAGACGCTCGTCGAGGCCGGCTACGACCCGGAGATGGCGTACTTCGAGTGCCTGCACGAGCTCAAGCTGATCGCCGACCTGATGTACGAGAAGGGGCTCGCCGGGATGCGCTACTCGATCTCGAACACCGCCGAGTACGGGGACTACACGCGCGGCAAACGCGTGATCACCGAGGAAACCCGGGCGAACATGAAGAAGATCCTCGAGGAGATCCAGTCTGGCGACTTCGCGCGCGAGTGGATCGCGGAGAACCGCGCCGGCCAGGAGAACTTCCTGCGCATGCGCGCCGAGCAGGCCGACACGCAGGTCGAGCACGTCGGCAGCGATCTGCGGGCGCACATGGACTGGATCAAGCCCTCCTTCTGACGTGCTCGCCTACGTCTTCTGGCACCGCCCGGCCGCGGGCGTGCACGCGGAGGACTACGAGCGCGCGCTGACGCGCTTTCACCACTCCCTGACCGAGAACCCGCCGGTCGGGTTCTCCTCCTCGGTCACGCTGCGCGCGAGCGAGCTGCCGTGGCTGCAGGCCGCCGACGGTGCCCTCGGCTACGAGGACTGGTACCTGGTCGAGAACTGGACCGCGCTCGGCGTGCTGGAGGCGGCCGCGGTCTCGCGCGGTCACGCGGGCGCCCACGACAGCGCCGCGCGCGACATGGGCGCCGGCACGGGCGCCGTCTACCGCCTGCTCGAGGGCGCGCAGAGCCTCGCGGACATGCACACCGCCGTCTGGGTCACACGGCCGTCCGGCGCCGAGGAGCCGCAGATCGCGGACCTGCTCGAGGACGGCTTCGATCCGGCCCGCAGCGCGCTGTTCCAGCGCAGCCTCGTCCTCGGTCCCGCGCCTGAGCTCTGCCTGCTGAGCGCCGAGATCGGCGAGGCGGGCGAGACGGGCGTGGCCGGCACGCGCCTGCCGCCGGGCTGGCGGGCCACGAGCGCCGCGCGCGAGCCGCTCGTCGGCTGATCAGCCGACTGCCCGGCCGAGGCCGCATTCGCGCAGGTGCCGCGCCGCGCTCGCGTGGACTTCCGCGAGCGTCTTGCCCTGGAAGATCCAGCTGGGGTTGCGCGAGACGGCGTGCTCGAGCTCGACGTAGCGCATGCGGGCGGCGGCGAGCACGGAGGCGTCGCGTGCCGGGGTGGGGCCGAACGAGGGCAGGCCGTGCAGCTGCGCGTGCTCCCCGCACGCCTGCGCGATGCCGCTGAGCGCTTCGGCGA
>Ga0134126_10014097_pt1 | contig 10093 bp, 6 predicted proteins | sample KB31752_FD_96881 | JGI IMG/M metagenome (GOLD analysis project Ga0134126, IMG submission 96881) | Terrestrial soil microbial communities with excess Nitrogen fertilizer from Kellogg Biological Station, Michigan, USA - KB3-175-2 | ecosystem: Environmental > Terrestrial > Soil > Unclassified ...
TACATCATTCTTAATATAGGGTCGCGACGCCTTCATCAACATATGCGTATTATTCCGGATCAGGTCGACTTCGCCTTTATCGAAGATCCCTGAGCGGACCAGCGTGTCGCGGACGAATACCGCCATCCGGCGATGATCCTTACGATAGTTAGCGTTGCCATTTTGCTGTGCCTCGTCACGAAGCCGCTCGACAGACCGGAGAAGCTCACCCTGCAGGGTAGCCGCCGGACCGGACGCCGGCACGAGATCGCTCCATAGCTTGTAGGCAAGTTCCGGGTCGCGTAAGGGCGAGATAGCGGGTTGAACGGTGCTGATGGCACGGATGGCAGGCCTTCCGGCTTCCCAGCCGGCGACCATCTCCTTTACATCGGGTGCAGCGAGCTCCAGCCATTTTCGGGCATTCATTCCATAGCGGTTCTCCTGGTCGAGATCGGCGCCGCGACGGAGTATCTTTCCAAACACGCGCAGCTGTTCCGCGCGGTTTTCGTCATTCTTTCTGAGCAGCCATCCCTGTACGGCCCAGTAGATCACATTGGAGCCGTCTTCATCCCCGATATTGACATCCGGGTTGAAATCCAGGAACAGGTCCAGCGCTTTGACATATCTTTCCTGTTGCACGGCGATGTGCAGACAATTGTATCCGCGATGAGAACAGATATTCGGATTGGCGCCTTTCTCCAGCAGATAGCGCAACATCGGGAGACGGTCCTCCTCGGATTCGAATCCATAGGACAAGAGCGCCTCCATGAGTACGGGCATCCATGACCGGCTGTCGGTAAAGGCATTGACGTCAATCGCATAGTCTTCAACGAGGTGTTGTACTCCGGTGGTGTCGCCTTTGGCGATGGAGAGGGAAAGTGCGCTCCAAACGGAGGCAGGAATTAGTTTTGGCATCGAGATCATATGGGGGAGGCCGTTTGGTTGAGCGGCGACGAGATAAGATACGAAATATTAGTTAAAAAATCAATATTTAAATGACCCTTTTATTTTCTCGAGGAAAATTTCCTTTTTTCGGCGGCTGACGTCTATTTCGGCGCCATTGCTCATGATCACTGTCCCGCCTTCGCCCCGCCTGTACTCCCGCGTGTGGTGTAAATTGATGAGAAATGATTTGTGGACACGCAAAAAGCCGTCTTCGCCAAGCAGCGACTCGTAATCCGCCAATGGACGCGAGACACAGATCTTTTTGCCGGCGGAGAGATAAAAATCGGTATATGGTCCCGCCGCCTCGCAATAAACGATCTCCGACAGATTTATTACATGAAAACCGGTCAGCGTGGTCAGGCACAGTTTCTTCTCCTGGCTATTCGCCTGTGGTTTCAGGTTGTGCATCAATGTGTCGATACTCTTTTGCAGGTTCCGTTCAGGGAGGATGGTTTGTTCCGCCCTTTTCACGGCAATGACCAATTCGTTCTCATCGACAGGCTTCAGCAAATAGTCGATCGCGCTGAATTTAAAGGCACGTAAAGAGTATTCGTCGTGCGCGCTGACGAAAATGATCCGGAATCGGATATCGCCGATCTCCTCCAACAAGGCAAAACCATCCTTCCCCGGCATGGCAATGTCCAGAAAAACGAGGTCAGGACTGTTCTCGCTGATCTTAACCAACGCCTCGTCCGCCGATCGGCAGACGGCTATCACATTCAGCTGCGGGCAATTCCTATGCAGCATGATTTGCAGACTGCCGAGAAGACGCGCCTCGTCATCGATCAGAATGGTTTTAATCATATATCTCCGGGGTCGTTTAATATAGGTAATGTTAAGACGGCTAAAGTGCCGGTCTCGTTGGTATCCAGCTCGCTTTTGTCTTTGAGCTCGAGATTGCAGTCCAGGTGATACTTCTCATTCAAAAGCGTCAGCCGGTGCCGGATGTTGCCGATGCCAAATGATTGATGTCCGTGCCTGGGAAGGAGTTTGCTGTGACTGATGCCGATGCCATTGTCCTCTATCTCGCAAATCAATTGATTATGCCCCGGCTTGTAGCGGATGAACAGTTTGCGGTCGCCCGATTTATTCATCAGGCCATGCCAGATCGCGTTTTCCACGAGTGGTTGTACCATCATCGGCGGAACACCTATTTCCTCCGCACATATTCCCTCTTCTACTTCGATGTGATAGGTAAACGAATGATCGAAGCGGACGAGTTCCATCCGAAGATAATTATGCAGATAATCCAGGTCTTCCCTGATCGTGACATATGGCCGTCTGGAATATTCCAGCGAAAGCCGTATCATCTTCGAAAATTTGTTCAGGTAATCATTGGCGTTCTCCTGTTCATTTTCAAGGATCATCTGTTTGATACTACCGAGGCAGTTGAAAATAAAGTGAGGGTTCATTTGGGCAAGCAGCGAACTGAGTATGGCATCGCTGGTCTTACGTTCCAGTTGTGCGCTTAATGCAACTCGTTTAATCTTGCTATAATAAAGCAGAAAACCCGTGGCCGCGCACAACATAATAAAGACCCCGATGCCATACAAGCGTTCTTGCTTCATATCCTCGCTGAGCCTTGTTTCCGTCAGCTGGTTTTGAAACCGCAGGGAGTCGGCCTTCCTGTCAAATTCGTATTGGATCCCTTTGCGTTCAAGCGCCTTTTCCCGCTCCTTATCGGTCAGGCTGTCCCGGATGGCGACGTATTGTCTGTATTCCGAAAAGGCTTTCCGGATATTACCTCGCTTTTCCTGTAATGAGGACGATGTCTTAAGAATGTCTCGCTTCACCTTCTTATCGCCCGCCTCTTCAGCCAGCGGCTTTGCCCGGCGCAATAGCAATTGTACGGTATCCAGCCGTGCGGTAGGGGGTATAAGATGGCGAAGCAAGGCCGATGCCGGGGCATCAAGGATCAGTGCCGCTCTTTTCTGCAGATTATCGGCAATATCCCGCTTATTGCCTATCGAGTCGAGTAACAGGGCCGCCTTGCCATACGCCGTCATTGCTGCGTCCTCATCGCCGAGTTCCGAATCGATGGATCCCATATAATTAAGTACCATCGCGATACCATGTTTGTTGCCGAGCGTATCGGCCAACGCCAGCGCCTGTCTGAAATCGACCATGGCGGCGGAATAGCGCCTGATCTTGAGATTCACGGTTCCCAGGCTTTGGAGATTGAAATAAAGTCCGAATTTTTCCCCGGTTTGCCTGCAAATGGCGATCGACTTTTCATAATAACCTGAGGCGCGGCCGTAATCCTCTATTTCTTCATATAGCCAGCCCAAATTCGCATAATTGTGCGCCAGACCCGAGAGGTCCTTTATTGCCCCGTTCATTCGTGCAGCGTCCAACAGATAATCCATGGCTTTGAGGTATTCCGAACGGTCTGAATAGATCATTCCTATATCCTGAAGGTTCTGAGCGATCCCGCGGGTATCCTTATATTTTTGATGGATGGTCAGCGCTTTTTGGAAATAGTCGAGCGCTTTGGGAAAATCCGTCTGTTCGTAATAGACGATACCCATATCGCCGTAAGTATCGCCGATGGATTGTTCGTCATTCGCGTTTGCCGCTATCGCGATCGACCGATCGAAATACCAGATCGCTTTTTTCCAATCGGCCGTTTGCCAGAATACCATGCCAAAATCCGAATATGTGCGGCTCATCCCCTTCGTGTTGCCTGTTGCTTCGAAAATATGCAACGCCTGTCCGAGCGATGCTATAGCCTCTTTGTATTGACCAGACCTGTGATAAAGCTTCCCCTTTGCCTCCAATGCGCTGGCCAGTTGGTCCCGGGCGTGAAGCCGCCGGGCGAGAACAATGGCCTTGTCCGCAAATCCCAGTCCCGCCGCTATATTGCGATATTGATAGTCGTCGGCAATCTTCACCCAGCGGTTAACTGCCTCTTCGTCTTCGGCCGTCTGCGCTTTATCCAGGCGCAAAAGGCTGTCAAGTTCATCCATTCGCTGCCCGTAACAGTTTTTTACCAACGCCGGACAGACAAACAAAACACCAAAAGCAAGTATGGAAAGTCGCGACAGCATGTCTGTACTAAGTTACAAAGTTTACCTCTCCGAATTTCACGAAGACCGCAGTGCATCTGTCCCGGCGCCTATGAGCAAGCCGGCGTTCCCGTTCCATAAAGTAACCCCGCCGTTCCGTAATTCATCGTGCGAAGTCTTCGCCCGGTGCTGATCTTTGGGACCGGCATCGAAACATTTTAATTAACGTAAAATAGGGAGGCTGCTTTGAAAAAGATTATGTTCCTGTTGTATGGGGTCGTTTGTTATGCGATCTTCTTCGTGACGTTCTTGTACGCTATCGGGTTTGTAAACAATCTGTATGTTCCAAAATCCGTCGACACGGGTTACCAGGGAGGGACGTCCTACGCCTGGATGGTCGATATCCTGTTACTTTCACTTTTTGCCCTTCAGCATAGTATCATGGCAAGGAAAGGGTTCAAGAAATGGTGGACCAAAATTATTCCCGAACCCATCGAACGAAGCACGTATGTTTTATTTGCGAGTGCGTCGCTGATATTGTTATTTGCATATTGGCGTCCATTGCCGGGTGTGATCTGGGACGTGCGGAATAACCTTCTCTCGGGTCTGCTGACCGGTCTGTATTTTTTCGGATGGTTCATCGTCCTGTTCGGAACATTTCTTATAAATCATTTCAATTTGTTCGGGCTGCAGCAGGTATACCATAATCTAAATGGCAGCGAACCGGCGACTTCGAGGTTTGTCACCCCGATGTTGTATAAATTTGTCCGCCATCCGATCATGCTGGGTTTCATCATCGCTTTTTGGTCGACTGTCCGAATGACCAGCGGCCACCTCCTCTTTTCGGTGGCGACTACCGCCTACATTTTAATCGCCATTCGGCTGGAAGAACGCGATATGGTTGCAATGTATGGAGCCGATTATAAACGCTACCAGGAGGAAGTTTCGCAGATCGTGCCGATCCCCCGCAGGAAATAGAAGGGATCGCACCCCGTCAGCCGGCGGGTGAGGCATCGCCCGGGGCGGCGAGGCGGGCGCCGCTAATTCACGAAGATCTCATCCACGAATGCCCACCCCGGTTTCCCCTTTTCGATCTGCCAGTCGGGTAGTTTGGCAACCGGGGTCATCACGATCCGGAGACAGCGTAGTTTCACCGGCCGGAACCCGATATCATATCCCGGGAGACCGGGGGCCGTCGAAGGTTTGGCTGTGTCGGGGGTCAGCCGGCCCAGCAGTCGCAGGTCATGGGCGTTCGCTCCCCCCCAGACCTCGATCCCCGCCGGCGGCATGATCGAGGCGCCGGTATTGATCATCGAGGAAAGTGTGACTTCGTGTGCTTCCACGGGTTTGTCGAAAAGCAGCACGCATTCCATCGGGTTGCGGCGGAAACCGAGCCATTTCCCGCTGGCCCAGTTGAGGTCGCCTTTATCGAGGTCGATGACGGTCCGGGGGCCCTTCCCTTTATAATTGGAATCCAGCGGTTTGAGCATGATGACCGAATCGGGGTGGTGTCTATCCGTATAAAATCTTGTTTCGATGGAGTCGCTTGGCAGCCATCCTTTTTTGAAGGCCCTTACTTTGAGGACGGCGTTCGCGCTGAAGAGCGTGCCGCCGCTATAAAGCGTAGAACCGGTGTCGGGGGAAGTGCCGTCGATGGTATACCGGATAGCCACACCCGGTACATAGTGTTTGAGCCGCAGCTGCATGGGTTGCAAAAGTATCCGTTCTTCATTCTGCAGGATGGGCGGGTTCAGCCGGATCAGCATGGTATCCGTGCGGACGCCCATTTGAATATCGAGACCGTTGTTGGCGTTACCGGCGGAGGGTGAGGAGGGGGAAGCGGAGGCGGCAGAGGCGGCGGGGGCGGCGGAGGCGATGCTCCCCGGGGCAATGGCGGTATTCCAGAGATAGAGATGACGCAGGGATTTCATCGTCAGCAAACAGCCTATGTCCTCCACTTTTACCGGTGTCCCCGAAAGGCTCAGGCTTTTCAGCTGCGTCAGTCTGCACAGCAGTGCAATACCCGCACCCGTCACCGCGGTAAACGAGAGATTCAGGGTACGCAGATTGGAGAACCGGACGATCGCGGGGACATCCGCATCGGTGACCGGCATCTTGTCGAGATCGAGCGAAACGATCTGGCGGGCAATCGGTTCCAGGTCGTTCAGCTGGCCACTCCGAAAAAACTGCGGACTGTAGAAGTCGACATTCAGACCGGGTGAATTCAAGGCCACCGGGGATATGACGCGATAGCTGGTATTCAGTTTCTGCACCGTATTCTCGTCGGCAGACGGAAAGTCATACCGGTCTTCATCCTGCGCGTTCTTAAACATCGCAGCCGCCAGTTGATAAAGGGTGTCGTTGGAGGGAAGCTGTGCGACGCGTATGGTGCGCGTTGGGTCGTGTCTCAACCATTGATACAGGATGGTGATCTCCTGATCGGTGAGCTGCGGCTTGCCTTTGGGAGGCATGTGTTTCTCGTCATCGGGGGGAAGATGGACGCGGTGCATCATCAGTCCGAAGTCGGCAGCGGAGCTATCCCATACCGGGCCGTTCTTCCCGCCTTTCAGCAACAGCTGCGTGGTCTCCATGATCAGCTGGCCTTTCGCCTTACTGCTGTTATGACAACCCATGCATTTGTTTTGCAGGATAGGCCGGACCATATCGTTGAATACGACGGCATCTTCGAGCGAGACCTTGCCTGCGGAAGAAGCAGAGCTCACCGGCGCCAGCAGGAAATTATGTCCATGCGTGATATCCGCTCCTTTGTCACCGGTGAAGGTCAGCAACGCCAGGCATCCGATGGCGACGCCAACTCCCGCAAAGCGCACCGTCTGCAACCGCTGGTACCAGTGGTACCAGGCGAGCGGTAAAAACGAAACAGCTACACCGCTGTATTTATGCCAGAAAAGAACATCGGGATCATACCCCGGCTCTTTCGACAAAAACAAGCCCATTAAGGCTGTGAGGGCGGCGGTGAATGCGGCGAGTAGCAGCAGCGTGTTGTCGGCACGTCTCAAAACCAAACGCTGAAAGACAAACAACACCACCAGCGTGATCGGGAAATGCAGGATCAGCGGATGCATCCGACCCGCTACCTGCAGCCAGGTCGGGACCACCACCCTGCTCTCAAACAGTAGCAGGAAGAGGAGCAGGCAGTTAATGGCAAGGGTTATATTGAAAAGCAGGTTCTTCCAGCGCATCAGGAGACGGGTTCCAGTTTATAGGGATACACATGCCCCGAGTTCCATTGGGCGATATAAAGATTTTGCTCATCATCGATACAAACGTCGTGCGGATACTGGAAGGCCTTGACGGTCTGCCGCATCTCGCCGAGATGTCCGCCGTTATAGTCGGGCTCGCTGCCGCCGAGGTTTGACACGACTTTGAAGTCTTTGTCGAGGATGGTTACGAATCCCGACTCCTTTCCCACACCAGAGCTGCTTTGCAGCACGGCCGCATATAAATAATCTCCATTGATCACCGGACGGCATACCCAGGCGCCGGGAAGGGCGATGGTGCCGAGGAATTTCCCTTCCATCGTGTATCGTTTGAAGGCGTTTTGCTGGCGGGAGGTGACGATCAGGAAGGGCCCGCCGGGATGACGGCTGTCGATGGTGATCCCATGGGCATTCAAAAGGTGCTCCTCGCCGTCGCCGCGTCCCCCGAAATGCCGGATATAGTTGCCTTTCGAATCATACTGGATGACGAAGTCCTTGCCGTAGCCATCCGCCACATAGATGTCTCCGTTAGGCGCGATGGTCGTCTCGGTAGGGATGTATTCTTCGGGTTTTGTATATTGGCCGGTCTCTTTCGGGTAATCCAGCGTCATCAGCACGCGGCCGTCGAGGGTCGTCTTGATCACCTGGTGACGGTTGTTGTCGCAAATGAAAAGCACCTCGGTACCGTTCTCGTCGAATAGCGTCAGGCCGTGCGCGCCGGGATATTCCGTACCCCAGGCAGTGAGCAGTTTGCCCTTCCTGTCATAAATGAGCATATTGTTATGCGTGTCGTTGGTCAGGAGCAGGATGCGCCCGCTGCGGTCCTGTACCATTTCATGACAGTCCTTAACGGGATAGCGTCCAAAATCGACCTGGCTCCAGTGATTGTTCAGGCGATAACGTCGATGGTTTTGGCCGAGGATTGTGTCCGCTGTCAGTATTGGCGGCACAAATAGTATGCCTGCTGCGGCGGTTGTTTGTTGTATGAATTGACGGCGTTGCATATTCATTTGGTTTGTTAGTCAGGCGATAATACCACGGACGACCTTGCCGGCGACATCGGTAAGGCGATAACGTCTCCCCTGGTGTTTGAAGGTCAGCTTTTCATGATCCAGTCCCATCAGATAAAGGGCCGTGGCATGGAAATCGTGTACATGGACGGGATCTTTTATGATATTGTACCCGAAATCGTCGGTCTCGCCAAATACGCCGGGTTTAACTCCACCACCGGCCATCCAGATCGTAAAACATCTCGGATGATGATCCCTGCCATAGTTGTCTTTGGTGAGCGTGCCCTGGCAGTAGTTGGTGCGTCCGAACTCGCCTCCCCAGATGACCAGGGTCACATCCAGCAGCCCTCGTTGTTTCAGATCGGTGATGAGTGCGGCGGAAGCCTGGTCGACGTCCCGGCATTGTCCCTTGATCTCCATGGGAAGATTCGCATGCCCGTCCCAACCCTGGTGATAGAGTTGTACGAAACGAACTCCGCTCTCCGATAATTTTCTCGCAAGCAGACAGTTCGCGGCAAAGGTTCCGGGCACGAGACAATCGGGACCATAGAGCTTCAGGGTATCTTCGGGCTCCTTGGATGTATCCGTTATTTCCGGTACGACCATCTGCATGCGATAGGCCATCTCGTATTGCCGGATCTTGGTGCTGATCTCGGGATCGCCGAATTCCTTATAGGATTCTTCGTTGAGCGTGGCAAGTCTGTCGAGCATATCGCGGCGGTCGGCCTTGGTCATTCCGTCCGGGTCGCCGAGATAGAGGACGGGGTTTTCGCCGTTGCTGAATTGAACGCCCTGGTGTATCGAGTCGAGAAAACCGTTTGACCACAGTTTGGAATAGACGCCCTGACCGTTGCCTTTGCCTTTGGAAAGCAGGACGCAAAAAGCCGGAAGGTTCTTGTTCTCGCTGCCCAGGCCATAGCTGAGCCAGGAGCCCATGCTGGGGCGATTGCCGACCTGTGCACCCGTTTGCATGAAGGTGAGAGCGGGGTCATGGTTGATGGCTTCGGTATACATGCTTCGGATGAAACAGAGATCGTCAACCACTCTGGCTGTGTGCGGAAGCAGCTCGCTTAGCCATACCCTCGCCTGTCCATACTGGTTGAACCCGAAAGCCGTGCCTGCGAGCGGGAATTTCGTCTGCGTGGAGGTCATCGTCGTAAGGCGTTGACCGAGGCGGATAGACGGAGGAAGGTCCTGCCCCTGCATTTGTTGAAGCAAGGGTTTATGATCGAAAAGATCCAGTTGGGACGGGGCGCCGTTCTGGAAGAGATAGATGATCCGTTTGGCTCGTGGAGGAAAATGAGGAAGTCCTACCTGCGGCATCTCGTCTGCGCTATGTCCGAAAAGATCGGGGATCAGCAGTGAGCCCAGCGCGATGCTGCCGACACCAAGGCCGGCCCTGTATAAAAACCGGCGTCGGTTGTATGTTAGCGCATGTTCGAGTATGTGTTTATCCATGCTTGACATTTTAGGACCTGGTGATGGTCTCCTCCAGGTTGTATAGCAATTCGATGACTTTCATAAGGGCTGCCTGCTCGTTCGGGTCCAGCTGTTTGTTTTCGGGGTATTCGCCTATGGCGAGGGTTTTCCCCGCGTCCAGCTTTTTCTGCCGGAATTCCTGTAATTGCTCGTGATAATAGTCCGTCAACACCGAGAGTTCTTTAGGACCCGGATGGCGACAGACGACGGTCCGGAAGGCGGCGGTCACGGGGTCGGAGGAGGCGGACGGGTTCGTCGGGGAGGGCGGGTTCGTCGCGGAGGGCGGGTTCGTCGCGGAGGGCAGGTTCGTCGGGGACAGGCGGGTGAGCAGGTTTTGCGCCAATACGCGTGAGGCCTCCAGTACGGTCGGATCATTCATCATCACCAGCGCCTGCAATGGCGTATTGGTCTGAAGACGCCGGACCTCGCACTGATCGCGGTTGCTGGCGTCGAA
>Ga0134126_10014098_pt1 | contig 10093 bp, 10 predicted proteins | sample KB31752_FD_96881 | JGI IMG/M metagenome (GOLD analysis project Ga0134126, IMG submission 96881) | Terrestrial soil microbial communities with excess Nitrogen fertilizer from Kellogg Biological Station, Michigan, USA - KB3-175-2 | ecosystem: Environmental > Terrestrial > Soil > Unclassified ...
CAGTCACATAGAGTAGGATTTCGTAGGACTTTATTGTTGCATCATCTGATGCGAGAACTGAAGCAAATTTACTTCATTAAAGCGACTTGTCATAGCCTGCAATCCAAAAGGCATGCCATTTGTATGGACGAATAGTGGTAGGGAAATTCCGGGTATCCCGGTGAGATTGGCATAAACTGTATAGATATCAGCGAGATACATCGAAATCGGGTCATCCGTTTTCTCGCCGATCCGCCAGGCCGTGGAAGGGGCCGTTGGCAGGATAATAATATCGAAGTCTTTGAAGATCAATTCGGTACGTTCGACAACCAATTGCCGGACCTGTTGCGCCTTGGTAAAATAGGCATCGTAATAGCCAGCACTTAAGACAAAGGTTCCCAAGAGAATACGTCGCTGGACCTCTTTACCAAAGCCCTGGGACCGCGTCCGCTTGTAAAACTCTGTTAATTCAAGGTTGGGGACCGGCGTCCGGTAGCCATAGCGGACCCCGTCGAAACGGGCCAGATTCGACGAGGCTTCGGCCGTCGTAAGGACATAATAGGCGGGGACGATATAATCCAGGAATTCAAAATCAATGGCTTCGACGGTATGTCCGGCCGCTTTCCATTCGGCCAGGCGGCCCAGGATGGTCGTTTGGATCTCCGGATCGAGCCCGGGATGTTCCAGGGCCTCCTTAAAATAGGCGATACGATAGTTGCGATTATCTCTTTGAATGGAGTTCAAGGGCATATCACCCCGCTTGACGGTGCTGTCGAATTCGTCCTCGCCCGAGATGACCTCCAGGACGCTGGCTACATCCGCCACGGTAGTCCCGAAGATGCCGATGACATCAAAGGAGGAGGCGTAGGCGATGAGTCCATAACGGGATACGCGTCCGTAGGTAGGCTTCAATCCCAGGATGCCACAGAAATCCGCCGGCTGGCGGACGGACCCGCCGGTGTCGCTTCCTAAACTAATCATACATAACCCTGCCTGCACGGCCACCGCACTGCCGCCCGAGGAGCCTCCGGGTACCCTATCTTTATCCCGGGCATTGAGAACATTTCCAAAAGCCGAGTTCTCGTTGGAACTGCCCATGGCAAATTCATCACAATTCAGTGCGCCGATGATGATCGCTTCTTCCGCGAGTAATTTCTCTACCGCGGTGGCATTATAAATGGAAATATAGTTCCCGAGAATACGGGAGGCCGCGGTGAGGCCATGGCCTTTGTAGGCGATCACATCCTTGATGCCTATGACGACGCCATGCAGCTTTCCCATGGGTTCGCCCGCTTTCCGCCGCCGGTCGAGCTGCCGCGCTGTCTCCAGCGCTTCATCGCCATAGACCCGCAGATAGGCATTCAGGTCCTTTTGCTGCTTGATGGCCGTGAGGTAGTGAGCCACGGCTTCTTCGCAACTGGTCGTTCCCGCTTTGAGGGCAACTTGATAGGCTTCGATAGAATGAAAGATTAACTCCATTGGGCTTCCTCCTTGGCTTGTTTCTTTTCTACCTTTACGCAAAGCAGGATGCTTATCTCATATAACAGGATTAGAGGAACAGATGCGACGACGGTGCTCAACATATCCGGTGGCGTAATGATACTGGTTACGATCACAATGACGAGGATAGCATATTTTCGGACCCTTCGGAGATAGGCGGCACTCACGACTCCGATCTTCGCCAGGAAATACATCACCAGCGGTAGCTGGAAAGCCAGGCCCGCGCCCAGGATGAGTTGGGAGATCGTAGTGAAATAGCTGCCGATGGTCCAAATGTTCTCGATATTGCTGTCCAGTACGAAATTGGCAAAGAAGCTAATGGTATACGGCGCGATGACAAAATAGCCAAAAAGCACACCCAGGAAGAACAGCATCGAGACCCAAAAGATCACGCCGCGGGTGTTTTTGAGTTCTCTTTCCTTGAGGGCCGGCTTCGTGAATTTCCAGAACTGCCAGAAGACATAGGGAAAGGCAAGGATGAAACCCCCGATGAGGATGATGTTGAAATAGGTATCGAATTGTCCCGAAACGGCATTGCTTTGCATCCGCAGATGGATCTCAGCCATGCACAATTTGTTGCCGAAGCCCCATTTCTGGCCCAGCTCGCACAATGTCCGATAGGTCCAGAAGTCGGGATGGGTCGGGCCCATGAGGATGCGCTGGACGATAAACTTATTGTATACGGCCATGACGATCGCTCCGATGGCGACCGCGACGGCCGATTTGAAAAGATGCCCGCGTAGTACATCCAAATGTTCGATAAAGGACATCTCCTGATCGTCCCCATCCCTGGTCCTTCTCTTAAATAGCTTCATGGAAGTTTCAAAAGTATTGCAAAATAGAAAACCCCGCAAAATCTTCGCGGGGTTTTGTTACTCTGGTACGAGTAATAAATTAATTATGATCAGCTGTAGTAGTCGTCGTCGTTTTTGCAGTAGCGTTCGAGCTCGGATTGGTAGAACTCGTCGTCTTCCTGTCGTCATTGATATGATCTTCGATCTCACGGGAGACGTTGTCCTTGGCATCCTTGAACTCACGGATGCCGCGGCCGAGCCCACGCATCAATTCGGGAATCTTCTTACCACCGAACAACAGGAGCACTACGAGTGCGATTAGCAAAATATGCGGACCACTGAATAAATCTCCCATAACTACATTTTAAGGTACTCCACAAAGGTATACACAAATTCGGTAACAAAAATATAATTCGGAGAGACTATTTCGCGGCTGCTTCGCCGACGGCAAGACGCTTTTCCTTGATCCGGGCGCTCTTACCGCTCCGGGAACGCTGGAAGAACAGCTTGGCGCGACGAACCCGGCCTACCTTATTCAGGTCGAGCGACTCGATGTTGGGCGAGAACAGGGGGAAAGTCCTTTCGACGCCAACTCCATCGGAGATCTTACGTACCGTAAAGGTGGCTGTTTGGCCCGTACCCTGACGCTTGATCACGTCTCCTTTGAAGCTTTGGATACGCTCCTTGTTTCCTTCGATGATCTTATAATTGACGGTGATATTGTCACCGGCTTTGAACTTCGGAAACTCTCTTTTTCCCGTGAGTTGTTCGTGTACAAAGGCTACAGCAGCTTGCATAAAAAAACATTTAAATAGTGATCAAAACGAACCAGCGTTTTGAGGACGGCAAAGGTAATCAACATAGGTGGAAAAACAAAGTTTTTTCCCTACCTGGCTACGTTTACAGCCCTTTTCTCGCGAATTACGGTTACTTTGATCTGACCGGGAAAGGTCATCTCATTCTGGATCTTCTGGGCGATCTCGAAACTCAGCTTGTCGCTGTCCATATCCGTCACCTTGTCCGCCTCGACGATGACCCGAAGCTCGCGGCCTGCCTGGATGGCGTAGGCTTTTTCGACCCCGGGATAAGCGAGCGCCAGATTTTCCAGGTCCTTGATCCGCTGCAGGTACTGCTGCATGATCTCGCGCCGGGCGCCGGGACGGGCTCCGCTGATGGCGTCACAGGCCTGGATAATGGGGGCGATCACGTATTGCATCTCCACTTCGTCGTGGTGGGCGCCGATGGCGTTGACCACGGCGGGATTCTCCCCATACTTCTCAGCCAGCTTCATCCCCAGCAGGGCGTGGCTCAGTTCCGTTTCTTCATCCGGAACTTTACCGATATCATGCAACAAGCCGGCCCGTTTGGCCAATTTGGGGTTCATGCCTAATTCGGAAGCCATGATTCCGCAAAGATTGGCTACTTCCCGGCTGTGCATTAATAGATTCTGACCATAAGAAGACCGGAACCGCATCTTTCCGACAATACGAACGAGCTCTTTATGCAGGCCGTGTATACCCAATTCTATCACGGTACGTTCGCCGATCTCCATGACCTGCTCTTCGATCTGCTTGCGGGTCTTTTCGACGATCTCCTCGATACGGGCCGGGTGGATACGTCCGTCGGCTACCAGCCGTTGGAGTGAAAGCCGGGCGATCTCCCTGCGGAGCGGGTCAAATGAAGACAAGATAATAGCTTCGGGGGTGTCATCCACGATGAGGTCCACACCCGTGGCCGCCTCGATCGCGCGGATATTCCGGCCTTCGCGGCCGATGATCTGCCCCTTGATCTCGTCGCTTTCCAGGTTGAAAACAGTGATGGAGTTCTCGATGGCCTGCTCGGCAGCGGTCCGCTGAATGCTTTGAATGATGATCTTCCGGGCCTCTTTATTGGCCTTTTGCTTGGCGTCGTCGATGATCTCCTGCTGCAAGGCCAGTGCCCGGGTCTGGGCTTCCTGACGAAGGCTTTCCACGAGCTGCGCCCGGGCTTCCTCGGCCGTAAGGGCGGCGATCTTTTCCAGGCGGCGGATATGCTCTTCCTGGTGTTTCTCCAGCTCGGTCCGCTTCAGGTTCACCACCTCGATTTGCCGGTTGAGGTTTTCCTTGATGGCTTCGTTATCCTTGGCCTGTTTATCGAGATTTTCCAGTTTTTGATTGATACTCTGCTCTTTTTGCTTGATCCGGGCCTCTGCGTCATTGACCTTTCGGTTCTTTTCCAGTACCTCCTTGTCGTGCTCCGCCTTTAGCTGTACAAATTTTTCCTTGGCTTCAAGCTGTTTCTCGCGTTTGATATTCTCGGCTGCCGTTTGCGCGTCGCTGATGAGTTTTTTTGCCTGACTTTCAGCCTCTTGTATTTTTTGTTGGGTGTTTTTAGCGAAGATCAGTTTCCCGGCGATGATGCCTATCACCAGGGCAATGACTCCCACTATTATGGTCGTTACTTCCATTATATATTAAATTTTAAAGCGTTCACAATCATATAAATCTTATTCAGGTTCATGATCGTGTGAATAGGCGCCTACGGGTTGAAGAAAGAAGATAAACCCTTGGCGCCTATACGCTTATGATTGACCTTCGGTCAACGGACCCGTGGTCCGTTTGGTGTTAGTTGGCGAAGATATGAAAAACATGTGCAAAACTGCGCCAGGACAGCGCATTTTGATGCACAATTTGGCCGGCCGCGGGCTTGACTTTTACAATACCTTATCCAGCTGCTGCTCCATTCGGGTGAGCGCATCCAGCACCGCATGGTTCAAACCCGGCAGCCCTCCCTCATCGGCGGGCTGGGTGGCATACCACAGGACCACCATGGCGATGTAATCCTGCATATCCCGGCCGGCAAACTGGGTTTTGTATTCGACCACCTTGTCGTTGATCAATTTTAGGGTCTTTCGGACCACTTCTTCGTCCCGGGGTTCGATCTTGATCCGGTAGGTCCGGTCCCCGATCACAACATTTATTGGAATCAACTCTTGCATAGTTGAAATACTTGTTTTATATTTATCAACACCTTATGCACACGACACCAATACCCTATCTAAAAACTAAAGCACCATGTTCCTAAAAGTCAAATCCCCCGTCTTCATCGACCATCTCACCTTCCAAGTCGACGATCCACAAAAATGCCTGTTAAGAGCCGTCTTAAAGGACGACACCGGCCTTGTATGCAGCGCCCTCGAAACCGAAGTAGAGAACGACCAGCAACAGCTGGACTGGAACGGTCTCAACGACCTGCCCTACGGCGTTTACACCCTGGAAATATCGCGCGGAAAGGATGAGATGAAGATGCGTCTCGTCAAACGAGTCTAACTGGTCTTATTCCCCCAGCAAGGCAATACACCGGTCGATCTCCCGGATGTACTGGCCAAGTCGTTTCTCTAACGCCCGTTTTTCCCCATCCGTCATCGCCGCTTTCGTCGCTTTCAAGATCTCTACCTGCTGTTGCAATTGTTCGAGCCGCGTGCCGCGTTCTTCCAGGTTCTGCTGCAACTGATGCACCTCCTCCCGCAATTTCGTATTCTCTTTTAGCAACAGGTCCCGCTGCCGCAGCAATTGCTGTAGCTTCTCCTGGATCCTTCGGACCCGGAGCTCGGCCTCTCCCGCAGGGGGGAAAGGTTTTCGCTTGCTATGGCTTTCTTCGCTCATTTCCGTATCTCGGCGCTTACTTCTTTCTCCAGCGTTTGGATAAGCTTGTTCACGAGCCCTTCGATCTCTTTATCCGTTAAGGTCTTCTCTTCGTCCAAAAAGGTAAAGCTCAGCGCCAGTGAGCGCTTGTCCTTACCCAGCTTCTCACTTTCAAATATATCGAAAAGCTTTACTTCCTGCAATTTATCCAGCTTCGCTTTCCGCACCGCTTTTTCCACGGATTCGAAGGAAAGCTGTTTGTCGACGACTATCGCCAGATCCCGGTAGACGGGAAGCTGTTTGGGCAGTTCCCGGAACTCGATGGCCCGTTCCGCTGCCAGTTCCATCAGCCGGTCCCAATAAATATCCACAAAGAACAGTTCCTGCTTGCAGTCAAACCGTTTCAGCACATCGCCTTTTACCGCGCCTGCTTCGATGAGCAACCCTCCCGCCTTGTCGCCTTCGCCGGGGGCCTTGCCGCCGCTCTTGCCAGGCCTGAAAATGGCCAGCCCCTGCTCCAGCTTCGCCTGCTGTCCCGGCTCCCAGACCGGCAGGTCCAGGCCAACCAGCTGGAAAAGGCACTCGCAGAGCCCCTTGACGTAATAGATGTCGACCGCCTTACCCTTGCCCTTCCAGGAATCTTCCTGCAAGGGACCGGTGAGGTACAGCGAGAGATGATTGACCTCCTCGTATTTTCCTACCCCGGAGGTATGATAGGTCTTACCGAATTCAAAGAAACGCAGGCCGGCGACCTTCCGGTTGAGGTTGTAACCCACGGATTCCAACCCCGTTTCCAGCAGGGACGGACGAAGAATATTGAGATCGGCGCTCAGGTTATTGATCATTTTGACCGCCGTTTGGAGCTCCTGTTCGGTATAGTAGGCGCTATTCGTGATCGAGTTCGTGAGGATCTCGTTGAATCCCTGGCCTACGAGGTAATGCGCTACCGAAGATCTTCTTGAAGCCCGCTGGCCATCGCTCTCTACTGCCGGCGAGATGGTGATCGCATTAGGGATGGCGATATTGTCCAGACCGTCGATCCGCATGATCTCTTCCACGAGATCGGCAGGCAGGCTGATGTCCGGTTTATGCCAGGGCACCGCTACCACGATGGCATCGATCCCATCCTTCATGATCTCGAAACCCAGTGCCTGCAGGATGTTCCGGACGGCATCGGGATGATAGCTCTTGCCACTAAGCACTTTCAGATAATGATATTTCAGTGCGACCTGGACCTTGTTCTCGGGGTCCGGATAGACATCGACGATATCGGAGACGATCTCGCCGCCGGCCAGCTCCCGGATAAGCACGGCTGCCCTTTTAAGGACATTTACCGTGCCGGAAATGTCCATTCCCTTTTCGAAATGCGTCGCGGCATCGGTCCGCAAGCCATGCCGGAACGAGGTCTTGCGAATGCTGATGGGGTCGAACCAGGCGCTTTCAAGAAAGATCACCGTGGTATCGTCCTTGATGCCGCTATGGAGACCGCCGAAGACACCTGCCATCGCCATTGGACCTTTGGCATTGCAGATCATGAGGTCTTCCGCCGACAGCCGCCGCTCCTTTTCATCGAGGGTTACAAAGGGCGTACCCTCGGGCAGATGCTTTACGATGATCTGCCTACCCTCGATGGAATTCAGATCGAAGGCATGCAGGGGCTGCCCCAGCTCATGCAAAACATAATTGGTGATATCGACGATGTTGTTGATGCTGCGGATGCCGATGGCCTTTAACCGGTCCTGTATCCATCGCGGCGATTCGCGGATGGTGATGCCCTGGATGGTGATCCCGGAATAGCGCTTACAGCCCCGTTTATCTTCGATGCTCACCGCGACAGGTGCGCTATTGTTAGCGATCTTAAAATCTTTGATGGAGGGTTGTTTGGGCCGGAACTCGCCTTTTTCATGATGCGACAGCCAGGCGCAGACATCCCGTGCCACCCCCCAATGGCTCATGGCATCCATATGATTCGGCGTGAGGCCGATCTCGATGAGATGATCCGTATAGGGTTGGAAATACTCCGCCGCCGATGTGCCCACTTTGACTTCAGCCGGCAGCACCATGATCCCGGCATGGCTTTCACCAAGGCCGATCTCATCCTCGGCGCAGATCATGCCATGGCTCTCCACCCCGCGGATCTTGGCGATCTTGAGCGTGAGCGGCTCTCCCCTGGAAGGATAGATGGTCGTACCCGGCAATGCGACAACGACTTTTTGTCCCACGGCGACATTGGAAGCACCGCAGACGATCGATAGCGGTTCGGCGCCACCGGTAGACACTTTGGTAAGCTTTAGTTTATCGGCATTGGGATGGGGTATGCATTCCAGTACTTCCCCGATCACCAGTCCTTTTAATCCGCCTTTTACCGATTCGTAGTGTTCAATGCCTTCGACTTCAAGACCTATCGAGGTCAGGATCCTGGAAAGCCGTTCCGGTTCGATCTTTACCGGGAGATAATCACAAAGCCAATTGTAACTGATTGTCATAGTTGCGCAAAGGTAATAATCGGCACGAATTTTCGTTTTCATTAAACATTTTGACCTGAGAATGGTCTATTTTTGTGGTAGTTACACCTATAAACTTGTTGATCTATGTACAAACACCTGTTTCTCCTGGCCATTGTGGCCGTGGGGTTGAATGCCTGTGGCCCTGTTTATGTCGTTCAGCAGACTCCGCGCCCTGCGGCGCCGGCCGATGCTCCTCCGCCCGCAAATCCCGACGACGTTTCTTATCAAACCTTTTATGATCAGCTGAGCCCCTATGGGCAGTGGATACAGGATCCGGACTACGGCTATGTCTGGATGCCCGAAGTCGGCCCGGATTTCAAGCCCTATGCCTCCAACGGTCATTGGGTCTATACCGACGAAGGGTGGGCCTGGGACTCGGGTTATCCCTGGGGCTGGGCGGCTTTCCACTATGGCCGCTGGTTCTTCCGCGATGGCTACGGCTGGATGTGGATGCCCGGCAACGAATGGGCCCCGGCCTGGGTCAGCTGGCGGAACAGCGACGATTACTATGGCTGGGCGCCTATGGAGCCCGGCATCTCCGTGAGCGTGGCTTATAGCAGCGGCTATAACCCGCCGCCGCATTATTGGTGCTTCGTACCGCACCAGTATATCGCCAGTCCGCAGGTCAACAACTACTATGTGCGCGAGACGAACAATGTCACGATCATCAACCGCACTACGGTGATCAACAATGTCACGGTCATCAATAACAACAACCACTTCGGGAATAACCGTTATGGTGCAGGCCCCGATCCTGGTGAGGTCGGCCGGTTTAGCGGCAGGCAGCTCCGCCCTACGCCCATCCGTGACAGCCGTGCTCCGGGTGGCAATGTTTCCGGTGGTGGTTTTGCCGTTTATCGTCCCCGTGTCAATTCGGCCCCGCCGGCAGGCGACACGCATGCAGGCGGCAATGGCCGCCCCGGTGGCTATGCCCCCACTACCTTCCATCCACTGAACCAGGCCCGGCCTGTCAACCGGACCAATTACGGCGCCAACCCCACGCCGCCCGCCGGCCAGAATTCGCCCGGCACTGGCTATGACAACCGGAGGAACGACAATCGAGGGAATGGCAATGATAACCGTGGGAATGGGAACGATAATCGAGGGAATGGCAATGATAACCGAGGGAATGGGAACGATAATCGAGGGAATGGGAACGACAATCGCGGCAACAATGGGAACCACAATGGCTGGGACAACAACCATGGCAACCACAATGGCCAGCCTTCCGGCGCGCAACCCGTGAATGGTCAACCCGTGAATGGACAGCCGGCGAATAACCCGCCAACGTATAATCGCCCGCCGGCCAATGTGCCCCCGGCGAACCAGGGCCAGCCGAATAACAATGCAAACGACAACAACAGCAGGTTTTCCCGCGGTGGACAACCTGCGGGACAATCTGCGGCACAACCTGCGGGGCGCCCATCGGTTCAGCAGCCGGCGCCGGCTATCCGCCAGCAACAGCCGCAGCAACTGCCACGTCCGTTTGGTCGACCCGTCCAAAATGCTAATCAGCAGCGCCCGGCAGCAGGTCGGCCCAACCAGAATACCAACCAACCAAGACCGGTAGGAAACAGGCCGAAACCTGCGCCACAACAGCATAATCCACCGCCACCTCAAAAACGGGATGACGGTCAGAACCACCAATAGGCCCTGATAAGGCCTATTTCGGCCCGATGCGGGAAAAGGG
>Ga0134126_10014099_pt1 | contig 10093 bp, 9 predicted proteins | sample KB31752_FD_96881 | JGI IMG/M metagenome (GOLD analysis project Ga0134126, IMG submission 96881) | Terrestrial soil microbial communities with excess Nitrogen fertilizer from Kellogg Biological Station, Michigan, USA - KB3-175-2 | ecosystem: Environmental > Terrestrial > Soil > Unclassified ...
CCGGACCCGCGAAGAACCGGTCCACTCAGTCCAAAATTGACCGCATCTTCGGCGGAGATTACGGCGACCCCCTTGGTGCGCCCAAGCCAAATACGGTTTCTCTCGAGAAACACCTGATATTCGTCGATCTTCGGTGGGAAGTAATTCAAGAACTGTTTGAGCTTGTCGATCAACGAGGGAGTCAAATCCCGCTCAACCCCGCCGATTCGGTACCAGCTCGTCGTAAGACGAGCTCCGCACAGCTCGTCGAACCAATCGAGTAGGATTTCCCGATCCCGAAAACAGTAAAAAAAGACGGTCATGGCACCGATGTCAAGCGCCTGGGCGCTCAGCCAAAATTGATGCCCAATGATGCGCTGAACTTCCGCAACGATTGTCCGAAGGTATTCCGCCCGCTCTGGGACTTGTAAATTCAAGAGTTTTTCAACAGCACGGCAGTAGGCAAAGTTATTGTACATCGCGCAGACGTAGTCGAGCCGATCCGTATGAGGAATGAACTGATGATACGTGCCGTCTTCAGCAAGCTTTTCCACTCCCCGGTGGAGGTATCCCATCACCGGCGTAGATTTCACCAATCGTTCCCCTTCCAACTCCAGGATCACCTTAAGGACACCGTGCGTACTGGGGTGTTGAGGCCCCATATTGAGCAGGAGCTCCTCGGTCCGCAAAGTCGGAAGCGACTCGCTTTCCGGATGCTCCGGGTTGATCTTGTATACGGTGGTTCTTTGATCTTCGAATGCCATGATGGTGAAACACCCTATCGTGGAACTTCATCCAGAAAATCAAACGTATCTCGCCAGCCTTTGCCCCGCAGTGGAAAATCCTTACGCAAAGGGTAGCCCTCGGTATAATCATCCGGCATTAAAATCCGGCGAAGATCGGGATGATTTCGAAACCGGATGCCCATCATGTCGAAGACTTCACGTTCCATAAAATCGGCACCTTTCCAAAGATCCGTCAAGGAATCAACGACACAATCCGATTCAGGTACCCGCGTCTTCAGTCGAATGCGATGCCGCTTCCGAATCGAGTAGAACTCCCACACGACTTCGAATCGCTCTTCGTCGTCGGGCCAATCCACGGAGCTCACATGGACAATATAATCGAAATCCATCCCGGGATCGTTGCGCAAAAACCGAGCAACTTCACGGAGCTTGTCTCGCGAGACAGTCACCGCCGCATCGCCCCGCCACTCAGCCAAGCTGGTGACTCCGACCGAAAACGTCTGCTGAATTCGCTGGAGCAGTGAATGCATAACGGCGCGTCAGACCTTCAGAGCGGTCTTGACCTGCTCCGGTTGAGTCACAAACACACGCTTTTGCATAATGCGCTCTTGCAGTTTTAGGATGCCGTCCAAGAGCGCCTCCGGAGTCGGAGGGCACCCGGGTACATAAATGTCAACGGGAATAAATCGGTCGACCCCCTGCACGACACTATAACTGTCATAGATGTTCCCTGAGGTGGCACAGGAGCCCATCGCAATCACGTATTTGGGTTCCGGCATTTGATCGTAAATCTTTCGAATGACCGGCGCCATACGTCGGCACACGGTTCCCGCGACGATCATCAAATCCGACTGCCGCGGCGAACCACGAAACACTCCTGCCCCAAACCGATCCATGTCGTATCGGGAAGAAACGGCGGCCATCATCTCGATGGCGCAGCAGGCAAGCCCGAAGGTCATTGGCCAAAGAGAACCCTTCCTTGCCCAGTTCACGGCTTTTTCAAGAGACCCCGTAATGACGTCCGGAGCCCCGTCTTTCTCGTGCCGTCCCAGTTGGATCAGTCCCATACCATCCTCAGTCCCACTCCAGCGCACCTTTTCGCCAGGCATACACGTAGGCCACAATGAACAGCCCTATAAAAATCATCATTTCAATCAGCCCAATCACCCCAATCTTGGTGAATACGACAGCCCACGGATAGAGGAAGATCACTTCAATATCAAAGATGACGAACAACATCGCAAAAATGTAATATCTGACGGGAAACGGCATACGGGCGTCGGAAAATGGTTCGGCGCCACATTCGTAGGTCGATAATTTTTCTGGTTCCGGATACCTGGGCTGCACAAAATAGCTAACGAGCAAGGTCACTACCCCAAAGGTCAATGTTACCAAGATAAAGAGAAAGACCGGGAAAAACTTCGTCAGATATTCAAGAAGAACTTCGGTTCCGGTCATTTAGTTTTCTCTCGCAAGCTATTGACCTGGAAAGGGCATTATAGATCGGATACATGAAATCTTAGTGCCCTGATCTTGGGGATAGCAAGCGAACAAAGGACCTAATTCCGGAAGACCCGAAAGCCCTAGCGGCCTGAGAACGAAAGGTGGGTAGGTTGAATGGCTAGGTTCTTATTACAATTCACGATCAGGCATCAACGCTGATCTCTTCGCTTTGTTCATCATCCCCACTGGCGGATCGTCCGGCCTGCGAAGCCTCCCATTCCGATTCGAGAGGAGAAAACGCCTTGACCTTCCGTCGCCGATGGATCTGTGTATCGATTCGTTCCATCTGGTGGAAGCTCCCGGAGAGATGTTGATCTTTTTTTTCGTCAACATTCATCGGTCTGTCATGATCCCTGAAATCATTATTAGGGGATGGCAAGATCCGACATTACCACTGGAAAGACCGGCCCGTCAAATTCCGACCAATTCAGCTCAAATTCTTGACAACGCAACGTCTTTTGCTATGTTTTTTCAAGCAACACTAGCCTCGGAAGGAATCTTCCTATGAAAACCTTGGCGTCCCTCGTCTTAGTCCTGTGCTCAGGAATCGGCATCTCACTCGACGAAGCACTAGCACAGGTGTCAGAGATCGATGCCATTCGGTTTTCAGAAGCTGCGCTCACCTTTTCCAGCGGTGCCATCCAGAAAACATCTCCAATCGACGGAACCGTAAACTTAGTAACAGGTGATAATCAGTCAACAGGCAATCGCATGCTTCTTGGTAAGCAAGATTCGCTCTATCTCAAGCTCAACAACCCCACTGATGTTGCAGTTGGTGATCTTTTTACCGTCTACCGGCGGGTTCGGAAGGTGTTTCATCCTGTGACCAAGGAATACCTCGGGTTTGTCATGAATCGTTCGGCGGTCGTGAAGGTAACTGCCGCCGACCATGCTCTCACGACAGTAGAGGCCGTGCTCAGTTACGGACCGATTTCTCCTGGGGACCCTGTTATGCGCTTTGTGGCTCCGGCTCCGGACATCGAGTCGAGCTCCGCAACAAACATTTCTGACCTCGAAGGCATGATCGTTGAGCTTCAAGCCGACCGGACGATGACGCTGGTTTCACAGTCAAACGTTGTGTATCTGGATCGAGGGAAGGAGGACGGGCTGAAGGTCGGTGATCTCCTCGATATTCACCGTCACAGTGCGGGGCTTCCGCCACGAAAGATCGGCCAACTTAAGGTGCTGTCGTTGGAATCCCACACCGCAACCGCCAAAATCTTCAAGGCCAACACCCGCGTCATCAAAGGAGACCGGTTCAAGCTCGTCGGATATTCGACACCCACTATTCAGTCGTCGGTAGGAGCTTCCCTGGAATCGCCCACGGCTCAGGCCAGACAAACGGCCCCGGCTGATCCAGTATCCAGCAAGCTGAAGATACAGGATGCATCGGGACAAAGTCGTCTCAACCTCGGGGATCTAGCGAAGTTCCTGCACTTTGACTCAGGGGATGCTGCCATTAAACCTGAAAATTACAAAGTGCTCGATCAGTTGATTGAATACCTGCGCACCAGCGGCGACATGAGGATGATCCGAATCGAAGGTCATACGGATAACGTGGAGATCGGCCCTTCGCTCAAATCTCGTTATCCAAGCAACTGGGAGTTGTCCAAAGTGCGCGCAAACGGCGTCCTCCGCTATCTCGTAGAAAAGGGCGGTGTGGAAGCGGAACGGATCAGTGCGGTGGGGCTCGGTGACACGAAACCGACTTCCACGAATACGGTAGAGGAGGGCCGAACTAGGAATCGGCGCGTGGAGATTCTACTCTATACTTCTGAAACCGATGCTCCGGTACTTAAACCTGACGTGCAGACTCAAGTGCAAAGGCTCGAACACAATCCTTCGAGGATGAGTACACGTGAAAGCAATGACCAACCGCTCCTTCCGACTGCTGCTTCAGACACAGGTGGTTCCGCTGGTCGAGGGACCTTGTCCGTCGGCGATCCTTCCCAGGTTTCTGTGAAGGACGGATCAGATGTCGCCAATACCCCCCCCGATGCGAGTGGTGCTATCCCGACCGGAACCAACAAACAGGATCCTCCTCCTCAACAACCAACTGCTGGAACGCCGACGGAATAGTATCGGACTTCGGCAGGAAGTTGCATCGGTATTTGGATTTTCCACTCAACGACCTTGTCCAACCGATACCTTTCTGGCGAGAACACCGATGTGACTGGTGTCCTTCGCATTTCCAGACTGCCAGCCAAATTGTTAGAATGTGACATGGATTCCGATGGGACCTCGACCCTTCCTTGTCGAAGGGAGGCACTCTATGCAGACGTTATCGTGCCTCGCCATATCGCGAAGGCGTTCACCTATCTCGTCCCTCCCGCCTTAGCGCAGACCATAGCAATAGGGCGGCGCGTCCTTGTCCCCTTTGGGCATACGGTGCTGGACGGGGTCGTCATCTCGCTGAGTAATCATCTTGCGACCGAAATAAAGTCTGCTTCCATTAGAGAGATCCGCTCTCTAGATCACGATGGACAAGCTTCTACGCCGCCTCAGGCGCTGTTCGAGCTATCACGCAAGATCGCAGAATACTACGTTGCACCCTGGGGTCAGTGTCTTCGGCTCATATTGCCCCCGATGGCAACCCGACAAATCTCCCGCGCGCGGTACGTGGCTACTGCGCGGGGTCGCACGGCCTTGGAAGCCGGTCTTTGTCCGGACCATCTGAAGCCGGTTCTCGACCGAATTGCCCGACGAACTCCAGGAATCCTGTCCTCGACACTTCAACCAACTCGACAAGGAAATACCGCGCGAATCGACGCCCTCATCAACAAGTCGTGGATAGCGCTCATGCCTTCGAACCACGTCAACGTCGAGCTCCAAAAGCCACGTAGGAAGCTCACCTTGGACGAGTATGATCGCGGAACACCAGCGGACGGCATGCTGCTCGCTGAAAGGCTTCCGGAGGTCGCCCCCTCATGGAAAACGCTGGTCGCACACTGCCTTCACGGCAATCACATGAGGAAACTCGTACTTCATGCCCCGTGGGAACATCGACTCAGCCGGCTTGTCGACGCCATTCACCAAGCGCACTCAATGAAGAGAGCCACCATCGTTCTCACCGGCGAGATTGTGAGAGCATCGTGGTTGACACAAGTACTTTCAAGATTCACGGACCTCCAGATCATCCTCGCACACCCGTCTTCAGAATCGGGTCAATGGAAACCGAGTCAGGGACGGATTCCCTCGGTAGTCGTAGGAACCCGTTCAGCCATATTTTCGCCTCTTAAATCGATCGGGCTGATCTGGGTGGAAAACGAAGAGGACCCTGCTCTGAAAGAACTTCAGGAGCCCCGCTATCATGCCAGAGAAGTGGCTACTTTGAGAGCTGAGGGCGAACGGGCGCTTGTTGTACTGGCCTCGGCTCACCCATCCCTTGAATCGAGGTTCGATCCCGAAGCTGAGATCCACCATGTCTCACAAGAAGTTGTCCTTCGACCTACGATTGAGCTCGTTGACCTTCGCAACGAGCCGGCAGGAATCCTCTTCAGCCACAAACTCATCCGAGCGATGCACGAAGCCCTACAGAACCATGTCAAGATCCTACTCTTTCTCAATAGGAAAGGTTATGCCAGAACCTTGATTTGTCGAGACTGTGGCTGGGTTCCTCAGTGCGATTCCTGTAACGTGCCGCTTGTCTATTATCGTGAAGCCGGCAGGATGATTTGTCGTTACTGCGGTAAGGCAGATCGATTGCCGGATCTCTGCCCTTTGTGCAATACCCCCCATATGAGTCCTGTTGGTGATGGCACCGAGCGTGTTGAAGCCGAAGTTCGTCGCTTATTCCGACAGGCTAAAATCGCCCGGCTCGATGGCGACACACTCCGGCATTCGGCATCGGCTCAGGCTCTGTGGGAAGGTACCAGGTCTGGTGCATGGGATGTTCTCATTGGTACCCAAGCGCTCTTCCGCCGGGAGCCACTGCCTTGCTACGGCTTGGTGGGGATCCTTCAAGCAGATTCCGGGCTGCATGTCTCGGACTTTCGCGCAGCGGAGCACACCTATCACCTACTGATTGATGCTGCCAATCTGGCATGCCCTGCGTCTACCGGAGGTCGAGTCATCATACAAACGCGCCTTCCTACACATCATACCGTCCAGGCCTTGATCTCAGGAGATCCCGATCAATTCTACAATGAAGAATTCGCCGCACGTCGACTCCTTCATTATCCGCCCGTCTGCCACTTGGCTGATCTCTCGGTAACCGGGAATGACCTGAGGACGGTCGAAGAGGCGGCTAAACGCTGGGGTGCTGAGCTTGAACGGAACGCCCATGATCAGGAGCCTCTGATTGTTTTAGGACCAGTGCCGGCAATACGCAGGCGTCCAAAAGGTCATCAGCGGTATCGCATCTTGGTAAAAGGAACTGTTCTCGCCTCCCTCAGCCGACGGATCCATGCTTCCGTCCAGAAACTGGAACGAGAATACCGCAAGGGGCGTATCAAATTCGTCATCGACATCGATCCGATCGAGAATGGATAAGGCTACATGCTTTTTTTCTTTTTATGCATCCGGGAAAGCGGCACCCTTGCAACCTGCTCCATGGATTGAGCCGCATCCAGCTTGCGCGCTCGTTTGAACAGGCCGTAGGAAAACGAAATCCAAAATACCGCCGAGAAGAGACCCAACACGACGGCTGAAAGGATCGTTCCCATCTCAGATTCGGGAAGTGATTCTTCCTGGCTCCTGAGTTGAATCATCAATACCAACGGCCAGGCAAAGCTTTCCAGGCCGAGCAGCAGGGTAGACCATGCCCATAGTTCCGTGATGGACTCCGTCATGAACCATAAAAACAGCCCCACGATCAGAGCCCATCCGACCATGAGGATAGGAGAAACAGTCCCCCCCCATATGAGCCAGAACCCGACTGCGGTAACTAGAGTTCCCAGGGACAGATTGAGAAATATCATGAAGGGCATGATCCAGGCATGACATGTGAGTCTGACGGGACCGTGTCGTGATGTCAATGCGGAGAACGTTGAGAGCGAACGGTGAGTTGTCTAGACGGTCAGCTCGGCAGCGACCGTATCGAGCAGGACTTTCAGTTCGAACGGCTTTTGAAGCGTCCGCCTGGCGCCAAGCATCTTTGCGACGCCCAAAAAGTTGAGAACACCGATCGCATCACTCCCCCCAGTCATCGCAATGACACGAGCATCGGGAAACTCCCGGTGGAGCGTCATGATGGTTTCTAATCCGTCTTGATCCGGCATGAGAATATCCATGATGACAAGATCCGTCGATCTAGTCCGATACAGGTCAAGTCCTTCTTTCCCGTCGCGAGCCTCCTCGACGTCATAACCGGCCTGCTCCAACGTTTCCCGGATGAGCTGACGAACTTGGTCCTGATCATCAACCACGAGGACCGACGGCATCCGACACCTCAATCGATATCCTCGATGGTTCTCGGCCGGAGTTGGCCAGCCCCCCAGATTCCAAATAGGCAGGTGATTGGTCCAATGTCCGACGGATGGCATGCGCCAGCTCGTGCAATGTAAACGGTTTTGGGAGGCATTCCGTAACACCCTGCGAACAGGCGTCGTCCAGATGATGTACACCCTTTGATCCGCTGCAGAAGATGACCGGGAGATCCGATCGAAATCGCCGACATTCTCGAGCCAGGCCATTCCCACTCATGCCGGGCATCGTCTGATCAGTGATCAGCAAATCGAACCGTTTGGGCTCAACTTGAAAGACTTCCAATGCTTCGGCAGCCGTCCTACATACCACCGGATAGTAGCCGAGGGCTTCCAACACCTCTGTTCCTAACCGAACAACCGAGTTTTCGTCATCGACGAATAAGATACATTCGTGTCCGTGGGGAAGCGGATCGCCCACCTGAGTCGCCGATGGAGCACAAGCCGAGAGAGCGGGGAGATAGACTGATACCGTCGTACCGGCGCCCATTTGGCTCTCAACCGCCAGGGTACCGCCATGCGCCGTGACGATGCCGTGGACGACCGCTAGTCCCGTACCCTGCCTCCCGCTGACGTCTCGGGACATCAAAAACGAGGTGAACAATCGACCGACTCTGTCAGGATCCATGCCCTCGCTTGTATCCCGAACACTCAGGCAGACGTACCGTCCAGCGAGGAGTCGACCGGACGGCATGATCTGATCCGCTACAAACTCCCGGTTCTGAAGTTGAACATCGAGGATTCCTCCCGTGTTCTGCATCGCACGAAGGGCGTTATCGACCAGGTTGAAAATCATCTCATGCATCTGCACGGCATTGGCCGAAATAGGGTTAGTCGTCTGTGCAATCTGCGCTCTGAATTCAATCCACAAGGGGATCGTCGGACGAAGGAACTTGATGGATTCTTTCGCCAACGAATGGAGTAATAATGGGCATCGACCTTGATCGTTCTGCCTACAGAAAGCCAGCAACTGCTGGATCAGCTCCCTGGATTTTTTCGTCGCCGCGACGACTTGTCTGATGTGGCGATGCGCCTTGCTCTCGGTCGGAATCAACGGAAGGGCCAACTCGCTGAAGCCAAGTACAGCCGTAAGACCGTTATTCAGTTCGTGGGCGATGCCTCCGGCAAAGGTGCTGATCGCTTCTCTGCTCGCTGACTCGCGTCGCCGTGCCTCGACGTTCTTCCGATCAGTCACATCGACGACCGCCCCGATCGTACGGACCGGCTGTCTCGAGGAACCATCGCCATCGAACGAAGTCAGAGAACGAAGACTGATGTGCCGCATGGGGCCGTCTGGTCTAATGAGACGGTACTTGACCTCATACCGGCCGTTGCCTGTGGCAGCACGGGCTCGTTGGGCCACAGAAATTACCCGATTCCGATCATCAGGATGAACGAGTTCGAGGTAGCGCTGCCATGAAGCCGGCTCATCGGTACCAACACCGTAGATGTCTCGCAGGATGGGGGAACAGGAAAGAGCATCAGTCCGGTGGTCGTATTCAAAGAATCCGACCTGTCCTATCTGTACGGCAAGATCAAGTCGCATCTCGCTATCCCGGAGCACCTGTTCGGCTTGTCCACGAGCGGCGATATCTTCGTCCTGGATCCTATCAGGCGCTTTTATGCCAGCCCCAAGTTGTGTCACTTCGCTCATAGTCCAAACCATCGCCGTCACCCGACCCAAACGGTCTTTCACCGGTGTCAGCGATACGTCATTCCAAAATGAGGTGCCGTTCTTGCGGTAATGGCACAACCGCACACGACAGGCCCATCCATCTTGGAGGGCCATCGCAAGTTTTTCCATTGAGGTCCGATCTGTATCCGGGCCGGTCAAGATCGACGTCCTTTGACCGATCACCTCCTGCTCGGCATAGCCGGTCAGCAACAGGAAGGCCGGGTTTACATAGACGATGGGATGCTGGGACAATGTGGCATCCGTCACGAGCACGCTACAATTAGTCGCTGCGATGACGGTTGAATTCAGGACGTTCTCTTGGCGCTGTCGAATCACTATCCACAAAATGAAACTGAGGAACAGGAGCAACCCTAGGAAGAGACCAGCAGTCATGCGGGACAACCTCCTGGTATGTACACACGGAGTGGTTAAGAATACGAATCAGTTGATGTGAACTTACATGAAATGCAAGAGGAAGGCCCAGGTATGAAGGATAGCCGCAAAGTTAAATTTTTGCACCTAAAAGTAGTAGAGCCGAATGTTGTCGCTCGTCCTTGCCGTTTCACACCTGCCGTTTCACAAAAAAGGCGGCCGCCTGCGCGCGCCGCGTGATGCGAAGTTTTTGGAATACGTTTGCCAAATAATTCTTGACGGTCTTGTCGCTGAGTCCGAGCGCGACGGCGATTTCCTTGTTGGTCTTTCCCTCGGCAACCAGTGCAACGACTCGTTCTTCCTGAGAGGACAGTTGATCCGTACCGGGGGTCGCC
>Ga0134126_10014100_pt1 | contig 10092 bp, 10 predicted proteins | sample KB31752_FD_96881 | JGI IMG/M metagenome (GOLD analysis project Ga0134126, IMG submission 96881) | Terrestrial soil microbial communities with excess Nitrogen fertilizer from Kellogg Biological Station, Michigan, USA - KB3-175-2 | ecosystem: Environmental > Terrestrial > Soil > Unclassified ...
CAGGGACGGCGATCGCTCGAAGGGCGATGCGCGGTCGTCACCGGCGTCGGCTCCGGCCTGGGGCAGGCGATCGCGCGCGAGTTTGCGACCGAGGGCGCGCTGGTGGTCGGCTGCGACGTGAACGATGCGGCCGGCGAGGCGACGATGGCCGGCATCGGCACCTACCTCCACGCCGACGTCTCGCGGGAGGCCGAGGTCGAGGGGCTGATCGCCGCCGCCGTCGAACGCCACGGCCGCCTCCACGTGATGGTGAACAACGCGGCCGTGCAGATCGAGCAGGAGCTGGCCGAGACGACCGAGGAGCAGCTCGACCGCATCCTGGCCGTCAACCTGAAGGGCGTCTTCTTCGGCTGCAAGCACGCGGTGCGGGCGATGCGCCCGGCCGGCGGCGGGGCGATCGTCAACATCGCCTCGATCCTGGGCCTGGTCGGCGACGGCATTCTGGCCGCCTACTGCGCGGCCAAGGGCGGCGTGCTCGGGATCACCCGGGCGACCGCCGTCCAGTACGGCCGCGACGGCATCCGCTGTAACGCCGTCTGCCCGGGTGACATCGACACGCCGCTCGTGCAGGCCTACTTCGACACCGCGGCCGACCCCGCCGCCCTGCGGGCCGAGATCAGCGCCGAGTACCCGCTCGAGCGGATCGCCGCGCCGCGCGAGGTCGCCCGCGCAGTCGTGTTCCTCGCAGGCGAGGACGCATCGTTCATGAGCGGGCAGCCGCTCGTCGTCGACGGTGGCCTTCTGGCCACGTGCTACTGATGGGCGCCCGCATCGACGACCGCTGGGCCTACAACGGCCTGCGTGTGATCCGGCTCGAGAACGCGCGCCTGGCGGTCGACGTCATGCCCGAGCTGGGCGGGAAGATCATGCGCCTGGTGGACAAGCGCGGCGACCGCGACGTCCTGTGGCACTCCCCCCGCGTGGCGCCGCACCGGGCCGAGCTGCACGCGAACTTCGACGACCACTGGCCGGGCGGCTGGGACGAGGCGTTCCCCGGCGGCGCGCCGTCGCCGAACCGCTACGGCGACATGCTGCCCTACATGGGCGAGCTGTGGACGACGAGCGCCGAGCATCGCATCGTCCGCGCCGGGCCCGACGCGGTGGAGCTCGAGCTCGTCCTGCAGACGCCGATCACGCCCGCACGGTGGACACGCCGGCTCGTGCTCGACGGCGACGACCCGGTGCTCCGCATCGACTACCGGCTCGAGAACGCCGGCACGATGCCGTTCGACTACAACTGGGGCCTGCACCCGGTCGCGGCCGTCTCGCCCGCCCACCGCTTCGACGTGCCCGCGAAGCGAGCGGAGGTCGACGAGAACGGTGGCGGAACCCTCGGGGTTAAGGGCGACCGCTACGACTGGCCGGACTTCAACGGGCTCGACGTGCGCCGCGTCCTCGGGCCGGAAGCGGGGTGCTTCGCGCTCCACTACCTGACCGAGCTGCGCGAGGGCTGGGTGGCGACCACGGATACGGCGGCCCGGCGCGGCTTCGGCCTGACGTTCGACACCGACGTCTTCCCGGTCGTGTGGCTGTGGATGGTCTACGGCGGCTGGCGCGGCTACTACCACGCCATCTGCGAGCCGTGGACGGGCTATCCCAGCCCGCTCGCCGAGGCGGTCGAGGCCGGTCGCGCCCGCGCGCTCGACCCGGGCGGGGTGCTCGAGACCTCGGTCTCGGCAGTCGTCTACGAAGGCGTCGAGTCGGTGTCGCGGCTGGGTGCGGACGGGTCAGTGGCGGGCTGACGGGGTCGCGGCCGGCCCGGCCAATTGGCATTCGTCACGTGCGCCAATTGCAAGGTTGACGAGCCCCGCACGAGTCCGGTAACGTCCCCCTTCTTGAACGATCAAGCACCACTCGTGGGCAGCGGCCTTCGCACGCTCGCAAACGGCCTTGATCATCCGGAGGGCGTGTGCTGGTCGCCCGCCGGCGGCAAGGTCTACGCGGGCGGCGAAGCCGGGCAGCTCTACCGCCTCGACCTCGACGGCGGGGCGGTCGAGACCGTTGCCACCGTCGCCGGCGGCCTCATGCTCGGGCTCGCCCTCGACGCCGCCGGGTACGTCTACGCGTGCGAGCCGAACGCCGGCCATGTCGTGCGGATCGCGCCCGACGGCGCCGTCGAGCCCTTCGGCGATCGGATCGGCTGGCCCAATTACCCGGTCTTCGACCGCGACGGCAACCTGTGGGTGACCGACTCGGGGGCATGGGACGAGGTCTCGGGCGGCCTGGTGCGGATCGCTCCCGACGGCGCCACCGAGCGCGTTGCCGGGCCGTTCCGGTTCGCCAACGGTCTCGCGATCTCCGGCGACCACCTCTACATGGTCGAGTCGCAGATGCCCGGCGTGGTGCGGATGCCGCTCGCGGGCGGTGACTTCGAGCCGGTCGTCGAGCTGCCGCGCACCGTCCCCGACGGGCTCGCGTTCGACGCCGAGGGCGGCCTCTGGATCGGCTGCTATCAGCCGAACCACGTCTACCGCCTGTCTCCGGACGGCGGGCTCGAGCTCGTCGTCGACGACTGGACCGGCGAGTACGTGCTCTCGCCGACGAACCTCGCGTTCGCGGGCGAGAACCTCGACGTGCTCGTGCTGGCGTCGCTCTGCGGCTGGTCCGTGAGGGCGATCGACCCGGGCGTGCGCGGGGCGGCACTCGAGCTGCCGGAGCCCGCCGATCGCTGACGTCGTCGTCATCGGCGGCGGCATCCTCGGCGCGGCCGCAGCGCTCCACCTGGCGGAGGCCGGCGCCGAGGTCGTCCTCGTGGAGCGCGAGCCGGCGCTGGGGACGCAGACCACCGCGGCCGGGGCCGGGTTCGTGGGCTACTGGGCCGGCGAGCTCGAGGCCGAGCTGGCCGAGTACGGCATGCGCTTCTACACGGGCCTCGCCGACCGGGCTCGGACGGACGCCGGCGTGCGCAGGGTCGGGCTCCTGTTCCCGGCGCTGTCGGAGCCCGGCGTCGAGATGCTGCGCCAGGAGTACGAGCGCGAGCTCGAATTCGCGCCCGACGTCGCCATGATCGACACGGCGGAGGCGGTGGAGATGGCGCCGATCCTCGCCGCCGACGCGGTCTTCGGCGCGCTGTATCAACCCGACGGCCACCGCGTCGACACGGTGCGCGTGATGGCCGTCCTCGGCGGCGAGCTCGAGCGGGCCGGCGTCGACGTCCGCACCGGCGTGGCCGCCGAGGAAGCTGTCGTGACCGGCGGGCGCGTGACGGGGCTGCGTACGTCGGCCGGCGACATCCCTGCCCGCGCGGTCGTGAACGCCGCCGGGGCATCGGCCCGGGCGGTGGGCGCCCGGAACGGCGTCGATATCGCCGCGGTGCCGCTGCTCGAGTCACGCTTCACGACCGGGCCCGTGCCGGGCGTCGACCCCGACCTGCCGATGATGCTCTTCTTCGAGCGCGACCTGCTCTACCTGCGCGAGCAGGCGGGGGGCCTCCTCGTCGGCGCGATCGAGCACACCATCGGGCCGCGCTCGCGCATCGACCTCGCCGCGCCGCCGCGCACGGCGGAGCTCTCCGACCACGCCGCCATCGAGCACGAGCAGCTCGCCCGCGAGCTCGCCGACGTCATCCCGGCGCTCGCGACCGCACCCGTGCGTGAGCGCGCGAGCGGCCTGCCGACATGGACGCCCGACGGTCGCCACATCCTCGGCTTCGCCCCGGAGATCGAGGGCTACGTCGTCCTGGCCGGGTGCAACGAGTGCTGTGTCACCCACGGGCCCGGCCTGGCCCGCTTCGCCGCCGAGCTCGTCACGACCGGGCACACCGACACCGACATCTCCGCCTATCGCGTCGACCGCTTTGCCGATCCCGCCGATGAGGAGATCCAGGCGGCGGCCGAGAGCCAGTACCTGATGCGCCACCCGCCCGAGGCGGGCGTCGCAGCGACACCGTTCGGGATCGAGCTGCCATGAGCACCGAGCTGCGCAGCGCGCGCTGGTTCGGCACGCGAGACGTCGCCGGGCTCATGCACCGCTCCTACCTGAAGGCCGAGGGGATCTCGCAGGCCGCGATCGACGGCCGGCCGGTCGTCGGCATCTGCAACTCGTGGAGCGAGCTCGTGAACTGCAACATCCACTTCCGCGGCCTCGCAGAGGCGGTGAAGCGGGGCGTCCTCCAGGCCGGCGGGCTGCCGCTCGAGTTCCCGACCATCTCGCTCGGCGAGGCGTTCATGAAGCCGACGACGATGCTCTTCCGGAACCTGATGGCGATGGACGTCGAGGAGACCATCCGGGCCAACCCGTTCGACGCCATCGTCCTGATCGGCGGCTGCGACAAGACGGTGCCCGCTCAGCTGATGGGCGCCGCCAGCGTCGACCTGCCGACGATCATGATCACCGGTGGGCCGGCCCAGCCGGCCGTGTTCCGCGGCGAGCACATCTCGAACGGCACCGACCTGTGGCGCTACACCGCCGACCTGCGCGCCGGCCGCATCGCCCAGGCCGACTACGACGCTCTGGAAGCCGCCATGGTGCCGTCCGCCGGGCACTGCCAGGAGATGGGCACGGCGTCGACGATGACGGCGCTGGTCGAGGCGCTCGGGATGGCGTTGCCCGGGACGGCGTCGATCCCGGCCGTCGATGCCCGCCGCGCCGCCGCGGCCGAGGCGACGGGGCGGCGGGCCGCCGGGATGGCGCTCGCCGGCGGGCCGCGGCCGTCGCAGATCCTGACGGCCGACGCCTTCGACAACGCCGTCACGCTGCTGATGGCCCTGGCCGGGTCGACCAATGCGGTGATCCATCTGCTCGCGATCGCGGGCCGGCTCGGCGTCGACCTCGAGCTCGACCGGTTCGACGAGCTCTCCCGGAAGACGCCGGTGCTCGCGAACGTCCGCCCCAGCGGCGAGCACCTGGTCGAAGACCTCTTTCACGCCGGGGGCGTGCCGGCGGTGCTGCGCGAGCTCGGGTCCCTCCTCCACGGCGACGCCCTCACAGTGACGGGGGCGACGCTGGCCGAGAACCTCGCCGCGGCGCCGTCGGCCGCCACCGATCGCTCGGTCGTCGCCGCCCTCGACGCGCCGCTCGCCGCCGAGGGCGGGATCGCCGTGCTGCGCGGGTCGCTCGCGCCCGGCGGGGCGCTGATCAAGCGCAGCGCGGCGTCGTCCGAGCTGCTACGCCACTGCGGCCCGGCCGTCGTCTTCGAGAACGTCCACGACCTGGCCGCGCGGATCGACGATCCGAACCTCGACGTCACGGCCGACTCGGTGCTCGTTCTCCGCGACAGCGGCCCCAGGGGGGCGCCGGGAATGCCGGAGTGGGGGCAGCTGCCGATCCCGTCCAAGCTGCTGCGCGAGGGCGTCTCAGACATGGTGAGGATCTCGGACGCGCGCATGAGCGGCACGTCGTTCGGCACGGTCGTGCTTCACGTGGTGCCCGAGTCGGCGGCGGGCGGCCCGCTCGCGGCCGTGCACGACGGCGACCCGATCGAGCTCGACGTCGAGGCGCGCACGCTCGAGCTCGCGATCCCTGCCGCCGAGATCGCCGAGCGGCTGGCCGCCCTGCCGACCCCGGAGCCGAAGTACACCCGCGGCTACGGCCGGCTGTTCCTCGACCACGTGCTCCAGGCCGACACCGGCTGCGACTTCGACTTTCTGCGGCGCCGGCCCGGCGAGCGGATCGAGCCCGACCCCCTCGGCCTCGTCGGCGGGCCGATCGGGGGGTGGTAGGCGTGGCGACTCCGGCGGTTCGCGGCCTCTTCGAGGCCCACCTGACGGTCGCCGACATCGCAGCGTCCCGCGCCTTCTACCGTGACGTGGTCGGGCTGGAGCCGGCCTACGAGGTGCCCGAGCGGGGCGCAGCGTTCTTCTGGTGCGGCAAGCCGGGCGGGTCGATGCTCGGCCTGTGGAAGGCGGGCTCCGCGCCGGTGGGGATGCACCTGCACGTTGCCTTCACCGTGCGCGTGGAGGAGCTGCTCGAGGCCCCCGCGGCTCTTGCGGCGCATGGGGTCGCGCCGCTCTCGTTCTTCGGCGAGGAGGCCGACGAGCCGAGCGTGATCGGGTGGATGCCCGCCGCGGCGGTCTACTTCAAGGATCCTGACGGCCACATGCTCGAGTACCTCGCGATGCTTCACGAGCCCGCGTCGCCGGAAGCCGGCATCACGACCTGGTCGAGGTGGGTCGAGGGCCGGATCTGAGCGGCGACCTCTACGCGCGCGGGCTGGCGACGCTGGTCGCGTCGTGGGAGGAGTACGCGCGCGGTGCGGACGGCGCGTCGGTGCAGCGGCTGCCGGGAGTGACGGCGGCGGTCTTCCCGAGCGAGCCCGAGCGGGGCGTCTACAACAACGCGGTGCTGCAGCGGGTCGCGGCGATCGATGCGATGGAGGCTGCGTACGCCGAGGCCGGCGTGGAGCGGTTCGCCGCTTGGGTGCACGAGGGGGACGCCGTCCTGCGAGCGGTGATCGAGCGGTGCGGCTACACGGTTGTCGAGGCGACGAGGGCGATGGGGATGCCGCTCGACGGCGTCCTGCCGCCGCTCAGCCGCATCGAGGTGGGGCGGGCCGGCTGGGCCGAGTACCTGCGCGTCGCCGACCTCCCGGCGGGGCTCCTCACGGGCGTCGATCGCGACGCGTTCCACGTGGTCGTCGGCCGTCTTGACGGCGAGGTCGTCGCCGCGGGTATCTCGTACGACCACGAGGGCGACTGCGGCATCTACAACGTCGGCACGGGCGAGCACGCCCGCCGCCGCGGCATCGGGACGGCGGTCACGGCCGCGCTCGTCCGCGACGCATGCGAGCGCGGCTGCAAGACGGCGAGCCTGCAGTCGACGCCGATCGGCGAGCGCGTGTACGGCGCGGTCGGGTTCCAGGATCTCGGGCGGATCCTGGAGTACGCGCCCCGCGTTTCCCGCCCCGGGGCGGAGGGGTAGGTCGTGAGGATGGCGGAACGAGACGACAAACGCCGGCTCCACCATCATCCCGAGGAGGGCGAGGGTCGCCGGCCCACCGGCGATCCGCACGACCCGCTGGCGACTCCCGAGGAGGAGACACCCGAGGTCGTCGGACGGTCACCGGAGCCGGACGGCATGGGCGGACGCCCACCGGCCCGCGGCGAGCGCCGCGCCTCGCGGAAGATGCCTGACGCCGAGGGGTAGGGCATCGCGTGCATCGCACCGACCGGTGCGCCGACGCGGGTGTCACGGGAGCGTGTCGGGGTGTGGCAGGAGAGTCAGGGATCTGCAAATGACAGATGCCGACACCGCCAACCGCCCTTCGCCGCAGTTCCGCTAGCTCTCGCCAGCGGGCGTTGCTACAGCCCCGCGTCCCCGCCGCTCGCGTAGCGGCCGGTGATGAGGAGCTGGTAGGTGTCGCGCGCTTCCTCGAAGGCGGAGGCGACCTCTTCGGCAGCCACCGGGGCGTCGCGGTCGATGCGGCCGAGCACGTCCCGGATCTGCTCGCGCGCCCGGATGACGTCCTCGGTCTCGGGCGCCTCGGTCGCCCCGGTCGGCACGTGCAGGGCCTCGAACATCTCGTCGAGGAGTTCGGCCGCCTCCTCGAGCGCCTCCTGAGGCGCGTCCTCCCGGTCCTGCTCGATCTGCTCCCAGCGCGTCGTCCAGACGTGGAGGTCGGCGCCGATGTCGGGCTGCAGGCCCGCATCCGGATCGTTGCCGCTCGGTCCGAGATCGCTCATCCGCGCACCTCCATCAGTAGCGCACCGTCGCGCCCACGCCGCCCGCGGCGTCGAGATCGCGGCGATCGGGATCTATCAGCTCCCACACCGTCCCATCCGTCCGCAGGGTTGCAGAAACGATCGCCTCGACGCCGTCGGGCTCGTGCTGCATGAACGTCTCGTCGTACGGACACACCCGCGCCTCCGTCCCGAGCCGGCCGCACTGCGGGCAGATGAAGACGTCGAGCGCAGCTCCGGGTGCGACCAGCAGCGTCTCGATCCGGCGTGCGTAGGCGGCGTCCAGCACGCCCGCGAGACCGTCGCCGATCTCGCCCCGCCCGACCTGTTCGGCCCGGCGCTCCAGGAGGGAGCTCTCGCGCGCGGTGTCGTGCTCGTCCGCGAGCCGCCGGACGACATGCTCCAGCTCGGCCGTGCCGGCGTCACGGGCGTTGCCGACGACGCCGATCACCGCGGCGGCGATCGACTCGTGCATCGCGTTGCGGACGGTCGCCGCATGCTCCTCGGTCGCGGCGATCACGATCGGAGGCCGGTCGAGCGCCCCGTGCATCCGCTCGACGATCGCGACGACCTCCGTCAGGTGCCGCTGGGCCTGGCGGTCGATGTCGCGCTGGATCCGCGTCTGCCGCCATTCGCCGCGATGGTGGCGGTTGGCGATGTGCTCGTCGGCGTCGGCCACCTCGATCATGTGGCCGTGGTCGAAGACGATCACCCGGCCGAGCTCGCGCCCCGCCTCGACCATCAGCACCTCGTTGGTCCGGCTCGCGAGCGCCGCTGCCGGCCGCAGGACGAAGCGGCGCCCGGCGGTCGCAACGTCGGGCGCGGGGCGCCAGAGCGCGTGGGCGCTGAAGAGGTCGGCGCCGTCTGCGAAGAGGGCGGCGCCGTGCACGTGGCCGCCTCCGCGCAGATCCTCGTTCGCGAGAAAGTCGCCGATGCGGCCCGCGGCCGTCTCGAGGCGCTTTCGCGCGTGTCCGGGCCGCTCCTCGGCGAGCGCGCCGAGCCTGTCGACGGCGGAGCGCACGCGGGTGCTCAGGTCGGCGGGCGTAGGAGTCGCCGCCGGCGAGAGGTCGAGGTAGACGCTGACCGCCGCCTCGTCCTCATCGACGACGTCGGCGAGGGGCTGCAGCCAGGTTGCTTCGGTAACAGGCACTTCGACCTCCGCTACCCCGGCCGGCGAGGCGTCTAACAAGCCGGGTCGCGGGGTTCGGATCCGGTGCCGGGCGGGTAATTGAGGTTACCGATGGCTCACCCCGCGCCCACCGACACACCGCTCCTCTTCGCCTCCGTGCTGGACGACGACCCTGACCTGGCCGACGCGCTAGACGGGCCCGCCACCGCCGCCCGCGGCGTCGCGACGGCCCGCGTCGTCGGCGTCAGGCCGGGCGAGTGTGACCTGCCGCCGTGGTTCGAGGCGGTTGGTGAGGGGCCTGGGCTCCTGGTGCTTGGGGGTCTCGTCGTGGCCCGGACACGCGTCGCGGATCGGGTCGTCGCCGACCTGATCGGCCCCGGCGACCTGCTCCAGGCGCCCGCCGCCGACCGTGATGACACCGTGCCCAGCGAGGCGTCCTGGCAGGCCCTGCGGCCCGGCCGCCTTGCCGTGCTGGACGCGGCGTTCGCGCAGCGCACGCTGCCGTGGCCGCAGATCGGCCACGCGCTCCTGCGGCGCAGCGAGCGCCGTGCGGGCGATCTACGCGCGATCCGGGCGATCTGCGCACAGCCGCGCCTCGAGGTGCGGCTGGTGCTGCTCCTGCATCGCCTGGCCGGGCGCTTCGGCAGGGTCGAGCCCGCCGGGCTGCGTCTGACGCTCCCGCTGACGCACCGCCTCCTCGGCCAGCTGGCCGCAGCGGAGCGGCCGTCGATCTCGAACGCCCTCGGACGGCTCGCGCGGGCCGGGATCGTGACCGGCAAGCCGGGCGACTGGCACCTGCACGGGACGCTCGACGAACAGCTCGCGCGTCTGTCCGGGAGCAGCCTCCCGCACACCATCCCGCCGGGATGACGCCGCCCTGATCGCGCCCCCGTAGCGTGCTCAGCGGCAATGATCGGGTGGCTCCAGCAGCTATGGGACACCATCAAGGCGGTGTCGATACCGCTGCTGGTGCTTGGCCTCACCTTCCAGACGTTCCAGACGCTCTTCGTCGCACTGGCGTGGCGCAACATCCTGCGCGCCGCCTATCCCGACGCCGGGGTCAAGTACCGCCCGATCATGCGCTACTACGCGGGCGGGGTCGGCCTGAACGCGATCCTGCCCGCGTCGGCGGGCACCGTCGCGATGCTCGGGTTCTACCGCTCGAGCATCGCGGGCTCGACGGTGGCCGGACTGGTCGGGGCGACCGTGGTCGAGAACATCTTCTTCGTCGTCGTCAGCATCCTCGTCTACGGGTGGCTCTTCTTCGGCTTGGCCGGATCGTTCGACGTCCACTTCGGCTGGTTCGCCGACCATCCCGTCGCCGCGGTGGTGATCGTCGTCGGCGGG
>Ga0134126_10014101_pt1 | contig 10092 bp, 8 predicted proteins | sample KB31752_FD_96881 | JGI IMG/M metagenome (GOLD analysis project Ga0134126, IMG submission 96881) | Terrestrial soil microbial communities with excess Nitrogen fertilizer from Kellogg Biological Station, Michigan, USA - KB3-175-2 | ecosystem: Environmental > Terrestrial > Soil > Unclassified ...
CAAGCCACAACCGTTCCAGCGGGAGTGGTGCATCGCACGATCGGCGTGGGCCGTACCGTGAACCTGTGCTTCGAGAAGGCCGAGGCTGAGACAGTCTTCCTCGACGAATAGAGCCCGGCGTCGGCGGCCCCGCTAGTGCCTGGCGGACTCTGCCAGCAGCTCGAGGAGATACTGCTTCCACACCGCAGCGTGCGTGTGCGTGCCGTGACCATAGGTCTGGAGCGAGGCCGGGATTCGAATGAACCGGCCATGCGGGATCCGCTGGACCAGCTGGTGGGCCAGATCATCCAGCTCCGGCGGATTGATGAAGTCATCGGCGGAGTTGATCCAGATGACGGGCGCGGTGATGGAGCCGAGGCGCGGCTCCGGGTTGTATTCGCGCGAAGAGTCGAACTGATAGATGAAATCGTCCGCATCGATGTGCGAGACGTACCTGTCGAGCGCCTGACGGTAGTAAGCCTCCGCCTGCGTGCGGGTGGGCAGATCATGCTGCATCTGCTGCGGCGCAGAGCCCGCGATGATGAGCATGTCCGCGGCACCCTTCAGGCCCTCGATGGGCTCCTGCGTATAGTTGCCCTGCTCCCACTTCGGGTCATTGCGGATGGACTCCATGGCCATGTAACGCCAGATGCGGTTGCGGCCCGCGATCTCGATGGGCATGCATGCCAGGGGCATCAGCGCATCGACGAACGTGGGGTAGGTCTCGCCCCAGACGAAGGACTGCATGCATCCCATCGACGTCCCGAGCACGAGGCGCAGATGATCGACGTGGAGATGCTCGAGGAGCATCTGGTGCGTCGCCCGGACCATGTCGTCGTAGGTATAGCGCGGGAATTTCATCCGCAGGCCGTCGGACGGCTTGCTGGCGTCGCCATGCCCGATCTCATCCGGGAAAATGATGAAGTAGCGCGTGATGTCCAGGGGCTGCCCGGGCCCGAACAGCACGTCCGAGAACACCGGGTTGAGGAGCGAATGCGCATCGCCGCCGGTACCATGAATCAACAGGATGGCATTGACGGTGTGTCCCGAGGCGTCGCGCCGGGGCTTACCGAGAGTCAGGTAGTGGAGGCGCAGATCCGGCAGCGTCTCGCCCGTGCCGAAGCGGAAATTGTGGATGTGGTAGGTGCCGTTGCGGATGGGCCAGTGCGTCGGCACATGTTGAATCCGCGGCGGAACCTGCGCGCGGGCCAGGCCGATCGCGGCAGCAAGAAACGCGGCGGCAGCAGCGGCAGCGCGCAGCATGGGCATTCTCCTCTCAGGATTTCGTCTTTTTCGCAGGCTTCGGCTTCGCGGAACCGTTGCACGCGACCGCCTGGCGCACGAGCGCCTTGAAGGCGGATGCGTCGACTTCTTCTCCTTCGCGGATGTCGATCGCGCGTCGTACGTTTCCTTCGAGACTCGAGTTGAAGAGGCGGGCCGGATCCTTCAGCGACGCGCCCCTGGCGAAGGTCAGCTTGACGGCCTTCTTGTAAGTCTCGCCGGTGCAGATGATGCCATCGTGGGACCACACCGGAATGCCCCACTTCCACTCCTCGACGACACCCGGATCCGCCTCCTTGATGAGGTCGCGCATCCGGCCGAGGGTCGCTGCGCGCCAGTCCGCCAGGTCGGCAATTGCTTTTGATATGCGCTCGGCTACCGACGGGTCCTGGCTCGCGCTCGCCTTCTTCATGTCCCGGGCGGCCTCAGGCGCTCTCGGGAACGGCGGGCGCCTGCGCCGGCCGGCGCCCGATGCGCCGCGCGAGTGAGTGCCCCAGCCCCATGGCGATGATGCCAACCAACAGATGCAGTGCCTGAATCAGCCAGTGGCCGGCCCCGGGCAGCAGGCTCAGTTGCGTGACACCGAGCGCCGGGACGATCAGGCTCCACACGAGGACCACGAGCGCGAACCCGCGACTGCCGGGCACGAGAAATCCCACGATGGCGAGCACCCACATGCAGACGACGAAGAGAGAGCCGAGCAGCATGTGCAGCGATAGCAGCGACAGCGCGTGGCCGGTCCAGAAGAGGATGCCGAGCACCACCAGAGCGATGCCGAAGAGGCTGAGGAGTATGCGCGCGATGAGAACGATGGATTTCACGGCGGCCTCGCACCGGGCGCACGGCGGCAGAAACCTCGGCCGCATCATCGCCCCGTCGACGCTAGGTTAACAGATGTGGCTCAGAACCGGGGATCGGCCGCGGTGAACGGGGAACAGCAGGGGGTGCCGATGGCGTGCAGCTCCATGATCTCCGCACGCGTGCCGTCGGGATCGAGCAGGTTGAGCTGCCACTTCGCGTCGCGGCCGATCTTGGGCAGCGCCGCCTGACCGTCGAGCCGTTTGCCGTTCCAGAGCAGTGTGTACGCCGCCTCGATGTTGCTCACGCCCAGCGAGAAATGATCGAGCACACCGGCGTCGGCCTTGCTCATGCCAGGGGGAATGCCGCGGCTGCCGGGCGAGCCCACCAGCATGTATTCGAGCCAGTCCGTGCCGTCCGGCACCTGCTGTGAGACCCAGGTCGGCTCGTCGTCCCGCATGCCTCCGAACCAGTAAGGCCTGAAGCCGAGAACCGCGCGGTAGAAAGTATCCTCGCGCACCCGGTCGTGGACGATGAATCCGACATGGATGATGTGTCGCGACAGGGCATTGCCCGGCACGGCCACAGGATGCGCCGGCGGCTGCAGGAATTGAATCCGGTTGCCTTCGGGATCCTGCACCTCGAACCAGTGGCTGCCATCGCCGCCCTGCCGCGTTCGCGGCGGAACCGTGATTCCCCGCGACCGCAGATACCGGCGCAGACCGTCGGCATCGGTCGTCGTGAATGCAACATGATCCAGACGGCTGATGGAAGTCCAGCCCGGCGGCAGCGGCAGAAGCTCCACGAACTGGGTCGGTGAAAAGTAGTAACGCGTTCCGCGGGGGCTTTCCGGATCGCTCGCCCGCGTCGCGCCGAGGTCGTGCACGTAGAAATGATCGCTCGCCGCGCGATGGGACCCGTAGAGCGCGATGTGGGAGACGCCCGTGATCGGGGGGCGCACGGGCGACGCATGCGCAACCGCCACGCAGCACGCGAAGGCCGCAAAGCTGCTGAAGGCCGCGACTGCCGCGTCCAGACATCCCCTTCGGATGTAATCGATGCCAAGCGACCTGTTCACGAATCGGGGGGAACCGCATTGGAGCCGCGGGAGTATATGCCGGCGCGGGAGCCGCGTAATATCGCAGGCACGCCATGAGCGTCACCCGGATCGCAATTGCCGTCGGCGCAAACCATGCCGTGTCGGGTCTCTTCGAGCGCCCGGCCGGGGCGCGGGCCGTGCTCGTCCTGGCCCATGGAGCGGGCGCGGGAATGGAGCACTCGGCGATGCTGGGCGTTGCCACCGGACTCGCGCGGCGGGGCATCGCCACCCTGCGTTACCAGTTCCCTTACATGGAGCGCAAGAGCCGCCGGCCGGATCCGCCGCCGCTGTGCCACGCGACCGTTCGCGCCGCCGTGGCCGAGGCGGGTCGGCTCGCGCCGGATCTGCCTCTCCTCGCCGGTGGTCGCTCCTTCGGCGGCCGCATGACCTCGCAGGCGCAGGCGCGGGACTCGCTGGCCGGCGTCCGCGGGCTCGTCTTCCTGGCTTTCCCGCTGCACCCGGCCGATCGGCCCGGCACGGAGCGCGCGGCGCATCTCGAGCAGATCGACATTCCGATGCTCTTCCTTCAGGGGACCCGCGATGAGCTCGCGAGCCTCGACCTCCTGCAGCCGGTCGTCGCGCGCCTGGGGAGCCGCGCCACGCTCTACCTGTTGCAGGATGCCGATCACTCCTTTCACGTCCCGGCGCGAACGCGGCCGGATGCCGAAGTGCTGGCGGCCGCTCTGGATGAGCTGAGCGATTGGGCGGCCCGCGTGAGCGAATCCATCCGGCGCTGACAGCTTGCGTGCCTGTTGTTGGCACTGCATCATGCGGGCCCATGCTCATCCGCCGCCGCGAAGTGCTGACCGCGATCGCCGCATCGCCCTTGATGACAGGCGCCGCACTGGCGCGCATCCGTCAGGAGCCTCATGCCATGTTTGGACTCATCACGAAGATCCGCGCGACTGCCGGAGCCCGCCCGAAACTGGCGTCGATTCTCCTCGGCGCGTCCACGGCCATGCCGGGCTGCCGCAGTTATGTCGTGGCGGCCGATGCGAGCGACCCGGATGCACTGTGGATCACGGAGGTCTGGGACTCCGCGGAGCTGCACAAGGCCTCCTTGCAGCTGGCGCAGGTCAAGGAAGCCATGACCGCCGGTCGCCCCCTCATCGCCGGCTTCGGCGATCGATTTCAAACAACGCCGCTCGGAGGAACAGGGATTGCATCCAGCGCCCCGTAGTCCGCGGCTATCGAGCTCCACGACCATGCAAAAACAAGCGCTTCATGGGTTGCTGCCCGCCATTCCCGCCACGCTCGCCTTCATGTTGCTGGCGGGATGGCCCGGCCCGACACCCGCCGCGGACCTGAGCGTCAGCGCGGCCGGCGCAACGCGAAGCGATGATCGGGCGCCATGCGCCGGGGACGCCGGGCTGCGGCTTCCTTCCGGCTTCTGCGCGAGTATTTTCGCCGACAATCTCGGCCACGTCCGTCACATGGTGGCGGCGCCCGACGGCGTGCTCTACGTCAACACCTGGAGCGGCCGCTACTATGCGAAGTCACCGCCCCCGGCCGGAGGCTTCCTGATCGCTCTCGAGGACACTGCCGGCCGCGGCAGAGCCAATGTAATCCGCCGCTTCGGCGCGACACCCGCGACCGGCGGACACGGCGGCACCGGGATCGCACTGTACGGCGGGTACCTCTACGCCGAAGAGGGCGACCGGATCGTCCGTTACCGCATGTCTGCGGGCTCGATCGTGCCGACGGGCAGGCCCGAAACGGTCGTCTCCGGACTGCCGCTCACGGGCGATCATCCGATGCATCCGTTCGTCATCGACGCCAGCGGCTGGCTGTACATGGATTCCGGCAGCCCGAGCAACTCCTGCCAGCGGGAGAATCGCATGCTCGCCTCGCCCGGCGTCGATCCCTGCCCGCAGCTGGCGACACGCGCCGGCATCTGGCGCTACAGCGCGAAGAAACTGCACCAGAGGTTCTCACCGGCGGGCCGCTATGCCACCGGCATCCGCAATGGAGAGGGGCTCGCGTTCGATTCCACGGGACATAACCTCTACTCGACACAGCATGGCCGGGATCAGCTCAGCCAGAACTGGCCGAAGCTCTACACTCCGGAGCAGGGCGCCTATCTGCCGGCCGAGGAGCTGATGCATGTCGTGCGCGGTGGCGATTACGGTTGGCCCTACTGCTACTACGACGAGGCGCAGCGCAAGCTCATGCTCGCGCCTGAATACGGCGGCAACGGCCACGAGGCCGGGCTCTGCGCGCGCAAACAGGCTCCCATCGCCGCGTTTCCCGGACACTGGGCCCCCAACGACCTGTCGTTCTACCATGGGAATCGGTTTCCATCGCGCTACCACGACGGCGCGTTCCTCGCTTTCCACGGCTCATGGAATCGCGCGCCTTTTCCGCAGCAAGGTTATGACGTCGTGTTTCAGCCGCTCGCCAACGGGAAAGCCGCGGGGAACTGTGAGATCTTCGCCGCCGGATTCACCGGCGGGGACAAAGACCCGGGTGACGCGGCCCACCGTCCGTCTGGCTTGGCAGTTGGACCTGATGGCTCGCTCTACGTGTCTGACGACGTGCACGGACGCATCTACAAGATCGTATACCAAGGTAGCCCTGATTCCGACGGGCCTTCCAACATCACACAGTGCCCGGGCGTGACGGCCGTCGGCAGCACGGCTGGCGCCGCGAATGCGATGCCGCCGGAGGGCATCCACCCGCACGCCGGAGCAGCGGCCAGCCTGCCGGTGCCGCAGGGTGCGACCCGGGCAACGGTGGAGCTCGGCGACCAGGTCTTCCATGGCCAGGTGGCGTCGGGCACCTGCGCCGGCTGTCATGGAGCGGAGGGCAAAGGCACACCGCTGGGCCCGGATCTCACCGCCAGCCATCTGATGTGGAGCGACGGCAGCCTGAGTGGGATCGAGAAGATCATCCGTCATGGTGTGCCGAACCCCAAGCAATACCGCAGCCCCATGCCTCCCATGGGCGGCGCGCAACTCAGCTCGGAACAGGTCTCGGCCGTGGCGGCCTACGTCTGGGGGCTGAGGCACTCACACTAGGCGCGGTCACCTTCTTCGGGATCGTCGGCGGCCGATGTCCGCCAGGTGGCCAGCCTGCCCGCGCTGCCCAAACGGGGCGCGGGCCGTCCCTCGTTGGTCCCGGAGCGTGAAAAGCGGATAGGGGTCGCGAGGCCCGGGATCGACGCGGCGCGGTACCCATCAGCGGAAGAGGAGATCACCATTGCGCGCTCCCGGGTGTTGGGATCACGGAGCGCCTCGGGCACGGTATTGATCGGGCCCGACGGCACCCTGGCCGCCTCCAGTCGTGCCAGTGCATCCTCGCGCCGCAGGGCCGCGAGACGCGGCGCCAGCGCCTGCTCCAGGGCGGAGCGGTTGCGCACTCTCGAGCCGTTGCCCGCAAATCGCGGGTCATCCGCCAGCGCCGCACATCCCAGAGCTTCACACAAGCAACGAAACTGCGTGTCGTTACCCACCGCGACGACGATGAATCCGTCGGCGGTTCGAAATTCCTGATAGGGCGTGATGTTGGGATGGGCGTTCCCCATTCGCGTCGGTGTCAGGTCCCCGACCAGGAAATTCATGGTCTGATTGGCGAGAATGCCCATCGTGGAATCGAGCAGCGCGACATCGACGTGCTGCCCGCGCCCCGACCGCCCTCGCTCGGCCAGTGCCGCTTGAATGCCGATGAGGCCATAGAGGCCCGTAACGATGTCGGCGACAGCGACGCCAACTTTCTGCGGCGGCCGCCCGGGCTCCCCGGTGATGTCCATCAGCCCGCTCATGGCCTGAGCCACGAAGTCGTAGCCCGGCCGGTCCGCATAGCGTCCCCGCTGGCCAAAACCGCTGATGGAACAGTACACCAGCCCCGGATTGAGGCGCGCCAGGCTGGCATAGTCGAGACCGAACTTCTCCAGGCTTCCCACCTTGAAGTTCTCGACGAGCACGTCGGCCTCGCGCGCCAGCTGCACTGCCCGGATGCGGTCCGCCTCGTCGCGGAAATCCAGCACCAGGGATTCCTTGCCCCGGTTGCAGGAATGGAAGTAGGCAGCATCGGCCGCGGAGCCATCGGCGTTCGTCAGAAACGGCGGTCCCCAGCTGCGGGTCTCGTCGCCCGCGGGCGATTCGACCTTGATGACCTCCGCGCCGAGGTCCGCCAGGATCTGTCCGATCCACGGGCCGGCCAGCACGCGCGCCAGCTCCAGCACGCGCAGACCGGCATACGGAGGTTCCGCTCCCTGGGATTGCACGGGTTGCGCCACGCGACGATTATGGCGCAGCAGCCACACGAGCGAGACGGAATCAGCGAGGCCTGGCTGGCATCGGGGATCGCCAGGTTCGAAAGGCCCGGTGACCGGGACCCCGGAACATGATGATCCCGGGCGTCAAGCGCAAGCCGGGCCAGTCGCCATCGCCTCGGCCCTGGCGCACATCGGCTCACCGCGTTTGCGGCGGCGCAATCGCACTTCGCGGTCAACCGCGTTGGTTCATTGCAGCACCTGAATGAGTTCGTTAAGCTGGTTGGATTCCATTGCCCATGCAAAGTGGCGCAAAGAGGAGCTCCAATGATGAAGGTACTCGCCGAAGCGCAGGTCGTCCGCGGCGGATTTCTGCTCGCGGCTGTCGCGGCGATGTCTCTCACGATGGCGGCGCACGCCGCGACGCCACACCAGTTTCTCGATGGCAAGCTCTCCTGGCGCAACATCGGGCCGAACATCGGCGGGCGCGTCGTGGCGATCGCGGGAGTTCCGGGCGAGCGCAATCTCTTCTACATGGGAGGCGTCGACGGGGGCGTCTGGAAGAGCACCGATTACGGCCTTGCATGGCACAACATCACCGACGGCAAGCTGCCGTCGGCGAGCGACAGCATTGGCGCCATTGCGGTCGCGCCATCGGATGCCAAGGTTCTCTACGTGGGCACCGGCGAGACGGACATCCGCAATGACATGATCACCGGAGACGGTGTCTTCAAGTCCGTCGACGGCGGCAAGACCTGGAAATATGCGGGCCTGCGCAACACGCGGACGGTCAGCGCCATAGTGGTCGCTCCGGATGACGCGAACATCGTTTACGTTGCGTCCATGGGACACGTGTTCGCGCCGAATCCCGAGCGTGGCGTCTTCAAATCCACCGACGGCGGCAAGACCTGGAGCAAGATACTCTTCGTCGATGACAAGACGGGCGCCATCGACCTCGTGATGGACCCCCATGATTCCAACGTTCTTTATGCGACGATGTGGCAGGCGCAACGCACGCCATGGTCGCTCGATGACGGCGGGCCGGGAAGCGGCTTGTACAAGAGCACCGACGGCGGGGCGCATTGGTCGAACATCTCGCGCAATCCCGGTTTGCCGCGCGGCGTGCTCGGCCGCATCGGCGTCGCCGTGGCCGGGAGCGACTCCCAGGTGGTCTTCGCGATCGTCCAGGCGAAGGGCGGCGGCGTATTCCGCTCAGCGGACGCGGGCGCAACCTGGCGGCGCGTGAACGCCAACTGGAGCCTGCGCCAGCGGGCGTTCTACTACATGAGCGTCTACATCGATCCCACGAACCCGCAGACCCTGTACGCGCCCAACGTCGATGGGGTGTGGGTATCGCACAATGGCGGCAAGGCGTTCTCGTTGCTTCACATGCCGCATGGCGACGATCACTCCGTGTGGATCAACCCCACCGACCCCAAGGTCCTGCTCGTCGGCAATGACGGCGGAGCGACCGTCTCCACCGACGGCGGGCAGACATGGAGCCCGGAGCACAACCAGCCGACCGGCCAGTTCTATCACGTGGCGCTCGATGATCAGTTCCCCTTCCACGTCTACGGCGCCCAGCAGGACGAGGGCTCGTTCGAAGGTCCCAGCGCACAACCGGGCGGCGCCATCACGAACGAGGCCTGGCATCAGGTCGCGCTGGGCGAGAGCACCTTCGTGGCGCCCGCGCCCAATGAGGCGGATGTCACGTACGGCAGCGACTACTACACGATGATGCAGCGTTACAACCGGGTGACTGACGCGCGCAGGTCAGTGAGCCCGTCACCGGAGTATCTCGATGGCGTGTCCGCCTCGGAGATGAAATACCGCTTCGGCTGGACCCACCCGATTTTCTTCTCGCCGAACGATCCGAACAAGCTCTTCCTCGCGTCCCAGTACGTGATGACGAGCGACGACGACGGCCGTACCTGGAACATCATCAGCCCGGACCTGACGCGCAACGACCCGGCGACCGAGAAGGCGAGCGGCGGTCCGATCGATCTGGACCAGACCGGCGCCGAGGTGTTTCCCGACATCTCCGCGCTGGCGACCTCGACAGTCAACGCGCAGGTGATCTGGGCGGGTTCGCAGGATGGCCTCGTCCACGTGACGGTCGATGGCGGGCATCACTGGCAGAAGGTCACGCCGCCGCAATTGACCAAGTGGGCGGAGATCACATCGATAGAGCCTTCGCATGGCGCCGCCGGAACCGCCTACCTGACCGCTTCGCGCTACATGTGGGACGACTACGGAGCGTACGTGTTCAAGACGACGGATTTCGGCAAGCATTGGTCTACCCTCACGAACGGGTTGCCGGACGATCAGTCCGTCTTCATCGTGAGAGAGGACCCGGACGATGCCTCGCTCCTCTTCCTCGGCAATGCCAACGGCATATACGCCAGCTTCAATGGCGGCGCGCAGTGGCGGCCTCTCAGCATGGGTCTGCCGCACGCGCAGGTACGCGACATCGCGATCGACACGCGGCAGGGCGAGGTGGTGGCCGCGACGCACGGGCGCTCCTTCTGGATCCTGGACAATCTGTCCCTGCTGGAACAGTGGTCGCGCGATCCCAATCCGGCGGCGGATACCGCCAGGCTCTATGCGCCGCAGACCGCCTGGCTGACACACGCTTACGGCAAGAGCGAGAGGGCGCAGTATCGCGAGCCGATCGGGGTGAACCCGCCCTACGGCGCCACGGTGTTCTTCCACCTCCCGGCGA
>Ga0134126_10014102_pt1 | contig 10091 bp, 10 predicted proteins | sample KB31752_FD_96881 | JGI IMG/M metagenome (GOLD analysis project Ga0134126, IMG submission 96881) | Terrestrial soil microbial communities with excess Nitrogen fertilizer from Kellogg Biological Station, Michigan, USA - KB3-175-2 | ecosystem: Environmental > Terrestrial > Soil > Unclassified ...
CGACGGCGAGCTCGATGCCGGCCACGCGCGCGAGGTCGAGGCGCATATCGCGACCTGCCCGGATTGCGCGCGCCAGTTCCGCGAATTTCAGGAATTCCGTAAGACAACAGCCTCGGCGAACTTGCGCTACGCGGCCCCCGCTGGTTTGCGAAACCGCATTGAGGCCAGGCTCCCAACCTCGCGTGCCGTGCAAACGAACCGGCGGGCTCTGGTCAAAGGCTTCGCGTTGGGTGCGACCGCCAGTGCGCTGGCGGCCTCCGGCTTGCTGGTGATGGTGACACGCAGCAACGACGAGCAGCGTATCCTTGACGAAGTTGTATCGGCTCACCTGCGCTCGCTGCAGGCGCAGCATCTAACCGACGTGCTGTCGACCGATCAGCACACCGTCAAGCCGTGGTTCAATGGCCGGCTCGATGTGGCGCCGCCGGTAGTCGACCTCACCGCGCAAGGTTTCACGCTGCTCGGCGGTCGGCTCGATTACGTCGATACCAAGCCCGTAGCCGTCATCGTCTATCGCCGCCGCGTCCACATTATCAATCTGTTCTGCGCCCCGATGCAGGGCTCCGGCTATCGCGGCGCGACGATGAAGAGTCTTCACGGCTACAATGTACGGCAATGGAGCGAAAACGGTCTCAACCTCTGGGCTGTCAGCGATATCAATTCCGAGGAACTGACCGAATTCGGTGAAAAGTTTGAACTAGCGCTGCACCAGTAAGGATTTGACAACGGCCGGACGATTGCCGAGGGCTCGATCCGCGACGGCGCTTGTAAAGGCGAGAGATGAAGACCCGCGGGCGGCTAGGGATGGTCGCCGCCATGCTGCCTTTCGTCCGCTGGCCAAATTGGCTGATTCCACGCACTTTACTGCCTCTCGGTGACATGAAGACCCCTCCTCCAGGTCTTGTCTGCTTTTTCACCGGACGAAATCCGTAAGACCGCAAGCTCCGGCGCCGCCCCGGCGCACTTCAAACATCATTGCCAATCGAACACGCAATTCCATGCTCGAGCCGGGGCTGGTCAATAGGCGGAATGTAGATCATTCTCTCGGTGCGAAACCGCATCAAAACCAAGACATAAAGTTGGCACTAGGGAGAAAGCCGTGGCTCAAACAATTGAGGCATTCGTTGGCAACGCGCTCGACGACGCAAAAATTTCACCGCTGCATGTTCGTGTCATCTCGCTGATCGCGGCTGGATACTTCTTCGACGTCATCGATCTTATCGTTCTGGGAAATCTCATCCCCGACATGATCGATTCCCATTTCGCAACCAAAATCGAAGCCGGATGGATCGGCAGCGCGACGGTGTTGGGAATGTTCATCGGCGCCATCGCGCAAGGCGAATTCAGCGACCGGTGGGGCCGCAAAACGATCTATCAGTTCAATCTGCTGATCTTCGGCATCTTCACGATCCTCGGCGCCTTGGCGCCTACGGTGTGGTGGCTGGTGGCTGCACGCTTTGTCGGCGGGCTCGGCCTCGGCGGCGAACAGCCGCTCGCCTTCGCTTACGCCGGCGAATATTCGCCCAAGGCGATCCGCGGTCGCATCCTTGCCTTCGTGCATTTCGTTGGCGGCGCTTGCGTGTGGCCGATCGCAACGCTCTTCACCTTGTTCTTCCGCGATACGATCGGATGGCGTGGCATTTGGATCGTGATCGGCATCGGCGCGCTGATCGTCTGGGTCTTCCGCTTCACGCTGCCGGAGTCGCCGCGCTTTTTGGCAACGCACGGCCGGGGCAAGGAAGCGCTCGACGTACTCACCCGGCTCGGCATCGATGGGCCGAAAGAGCCGCTCACGACCGGCGCCGCGAGCAATAGCCAGAGCGATCCTTTCGCCCTCGTCTTCAAGAAATTTCCGAAACGCGTGATCGCCGGCATGATCTGCTTCTCGGCGTTCTTCGGCGTCGCGATCGGACTGGGCAACTGGCTGCCGAACATGATGCACGACCGCGGCTTCACCATTACGAAGTCGCTTACGTTCATCCTGGGCATGAATCTGGCGGTGCCTTGCGCCAGCCTGTTGATGATGTACGCGCTCGATAAATACGGACGCAAAATCACGTCGGTTTGCGCCTTCATTGGGGCGGGCATCATGGCAATCATCTTCGCCAATGCTGGAAATCCCATGCAACTGCTGATCTTCGGCTTCGTGATGGTGTTCTTCATCCAGGTGTCCGGCAACTCGATGCAGATTTTCGCGTCGGAGGTGTTCCCGACCAACGCGCGCGCGTCGGGCTTTGGCTGGGCCTGCGGTGTCGGGCGCCTGTCCACTGCCGGCATCGTTGTCGCCATTCCGTTCATCCAGAACAATTGGGGCATGACCGCGGTATTCGTCTGCATCGCCATCGTGCTGGCGATCGCCGCGATTTCCGTGACCCAGATGGGCCCGGAGGCACGACAAAGAGGCCTCGACGAAGTCGCCGCGCCGACCGGCTGATCGTTCGCGAGGTTTGAATATCCGAGGCCCGGCCGGCATTCCTGCTGGCCGGGCTTCGGCATGTTAGATTGGCACGTGCAGGATTTGCGGAGAGAGCGGCGCGTGGCGGGAACATCCAGGAATATTCGGCTTCTGTCGCACTGCGACCAGGGCGGCAGGCGTGATGGCGTGCAGGTCATGGTCCACAACGGCCACGCCTTTATTGGCCATATGTTCAGCGACGGCTTTACCGTCGTCGACGTGCGCGACCCGCTCAAGCCGAAGACGCTCGCCTTCGTCGCCGCGCCGCCGAACACGCGTTCGCATCACCTGCAGGTCCATGGCGACCTGCTGCTGGCGGTGAACGGGCCCAATGTCTGGGCGATGCAGCAATATGCCAAGCAGCAGGACTATTATACCAAGTCGCTGGCGGACTCTTTCAATAACGAGCAATCTTTCGCCGCCGGCTTGCGCATTTTCGATATTTCAAACCCCGCAAAGCCGCGCGAGATTTCGTTCCTGTCGTTGCCGGGCTTCGGCGCGCATCGCATCTGGTACACCGGCGGCCGCTACGCCTATATCTCCGTGCATTTCGAAGGCTTCATCGATCACGCGCTGGCGGTGATCGACGTGTCGAACCCTGAAAAACCCGCGCTTGCCGGCCGCTGGTGGCTACCGGGCATGTGGCGCGCGGGCGGCGAGACGCCCACGTGGCCTTCCGGCAAGCGTTACGCGCTTCACCACGTCATCGTAGCCGGCGGTCTCGCTTATGGCGCATGGCGCGATGGCGGCCTGACTGTGCATGACGTCAGCGATCCGGCCAATCCGAAGCTCATCGGTCAAAGAAACACATCGCCGCCGTTCGCCGGCGGCGCGCATACGCCGCTGCCCCTGCCCGGCCGGAAACTTGTGGCGCTCGCGGACGAGGCAACCTCGGTGAACTGCGCCAACGGGCTGGCCTACACATGGCTTTACGACGTGCGCGATCCGTCCAATCCGGTGTCGATCGCGACGCTGCCGACGCCGGCGGAAGAAAATTTCTGCGCCAAAGGCGGCAAATTCGGCCCGCACAACCTGCACGAAAACCGGCCCGGCTCGCTCCAGAGCGAAGACCTGATTTTCGCGACCTATCATAATGCCGGCCTGCGCGTGTTCGATATCTCCAATCCGTTCGAGCCGAAACAGGCGGCCTATTTCGTGCCGCCGCCGCCCGAGCAATTGATGGACATCCGCCCCGGCGCCGTGAAAGTCATCCAGTCCTGCGACGTGTTCGTGGACAAGGAAGCCCGCATGTATCTCACCGATACCAATGCGGGTCTCTACATCCTGCAATACGACGGCTGACAACGGCCTACTTCAGCGGCGGGAGCACCAGCGAGTAGCGCGGATCGGCGGCCAGGCATTCCGCCACCGGCAGTCCGAGTTCTCTACGCACGATGTTGGTACCCTGCACCAGCGCGACAATCTTGTAGAACGCGTGCCGCCGGCTCATGCCCTCGCGGCCCATGCCGCAATCCGACGAGATCGCCAGCCGCTCGACCGGGATGTACTTGAGCGCGCGGCGGATATGTGCGGCGATTTCCTCGGGCCGTTCGACCTGCAAAACGTGATGATCGACGACGCCGATGGCGATCTTCTTGTCGGTGACGATCTTGCCGATCGCTTCGAGGTCGGCACCGCCGGCGCTTACGGATTCGAACGTGATGACGTCGGCATCGACATGGTTGAGCATTTCGAGCGCGTTTCGGTAGCTCTGCACCTGCGAAAACATGCGCTGCTGCGACGGATTTCCCCAGCAAGTGTGGCACCAGACCTCGGTCTTGGCGCGCAGGCCCTTCACCGTGTTGTTGAACACCTCGACGCTGAACGCCGGGTTGATCACGGCATCGACGATGTTGCGCACCGCGAGCAAATGGATCTGCGGCTCCTCGTACTGGATCGCCGGACATCCGGCGTCGGCAAGCTCGTTCAATTCTTCATTGAACGCGTTGCTGATCGCCATAATGCGATCGCGGATATTCTTGTAGTGGGTGTCCGGTACCGCGAAGGCAACCAGTTCCGGACCGATCGTGCCGAATTTCACCGGCTTCCTGGTCAATCGCTGCGCGGCTTTCCACATCGCCGTATATTGCAAATTGCCGCGCGTGACCGGGCCGACGATGCCCGGCATGACGCGTGCTTCAAGATAATCATGAAGGATATGGCCGGGCGGGAAACCGAGTCCGCCCTGCCCGGCGCGGATCGGCTGCGGGTTGCCGTGGTCGAAGCCGCCCATGTGGCGCGGCGGATAGTTTGTCCAGCTTTGGCCGCCGACGTCGGAATCGAAATGCGTGTCTCCGTCCGTGGCAATATCGAGGCCGGCGATTTCCTGCTCGTGCAGATAGATCGAGACGGTATCGACGTATTGTTCGCGAAAGCGACTGTTGACCATCGCGTCCATGAAGCTGCGATGCCCGAGTTGCTCGGTGTACCAGCTTGGTCGCGGCAGAGAGCCTGTGATTGTGGTTGGAAGCGTAACGCCCTTCGTCGCGCGCAGCATGGCCGACAACCTCCCTTGACGCGGCGGCCTTGTGTTGTCGACGCAGTCTGAAGTCAGCGCCGTTACGGCCGCCTTTGATGGCTTGCTTGGCACATAACGGCGCAAGGGAAAAGCCACAGCCGGGCATCGTGGGCATGACGGCTGGCTATAGGCACGGCCCACTCAATGGGCCGGTTGGGACACCACCCAAATCGCTCTAAGGACGAAATAAAAAATGCGGCCGCCCGACTAGGGCAGCCGCATTACTCAACACGTCACCAAAGATCGAAGTCTTAGTGGCGATAGTGCCGGCGATGGTGGATGACGCGCGCCGGCCGCAAATTCAGTCCAGCAACGCCCGCCGCAACGTTCAACCCGGCCTGACCTTGCACCGATACCGGCTGCAGCGTCACCGTGCGATCATTGCCGCCGACCAGAACATTGGCGCCGACGCCCGCGCCGACTGTCGCTTCAGCGGTCGCGCCGCCGTAGCTGCCGGCAAGCGCACCGAAACGCAGACTGGTGGGCGCGTAAACCGCCCAGATCATCCGGCCGCCGGTCGTGGCGCCGAGATCGAGTCCGAATTTGGTGATGCTTCCGATGTAGGTTTCGCGACGGCCCGGCACGGACGGCGTGAACGCGCAAGTCACGTCTTTCTTCGACGTGATGATCAAGCCGATGCCACCGGAAATATCGCAAGTTAATGTGCCAACTTTCGTCCCCGCGGCCTGAGCACTCAAGCCGGGCGCCGCGACCGCGGCAACGGTCGCCAATACGGCGAGAAAGCCCAATCGACGTTGCATGGGAAACTCCTTTTTGAAGTCGAGATTGAGATGACAGGAAAACGCCGTGGAACTCCCTTGGTTCCATCGGTAAAATCCATTATTTCCAAGCAGATAAGGTGGTCTAACGCTCGGTCAAAATCTGACTCACCGGAATGATGATCTGACAGCGCGCACCCTCCGGCTCGAAGGTCCAGTTAACTTTCGCCTCGAGCGCCCGGGTTAAGTTGCCCTCGATGACCAAACTTCCGAAGCCGCGCTTGCGCCGCGTCCGTACGCGCGGGCCAGAGTTCTCGGCCCACGTCAGCTCGAGCGCATGGCCATCATCATTGTGGCGGTGCCAGCGTATCGAAACGCGGCCCTCCGGCACCGATAACGCGCCATATTTCGCGGCGTTGGTTGCAAGCTCATGAATCGCCAGGCCGAGGTTTTGAGCGGCTTCCGGCTTGAGCGCCACCGGCGGCCCCTCGATTGACACCTGAACGTCATGACGGTCGAGATAGCCGCCGAGTTGCGAGCGGATGAGTTCGTCCAACGAAGCCCCATGCCAGCTCTCGCGCACGAGCAAGTCGTGCGACGCCGCCATGGCCTGGAGCCGGGCTCCGAACTGTTCGAGAAACGCATCGATCGAGCCCACATGCCGCGCCGTTCGCCGCGCCATCGCCTGAATCACCGCAAGCAGATTTTTCGAGCGATGGGTAAGCTCGCGCATCAACAGACGTAGATGCGCTTCGCCCTCTTTTCGCTCGGTGATATCCACCGATGCGCAGGTCAGGCCGACAATTTCACCGTTGCCGTTCCGGAGCGGCTCGACATGCAAGTCGTGCCACCGGGTGCTGCCGCCATCTGAAATTTTTATTTCACTGCTTTGCGCCTCGCCGGTCGTCAAGGCTGTGCGCTTGAGCACGACGACTGCCGCGCTCGTTTCCAGCGGGAAAATTTCCTCATCGGCTCGGCCGACGATATCGTCGATCGCACGGCCAAACATCGGATTGCTGATCGAGGTGTAACGCAGATCGCGATCTTGCGTGTAGACGGTGACATGCGAGCCGCGCAACGCGGTTTCATAACGCGCAAAACGGGCCCTGAGCAGGTTTAATTCTCGCGCCTGTTCGCTGAGCCGCGTTTCATATTGTTGCCGCTCCGATCGCAGCTTAGCCAGCTCGCTATGCGGCTCGTCGGCCACCTCGTACGCCATCGTCAAGAACCTGCCTCAAGTCTAAGCCCCGTATCATATCGAATAGGAACCGGCTGCAGCCGGTTCTTATCCGCTCTGTCAATGAGCACATCGGTGTTGCGTTCTGTCAATGAGACAAAAAAGTACCGCTCAAGCGGTTGCTCTGCGTTCCCGGCGTTTCGCGTTTCGTTCGAACAGCAACGCCTGGCTGAGCAGCGCCGATACCGTCGCCGGCTGGAATGGCTTGGCGATCAAGAACGCGGGCTCGGGCCTCTCACCGGTAAGGAAACGTTCCGGATACGCGGTGATGAATATTACCGGCACTTCGAATGCGCGCAACAATTCGTTGACGGCATCGAGGCCTGAACTGCCGTCGGCAAGCTGGATGTCGGCAAGTATGACGCCGGGACGTTTCGTTTTGGCGAGTGCCACGGCTTCCTTATGCGTGCGCGCAACACCGAGCACCCGGTGGCCGAGATTTTCGACCAACCCTTCAAGATCGAGCGCGATGAAGGCTTCGTCCTCGATAATAAGAACGTCGGTAGCGATTTCGGCCGCGAGTTCGCGGCCGGATTCATCGACAAGATTGCGCAGCTTGGGCACGTCAACCTCAAGCACTTTTGCGGCATCGTCTTCCGAAAGACCTTCGAGCGCCACCAGCAGGAACGCCTGCCGCGGCAACGAGGTTATCTGCGCAAGATGCTTTTCGACCGGCAGGCTGTCTGGGCTTGGACCGTCCCGGCCGTTCAGCGACACCGAATTCCACATTTTGGTGAAGGCCTGATAGAGCCCGATTTGCGTCGAGCTGCGGGCATCGAGAAGAGACGGATCCTCGATTAGAGCCTCCAGAACGGCGGCGACATAGGCGTCGCCGGAAGCCTGATTCCCCGCCACTGCGCGGGCGTATCGGCGCAGATACGGAATATGTTGGGCAACTGCTTGAGCTGTCGGCAAGAATCCCTCCCGAATTGATTTTCAGACCCCGGCACCGGGGCGCTGAACTACCCGAATATCGTCATTCTTCGTCGGTCTTGCCAACGATTAGACTTGAAAAAAGTTCCGCCTTGGGCGGGAACCAATTGCCAATCCAAGGGTTTCGTCCTGACAACTGAAGGGGGCCCTTGCGCAGCACATCCCGGGTGCCGGGGCGAGGGAAGTCAACGATGAGCGACGAAAAGCCTACGGGGCGACAAAAACCGATGGAAGCAGCAACGACTCGCAACAAAAAGGCGCCCGTCAAGCTTAGCCGAGATATTCAGGCGAGGCTCGGACAACAACTGCGCTCGATGTACGACGACGTGGTCGAACAGGGCGTGCCTGACCGTTTTACCGACTTACTCAACCGTCTCGACGACAACGGGAACAAGGGGAAACCCTAATGGACGAGTCGGTCCGACAAGCCATCCTCGGCGCGGTGCCCAGTCTCCGTGCGTTCGCGATTTCTCTGTGCGGAAGCGTCGATCGCGCAGACGATCTCGTGCAGGAGACGCTTGTGCGTGCGCTCGCCAACATCGACTCCTTCCAGCCCGGCACCAACATGGCCGCGTGGCTATTCACTATTCTGCGCAATCATTTCCGCTCGGAATACCGCAAGCGCCGCCGCGAGGTAGAAGACAGCGACGGTCACTATGCCGAGAGCCTGAAATCGCAGCCCGAACAACATGGGCGCGTGGAGTTTTCCGAATTTCGTGCCGCGCTTTCCAAATTGCCGACCGACCAGCGCGAAGCCTTGATCCTGGTCGGCGCTTCCGGCTTCTCCTACGAGGAAGCCGCGCACATTTGCGGCTGCGCAGTCGGCACGATCAAGTCGCGCGTTAATCGCGCGCGCACGCGGCTTGCCGAATTGATGGCCATCGACGGCGCCGAAGACTTCGGCCCCGATCAAGCGACACGCGCCGTCCTGGTCGGCAACGACCGCAACTGACGCGCCTCCCCTTCCCGCCTGCCGATCATGCTCCCGTGAAAAAGAATGCAGCTCCTGCGCCGGCGGAACAGTCGTGGCCTGCGGAACCGCAGGGAACGCGGAAACGTTCATTCCCCTAGCCATTTGTATGGAGTGCGATCATGGCCCCGCGTCCGAACTGGAAGGGATTTCTCAAGCTGTCGCTGGTGTCGTGCTCGGTTGCGCTCTATTCGGCGACCACGAAAAACCAGCGCGTCCGCTTCAACATCATCAATCGCGAAACCGGCAATCGAATCCGCAACGAGGTCGTCGATGCCGAGACTGGCGACCCGGTCGAGCAGGAAGACCGCGTCAAGGGCTACAAGACCGACGACAACGAATACCTGCTGCTCGATGACGAAGAGCTCGACAACGTCGCGCTTTAAAGCACGCATACGATCGACATCGAGGAATTCGTGCCGATTTCGGACGTCGACCGCATCTATCTCGACGAATCTTATTATCTCGTCCCGCAGGACGAGGTAGCACAGGAAGCCTTCGCCGTGATCCGCGAAGCCATGCGCAAAGAGGAGCTTGCGGGGCTCGCCCGCGTGGTCATCTATCGACGCGAGCACATTTTGCTGCTGCGTCCGCGCGGCAAGGGCTTGCTCGCGACCGCGCTACGCTACAAGAACGAAGTACGCGACGAAGACGATTATTTCGATGAAATACCGGACATCAAAGTGCCGGCGGACATGCTCAAGCTCGCCACCCACATCCTCGATACCAAGAAAGGCAAGTTCGCGCCGGAGAAATTTGAAGATCGTTACGAGAACGCCCTCATCGACCTGATCAAGGCAAAGAAGGCGGGCAAACCGGCACCGGCGCCATCCGAACCGCGACCGAGCAATGTCATTAACCTGATGGACGCCTTGCGCCGCAGCGCCAAAGCCGACCGACGGCCCTCCTCGTCCTCGTCTCATCGCAAGACCAGCGCCCACCACCGCAAACGCGCATCCGCGCGGCGCAAGGTGAAAAAAGCAGGCTGACATGGCCGGGCTCAAGACCTACCGCGCCAAGCGCCGCTTCAATGTGACCGCGGAGCCGCACGGAAAGGCCGCGCAAAGGCGCGGTCGCGCCTACGTCATCCAGAAACATGCGGCGCGGCGTCTTCATTACGACCTGCGGCTCGAACTCGACGGCGTTATGAAAAGCTGGGCGGTGACGCGTGGCCCAAGCCTGGTGCCGGGCGAAAAGCGCCTCGCAGTCCAGGTTGAGGACCACCCGATCGACTACAACAAATTCGAGGGCACCATTCC
>Ga0134126_10014103_pt1 | contig 10091 bp, 6 predicted proteins | sample KB31752_FD_96881 | JGI IMG/M metagenome (GOLD analysis project Ga0134126, IMG submission 96881) | Terrestrial soil microbial communities with excess Nitrogen fertilizer from Kellogg Biological Station, Michigan, USA - KB3-175-2 | ecosystem: Environmental > Terrestrial > Soil > Unclassified ...
AAGGGCGCCGCTACGCCGCGTTGACGCGCCGGAAGCCGTTCCACATGGCGGTCGCCGCGCCCGACATCAGCACCTTGAGATAGCGCTGCCGCTGGAATTCGCCGTTGACTGAGACGCGGGGCAGCGCCGTCAGATGGTCGCGATGCACCTTGAACAAAACGCCGGGACGCGTCGTCACCGCCGTCTTGAAGCCGAGCTCGGCCGCGATGCGGAATTCGCGCGGGCCGGCCGAAGTCGGATCGCCCACCGGGTACGCTAAATGCTCGGGGCGTTTGCCGAGGGCCGCCTCAAGCACAGCGCGGCTCATTTCCATTTCAGCGCGCACCGCCGCGTCGTTTTCCATCTTGCGCAGCATCATGTGGTTGACCGTGTGCGCGCCGATCGTACACAGCGGATCCTTGGCGAGCTGCGCGATCTCGTCCCAGCTCATACACAGGTCGCGCGAAAACGACAGCAAGTCGATGCCGTGACAGGCCGACAGGTCGCGCACCACGCGGCGCAACTCGTCTTCGCCTTTCATGCTGCGCAGATAGCGATAGACCTCGTCGTAAAGCTCACGCTTTTGCGTGACGCTCGCGCAGTCGAAAAACTGGTCCTTGCCGTTGACGACGAGACCGATGCGGTCGTTGCGCGCGATGACGGTTTCCAGCGCCACCCACCACAGTTCGCCGATGCGGTCGGGAAAGCTGGTGGGGATGTAGAGCCCGAACGGCGTCTCGTATTTTTTTAGCAGCGGATAGGCGTATTGCAAGACGTCCTTGTAGCCGTCGTCGAACGTGACGCAGACGAACCGACGCTTGAACTTGCCCGAGATCATGCGCTGGTGCATCTCGTCGAGCGAAACCAGATCGACGCGCGCGCGCCTGAGCCGGCGCAGCAGCCGCTCGAGGAATGCCGGCGTGATTTCGAGCAGGCGATTGGGCTGGAACCCGTCGACCCGCGGCGGCCGCACATGGTGCAGGGTCAATATCGCGCCGACGCCGCCGACCAGCGGCCGCATCACATGGTAGAGGCCGCTGAAATAAAGCGTCTCCAGCCCGCCCCGGATGATGGTTTTCTTCAATCCCGCCAAGTTTTAGCGCCCCAGGAACCGTCGCGGCGAAGTCTGCCGAATATTCCAACGGTTTATTGATAAATCTTTGCGACCCTGCAGGCGACATTAACGAATGCGCCTTACCGCCCCATGAACGTCGTCGCCCTGCGCTCGCAATACACCGACCGCCTGCCGCAGCCGATGGCTGCGGCCAGCGTCGCGCGGGTCGAGGTTTTTGACGATATGGCGCAAGCCGAGCCGCATTGGCGGGCGCTGGAGCGCGGCCAGGCGCTTGCCACCCCCTACCAGCGCTACGAGTTCCTTTCGCTGTGGCAGCGCCATGTCGGCGCGGAAGCGGGCTTTACGCCGTTCATCGTGGTCGGTTTTGATGCCCTCGGGACGCCGCTGTTCCTCCTGCCGCTTGGCCGGCGCTCGGCCGGCGCGTGGAAGGTCGTCGAATTTCTCGGCGGCAAGCATGCCAATTTCAACATGGGCCTTTGGCGCCGCGATCTTGCCGCGACGATCGACGCCGGCACGTTGCGCGGGGTGCTTAGGAGCCTCGCCGGCCGCGCCGACGTGCTGATGCTGCTCAACCAGTCGCTGACCTGGGCCGGCACGACCAATCCCTTTGCGCTGCTGCCGCACCAGCGTGCGGCCAATCTCGGCTTTTCCGGCGCGCTCGCGCCCGATTTCGACGCGCTGCTGCGCGCACACACCAATGCCGCTGCGCGCAAGAAGATGCGCAAGAAGGAACGCACGCTCGCCGGCTACGGCGAGGTTCGTTTCGCGCGGGCAAACGATGCCGGCGAAGTGCATCGCGTGCTCGATGCCTTTTTAAAGCAGAAGAGCGCGCGCATGCAGTCGATCGGCGTGCACGATGCCTTTGCCACCCCCGAGGTGCGCCGCTTCGTCGAAGCCGCCGCGACCGAACGGCTCGCCGACGGAAATCCGCTGATCGAGCTTTATTCGCTGTCGGTCGACGACATCATCGTCGCGACCATGGGCGGCATCGTCGGCGACAAGCGCTTTTGCGGCATGTTCAACTCGATCATCGCCGGGCCATACGCCGTGGAAAGTCCTGGCGAGCAGTTGATCCTCAACCTGGTGCGCAGCTGCTGCGAACGCGGGCTCGACACCTTCGATCTCGGCATCGGCGAAGCGCACTACAAGGGCCTGTTCTGCAACGACGCCGAACCGCTGTTCGACAGCTTCCTGCCGCTGTCGCCGGCCGGGCGTCTGCTGGCGCCGCTTGCTGCCTGCGCCGAGGCCGCCAAGCGCGCGGTCAAGCAGCACTCAACGCTGTGGTCGATGGTGCGTGCGACGCGCCGGCTGCGCGCGCGGTTTGCGTCCGCGCGCTAGGCTGCGGCCGCTTGGCTTGCGCCTGACAGCACCGTCACCTCGCCAAATCCGGTTGCGATCATGCGGTCGTGCGCGGCGCGCGTAACCGGCGCCGCCGGATCGGCCGCGACCAGAACGGCGCGCGGCGCGAGCGGCGCGAAGCGTTCGACCGCCATATCGGCCGCCGAGCCTGCATCGATCACGACGTGATCGTAGCTGCGCACCAGCGCCTCGATCACCGTCGCCAGCATCGGTGAAGCGGCAAGCGCGGCCGCGTCGTTGCCGACATTGCCGGTCGCCACCAGATGCACGTTCGAATGCTGATCCTTCGTGATGATGTCGCCGAAGGACGCCGTGCCGCGGATCAATTCGGCGATTCCGGGCGCCTGCGGGTCGGTCGAGATCACCGACAGATTGGGCGCACCGAAAGCAAGATCGACCAGCACCACATTGGCGTCTTTTGCCAGCGAGCGGGCGAGCGAAATGGCCGCGTAGGTCGTGCCGGCATTGCGCGCCACCCCGACGACGCTGACACGGCGTCCGGCATCGCCGGCCTGGCGCAGACTGTGGGCGACCTGCTCCACACTGGCGGCCGGCGGAGGCATCGGCGCAGGGTTTAATGCGAGATTAGGCACTGTGTCCGGCACGATCGGAGGTGCTACCATCCCGGCGGACGGCACCATGCGCACAATGGGCGGATTGACCGGCGGCGGCGACGCGTAAGCGCGCGGCGCAAATCCCGCCGGCCCGTAACCCGGCGCGTAATCATAGGCAGTGGGCCCCGGCGCAGGCGCAAGCAGCGCGCCGGTCGCGGTGAACCCCGCCGACAAGGCGAAGGCAGCGAAAGCCGCGATCAGCACGGTCGGCACCTTCTTCGGATAGTCCGGCTTGATCGAGGGGCTGGCGCGGGAAATGATGCGCGCTTCCGGCGGCGCGGCGTTGATGTTGTCGCGGGCAGAAGCCTCGCGGTATTTGGCGAGATAGGATTCCAGCAGATCGCGTTCGGTCTTGGCCTCGCGCTCGAGCGCGCGCAACTGCACGTCCTGCTCGTTGCTCTGCGAGGCCATCTTCTTCACCGTGTCGAGGCTTGCGGTCAGCGTCTCAAGCTTGTCGCCAGCAAGCTTTGCATCGTTGTCGAGTTGCCGCGCCAGGCGCTCGCCTTCGGTCCTGATCTGCCGGTCTGATTCCGCAATCTGCGCTCTTAATTCCTTGATGCGCGGATGCTGGTCCATGAGCGTGGTCGACTGCTCGGCAAGTTGCGAGCGAAGCACCATGCGTTGCTCGATCAGCCGGCGCATCGAATCGGAATTGGCGATGTCGGAGGATTCAATCGGCTTGCCCGAGCGGATGAGGTCGCGCAACTGCCGCGCCCTCGCCTCCAGGTCCGCCTTCTGCCCGCGCGCCGCCGAAATCTGCGAATTGATCTCGGTGAGCTGCTGGCTCGGCAGCGACGTATTGTTCGAGCCGGAAAACAAATTCGATTTGACCCGGTAATCCTCGACCTTGGCTTCGGCGTCCGCGACCTTGGTGCGCATGGTGGCGATCTCGCCGGCGAGCCAGTCGCCGGCGGCGCGGGTCTGGCTCTGCGTCGCCGTCTGCTGCATCTTGAGGTAGGTCTCGGTGATATCGTTGGCGATGCGCGCGGCCAGATCGGGATCGGCCGAACTGAAATCGACGGCGATGACGCGCGATTTCTCGATGGCGTACACGTTGAGCCGTTCGTAGAACGATTCAAGCGTGCGCTCTTCCGGCGACATGGTGCCCGGATCGCGGCCGATGCCGACAAGCGTGAGCAATGTCCGCGACAGCGAGCCGTTCACCGTCGGATCGAACTCGGGCTTGTCGGTGAGTTTTTCCTTCTTGATGACCTCGCGCGCGAGATCGCGCGACAGCACCACCTGGATCTGGCTGGTCACCGCTTCGGGATCGATCGTGCCGCTGGCCGCGCTCTTGTCCGCTTCCGCGCGCAGAAAGACGTTCTCGCGCGCTTCCAGCAGCAGCCGCGCCTCCGAACGATAACGCGGTGTCATGGCGTTGACGACGGTGAAGGCTGCGGCCGCCACGATCAGCGTGAAGGCGAGGATTTTCCCCTTCTTCTGCCACACCGCGCGCCCGAGGCTGCGCATGTCCGGCTCGCCCGAAACCGCTAGCGGCGCACGCACGGCGGCGGGAGCTGGCGGCGGCATGGGGGCCGGAGCAGCTTTCGGCTTGCGGCGAAAAAACATTCCCTACTCCAAACGCGACTCTGTGGCAGCGACGTGGATCACAAACCATTATGGTTGCTTCCGCGTTAATTTGTCGCCGGCGGCGCGAGCGATGGTCAGGTTTTGTTAACGATACGGCCCCCTAATCCGGCCCGATCCTCTTCGCTGGCTGCCATGGATTCGATGAACATCCTGCATGTCTTCCGCGCCCCGGTCGGCGGCCTGTTCCGGCACGTGCTCGATCTGGTGCGTGCGCAGATTGCCCGCGGCCATCGCGTCGGCATCATCGCCGACAGCCTGACCGGTGGCACACGGGCGGCAGAAGTCTTTTATGGACTTGCGCCCGAGCTTGCGCTCGGGCTCTCCCGCTTTCCCATGCGGCGACACGCAAACTTGAGCGATCTTGCCGCGCTCCGGCACGTCATGCGCCGCGTCACCGAGACCGAAGCTGACGTGGTGCATGGCCACGGCGCCAAAGGCGGCGCCTATGCCCGTCTGGTCACTGGCCGCCCTCGCGCCGTGCGCGCCTATACGCCGCATGGCGGCAGCCTCTTGTTCGGGCACGAGACGCTCGCCGGCCGCTTTTACCTCGCCACCGAACGTTTCCTGATGCTGCGTGGCGATCTGTTCCTGTTCGAAAGCGCCTACAGCGAGGCCATTTTCCGCAAGAAAATCGGGCATCCGCGCGGGCTCGTACGCATCGTTCACAACGGCGTCTCGCGCGCCGAATTCGAGCCGGTGGTGCTGCGCCCCGACGCCACCGACCTCATGTTCATTGGCGAGCTGCGCGGTGTCAAAGGCATCGACGTGCTGATCGACGCCATCGCGCTCATGCACCGCGACGGCCGTCCGGTCACCGCCACGCTGGTCGGCGACGGGCCGGACCGGGCAGCGCTTGCTGCCCAGGTGGAGCGCAACGGCCTTTCCCGCGCGATCCGTTTCATGCCCGCAATGCCGGCGCGCGAGGCGCAGGCGCTCGGCTGGGTCATGGTGGCGCCAAGCCGCGCCGAATCCCTGCCTTACGTGGTGCTGGAGGCTGCCGCGTCCGGCAAGCCGCTGATAACCACCAAAGTCGGCGGCATCCCCGAAATCTACGGGCCGCTGTCGGGCCACCTGGTCCCGCCAGTTGACGCTTTGGCTCTCGCCCGGGCCATTGCGGCAGCCCTCGACCATCCCGACGATGCCGCCGATATCGCACAAAAGCTGCGGGCGCGTGTGGCGACCTCGTTTTCGGTCGACAGCATGGTCGACGGGGTGCTTTCTGCCTACGGAACCGCGCTCGAGGCCCTGGGCCAGCAGGGCCGCCGGTAACCGTTTTTTGAGCATGCCGATAAGCCTTTCTTGAGAGTCTTTCCCTAGAAATTTCCGGGAATTAGCGAGAAACCGTGCCGCCGCGCCTAAACCCGCGGACGGCTTTGTAGTGGCGTACCGATGACCGATTTCGACACGCGTCCCCCGATGAGCGCCTCAGGCGCCTCGGTCGTGCTCGACCGGCTGCGCGCCGGTCCGCGCGAAGCGCCGGCGCCGCCCAAATTGTCGCCGGAAGCGCTCGCGGTTGCCGACAAGTCGGCGGCGGCCGCGATTTCGCCGATCGTGCTCGCGGGCTTCGTGCGCATGGCGGAATTTGCGCTGATCGCGGCCGTGGGCTTGATCCTCTACGCCGCCTATCTGCCGTCGGGCGAAGGACTGGTGTGGCGTTATCTCGCCGCCATTCTCGCCATCGCCACGCTGTCGATGCTCGCGTTCCAGACCGCCGACGTCTACCAGGTGCAGGCTTTCCGCGGCCACGAAAAGCAATACATGCGGATGGCGTCGGCCTGGTCGGTGGTGTTCCTCATCGTCATCAGCGCCTCGTTTTTCGCCAAAGCCGGGCTGATGTTTTCGCGCGTCTGGCTCGGCGCCTATTACGTCATCGGCCTTGCCGCGCTCGTCGCCTCGCGCCGCACGCTGTTCCTGCTCGTGCGCAAATGGACGCGCGAGGGCCGCCTTACCCGCCGCACCGTCATCGTCGGCGGCGGCGACATCGGCGCCGCGGTGATCGACGAATTGCGCCGGCAAAAGGATTCCGGCATCGACATCATCGGCCTGTTCGACGACCGAGGCGACAAGCGCGGCAGCGCCGAAAGCGCCGGCCACCGCAAGCTGGGCACCGTCGACGATTTGGTCGAGTTCGGACGCCGCACGCGCGTCGATCTCGTCATCTTCTCGCTGCCGATCTCGGCCGAGGGCCGCATCCTCGAGATGCTGAAGAAGCTGTGGGTGCTCCCGCTCGACATCCGTCTTGCCGCGCACACCAACAAGCTGCGTTTCCGTCCGCGTACCTATTCCTACATCGGCAGCGTTCCGGTCATCGACATCTTCGACCGCCCGATCGCCGATTGGGACGTGGTCATGAAGTGGCTTTTCGACAAGATCGTCGGCGGCCTGCTGCTTATTCTCGCGCTGCCGGTGATGGCGGTCGTGGCGCTGGCGATCAAACTTGAGAGCCGTGGGCCGGTGCTGTTCCGGCAGAAGCGCTACGGCTTCAACAACGACCTGATCGAGGTGTTCAAGTTCCGCTCGATGTACGCGGACGCCACCGACATGAGCGCGGCAAAGCTCGTCACCAAGGACGACCCGCGCGTCACCCGCGTCGGCCGCATCATCCGCAAGGCGAGCCTCGACGAGCTGCCGCAACTGTTCAACGTGGTGTTCAAGGGCAATCTCTCGCTGGTCGGCCCGCGCCCGCATGCGATTCATGCCAAGGCGGAAGCCCGGCTCTATGCAGACGCAGTCGACGGATATTTCGCCCGCCATCGCGTCAAGCCCGGCATCACCGGCTGGGCGCAGATCAACGGCTGGCGCGGAGAGACCGACACGCACGACAAGATCCAGCAGCGTGTCGAGCACGATCTTTATTACATCGAGAACTGGTCGGTGCTGCTCGATCTCTACATCGTGGCCCGCACGCCCTTCGCGCTGCTCAAGACCGAGAATGCCTATTGATCACCGCTCACGATATGGCGCCCGGCATGGCGCCGCCTTTGGCGCTCGCAGCGCCCGCGCCTGCGGCCGCGCTCACCGAGCGCATCCTGCTGATGGTGCTCTATATCACGGTGCTTGCGAGCTCGATCGCCTTCATCGAGCCGTCGCCGCATGACGGACTGATGTGCGTGCTTCTGGTGACGGCATTCGTCGCTGGCATCAGCTTCGACCGCATCCTCGCCGTTCCGTTCGCGCTGCTGCTGGTGTGGAACATTGGCGGGCTCCTCTCCCTGATGAACGTCCCGGCGGAGGAGAAGGCGATCCAGTACGCCGCCACTTCGATCTATCTTGCCATCGCCGCGCTGCTGTTTGCCTGCCTGTTCGGGCGCAATACCATGACGCGGCTCGCCACGATGCGCGCGGCCTATGTGCTGACCGCGACGGTGATCTCCTTTGCCGGCATCGCCGGTTATTTCAGCCTGTTCCCGCACGCACACGACCTGTTCGCGACCTTCGACCGCGCTCTGGGCGCCTTCAAGGACCCGAACGTCTTCGGGCCGTATTTGATCTGGCCCGCGCTCATCGTCATCGAGCGCATGCTGACGCGGCGCATCGGCGCGCTCGATCTGACGATCGTCGGCATTCTGCTGCTCGGGCTGCTCTTGAGCTTTTCGCGCGGTGCCTGGTTTCACTTCGGGGTGTCATGCGCCATTACCGTGGCGCTGACCATGTTCAGCGCGCCGACCTTGCGCGACCGCTTTCGGATTTTCGCCATCACCGCATTCAGCGTCGCGACCGCGGCGGCACTGGTCGTCGTCCTGCTGTCGTTTCAGTCGATCGGCGGCATGTTCGAACAGCGCGCGCATCTGATCCAGTATTACGACGTCGGCTCCGGCGGCCGCTTCCGCCTCCAGGAGCAGGCGCTGTCTGTCGTCCTCAACATGTTCAACGGCATGGGGCCGTTCGAGTTCGCCCGCGTCTATGGCTTGCAGCAGCACAATGTCTATCTGCAAGCCTTCATCGTTTACGGCTGGATCGGCGGCATGGCCTATATCCTGCTGCTCGCTTCGACGCTCTGGATCGCGCTGCGCACTGTGCTGGTGCGCACGCCGTGGCAGCCTTATCTGATCACCGCATTCGGCGCTTTCGTCGGCGAGGTGCTCGAAGGTTTCGTCATCGACACCGATCACTGGCGGCATTTTTATCTGTTGCTCGGCATGGTCTGGGGCCTAGCGGCGGCGACGTTGCGGCAAATGCAGCAAAGCCCGGCTGTCGCGCCGCATAGCGGGATGTCCTATGTCGGCGCTGCTTGAATCCATGCCGCGGCAGAGCCTGCCGGCACGCCCGAGCGCGCTGCGCCGTCTGTGGCGGCAGGTGCCCCTGCGCCGGCGCATCCAGATCCAGAGCAACCTCACGCAACTGATCGCGCCGTCCCCGGACCGCGCCGCGCGTGGCGGATTTCCGCTCGGCATTGCCGGGCTGTTCTCGACCGCGAGCGGGATCGGTGAAGGCGCGCGTCTTGCATACGCCGCGCTAGAAGCCGCGGGACTTTCGCCGATGGCCTACGATCTCAGCGGCGCCTTTGGCCAGGCTGAATTCGCGTCTGCACCGCGCCGCGCGCTCGCCGCGCCCGGCGGCAGCCTCATCGTGCATCACAACGCGCCCTACATGGCCCATGCGCTTCTGGCGCTCGGCCGCGACCAGGTTCACGGACGCCGCATTATCGGCTACTGGGCGTGGGAACTGCCGAAGCTGCCGCCGCAGTGGCAAGCGGGCTTTCGTTTCGCGCACGAAATCTGGGTGCCGAGCGCTTTTACCCGCGATGCGGTTGCCGCTGCCACCGGCCAGCCGGTGCATGTTGTGCTGCATCCGCTGCCGCACATGCCAGTGACGCCGAACATGCGCGGCAAGCTCGGCCTGCCGCAAGACGCGCTCCTCGTGCTCACCGCCTTCCATCTTGGCTCGGCGTTCGCGCGAAAAAATCCGCTCGCGGCCATCGCCGCGTTCCGCAAGGCCTTCGGTGACGCCGGGAACCGGCTGCTGGCAGTCAAGCTCATCGACAATGGCGACCGCGCGGCGCGGCGAGAACTCGACGCAGCCATCGCCGGCAGCGCCAATATCCGCCTGATCGAAGGCACGCTGCCGCAACCCGATATGGCCGGCCTGATGGCGGCCTCCGACATTGTCATCTCGCTGCACCGCTCGGAAGGTTTCGGCCTCGTCCCGGCGCAGGCGATGGCGCTGGGCAAGCCGGTCGTCGCCACCGGCTGGTCGGGCAATATGGACTTCATGAGCGAGCGCAACTCGGCGCTCGTCTCCTATTCGCTGGTGCCGGTGCGCGACCCCGATGGCGCCTTCGATGGCGAGGGCCAGATGTGGGCCGAGCCCGACATCAATCACGCCGCCGAATGGCTCAAGTGCCTCGCCGACAGCGTGCAGATGCGCGTGAGCATGGGTGCAGCCGCGGCCGCAAGCGTCAACGCCCAGCTCGCACCGGAAAAATTCGCGCGCAGCGTGGCCGATCTCATCCGCACGGAGGAAAAACCGGCCGG
>Ga0134126_10014104_pt1 | contig 10091 bp, 7 predicted proteins | sample KB31752_FD_96881 | JGI IMG/M metagenome (GOLD analysis project Ga0134126, IMG submission 96881) | Terrestrial soil microbial communities with excess Nitrogen fertilizer from Kellogg Biological Station, Michigan, USA - KB3-175-2 | ecosystem: Environmental > Terrestrial > Soil > Unclassified ...
CCGGCGTCCGGATCGATGATCACCTCGAGAAAGGCCGGGCCCGGGAAGGCCAGAAACTCCTCGATGAGCGCCGGGACGTCGGGCTTGCGGCTCAGACGCTTCGCCCAGGCGAAGCCGTCGGCGGCAGCGGCGCGGATAAAATCCTTCTTGTGCAGCGACTTGTCGCTGCCGGACAGGCGCCCCTTGAAGAACAGCTTCTGCCACTGCTTGACCATGCCGTCGCCGAAATTGTTCAGCACGACGACCTTGATCGGCAGATCGTAGGTCGTGACGGTCTCCAGTTCTCCGAAGTTCATGCGGATGCTGGCATCCCCATCGAAGTCGATGACCAAGCGTCCGGGGTTGGCAACCTGTGCACCGATCGCCGCGGGCAGCCCGAACCCCATGGTGCCCATGCTGCCAGAGGTCAACCACAGTCGCGGCGCGCGGAAATCGAACAGCTGCGCCGCCCACATCTGGTGCTGACCCACGCCGGTGGTGATGATCGCCTGCCCGCGCGTGCGGCGATTGATCTCCTCGATTACATAGTGAGGCTGCACGAGCTCACTGGCACGGTCATAGTTCATCGCGTGACGGCGCTTGAGCTCGGCGAGCTCCGCATGCCAGGGGCCGAAGTCGGCGTGAAAACCGCTCCGTCGTGCGCTCCCCAGCAGCGCGCGCAGCGCCTCGGGTAGCAGGCCCACGTGGCTCCACTGCACGTCCTTGACCTTGTTGATTTCGGCCGGATCGATGTCCAGGTGCGCGATGTGCCGTGCGCGCGCAGCAAACTTGCGCGGGTCACCGGCCACGCGGTCGTCGAGGCGCGCGCCGACCGCGATGAGAAAATCGCAATCCTCCACCGCGTAGTTGGCAAACGCCGTGCCGTGCATGCCCAGCATGCGCATCGAGAGCGCATCGGAGGTGTCGAAGGCGCCGATGCCCATGAGCGTCGTGACCACGGGAATGCCCAGGCCGCGCGCCAGCTCGGTCAACGCCTGGGATGCCTCCCCATTGATGACACCGCCGCCGGCATAGATCAGCGGGCGGCGCGAATCGGCCAGCAGGCGCAGAAATTCGGCGGCCGCGCGCTCATCGATGCGGCTGGCGGTCAGCTCGGCGAGCCGGGCACGATAGCCGCTCACGGGCAGTCGCCCCTCGCCTTTGAAGACGATGGTGGCATTCTGCACGTCCTTGGGCAGATCGATGACCACCGGGCCGGGACGACCGGTGCACGCCACCTCGAAGGCCGTGCGCACCGTCGCCTCCAGGCGCGCCGGATCGGTGATGAGAAAAACATGCTTGGCGACGGCGCTCATCAGGGCGGCGACAGGGGCCTCCTGAAAAGCATCGGTGCCGATGGCGGCGCGACCGACCTGCCCGCAGATCACGACGATGGGCACCGAGTCGGCCATGCAATCGCGCACCGGCGTGACGGTATTGGTGGCTCCTGGCCCCGAAGTCACCAGACACACCCCGACCCGACCGCTCGAGCGCGCGTAGCCGGCCGCCATGAAGCCGGCGCCCTGCTCGTTGGCCGGCACGATCAGCGGCAGCTGCTGCCCGCCCGCGCTCTTTTGTCGCTCGTTGAAGGTGAAGATCGCATCGTAGGTGGGCAGGATCGCCCCGCCGCTGTAGCCGAAGATCGCCCCCACGCCCTCGTCGGCCAGCACCTGGACCACCGCGTCGGCACAGGTCATGGACTGTCCTGCCAGAGGGTGGACAGCGGCGGGCTTGCGGGCGGTTTCCGTCATGGGAAGCTGGGGCCGGTACGCGCCGGCAGAATCGCTCAGGGCCATTCAGAATAGCCGAGGCGCCCCCTGATTGGCTATGCTGGCCGGCCCCGCCATGCGACACATCATCGGCATCCTGCTGCAGAACGAGGCCGGCGCCCTGACACGGGTCGCTGGGCTCTTCTCCAGCCGCGGCTACAACATCGAGTCGCTTTCGGTGGCACCGACCGACCATCCGGCTCTCTCGCGGCTGACGCTCGTGACCAGCGGCTCGGACGCCGTGATGCGCCAGATTGCCAATCAGCTCAAGAAGTTGATCGATGTCGTGAGCGTCGAGGACATGACCGGTGGGGAGCACATCGAGCGCGAGCTGGTGCTGCTGAAGCTGCGAGTGGACCCCGAACGGCGCGATCGCGTCCGTGGCTACGTCGCACGCACCGGCGGCCGCGTGCTGCAACCCTCGAGCGATGCCTTCATCGTCGAACTGCTCGGCAGCGAGGCGGAGATCACGGCACTCATGGCCGAACTCGCCCGGCATGCCGAGCTCATCGAGGTGGTACGCAGCGGCGCGCTGGGCATCAGCCGTGCGTCGCTGCGCGCGCCCGTCGACGACTGAGCCCGCGCGAAACGCTGGTCATCCGGCGCCGCACGCCCCGCGCCGCTCGCGCCTGGTGCCCCCCCTCAGAGGGCTGCGTCGTCGGTCTCCCCGGTGCGGATGCGGATTGCACGGCCGATGTCGGTGATGAAGATCTTGCCGTCGCCGACCTTGCCGGTCTTGGCCGCCTTGACGACCGCCTCGATCACCTGGTCCACCAGGTCGGTGCGCACCGCCACCTCCACGCGTGTCTTGGGAACGAAGTCCACGACGTACTCAGCACCGCGGTAGAGCTCGGTGTGGCCGCGTTGCCGGCCGAATCCCTTCACCTCCGTGACGGTCATGCCCGAGACGCCGATCTCCGATAGGGCAGCGCGAACGTCATCGAGCTTGAATGGTTTGATGATGGCAGTGACCAATTTCATGCAATAACTCCCGTCTGCGTTCTTCTGCTCGCCGGCCTACGCGACTGCGCAGGCGATCGGTGCACCTTTCATGCCACCGCCTGGGGCGACGCAACCGCTGCAAAGACACCGGGAAGCCCGGCCATGGCACCAATCCGGCGCGCAAGCCTTCCAGGCACGCCCGCTCTTGGTGCAGCTGCCGCTCTCAATCCGCCAGGTACTGGGCGAGATAGGCGTCGAAACCGCTTCGCTGGCGCGCCTCCAGCTGGGAAAGCGCCCGCAGCGACTCTTCGGCCTGCACGGTCAGCTCATCGAAGCGCTCTGGCCGCTCCGGTCCGGATGCACGGAGCTGCTCGCGGTGCTCGCGCGAGAATCGCAGCGCCAACTGCGCGAAGCTCTCATCACGCTGCTCGAGCTCGGCCAGCAGCCGCGCCGAGGGTGTGCGCGCCGGTTCCTGCAGCTTGGCGAGCTGGTCACGCAGCGCCTGCGTATAGGGACCCGGCGCACCCGGCGCCGTCGGCGCCGTCTGCGCGGCATCGAGCCACTCGCACACCGGCAGCATCCCATCGAGCAACTCGGCCGCCCAATCGGTCAGGGCGCTGCTGCGTCCGTGACGCTCGAGCGTCAGGCCGGCGGCGCGGCCCTGCCTGGCAACACGCAGGTGATTGCGATCGATGCCTTCTTCCTCGCTCGCGTCGATCGGCGGGCTGTCCTTCAACAGCAGCATCTGCAGGAACGCCTCGAGGAAGTGCAACTTGCGGGGATTGACGCCTACCGGATCGAAGGCGCTGTTGTCGAGCGCGCGTACTTCGACATACTCCACACCGCCACGCGCCAGCGCGTGCACCGTGCGCTCGCCGGCCTGTATCGTGCGCTTGGGACGGATATAACTGTAGTACTCGTTCTCGATCTGCAGCAGATTGCCTGACAGCTGCCGATAGTCATCGCCGACCTTCACGCCCAGCGCCGCATAGGGTGCATGCGGCTGATGCACGGCGCGGCGCAGGTCGCGCACGTATTCCTCCAGGCTGTTGACCGACGCCGTGACGGCCGACTGGCTGCGATTGCGATAGCCCAGATCGCTCATGCGCAGCGAGGTCGCCTCCGGCCCCACCAGCGTCTCGGAGCGCAGCGCACGCAACTGCTCGTCGGGCGCGCCCTGCAGGAAGGAGCGGCACAGCGCCGGGGAGGCTCCGAACAGGTAGGAGACCAGCCAGCCGTAGCGGCGGTAGTTGCGCAGCAGATCCAAGTAGCGCTCCGAGATGAAGGGCTGCCCGGTCTGCCTGGACTCGGACAATTCCACGTACAGCGGCCAGAAGCCGCGCGGCAGTGAGTAGTTGAAGTGCACCCCTGAGATCGCCTGCATCATGCCGCCGTAGCGGATCAGCAGCCCGTGGCGATAGATGGATTTGATGCGGCCGGTGTGCGAGCTGCCGTAGCGGGCAATGGGAATCTCGGCGTCGCTCGAGAGCTCGCAGGGCATGGACGGTGCCCACAGCAGTTCCTCGCCGAGATGGGCATAGACGAAACGATGCAGATCGTTGAGATAGCTCATGAGCGTGCCGTTGTCGGCAAAGGCTGGCGTGACGAGCTCGATGAGCGATTCGGAATAGTCCGTGGTGATATGCGGGTGCGTCAGCGCCGAACCGAGCGAGCGCGGATGAGCGCTCTGGGCCAGCCGGCCGTCGGGCGTGACGCGCAGCGACTCGCGCTCGATGCCGCGCAAGCCGTCGGCGAGCAGCCGCTGCTCGCGGCTGTTGATCACAGCGGCGACACGACGCTCATAGACACGATCAACACTGGCGCGCGCCATCAAATGCAAGCTCCCTGGTCATCGGCTCTGATGGATGCGGCTCAGCCGCCCCCCCGCCGCCGCTGTACCCCTTAAGGCGCGCGCCGGTCCAGCATCTTGCCTGTTGCTCGCCCAGACCCGCAACGCGTGGCATCCTAGTCCCAGGCAACCCGGCAGTTGCCACGTGGGAGGCCTCATGCTGGTAGGCAATGCGACGCGGCGCGTCGCCATCGTGGGCGCGGTGCGCACCCCCTTCGCACGTGCCGGGACTGCTTATGCGGCGGCCAACGATCAGGAACTGCTGACTGCGGCGCTGCGCGCGCTCGTAGAGCGCTTCGGCCTCACCGGCGAACGCCTCGGTGACGTCGTGGCCGGTGCCGTCATCAAGTACCCCAAGGACTACAACCTCACGCGCGAGTCGCTGCTCTCCACGGGCCTCGATCCGCATACCCCGGGCCTGGACGTGCAGCGCGCCTGCGGCACGAGCCTGGAAGCGGCCGTGTTGATCGCCAATAAGATCGCGCTCGGGCAGATCGATGCCGGCATCGCCGGCGGCGTGGACATGGCCAGCGATCCACCCGTTCTCTATCCGAAGTCTTTTCAGCGCCTGCTGCTGCGGAGCGCGCACGCCCGCTCGCTCTCCGGCCGCCTCTCACCGTGGTGGTCGCTGCGCCCGCGGGACTTCAAGCCGATGTTGCCCGACGTGGTCGAGCCGCGCACGGGCCTGTCGATGGGGCAGAGCTGCGAGCTGATGGTCAAGCGCTGGCAGATCAGCCGCGAGGCGCAGGATCGGCTCGCCTGCGAGAGTCACATCAAGGCCGCAGCCGCCTGGCGCGAGGGCTTTTTCGCCGACCTCGTGACCCCCTACCGCGAGCTGAAAACCGACAACAATGTGCGCGCCGACAGCTCGATCCAGAAGCTCGCGACACTCAAGCCGGTGTTCGATCGCAGCGGCACCGGGACACTGACGGCCGGCAACAGCACCCCGCTGACGGATGGGGCCTCGGCCCTGCTGCTCGCCTCCGAGCAATGGGCCACTGCCCGCAAGTTGCCGATACTTGCGTGGCTCGTGGCTGGCAAGAGCTGGGCGGTGGATTTCGCCACTGGCCGCGAGGGGCTGCTGATGGCGCCCGCCTACGCGGTCTCGGCCATACTTCAGGATACGGGGCTCACCTTGCAGGACTTCGATTATTACGAGATCCACGAGGCTTTCGCGGCCGTGCCACTCTGCCTGTTCAAGGCGTGGGAGTCGGCCGAGTACTGCCGCGAGCGGCTCGGCCGCAGCGCGCCGCTCGGTGACATCGATCAGGCACGTCTCAATGTGAAGGGCGGCAGTGTGGCGATCGGCCATCCCTTTGCAGCTACGGGCGCCCGCATTCTGGGGGTGCTCGCGAAGCTGCTGGCCAGCGATCCGCGCTCGCGGCGCGGCCTGGCCTCCGCCTGCACGGCCGGCGGCATGGCCGTCACGGCCATCCTGGAGCGCGCATGAGCCACTTTGAAACTTTCATGGCGCGCGATGGCCATGCCTTCCAGGCCTATCTGGCACGCCCGGCGGCCGGTGTGCGCGGCGCGGTGGTGGTCCTGCAGGAAATCTTTGGCCTGACCCCACATATCCTCGCCATGGCCGATGGCTTCGCCGCGGCCGGTTACCTGGCGATTGCCCCGGCGTTGTTCGATCGCGTGCGCCGCGGCCTGGTGCTCGGCGATTCGGGCGATGACATCGAACGCGCTCGCGGCTATCGCCAGCAGATCCAGACCGCCAAGGCGATGCTCGACATCGCCGCAGCGGTGGCCGTGGCCCGTCACTCCGGCAAGGTGGCCGCGGTGGGCTACTGCTGGGGCGGTACGCTGGCCTGGCTGGCCGCGACGGAACTGTCCCTCGGTGCGGCGGTCTGCTACTACGGCAGCGGCATCGCCGAGCATTTGGACAAGGTGCCTGCCTGCCCCACGCAGCTGCACTTCGGCCAGCGCGACGCCTCGATACCCCCTGCAGCCATTGAGCGCATCCGCGGCGCCTATCCGCACGGCGAGTATTGCCTCTACGCGGCTGGGCACGGCTTCAACAACGAGGGCCGTCCGGCTCACTACGACGTCGCCGCGGCAACCCTGGCGCGCGAGCGCACACGTGAATTCCTCGCGCAGCACATCGGCTAGCCGCCCGGGCGACACACAGATCGCGCGGACGCAGCAGCCGCCACCGGCAGCCCTCGTGCTGGTGAATACCGGCACGCCGGCCGCGCCGCGCCGCGCCGCCGTGCGGCGTTTTTTGGCGCGCTTTCTCGCCGATCCGCGCGTCGTCGAGTTACCACGCGCCCTTTGGCTGCCGCTGCTGCACGGCCTGGTCCTGCCACTGCGCTCGGGGGCCAGCGCGCATCGCTACCGGCTCATCTGGCAGCCCGAAGGCTCGCCGCTGGCGGTGAACACGGCACGCATCCGTGCCGCGCTGGAGCAGCAGCTGCCGGGCGAGCTGCACTTGAATGTGCTGCAGAGCTACCTGTACTCCGAGCCGCTGTTCTCACAGGTGCTGGAACAGCTGCGGCTGCAGGGCGTGCAGCGCCTGCTGGTATTGCCGCTGTTCCCCCAGTGCAGCGGCACCACCACGGGCGCGGTGTACGATCAGCTCGGCGCAGCGCTGGCACGGTGGCGCGCGCTGCCCCAGCTGCGTGTCATCGCCGACTACGCCACCGACGGGGCCTACATCGCGGCCCTGGCAAACAGCGTACGCGAGCACCGGCGCCAGCGCGCCGGGGATGACGCAGATCATCTGTTGATCTCCTTTCATGGCATCCCGCAGCGCTGCGAGCAGCGCGGCGATCGCTACGGCGAGCACTGCCGGCAGACCGCCGAGCGCCTGGCCGCCGCGCTCGGGCTTACGGCCGCGGACTGGACGCTCGCCTTTCAATCGCGCTTCGGTCGCGCGCGCTGGCTCCTGCCCGCCACCGATGCGACCCTGCGCGAGCTGCCCCACCGCGGTGTGCATGCCGTCACCGTCATCTGCCCGGGCTTTCCGGCGGACTGCCTGGAGACTCTGGAGGAGATAGCGCTGCTCGGGCGCGATACCTTCCTGAAAGCCGGCGGCGAGCGCTTCGATTACATCCCGGCGCTCAACGCCGGCACAGCGCACGTCCAAGCCCTGGCCGGCCTGGTCACACGCACGAGCGCTGACTGGCGCTGACGTGTCGCCGACCGCCCCGCTCGGCCAGTTTCTCGAGCTGGCCATCCCCACGCAGGACATCGCCGCGTCGGTGCAGTTTTATGAGCGCCTCGGCTTCACGCAGCGCCTCACCGGTGACGCCTGGCCGCATCCCTACGGTGTGCTCGGCGACGGCCGTATCCATCTCGGCCTGCATCAGCGCCCCGCCGCGCGTGCCCGTGAGGGCCTCTACGCAGCAGCCGCGCTGCTCGAAGGCCCGACGCCATGCTTTGTGCACGCAGGTCTCGCGCATCAGGCAGAGCGGCTCAGTCGCGCCGGACTCGTCCCGGAGCACTTGCAGCTCGGCGAAGAATCGCTGCATCACCTCTGGCTGCGCGATCCCGGTGGACATGCGCTGCTGCTGCAGGAGGCGCGCACCTTCTCACCTGCGCGCGCCGACGCCCCGGCGGCCGGCGCCGACACCCCGGCCGCCGCCGTTGCGGCAGCGCTCACCGCCCGCAGCCTCTGCGGCGATTTCCTGCAGCTGAGCCTGCCCGAGCCGGACTTCGAGACGGCGCTCGCGTTTTGGGAGCGGGCGGGTTTCGTCGGCATGCCGCCCGAAGAGGCACCCTATGCGCATCAGCCGCTCACCAGCGATCAGCTCGATCTGGCCTTCCACGCTGTACGTACCTGCGATGCGCCACTGCTGGTCTTCGAGGTCCCCGACGTCATGATGAGGCATCAGGAGCTGCGAAAGCTGGCAATCGCGCCGCTGTCACGCCCCCCGCGTGCGCTGCAGGGATCGGCCGGCATCGTGCTCGAAGCCCCGGAGGGCACGCTATTGCTATTGCAACAAACCCTTATGGAATGACTCCTGAGCGTTGCTGCAGCCTACAATCTTTTCTGCAGCTACCCCTTCCCCGAAGGACGGCACATGGATGCACACGCTGGCGCCACTGACCGACCGCTCGATGATCGGGTCAGCAACATCCTGAAGTGGTCCCTGCTGATCACGGCCATCCTCTGTTTCAGCCTCATGGGCTGGGCGACCGCGGTGACGTACCGGACCGCCCCGCCTCTGCCGCAGCGCTTCCTCGCCCCGGATGGCTCGCTGGTGATGTCCTCCGCGGACATCGAGACAGGCAAGGGCGCCTTCCAGCGTGCGGACCTCATGGACTACGGCAGCCTCTACGGCATGGGTTCATATTTCGGTGAGGATTACACCGCGCAGTACCTGGTGAGCATCGGCCAGCTCACCGAGGACAACCTGGCACACGCGCGCTTTGGCAAATCCTTCACCGCGCTCGATGCCGATGAGCAGTCCCTGATCCGTACGGCCATGCAACGGCAGCTGCGGGGCATCGATCTGCACGGGGACACGGCCACGCTGCCCGCCGCGGTGACGGCAGCACTGCGAACGCTGCGGCCGCAGATCGCGCAGCAGCTGCTGCATCACGACTTCGTCAAGGGCTGGACGCAGGCGTACAGCCTGGATGGGGCGAGCGCCGCTGCCACCGCCGACTTCATCCTCTACTCATCGCTCACCACCGTCGCGCGCCGCCCCGGCAGCGATGTGTCCTGGACGCAGAACTGGCCCTTCGAGCCGCTGGTCGGCAACACGCCGACGACCAGCACGTTCGTGTGGACCTGGATCAGCTTCTGCTTCACCTTTTTCTGCTTCGGCGTGGTGCTGTTCGTCTATCACCGTTACCTGCGCGGCGAGGACCCGGGCGTCATGGATCCAGTGCTCGCGCCATTTCGCGAGCTGACGGCAAGCCAGCGCAAGGTCGGCAAGTACTTCCTCGTCGTAGCGCTCGTGCTGCTGCTGCAAATTGCCGCAGGCGCGATGCTCGGTCACTACTACTCCGACCGCGTCACGTTCTACGGCCTGCACTTCGACGACGTGCTGCCGTTCAACTTCTGGCGCAGCGTGCACATTCAATCCCCGCTCGTGTGGATCGGGCTCTCCTGGATCGGCGCGGCGCTGTTTCTGGCCCCGGCGATCGCACGCGGCGAAGCGGCCGGTCAGGCCCCGCTGGTGGACCTGCTCTTCTGGGCCACCGTGATCGTCGTGGTCGGCGCCCTGGTCGGTGATTACCTCGGCATCATGGGCATCATCTCGCGCGACTGGTTCTGGTTCGGCAACCAGGGCCTCTCATACCTGGAGCTCGGGCGCTTCTGGCAGATCGGCTTCTTCGTGGCACTGGTGTTCTGGAGCGTCCTGGTGTTGCGCGGTCTGTGGCCCACGCGCAGCGGCCTGCGCGTGGCGACGCGACAATTCTGGACCGGGCACATCCGGCTGGAGCACCTGTTGTGGGCCTCCACGGTCAACATTGCGGTGCTCTACGTGTTCGGCATGATCCCGCTGACGGGCATCAACCCGTCCTTCACGATCACCGACTTCTGGCGCTGGTGGGTGGTGCACCTGTGGGTGGAGCAGTCGTTCGAATTCTTTGCC
>Ga0134126_10014105_pt1 | contig 10091 bp, 2 predicted proteins | sample KB31752_FD_96881 | JGI IMG/M metagenome (GOLD analysis project Ga0134126, IMG submission 96881) | Terrestrial soil microbial communities with excess Nitrogen fertilizer from Kellogg Biological Station, Michigan, USA - KB3-175-2 | ecosystem: Environmental > Terrestrial > Soil > Unclassified ...
CCGTCGGGGGTGGCCGCCATGCCGACGATGGGCTGGTTGAGGTGGGTGCCGCCGGTGGACCCGAGGTAGCCGCCGTCGCCGTAGGCGAACACGCCGCCGTCGGCGGCCACCAGCCAGTAGCCGTGGCCGCCGGGAACGACCGCCATACCGACGACGGGCTGGTTGAGGCGCTGGCCCCCGATGGACCCGAAGTAGCCGGCACCGCCGTAGTTGAAGATCCCGCCGTCAGCGGCCACCTCCCAGTAGCCGGATCCCACCGACGGGACCGGGGCGGTCGACGCCGCCACCGGGGTACCACCCATCTGGGAAAGGGTGGGTGAGGTCCCCGAGTTGATCGTGGCCGTGACGCAGCCGGTCGCCGGGTCGAAGGTCTGCTCGGAGAACGGCACCCAGGCCGACCCGTTCCACCAGGTGATCGACTGCCCGCCGGGGCCGAGGGCGCAGACGGTGACGGTGACGGAGTCGAACGAGGCTGTGTCGGACAGCTTCACGTCGTAGTACACCCCGGTGCCGGCGGAGACCGCCCCGGTCACGGGGTTGCCGGCGTACTGGGCCACCGTCAGGGCGCCCTGCCCGACCGCGGTCACCGACACCGTTGTCCCCGGCAACGCCGCCGTGGCCGAGCCTCCGGGAGTCGGCGACGAAGCCTGCTGCGAGGCGGTCGTGCCGGTCGGCGGCGGCGGAGGCGGCGGCATCGGGGTGACCGATGGCGACGGCCGCGAAGGCCGGCCGGTTCCGACCGCGTTGGTGGCCGTCACCGTGAAGGCGTAGGCGGTGCCATCGGTCAACCTGGCCACGACACACGCGGTGGCACCGGTGGTCGCGCAGGTCAGGCCGCCGGGGGTACTGGTGACCGTGTACCCGGTGACGGGGCTGCCGCCGTCTGTCGGCGCGCTCCAGGCCACGGTGGCCTGGGCGGCGCCGGCCGTCGCCGTGACGCCGGTCGGCGGCGTCGGCGGCGTGACCGGTACCTGCTGGGTCACTGTCCCCGACGACGGACCGAAGTCGTCGTCACCCGAGTAGGTGGCCACCACGTCGTACGACGTGCCGTTGCCGGCGTTGAACGACGTCGTGCACGTCGCCGCCCCGGAGACCACCGGGACCGAGGGGCAGATGGCCGTGGGCGCCATAGCGCCGTCGCTGAACGTCACCGAGCCGCCGGGCGACCCGGCTCCGGGGGCCACGACGGCGACCGTGGCCGTGAAGGTGACCGCCCCGTTGGTGACGGACGGGTTCGGCGACGCCGCCAGCCCGGTCGCCGTGGACGCCGTCGCCACCGTTTGGGTCGCCGAGGCCGTCGACCCCAGGTAGTTGGCGTCACCGGCATAGGTGGCGGTGACCGCCTGGCTGGACCCGTCCGCGGCGTCGAAGGTGACCGAGCAGGTGGCGACGCCTGTCGCCAGGGTCACGGTGGCGCACACCGTGGTCGTCCCCCGATCGAAGGTGACCGTGCCCGCCGGGGTCCCCGATCCGGGGGCGGTGGCCGTGACGGTGGCCCTGTAGGTGACGGCCTGGCCGGTCACCGACGAGCTGGTGGTGGTCGACAGGGCGGTCGTCGTGGACGCCGCGGCCACCGCCTGGGTCGCCGATCCGGTCGACCCCCGGTAGTCGGGGTCGCCCGAGAAGGCCGCCGTCATCGACTGGGTCGCCCCCCCGGCGGCGTCGAAGGTCATCGAGCAGGTGGCCACCCCTGCCACCAGGGTGACGGCGACGCACGCCGTGGTCGCCCCTCTGGTGAACGTGACCGTGCCGGTCGGGGTCCCCGACCCCGGGGCGGTCGTGGTGACGGTGGCGGTGTAGGTCACCGCCTGGCCGCTGACCGACGATCCGGTCATGGTCGAGACGGCGGTGGAGGTGGAGGCCGTGGCCACGGCCTGTGTGGCCGACGCGTCGGAGGTCGAGTAGTTGGTGTCACCGGAGTAGGCCGCCGTCACGGTCTGGGTGGAGCCGTCGGCCGCGCTGAACGTCACCGAGCAGGTGGCCACGCCGGTGGTCAGGGTCACCGTGGCGCACACCGTGGTAGCCCCCCGGGTGAAGGTGACCGTACCGGTCGGGGTCCCCGATCCGGGGGCTGTGGCCGTGACGGTGGCGGTGTAGGTCACCGCCTGGCCGGTCACCGAGGAGCCAGTGGCGGTCGACAGACCGGTCGTCGTGGACGCCCGGGCCACCGTCTGGGTGGCTGATCCGTGCGACGACGAGTAGTTGGCGTCGCCGGAGTAGCCCACCGAGACCGACTGGGTGGCGCCGGCGGTGGCGTCGAAGGTGACCGAGCAGGTGGCCACCCCGGTGGCCAGGGTCACCGTGGCGCACACCGTGGTAGCCCCCCGGGTGAAGGTGACCGTGCCGGTCGGGGTCCCCGATCCGGGGACTGTGGCCGTGACGGTGGCCGTGTACGTCACCGCCTGGCCGGTGACCGACGATCCGGTGGTGGTCGTCACAGTGGTGACGGTGCCGTCTTGGGCCACGGCCTGGGTGAGGGAGCCGGAGGAGGGGTTGTAGTTGGCGTCGCCGGAGTAGGCCGCCGTGACGGCCTGTGTGGCGCCGTCGGCGGCGCTGAACGTCACCGAGCAGGTGGCCACGCCTGTGGCCAGGGTCACCGTGGCGCACACCGTGGTGGCCCCCCGGGTGAAGGTGACCGTGCCGGCCGGGGTGCCGGTGGCGGGGCTCGACGGGGAGACCGTCGCCGTGAAGGCCACCGGTTGGCCGGTGACCGATGGACTGCCGCCCACCTCGACCGAGGTCACGGTGGCCGTAACGCCGGCCAGCACCGACTGGTTCGCCGAGGCGGTCGATCCCGTGAAGCCACCGTCACCCGAGTAGGTCGCCGTGACGGCCTGTGTGCTGCCGTCGACGGCGTCGAAGGTGACCGAACAGGTGGCCACGCCGGTGGTGAGCGTCACGCTGGCGCACATCGTGGTGCTCCCCCGGACGAACGTCACCACGCCGGCCGGGGTGCCCGATCCCGGTGCGCTGGCCGTCACCGTGGCCGTGTAGGTGACCGCCTGGCCGGTCACCGAGGAGCTCGTGGTGGTGGCGAGCGCGGTCGACGTGGTGTCCTGGCCGACCGTCTGGGTGGCCGAGCCGGAGGACGACAAGTAGTTGCCGTCCCCCAAGTAGGCCGCGGTCACCGCCTGGGTGGCACCCTGAGCGGCGTCGAAGGTGACCGAGCAGGTGGCGACGCCTGTGGTGAGCGTCACCGAACTGCACACCGTTGTCGACCCGCGGGTGAACGAGACGGTGCCGGTTGGGGTACCCAACCCCGGGGCGACGCTGGTGATGGTGGCGGTGTAGGTGACCGCCTGGCCGGTGACCGACGATCCGGTGGTGGTCGACAGGGCGGTGGTCGTGGTCGCCTGGGCCACGGCTTGGGTGGCCCCGCCGGTCGACGCCAGGTAGTTGTCGTCCCCCGAGTAGGCGGCCGAGACCGACTGGGTGGGCCCGTCGGCGGCGCCGAAGGTGACCGAGCAGGTGGCCACCCCTGTGGCCAGGGTCACTGTCGCGCACACCGTTGTGGCCCCGCGGGTGAAGGTGACCGTGCCGGTCGGGGTCCCCGATCCCGGCGCGGTGGTCGTGACGGTGGCGGTGTAGGTCACCGCCTGGCCGGTGACCGACGATCCGGTGGTGGTCGACAGGGCGGTGGTCGTGGTCGCCTGGGCCACGGCTTGTGTGGCCGAGCCGTGGGACAGCGAGTAGTTGGCATCGCCGGAGTAGCCGGCCGACACCGACTGGGTGGCACCGTCGGCGGCGTCGAACGACACCGAGCAGGTGGCGACGCCTGTCACCAAGTTCACTGTGGCGCACACCGGGGCGGTGGTTGTCCCGTCGCGGGTGAACGTGACCGTACCGGTCGGGGTGCCCGATCCCGGAGCTGTGGCGACGACGGTGGCCGTGTACGTCACGGCCTGGCCGGTGACCGACGAGCTGGTGGTCGTGGCGACCGTCGTGACGGTGCCGTCCTGGGCCACCGTCTCGGTGGCTGTGGCGTGGGAGGACGAGAAGCCGGCGTCGCCGGAGTAGCCGGCCGTCACCGACTGGGTGGCACCGTCGGCGGCGTCGAACGACACCGAGCAGGTGGCGACGCCTGTCACCAGGCTGACGGTGCGGCAGACCGTTGTCGGGCCACGGGCGAAGGTGACCGTCCCGGTAGGTGTGCCCTTCCCCGGTGTGACGGCGGCCACGGTGGCGGTGAACGTCACCGACTGGCCGGATACCGCCGTGGACGACGAGGCGGCCAGGCCGGTGGTGGTGGTCGCCTGACCGACCGCCACGGTGACCTGGGACGACGTCGACGTGAGGTGGCCGCCATCCCCGAGGTAGGCCGCCACGACGGCGTGTGTCCCCGGGCCCGGGTACGGCACGACGCAGTCGGCGACCCCGGCGGTCAGGCTGACGGCACCGCTGGTACCGCACGCCGCCGGCCCGCCGTTGTCGGTGAACCGCACCGACCCCGTCGCCGTCGTGCCCCCCTCGCCGTCGGTCGTGACCGTGGCCGTGTAGGTCACCGCCTGGCCGGTGACCGCCTGGGCCACCGAGGCGGTCAGGCCGGTGGACGTCCCGCCGACCGGAATGGCCTGCTGGACCTGGGCTGCCGGGGCGTAGGTTGTCGTCCCGGCCTGGTTGGCGTCGATCTTGCAGGTGCCCGTGCCGGTGAAGTCGACCGTTGTGCCGCTGATCGTGCAGACCCCGGCCGACGACGGGTCGGCGGTCACGACGACCGGCTGGCCGGACGGTCCGCCGGTCGCCCCGACCGGGTACGGCGTGCCGCCGACGGCCGCCTGGGTCGGAGCGGTCGAGGTGAAGGTGACCACCTGCAGGTAGCGGACGACGAGGGAGACGGCCTGGGTGGTCGACGCCTCGGTCGAGTCGGTGGCCGTCACTGTGGCGCTGTACTGGCCGCCCTGGGTGGGCGTCCCCGAAAGGCGCCCGTCGGCGGCCAGTGTGAGGCCGGCCGGGAGGTGCCCACCGGTGACCGAGTAGGTCAGCGCCCCGGTCCCTCCGGTGGCGGTGATGCTCGTTGTATAGGCCGACCCCTGGGTCCCCGTCGGCAAGGCGGCCGACGTGGTGAAGGTGATCGGCGGGGGGTTCACGGTGACCGAGATGGCACTGGACGTGGTGGCGCTGTAGTTCGGGTCGGACCCCGGGATGTACTGGGCCGTGACGTCGCTGTAGGTGCCGGCGGCCAGGGCGCTGGCGGCCGGATGGCACGAGCCGCTCTCCAGCTCGTTGCTGGTGGTGAAGGAGCTGACGGTACAGAGCAGGGTGGACCCGCGGTACACGCCGACCGTCCCGGTCGGCAGGGCCACGTTGGCCGTGCCGACGATGGCCACCTGGAAGTCGAGGCTTGTCTCCTGGCCCACGGTGGCCGGGGACCCGGTCGCCGAGATGGTCGGGCTGGGGTTCTCCTTGGTGACGGTGAACGAGTACGTCACCGAGGCGCCGCCGGTCGACGTCCCGACCGCCGGCGAGGTGGCCGTGGCGGCGTAGTAGTTGGACCCGCCACCGCCACCGCCGGCTGTGTACGAGCCCGCACCGCCGCCGCCGCCGCCATAGAAGCCACCGCCACCACCGCCGCCGCCGTTGCGTGTTGTGGAATTTGTGAACCCGCTGGCGCCGCCGTTGCCGCCGTTGCTGTTGCTGCCGCCCGCGCCGCAGGAGGCGCCGAAGGACGAGGGGTTCGCCGCACCACCACCGCCTGGCGCGCTGGAGGTCCCGGCACCACCGCCATAGCCGCCGTCGAGGCCGGCGGCCCCGGCCCCGCCGCTCCCGGCACTACCACCGCCGCCACCGCCACCGCCGCCGAAGCCGGAGCTACCGCCACCGCGACCGCCACCGGCCACCACCAGGAGGCCGCTGGTCGCGGTGACGACCGTGGCCCCACCGCCACCGCCACCGCCCTTGGCTCCGCTTCCGCCCACCCCGGCGTTGTCACCGTTGCCACCGATGCCGTCGGTGAGCGTGCCCCCGGAGGCCACCGGCTTGCCACTGCCGATGGCGAACGTCCCGACCACGTTGCCGCCGGCCCCTCCGCCGCCGCCGTAGCTGGCGCCGCCACCGTTGCCACCGACGGCGGTGACCGTGACCGCCGTGGCGTTGGCCGGCACCGTGCACGTTCCCGGGGTGGTCTGCCGGGTGGTCGGGCACAGGCCGCTGCTGGTGCCGCCACCGCTCCCGCCGACGTAGTCGACGGCGGTGGCCGACCCACCGTTGTAGTTGCCGTCCCCCGAATAGGTGGCGGTCACCGTGTGCGGCCCGGTGGCCTCTGTCAATGAACAGCTCCCGGACCCGCCGCTCAACGTGATCGTGCAGGTGTGGGTGCCGTCGCTGACCTGGACCGTCCCGGTGGGCGTTCCACCGGTCGGCGAGCCGGCCACAGTGGCGGCGTAGCTCACCGCCCCCGGTTGCGGATTGTCCGGAGGCGTCAGCGACACTGTCGGATTGGTCAACGTGAACGTGACGACCACCTCGGGAACCTGGCTGGCCAGTGTGCCCTCGGCCGGCGCCTCGTCGCTGGACGTCGAGATGGTCGAGCTCATCCCGGTGCCGGCATAGGCGTAGCTCGATCCGGCCCCGCCGCCCGCCCCGCCGCCGTTGCTGCCCCCACCACCACCGCCGCCGCCGTAGTACCCACCACCGCCGCCACCGCCGCTGGTGTTGTAGAAGTAGGCGAGGTTGGTTGTGGCCGAGCCACCCCGGCCGCCGCTACCGAGCCCGCCGGCTGTACCGGGCCCACCCGGCTGGGGGTATGTCGATGTGAGGTGGCTGGCCGCCGCTCCCCCGGCCCCTCCGGCGGTGCCGGTGGCTCCCCGGCCCCCTGTCCCGCCGCTCTGGCTCCGCGACCCACCGTTGCTGCCGTTGCCGGCGACGGCGCCACCCGAGCCGCCGACCCCGTACCCGACTGTGGTGACCCCACCGCCGGCGCCGCCACCGCCGCCGGCCAGCAGTAGCGTCGTCCCGCCCAACGACAGCGAACTGCTCCCGCCGCCACCACCACCGCCGCCCCCGGTCCCGCCGGCTGCGCCGCCGGGCGCGCCGCCACCCCCCGGACTGTCGGGCTGGGCCTGGTTGGCATTACCCGGGGTCCCGTTGCCCCCGTCGGCGCCGACGACCGCGGTGAGGGTGGCCCCCGGCGTCAGGGCGTCACCCGCCGCGACGGTGAAGGTGGAGGTGATCTGGGCCCCGTTGCCGCCGAGGGAGGGATAACCGGCCACCCCTTGGACACCGTCACCGCCGGCCCCCCCGATGACGGTCACCGAAGCGCCCACCGCCCCGTTGGGCACGACACAGGTGTGGGACCCGGCCGTGGTGAACGAACATCCCGACGTCGCTCCGGCTGGCGCCGTGGTGGCCAGGACCGCCACGCCGGCCCCCGCCGCCAGACATGCCACCGCCACCGCCGTCCGCAAGGTCGATCGGACCGTTCCCACTTCGACAACTCCTCGCCGGCAGGCGCGGCCTCACCACCGGGAGGTCGTTCTGCCCTCGGCCCGGATCTCCGACACCCGGGCACCTACCGGAACGGTAAGAACCCCGGGGTGCCGAAGCCACCTGTTTTCGTCACCCCACGGTGAGCAATTGGAAACAGGCGATGCTCAGGCGAGCTCGAACCGGCCCCGGATGTAGTCGAGGGCGATCTGCAGCCCGCTGCTCCGCGCGCCCGACCGGTAGGCGAGGGCCACGGAGTAGGTGGCCATCGGCTCGGCGAGGGGCAGCGTCTCGACGTCCGTCCAGTACCTCCGTTCGACCTCGTTGACCAGGGAGATCCCCTCCCCGGCGGCGACGAGCTGGAGGGCGATGGTGGCGGTCGGCGCGTCGAACTCGACCTGGTGGGGGGGCCCGATGTCCGCCCCCACCTCGGCCACCAGGGCCCGCTGGACCGGGAGCAGCAACCAGTTCTCCTTGGCCAGCTCGTCGATCCCCACCTCGTCGCGACCGGCCAGCCGGTGGTCACGGGCCATGGCCACCAACAGCCGCTCGGTCCACACCACCTCGACGTCCAGGCCGGCCCGCCTGGGTGGGCGGATCACCGGCATCACGGCCAGGTCGGTGGTCCCCTCGGCCACCATGTCCAACATCCGCTCGTTGGCGCTGCCCTCCCGGATCTTGACCGTGTACCCGGGGTAGTGGGTCCGCAGCATCGGGAGGACGTCGGCCCAGCCGACCCAGGTCTCGACGAACCCCCGGGCGACGACCACGTCGATCCGCCCGCGGGTCAGGCCGCTGGTCGCCTCCACCCGCTGCCGGCCGTCGTCCACCGCGGTGAGGATGGCGTGGGCGGCCGGAAGGAACGCCTCACCGGCCTCGGTCAGGACCACTTCCCGGCGGCCGCCGCCCCGCTCGAACAGTGACGCGCCCAGCTCCCGTTCGAGCAGCTGGATCTGCTTGGACAGCGCCGACCGGGTGACCAGCTGCTCGTCGGCCGCCGGTCCGAACCCACCCGCCTGGACCGCGGCCACGAAGTAGCGGACCTGGCGGAGCTCCATCGCCAGACGATACCCGTCCAACCAGCCGGCCGGCGGCCATCTCTTCCCGGGCGACGTGTCGTCCGGCCAGGACTTTTACTCGCCCCAGTCCTCCACCAGCGACCCGTTCGGCCCGTCCCGGAAGAGGGGGATGGACCCCAGCGCCCGGACCAGCTCGGCGTCCGGTCCGAGGGCCTTCCGCCATTCGGCCCCCTCGGTCAAGAAGGCCCCGATGACCACCGGCTCGGCGTCCACCCTCCGCAGCAGGTTCAGCGCCGCCTGTAGGGAGGCCCCGGTCGAGATGACGTCGTCGACCACGGCCACCCGGCGCCCGCGGACGGCGTGCACCCGGGCCGGGTCGAGCCGGAGGGTCTGCGGGGACCCGGTGGTGATCGACCGGACCGGCTCCACGTAGGTGTTCCCCAGGTGGATCTTCGGGGTCTTGTGCAGGATCACGTAGTCGTCGAGCCCGAGTGCCCGGGTGACCTCGATGGCCAGGGGGATCCCCATGGTGGCCACCGACACCACCACCTCCGGCTCGGCCGGTGCCAGCTGCTCGGCCAGCTCCCGGCCGGCGGTCTCGGAGAAGGCCACGCCGTGGTCGACGCAGATGAGGAGCGCGATGGTCACCCCCTCGGCGACCTGCACCAGCGGCAGGTCGGCCGTCTGGGAGCCCACGGCGGTGCGGTAGATGCGGTCTTCGGCGCCAAGAGAAGAGGTGATGGCGAGAAGGATGGCGGGAGGGGACCAGCGGGCGCAAATGGGGCGGCTCGCGGCCACCGGCCGCCGGGGACATCGGGTGACCACCGGGGGAGGCGCCGGGACGACCACCGGGGGGAGGTAGCCTCACCCCGGCTCGATGCAGTGATGGTCGGCGGGTCGGGCTGACAGACCGGGTGCGTAGGCACTCCGGTCGCCGGCCGGATCGAGACCAATGGGGGGCGTCGCATCGTGTCGAGGGGTCCTCGCGGCGCTGCGTCGCCGGCCGTTCCCACCCTCTCCTACATCCCCGCCCTCGACGGCCTCCGGGCCTTCGCCGTCCTGGGGGTGATGGCCTTCCACGGCGGCATCCCCTGGCTCGACGGCGGCTACCTCGGGGTGGACACCTTCTTCGTGTTGTCCGGCTTCTTGATCACCTCGTTGCTGGTCAACGAGTTCAACCGGACCCGGACCATCCGGTTGGGAGCCTTCTGGGCCCGCCGGGCCCGACGGCTGTTGCCGGCGTTGGTGCTGGTGCTGTTGTTCGTCGCCGTCTACGCCGCTTTCATCGTCCCGGGCGGCACCTACCCCGGGTTGCGGCTCGACGGGCTGTCCAGCCTGTTCTACGTGGCCAACTGGCACTTCATCTTGGCGGGGTCCAGCTACTTCAACCAGACCGGCCTACCGTCGCCGTTGACCCACACCTGGTCGTTGGCCATCGAAGAGCAGTTCTACCTGGTCTGGCCGTTGGTGGTCCTCGGCTTGTTGAAATGGACCAAGAGCCTCCGGGTGCTGCTGGTGGTCTCAGTGGTGGGGGCAGTGGCCTCGGCGGTCGAGATGGCGTTGCTGTTCCAGCCCGGCACCGACACCACCCGGCTCTACTACGGCACCGACACCCATGCCCAGTGCCTGTTGGTCGGGGCCGCCCTGGCC
>Ga0134126_10014106_pt1 | contig 10091 bp, 12 predicted proteins | sample KB31752_FD_96881 | JGI IMG/M metagenome (GOLD analysis project Ga0134126, IMG submission 96881) | Terrestrial soil microbial communities with excess Nitrogen fertilizer from Kellogg Biological Station, Michigan, USA - KB3-175-2 | ecosystem: Environmental > Terrestrial > Soil > Unclassified ...
GGCAGCCGCGGCTTCATCGACGACGTCATCATGCCGCACGGCACGCGCCGCCGCCTCTGCCGCTCGCTCGCCATGCTGCGCGACAAGCAGCTGACGAATCCCTGGAAGAAGCACGACAATATTCCGCTCTAATCTCGTAAAGCCGAGACTGGCTCGCCGTCGGTGTCCGCTTTGCCGTCCTTTGCTGATGGCAACAGCGCGCATCGGGGCTCGCATCGGTGGTCGGCTCTCGATCCATAGCGCCGGCGACAGCAAGCTCACGGCGACCTTGCAGTTGGTCGCCTGGGGCACCATGTTGTACCCATCAGTTTCTGCTTCGGCGCTTGCCGTTCCGCCCGCTCGGCGAAATCATCAAGGTCCAATGAGGCTGACGCTGCTTCGCCCCCGCGCGACCTCGCGGGGCGTCTTAACGCATCTGCGGAGGCCTCTCATGGCTATCGGTACTGTCAAATGGTTCAACGCACAAAAGGGGTTCGGCTTCATTCAGCCCGACGATGGGTCGAAGGACGTCTTCGTGCACATCAGCGCGGTCGAGCGCGCCGGCATCGGCAATCTGGTCGAGGGCCAGAAGCTGACCTTCGAGCTCGAACGGGGCCAGCAAGGCAAGACCTCGGCCGTCAATCTGCGCCAGGCGTAGGAATTCAGGGGGACGGATCGCCGTCCCCCTTCCGCTGTGGAGGGTCGATTGGCCAAGGAAGACGTGATCGAAGTCGAGGGGACCATACTCGAGCGCTTGCCCGAGGCGCGGTTCCGCGTCAGCCTCGACAACGGCCATGAGACCATGGCCTACACCTCGGGCAAGATGAAGAAGCACCGCATCCGCATGCTGGTCGGCGACCGCGTCACCGTCGAGATGACGCCGTATGACCTGACCAAGGGCCGCATCAGCTTTCGCCATAAGGACGAACGCGCCGTCCCCGGACCGGCGAGAAACCGCGTGCGGCGCTGGCGCTAGAAGGGCGGCGCCAGAGCGCGTGGGCTAAAAGCACGGCGAGAGCCGTGCGGACAGGCACCTGCCGAGCCGACGGCGCCGCAGCATAAGGTCGCGGTAGAAATTATACGCCCGACGTCCAGTCATTCCCTTAAGTCGCCTTTAATGCGATGTCGCTAGCTTGCACGCGGCGCTTTGCGGCGCATGCGCTTCTCGATCGCCATTTGCAGGCGTCGCTCCAGGACATGTTGATCCAAGGTTCCTCTGCCGATGAGTGACGACGACCGAGCCGGCCCCGCGGCGGCTCGCCGTTCGACTTCGGTCGGCGCCGCGGCGCCGTTCTGGCGTTCCATTGTTGCGCGCTATGCCGAGGCGGACGCTCGCCGCGGCGTCATCCAACTGCTCAACACAGGCCTGCCGTTCCTGGCTCTGTTCGCAGCAATGCTCTGCGGCATCCACTACAAGATCTGGGCGATGCTGATCCTCGCGCTGCCCGCAGCGGCGCTCCTCGTGCGGCTGTTCATGTTTCAGCACGATTGCGGCCACGGCTCGTTTTTCCATGCGCGCTGGGCCAATGACGCGCTGGGCCGCCTGCTCGGCGTGCTGACCCTCACGCCTTACGCCTCTTGGCACCGCAATCACGCGCTCCACCATGCAGGTTCCGGCAATTTGAGCCGCCGCGGGGTCGGGGACATCGATACGCTGACCGTCAGCGAGTATTTCGCGCGCCCGGCGTGGCCTCGGCTGCGCTACCGCCTCTACCGGCATCCCCTGGTGCTGTTCGGTCTCGGCCCGGCTTGGCTTTTCCTGCTGCAGCAGCGCATTCCCACGGGCCACCCGCTGCACCAGCGCGCGAACTGGGCCAGCGTCCTCGGCACCAATGCGGCGATCGCCGCGCTCATCGCGACGATGGCGCTGACGATGGGGCTGCGCGCGTTCCTGCTCGCCTATCTGCCGGTCGTCCTCCTCGCCGGCACGATCGGCGTCTGGCTGTTCTACGTCCAACATCAGTTCGAGGAGACTTATTGGGACGGCGCAGCGGACTGGTCATTCCAGGCGGCGGCGCTCGAGGGCGCCTCGTTCTACGACCTGCCGCGCCCGCTCCACTGGGTGACCGGCTATATCGGCTTCCATCATATCCACCATTTGTCGAGCCGGATCCCGAATTACCGGCTGCGCGACTGCTTCACGGAGAATCCCGAGCTGCGCCAGGCCAAGCGCCTCGGCCTGCTGGCCAGTGTCCGCTGCGCACGGCTGACGCTATGGGACGAGACATCGCGCCGATTGGTGTCGTTCCGCGACGCGCGCCGGCTCGCGCGCGCGGCGAGCTAGCTAGCCCTGGCGGCGCCGCCGCGGCATCTTACCCGCGATCGTTGGCGGGGCGCTCCTTGGCACCGAAGCGCGCGCTGATCTGCGCTTCATCCATGTATATGGCGCCGTCCGGATTTCTGATCGCATGGACAATGCAGCCAAGCCGCAAGAAGTGCTGCGCGCGATCGAGCGCGCCGGCTTCGGTTTGCGCGCTCGCCACATTCCAGCGCGCCACCTCGGTACGGCGCTCGGTGTCCCACCAGATGTCCCAGGCCAATGCCGGTCTCCCTGCCGAAGCGACTGGCTCAGGTCGCGTCGCGCGCCTGACGAAAAACCTGGCGCGCCTGGTCCCATACTTCGATCGTGTGATGCTGCGAATTGTCGCGCAGCATCTTGAGCGCTGCTTGCTGCGCATCGCCGTCGCTGCCGCATTCGATGAGTTCGACGACAGAGATCAAGCCAGCCTTGTTCATCAAATAGCAGCGATATGCGCGCATCTTGTCTTCTCCTCGGTTGCCTGCTGCGATGGTGTCACGAAGCCCGCAACAGCGCGTAGCCGACCACCAGCGCAAGCAGGAAAAGAGGGACGATGACCGGCGGAACCAGCCAAGAGGGCATTCTCGCGCTCCCTATCCCAGGCGGGAGCGCACTTCGCTCTCAGCCGTCGACGCCTGTGAGGCCGCTGCCGACGATCCTCCGATGATACGCCAAACCGCCTCGGCGGGATACGCCAATCTGCGAGCGCACAGGAGGTAACCGGAAAGACGTCGCCGTGCTGTGCCGCAGCGGCGGATAAGTTGGCGCTCCTGTCGATAGCGATTGCTCGGGGCGCGCCATTGGTCCAGGATGCGGTCGGGGACGTATCACCGCGACGCGACTCGACCGGAACGGCCGCATCGCCTGTGATGCGCCTCTACGAAGGCATCCATGAGCAAGACCGTACATTGACGGACCCACGGTTTTTTCATCGCGGCGGCCCTTTCGCGCTCAGTTACATCGCCAGCCATGTGGCGGCGGAGCCGCCGGATGCTGTCAGCGGCGCCTTGGTGATCGATGACATAGCGCCGCTCGAGAGTGCCGGGCGCGGCGACCTCACGGTGTTCTGCGACACGCGCTATCTTGAGAAGTTTCTCACCACGGAAGCGAGCGCGATCATCACCAGCCGCGACTTGGCCCGCCACGCTCCGCATCGCTGCGGGCTGCTCTTCGTCGAACAGCCGCGCCTCGCCTATGCGCAGATCGGCCATTTGTTCTATCCGGCGCCTCCCCTGGTGCCGGGCGTCGGCGCCGGCGCCGTCATTGACCCGACCGCCACCATCGGCCAGGGGTGCCAGATCGACGCAGGGGCGATCATCTCGCGTGACGTCAAGATCGGCGCTCGCTGTCACATCGGCGCTCACGTGTTGCTCGGTCCGGGCATTCTCATCGGCGACGACTGCGTCATCGGCGCGAACACGGCGATCAGCCACGCGCTGCTCGGCGATCGCATCCGCATCGAAAGCTGCGTCACCATCGGGAGCCAGGGCTTTGGCTTCGTTCCGGCGCCGACCGGATTGGTGCGCATGCTGCAGCTTGGCCGGGTTGTCATCGAGGATGACGTCGAGATCGGCGCGAACTGCGCGATCGATCGCGGCGCCGCCGGCGACACGTTTATCGGCGCCGGGACCGTGCTCGATAATCTCGTACAGATCGGCCACAACGTGCGGCTGGGCCGCAACTGCATCTTGTGCGGTCAGGTCGGGATCGCCGGCAGCACCGACATCGGCGACGGCGTGATCATCGGCGGGCAATCGGCGATCAGCGATCACCTCACGATCGGCGCCGGTGCGCGTATTGCCGGCAAGAGCGGGGTCATGCGCGACGTCGGCAAGGGCGAAGCGGTCGGCGGCTATCCCGCGATGCCCATTCGCCAATGGCACAAGCAGAACTCCGCGCTGTCGCGGTTGTTCCGCCGCGGCGCCAAGGGCGACTGGCGCGCCGCGGCCAAGCCGACGACTGGCGGCGCCTAAAGCGTTTCGAGCGCCGGCAGGCGAGGAGCGAATCCGGGAGCCGCCGATGCGCAGCCTCACCGGCGGAACGAGGCGACCAGTGCGTCGACGTCCTTCTGGTCCGGCCCCTTGCTCCGCGCATTGACGCGCGGGCCCACGGCATAGCCGATCCACAGCACGATCTCGTCCGGCCGCGGCGCATCGTGGATGAGCACCGGCGTCGAATCGAAGGCGTCCAAATCCCAGCCTTCGTCGATCGGCCCGTAGAGCAGGTCGATGCCGGTTCCGGCCGGGCCGACCTTGGCGTGGCCCGGAATGATGACGCGGCCGCGCCGGATGGCGCGACGCATGGCCATGCCGAGCTGCGGATGGATCATGGCGGCGCCGTGCTCGAGGTCGCCGCCGATGCCGACCAGCGCCGCCTTGGTGTAGGCGCGGAGCTGCGCCGGACTGGCGCCCAGCGCGGCGAGCGCCTGGGGGGTGAGCGATGCGCCGAGCTCGATCGAATAGTCGATCAGCGGCTTCAGATCGGCGCCCGCGGCGGCGCCGGCCAGCGGGTTCGTGAACACGGCGGCAATCGCCACCCGACGCAGCTTCTCGCGCGCCGGCGCGCCATATTCGCGCTTGATCTCCTCGACAAGCATGACGGTCTTGCGGATGTCCATGGCCGTGCTCCTCCCGAGGCCGGACTTTGGGTTCCGTCGCGCCGACATGCAATAGAGCGGCACCGGCACGCCCGCGGTCGCGGTCGCCAAAAAAAGCGCCGCGGCCGCGGTCCCTGGCCAAGCACGCTCGGTCAGCCTCGCTCGCGCTTCGCCGCTGCGTCGCGCCGGAAAGCGGCTTCTCCGGCATCGGACACCGCGACCCAGGTCGGGTCGGGCGCGGCTTGGGCGGCGTAGTTGTCGTGCCAGTTCCACCATTTATAGGGCGGCGTCTGGGGATAGCCCGGCGGCGAGTCCTCCCACGTCTCCTGACGGCCGAGCGGCGTGATGTCGAGATAGCTCCACACCGTCCCCATCGCCTCGTCGCCGCGATTGTTGGTGAAGTATGTGCGGAACACCCGCTCGCCGTCGCGGAAGAACACGTTGTGGCCGTGCCATTCGTCGACGCCGAAATCCGCGTCGAAGCGGTCGGTGATGGTGTACCACGGCATCTCCCAGCCCATGCGCGCCTTGAGGCGCGCGATCTCCGCCTGCGGCGCACGCGAGGCATAGACGAGCGTGGTGTCGCGCGCGTTCAGATGGGCGAGGTGGCCGACCTGATCGGCGCCGAGCGAGCAGCCGCGGCAGGCATGATCGGGCCAGCCGAACACGCCGGGCTCGAAGAAGGCGCGATAGACGATCAATTGCCGGCGGCCCTCGAACAGCTCGAGCAGGCTCACCCTGCCCTTGGGTCCGTCGAACGCATAGTGCTGCTCCACCGCCAGCCACGGCATGCGCCGGCGCTCGGCGGCCAGCGCATCACGCGAGCGGGTGAAGGCCTTCTCCTTGACCAGGAGCTGCTGCCACGCAGCCTGCCACTCCTGCTCCGACACGACGGGCGGCGTCTTCATCGCGCTATGCCCTTTGCTTGCTGCCATGTGATTTCTCCCTGGTTTTCCCGCGCCCGTGAACGACAAGCGTCCTGCCTCCGTTCACTCGTTCTCCGCCAGGCGCAGGTCGGCGTTGGTGCGCTTGCGATGTCGTCGCGCCCAGCGGCACATGCCGCCGAGCGGCACGACGAAGGTCCTGCCCAGTCGCGTGAGCGAATACTCGACGGCAATCGTTTTCGATCCGGTCACGCGCCGGGTGACCAATCCGGTCGATTCGAGATGGCGAAGCGTCCTGGTCAGCATGCGCTGCGAGACGCTGCCGAGGCGGCGGCGCAGCTGGCCGTGACGATGAACCCGCTCGTTCAGCGAAAACAAGATCAGCGGGGTCCATCGGCCGATGAAGATCGGCGGGATCATCTTCGATCGTTGCATCCTGTCCATACGTCGTGCCTCCGGCGAAAGCCGCTGCCGCTCGGATATCCCGCACGCCCTTGCTCGCGCTCGGCACTTCCGAACCCTGCCAGCCCTTGCGCACCGTGCGCAATTAGGAACACCGCTGTACCTCGGCCTTGCGGCGCGCGGCCTTTCGGCGCGCACCTGCCATGACCCGGGTGGTCGTGGTCATGAGCGTTATTTGGTGCCGGCCAGCGACGCCGCGGGAGTTACAAGTATGGCGGGATTTGGACGCACGCGCCGATCACCGCCGCGGCGCGCTGCCGCGCGCCTCGCAATGACCGCCGCTCAGTCGATCGCGCTGCTCTCGGCAACGACCGCGTTCTGTCGCCGTCGCGCCGTCGCGCCGTCGCGCTGTCGCATCGCCAAAGAAAAGGGGCCGCGGCGGCGGCCCCAGGCTGAGACCGGTGTCGCTTGGCGCGCGCCGCCGCGTCAGGCGATGCCGGCGCCGGCGACGTTGACATAGACGGCGTAGAGCGACGTGCTGCCGGCCATGAAGAGGCGGTTGCGCTTGGCGCCGCCGAAGGCGACGTTGGCGACGACTTCCGGCATGAAGATGCGGCCGATCGGCGCGCCGTCGGGCGCGATCACGGTGACGCCGTCGATGACCGGCCCGCCCCAGCCGGTGCCGGCCCAGAGGTTGCCGTCGGCGTCGACGCGGATGCCGTCGGCGATGCCATACTTGAAGAAGCCGGCCTCGGGCCCTTGCGCCTGGCCCGCGGGGCTGGTGCCGCCGCTGCCCTCGCCCCGGGCACCGGCCGGTTGCGCGCCGCTCGCCGACGCCGCCTGGTTGCGCGGCCGGTTGAGCGCCATCTGCTCCAGCTGCGGCACCTGCTTCTTCAGGTCGAACAAGGTCTGGCGATTGCTCAGCTTGCCGTCGTCGCCGACATCGTAGACGGAGATGTCCGAGGGCTTGTCCGGGCCGTCGGTGATGCCGGTGTCGCAGATGTAGAGCTTCTTCTCGTCGGGCGAGAAGGCGAGCCCGTTGGGCCGCGTCTGGTCCTTGCTGACCAGGTCGAGCTTGCCGGCTTTGGGATCGAAGCGGTAGACCGAGCGCGGCAACTCCTCGCCGGTCTGATGATCGGACTCGTAATAGCTGCCGAGGCCGTAGCCCGGATCGCTGAACCAGATGGTGCCGTCGGACTTCACCACGACGTCGTTCGGGCCGTTGAGCTTCTTGCCGTCGAACTCGGCGGCGACCACTGTTACCTTGCCATCGTGCTCGGTGCGCACGATGGCGCGGCCGTCCTGCAGGCAGCTGATGAGACAGCCCTGCCGGTCGCGCGTGTTGCCGTTCGAGTAGCCCGACGGCTCGCGCAGCACGCTCACCTCGCCGCTGTGCTCGTCGTATTTCATGAGGCGGTTGTTCGGGATGTCGCTGAAGATCAGCATGCCGACATCGCCGAACCAGACCGGGCCCTCCATCCACATCGCGCCGGTCCACAGCCGCTCGATATAGGTGTTGCCGACCATGTACTTGTTGAAGCGCGGATCGAGCGCGCGGACATTGGGCTCAGGAAAGCGCACCCATTCCGGCGACGGCAGGCCGCGCGGGAACGGACCCTCGCGGCTTGGCGTGTGCCTGATCTCTTGCCCCAAGGCGGCGCGCGTCACGGCAAGCGATACGCCGGCACCGGCGGCGGACAGAAGCTCTCTCCTCCCTAGCATTTCTCCCTCCCATCTGGTCATCCGGAAGCGGTCAGGAGAGCGTCGGCGATGTAGCTGCGAAAGTGGCGGTTATGCATAGCGGAAAGCGCGCTACTTTGGCGTGGCTCTCGCTACCTGCACTTGCGATGATCGGCCTGATACCCCTACGCGTCAACCCGAAGATTCGCAATGTGCTAGACATCACTCCCCGGGATGCGCGTGCGGGGTGATGCTGGTCTCCCGCGTCATTGCCCGGAGCGCGCATCGATCCGGGCGACCCATCGAGGAGGGCAATCCATGTCCCAAGCTCGCCTGCTCTATCTCCGAATTGCGCTGGTCGCCTTCGGCCTGGTGTTCATCTTCGCCGTCTATCCGCTCACCATGCTGTGGCCGTCCGGCTGGGCGTGGGGGCACGGGCATTCGCATTACCTGGCGATGATCATCGGCGTGTACGCGACCTTGGGCGTGTTCCTGCTGCTCGCGGCGCGCCGCCCCGAGGCCTATGCGAGCATCATCTGGTTCACCGTGTGGTCGAGCGTGGTGCATGGCGGCATCATGGCGCTCCAGGCCTGGTACGATCCGGGCGAGCGAGGCCATCTGATCGGCGACGTGCCGGCGCTGCTCCTCGCCGCCATCATCCTCGGCGCGTTGGCGCCGCGGCGCCTGCTGGCGCGCGCTTAGAGCATGGTTCCGGCGGATGGACTCATTCCTCGTCGTTCGCGCGCAAGCGCAGGGCTGTCCGGGGAAAGAAATGCGGTTGCAAATCTGCTGCCGCTGACTCTTTTTCATCGTCATGGCCGGGCTTGTGCAGCACAAGGCCGGGCATGACGACTGTAAGGTGTACCACTCATTCGTGCGGACTCGTCGGAAGGGCTGTCAGAAATTTCCCCGGACAGCCCCGCGCGCAAGCGGGAATCCAGAGCCCGCCCCTGCGAAAGCAGGGGCGAGCGATGAACGGTATCCTGGATCTCCGCTGTCGCGGACCCGACGATCGTGCGCGACCCACCTGATCGGACCGCGCTCAGGCGAAAGCCTCGCATCGATAAATCTTTGATGCGCTGTGTCGGCAGGGTGGCGCCACGGTCGTCCTTGGCTATGAGAGCCTCATGAGGGCTTGCCCTCATAACCGTGAAGGAGACCCGCAATGGCCCAGGCATCTTCCACCCAACACCATCCGCCTGCACCGCGTGCTGGCGGCCAAGCCCGAGAAGGTTTATCGCGCCTTTACCACGCCGGACGCCATGGCGCGCTGGCTGCCGCCCAACGGCTTCACCTGCACCGTGCACCACATGGACGCCAAGGTCGGCGGCACCTTCCGGATGTCGTTCACGAACTTCACGACCGACAAAGCCCATTCCTTCGGCGGCAAATACCTCGACCTCGTGCCGGGCGAGCGCATCCGCTACAGCGACCGCTTCGAGGATCCCAACCTGCCCGGCGAGATGATCACGACGGTGACGCTGAAGCCGGTGTCGGTCGGCACGGAAATCTCGATCGTGCAGGAGAATGTGCCGGGTGCCATCCCGCCGGAAGCCTGCTACCTCGGCTGGCAGCAATCGCTCCATCACCTCGCCACGCTGGTCGAGCCGGAGATCAAGGATTGAGCGGCCGTGCGCGTGACGCAGCGAATCGGCTGAGCAAGCCTGCGCGCACCCTCAGCTCAGCTTCACCTCGAAGCCGCGCTTGACGCCCGGCCGCGCCATCATCGCCTCGTACCAGCGCTTCACATTGGGATAATCGGCGAGGTCGACCTGGTGGCGCTCGTGGCGCCACGCCCAGCCGAGCAGGGCGAAATCGGCGATCGAGATGTCGCCGGCGAAATACGGGACTTGCGCCAGGCGCTTGTCCATGACGCCGTAGAGCCGGCGCGTCTCCTTGGAGTACCGCTCGAGCCCGTAGCGGCGATCCCGCTCGTCGGCGACCTGGAGGAAATGATGGACCTGGCCCGGCATCGGGCCGAATCCCCCCATCTGGAACATCAGCCATTCGAGCACCGGGATCTGGCGGGCGAGATCGGCCGGCCAGAACTTGCCGGTCTTGGCGCCGAGATAGATCAGGATGGCGCCCGATTCGAAGACGCTCACCGGCTTCCCTCCCGGTCCCTCCGGATCGACGATCGCCGGGATCTTGTTGTTGGGGCTGATCTTGAGGAAGGCGGGATCGAATTGCTCGCCCTTGGTGATGTCGACGATCTCGACCGTGTAGGGCAGCGCCATCTCCTCCAGCGCGA
>Ga0134126_10014108_pt1 | contig 10090 bp, 7 predicted proteins | sample KB31752_FD_96881 | JGI IMG/M metagenome (GOLD analysis project Ga0134126, IMG submission 96881) | Terrestrial soil microbial communities with excess Nitrogen fertilizer from Kellogg Biological Station, Michigan, USA - KB3-175-2 | ecosystem: Environmental > Terrestrial > Soil > Unclassified ...
CGAACCTTCCCAATCTGTCTTCTTGAAAGCGCAGGCGACATCGGCGACCTAGTTGCGGAACGCAGACGAGCAGCCGAGCACCTCGCTTGTCTCATCTGACTGCGGGTTAGATGCGTATCCCGAACTTGCCACATCCAGAGACGTGCGCCGCCTCGCGCCCTACGATCTGCGGCAGTTGTGGGTACCAGGGATCAGGTGGCGGGAATGCTAGGGAAAGCGCGCGCCTCGAAGATGTTCTCGACGTGCTTGCGTACGCTGCGCTCCGATACGCCGAGCTGGCGGGCGATCTGCCGGTTGGTCAGACCGGCTGCGACAAGCTAAGTAGCTGACCTTGCCGACGGGTCAGCGGCGGGGCTCCGCGTTACTTTTGCAGGTGGCGTCGCGGATCGCGACCACGTGCGGTCGAAGTGCGAATCCCGTGGAGCTACTGGGACACGACCGGCGACTACGAGGACGAGGCGCCTACGTGCCTGGTGGCTTCCGCAGGATCCCTTCGACCTCGATGGTGATGTCGATGCGGTCGCCGATCATGACACCACCGCCTTCAAGGGAAACGTTGAACTTCATGTCGAAGTCGCTTCGGTTAAGCGATCCCGTCGCGGTGAAGCCGGAGCGCTGGTTGCCGTACGGGTCGGCCCCGAACCCGTTGACTTCGACCCGCAGCGGCAACGGGCGCGTGATCCCGTGCGCGGTCAGTTCACCGTCGAGGGTGAACTTTTCGCCGTCGACCTTCAGCCCGGTTGACCGGTAGGTCATCTGCGGATACTGGTCGACTTCGAAGAAATTCTTTGACCGAAGGTCGTCATCGCGAGTCGGATTGTTGGTGTCGATCGAGGTCATGTCAATCGTCGCTGATGCCGAGGAGTTCAGCGGATCCGGCGCAGTGACGAAAGATCCTTCGAATCGGGTGAACCGGCCGCGGACCTTGCTCACCATCAGATGGCGCACGCTGAAGCCGACCTCGGTGTGCAAGGGGTCGATATCCCACGTCCCGACCACATACCCGGGTATGTGAATCTGTGCAGTGCTCATAGCTAGCCTCCTGCGGTATATCAGGCGCTCCACGACATGATTGAGAGTTGAACTAAGCCTATACCACCGTGAACTCGCCATGCCCTCGTGTCGCACGCCGCTGATCGGTGGGCCAATGAAGGCTCGGGACACGGCCCTGCCGCATCATCGGAAGTCGTCGTCAGGATCCACGCTGGCGACCAAATCCATGCTCTCCCTGCTTCACTCGCTGCCATGTCCGTCAGTGTCATGGCGCTCATCACGGCCGCCGTTCCAGGACCGCTTCCAGGAGGCTCTCCAGACCGTTGCGGACGGCGTCGGGAGTGAGGTCGGGACGGTTGCTGGCGACGGCGACGAGGATGTGCGCGGGGTCGGGGAGGAAGCCGAGGATGTCGCTGACCGCCCAGAACCTGGCGGCGGCCGGGTCTGGATCGAGCTGGCCGCCCTGCTTTCGGTAGGCCGCGCGAAACGCGAGAGCGTCGGCCGTGCTGTGCAGCATGGCTAGGTCGGCGGACATGTGGGCCACGTCGAGATCGGCGGGCCCCCAGCAGGTCTCCGCCCAGTCGATCAAGCCAGTCACCGTGTCGTGTTGCCACAGCAGGTTGCCAAGGTGAAAGTCGCCGTGCAGCAGGCCGCGCGGCGAGGTAGGCGGCCCACCGGCGAGCATCTCGATCGCACGCCGCCACAGCCACGGCTTACTCGACCAGTCCGGGATCTGCGGCTCGGCTGGTCCGCGAAAGGAGAACGTCGGAGGGTGGCGGTGCACCGGCACCACCTGCCGATGCACCGAGACCGCTCGGCGCGCCAGGTCCGAGATCGCGGCCGCGTCGAGCCGCTCCAGCCGGCTGCGACCCGGCAACCACGTCACCAGGTTGGCCGGGCCGTCGGTCGCCGTGCCGTCAACATCGCTGGCCACCAGCCGCGGCACCGGAAGCGCCGCCTCCGCCAACAGCTGACACGCCACCACCTCGCGTCGCACGTGTTCGCGGCCAACGTCGCCCCAGCGGCGCGGATCCGACCAGCGCAGCACGAGTCGCTCACCCTGGGACAGCAGCAACATCCACTTCGTCCCGGTGTAACCACCGCGGACAGCGGTGATCTCGACGACGGGAGAAGGCGCGACGCTCTCGGCCCAGACCCGCGCACGATCGGGCAGCCCGACCGCTCGATCTACGTCCACCCGTCGAGCTTCCCGCAGCCGGTCAAGGATCCGCTTGCGGGCACCTCGAAACAATCGTCGGCGCTTGCTAGCCCATCAAGCGCCGAGGACGTGATCAGCTGATTCCCAACAGCCCTGATCTGAATACGTATCCGGTCGATCATCGTCGCCCAGGTGCGCGGACATGCCGCTGAGTGCTCGTATGCGTTAGCGCCCGTAGTGGTATCGGGTTGAACGGCTCGCCGTCGACAGTCGGCTCTTCCCCACTGTCCAGCAGGTCGGCCAGATGCGGATCTAGTGCTTCAAGTAGCAGCATCAGCTGGTCCTCATCGGCAGGAATTCAGCAACCCCAGCTGAAACGAGCCTCGCTGTCTCCGCGGGGGCCAACGTGAAGGCCGTCCAGCGCATGCTCGGTCACGTTTCAGCTTCGATGACGCTCGACCGGTACGCGGACCTGTTCGACGACGACCTGGATGCGGTCGCTGGGCGTCTCGACGCCGTCCACACGCGTACGGCTCAGTCGAACGGGACCGAGACCTCGGCCGCGTCCCCACCAGCGCAACCGACGACAAATAACGACCGAAGGGGGTCAACTTTCAGTGCCGCAAAGGGTCAGAATTCATTTGCCGTTGACAATGACGTGAGTAACCGAAGTCTGATCACTTCAGGCATCAGGATGCCGCGCCACCAAGACGGACGGTTCGACAGACGCTACGAAGCCGCGTTTCAAGAACAGCGCCTACAGCGACGGGACTTGAGCGGCAGGCAGGGGTTCGGCGGCCCGTTTGCGGACCCGGAGGCTACATCTGGGACATCGGATACAGCGCCCAGGGAAGAATTAGTCCTATGCGGAGTAGCCACCGAGACGAGCATCTGACGAGTGCGGGCGACGCCGCCCTGGCGGCCTGGCTGGGCCGGCTACAGGATGCGTCCTTCAGCCGGGCCGGCCAGGCGGTGCGCAAGGCGTACCCGCCGGAGCGGCGGATGACCGGACCACAGCTGGCCTGGTATTTGGAGCGCCGAACGTACGCGCTGGCGTCCTCCACCCGGCCCGACGGCCGTGCGCACGCCGTACCGACACTGTTCTGCACATACGCGGAGGCGTTCTGGCTCCCTACGCTCGGCAGCGCGGCCCGGCTCAGCAATGTCCGGGCACATCCCTGGCTCGCGCTGTCCATCGTCGAGGGCGAGCATGACACCCACGCCGCGGTGCTCAGCGAGGGGCCGGCCGAGGTGCTGGCAACCGTTCCGAAGGACGTCCGGGACATCACCGAGCTGCGCAATCGCGGCGGCCACCTGGACTGGGCAACGGCCTGGCTGCGGATGACCCCGCAGCGGCTATTCAGCTTCGCCGAACTCGCCTGGCAGGACGCGTCCCCCTAGCTGAAAGGCGTGGTGAGACGGCGATCACCGCGTCCGCACTGGTGCGTTAACCGGCACGGTCAAGATCGAGGAGCGACGCGCTCGACAATCACAGGCCGTGCCCGCAGGAGTCGCACGACGGCGGGGCCGCGAGCCGAGGATGGCTTGTCCTTCGGCGAACGCACCCGGGCCGGGTTGGTGGCGAACCCGCGGGCCTGGGTGTAGTCCAGCCAGCCGACGGTGAATGTGGGATTGATCGGATCGGCCTGCCGGCACAACGCCGTCGACGAGATCGTCGGCCGGGCCCGGTCGAGCATCACGCCGAGGCGGCCGAAGTGGATCTGGCACTCCACGCCTGGATTGTCGTCGGCGACACGCACGGTGGCCCGACGCCGCCCGAACCCGCACCGCTACGCGGCGAAGCGGTGCAACGTCCGATACGGTGCCACCAGGCGCACGGGTTGGCGAAGTCGATGGCGGCGTCGGCCAAAATGGGCCGGTGTTGGGTCTGCAGATGGTCGTTGTCCTCGGCGTCGCTCTGCTGCTATGCGGGGGTCTGGCCCGGCGCGTCCCGGTCGCGCCGGCGCTGCTGCTGGTGCTGGTCGGGGTGTTGATCGGCTTCGTGCCGACGCTGCGGCGTGGACAGTTGCCGCCGGAGGTCGTTCTGCTGTTGTTCCTGCCGGCGCTGCTGTATTGGGAAAGTCTGACCACGTCGTTACGCGAGATCCGCAGCAACCTTCGCGTGGTGGTGCTGACGAGCACCGCGTTGGTGGTGGCCACTGCCGCCGCTGTCGCGGTGACCGCGCACGCACTTGGACTCGAATGGGGCCCGGCCTGGGTGCTCGGTGCCGTCGTGTCTCCGACCGACGCCACTGCCGTCGGCATACTCGCCCGCGCGCTACCGCGCCGCACCGTCACGGTGCTACGGGCCGAGAGCCTGGTCAACGACGGAACCGCTTTGGTGATCTACGGTCTGGCGGTGGGGGTCACCGTCGGCGAGGACCATCTCGGCGCTGTTCACGTGACGTGGCTGGTGGTCCTGTCTTACGGCGGAGGCCTGCTGGCAGGTGGCCTGGTTGGGTTGATCAGTTGGCAGCTGCGCCGCCGGATCGATGACCCCATGCTGGAGAACATCGCTGTGCTGGTGACTCCGTTCGCAGCCTTCCTTTTGGCCGACTCCATACACGCATCGGGCGTGCTCGCCGTTGTGGTGTGTGGACTGCTCATGAGTCAGCTCTCGCCGCGCGTTACCGGGGCGGCAGCCCGCCAGCAGACCACCGAGTTCTGGACGCTGGCCACAACGGTGCTCAGTAGTGCGCTGTTCGTGCTCGTAGGGCTGCAGACGCAGACGGCCGTGCGCGGTCTCACCAGCGCCTCGGCGGGCCGGACCGTCGAATACGTTCTCGCGGTGACCGGCGTGGTCATCGGTACCCGCTGGGCCTGGGTATACACAACGCCGTACCTAATCAGGATGATCGACCGCCGCCCGGCGCAACGACTACGCCGGATCGGTGCCCGGCAACGGACGGTGAGCGCAACCGTCGGCTTTCGCGGTGCGATCTCGTTGGCGGCCGCGCTCGCTGTCCCCCGAACGCTGCATTCCGGAGCGCCGTTCCCTGACCGCGACCTAATCGTGGTCGTTACCTGCGGGGTGATCGTGCTGACGCTCCTGCAGGCATTGCTGCTGCCCGGCGTGGTTCGCTTCGCCCGCCTACCGGTCGACACGTCCGTGGAGGAGGAGCGGCATTTCGCGGAGGTGACGACCACCGACGCCGCTTGGCAGGCACTCGACGACACCGCAGCCGAACTAGGCACCGACGAGCTGATCCGCGAGCAGGTGCGTCACGAACTCGACAAGCGTCGCAAGCTGCTCGCCGTCGACGACGCCAGCGACGACCCGGTCGTCCAGCACCACGACCAGTACACCGCATTACAGTTGGCGCTCATCGCTCGCAAACGGGTCACGCTGCTGCAACTGCGCGACGACCGGCGCATCGACGACATCGTGTTGCGCCAGGTCCAGGCCCGCCTCGACTCGGAAGAGATCCGCCTATCGCGCGGCGCGCCCAGCGAATAGCGGACGCCAAACCGAGCCGACACGCACACGGGGAGCTTGAACCGCCCACTCATACAGCCAGTACGACGCCAGCGACCTTGCGCACTCCCGCGCAGAACCTGCGCACTGCCGAGCTGCTCCCATGGTTCTGTGCCATGGTCGCCGAATGCCCCCGACGGGGCGTGCGAATGGGCCGAGCGCTGGCCAGCGGGCATCCGCCATGTGGTGCCCGACCTCGGCAATGGCCGCCGTCGTGCAGTGCCCGCTCGAGTGAGATGGCTACCGCCACCTAACGCCATGCACCACAGCCAGCCACATGAACGGTTAAGCGGGACGTATTCGGCAGCTGACCTTGGCGGTGAAGGCGCCACCGGGAGTGTTCAGCTTGAGCAACCGCTCGGATCTGAGCCCGATGCATGTTGCGGAGCAGTCGGCGGCCTCGGCCCACGTTCGTTCGGGCCGCGTTGGTGGGCAGGCATCATGGGTTGATGGATGCCGGGTCGTACTCCGTGGCGTTTCCGCGTCGCTGGTGGTATCCGGTGGCCCGGTCGTCGGAGCTGGGCCGTCGACCCCTCGCCGTCACGCTCATGGACAGTCCGCTGGTGGTGTTCCGGGGTGCTGATGGTGCACCCGCCGTCCTCCTGGACCGGTGCGAGCATCGCAACTATCCGCTCTCGCTCGGGCGGGTCACGGGCGACGGCGTGCTCGAATGCGGGTATCACGGATGGACCTACGATGGCGGCGGGCATTGCGTGCGCGTTCCCGGGCTCCGCGGCGGCCGCAGGCAGGTGCACCGTGGCCGGCACATTCCATCGCATGCCACGGTGGAGCAGGACGGCATCGTCTGGGCGTGGGGGGAGCCGGATGCCGAGCCGATGCGGCGCCCGTTCGCCCTCCCCGCGGTCGACGGTCGCGGCGCCGGCGAGGTGCTGTTTCGGCGCGACCTGGATTCGACCCTGCGCGCCTCGCTGGAGAACGCACTCGACGTTCCGCACACCGCCTTCCTTCACCGGGGGATCTTCCGCGGCGGCCTTCCTCACCCCATCACCGCGGTGCGTCGCCCGGTCGACGGCGGGGTCGAGGTGCGGTACCTCGGTGAGCCGGTCGGGCTTGGCCCTTTGCGGTTGCCGGGAGACTCGGGCGGAACGTTCGACCATTGGGACCGCTTCTTCCTCCCGTCGATTGCGCAGATCGAGTACGCGGTGGATGGGTGGTTCCGGCTCGTCAACACGATCGTCCACCTGCCGATGTCGCCGTTCCGGACCCGGGCTTGGTTCGTGGTCCGGTTCGAAAGCCGCCTGCCGGCTTCCCTCGTGCGGGCCGTGGTGCGGCAGCATGGTAGGCGGATCCTGCGCCAGGATGCCGATGCGCTGGCCCGGCAGACCGAGCGAACGCGCAGCCTCGGTGGTGAGCGTTACGCCTCGACCGAGCTCGACCTGCTCGGCCCCGCGATCTGGCACCTGCTGCGCCGTGCCGAGCGCGCCGAGCAGCGGGACGGGGACGAGGTCACCCCGGCCACGGTCCGCGAACGCACGATCGTGTTCGAGGCGTGACCGTCGTGTCGCCCGACGTCGACGACGGCGAACGACTTCACCGCCGGTCCTTTGTGTTCGATCTGCACATCCACGGCCCGGGGTTCATCCCGCAGCCGTTCCGCAGCGTGTGGCGTGGCGTGACGAAGGGTGCGCCGGCCGAGGTCGGGTTCGACGTGCTGCGGAAAGGCGGTGTCGATGCCGCGGTCGCAAAGGCGGTGGGCGACCCGATCGTCACACGCTGGTATGTCGGCCGGAGCCCGTGGGACGCGGTCGAGGCACAACTCGCCCGGATCGAGCGGCAGGCCAACGATGCCGGTGCCCTCGTCGTCCGGTCGGTCGAGGGCCTGGCCGCGGCTCGAGCACGGGGGACGCCCGCGATCGTGCTCGGCGTCGAAGGTGCCGACGCGATTGGACGCGACGTCGACCGCATCGATGCCTGGCACGAGCGTGGCGTCCGCGTGATCGTGCTGGTGCACCTGCGAGATAACCTGCTCGGCACCACCTGCCTGCCGTGGCAGCGCTACGTCGGGCCGCTGCCCGTGCGGCGCCACGCCGCGCCGGGCCTCTGCCCGCTCGGCCTGCGGGTTGTCGAACGCATGATTCGGCTGGGCATCCTGGTCGACGTCGCCCACGCCGACCGGGCCACCCTTCTGGCCGTGGTCGATGCCGCGACCGCACCCGTGGTGTCGTCGCACACGGGCGCCCGCGCCCTGCAGGACTTTCCCCGCTACCTCGCCGATGACGAGCTGCAGGCCATCGCCTCGACGGGCGGCGTGGTCGGGCTCTGGCCCTATCGGCACCGTCACGCCGGCGTGCGCCACATCACCGAGCTGGTCGCCCACGCCCGGCACATCGCCGACACCATCGGCCCAGAGCACCTGGCCGTGGGCACCGACATGAACGGCGTCCCTGGCGTGATGGCCGGCTTCGGCGACGAAACCGACCTACCGAAGCTGACCGCCGCGCTCCTCGACGGCGGCTTCAGCGACCGAGAGGTGAACGGAATCCTCGGTGCCAACGCCCTCCGAGTGCTGCGAAAGGTGGAAGAACACGCCCACCCAGACCCCTCCTGACCTCAATGACATTGCGCGGCCAAGCGCACATAAAGGTACGCACCTGCCGGCCTTAGCCCGTCCATGCGCACAACCCGAATCGGCGATCACACACGTGGGCGCGACGCCACCGCTCTGTCGCCAACCCTAGAAACCGGCGTATCCCGCAACCAAGCCCCGGAACAGCACGGGTCCTGACACCCCCTGCCTGCTCCTGCTAAGCGCCGACCGAGCGGGAGCGCAACCGGAGTCGAGGTCCAGCCCCGCCCAGGCCGGCAACGCCGGACCGGGCAGGAACGAACTCGACGCCGGCGAGCACCGGCCGACAATCCTCGGCCGAGGGGCAGACACATCCGCACTAACCACTCGACAGAAAGAGGACTCGATCGGTGTGGCCTCGGAATTCTGTGTGGTGGACGCAGATCGATTTCTGTGGGGGGAAGGTTGGGGCTTGCCGCGCGGCAGGGTGGCGGTTATGTCGCGTGGGTTATCGGATGGGGAGGGTCACCAGGGTGGCTGTATACGGCGCGGGTGTGTGGGGTGCCCGAGCTGGGGGGTGCGGGTCAGGGCTGCCACCACAGTTCGATGATCTCGCCGGTGGTCGAGGTGTAGAAGACGTGCTGGGTGCCTTCGTGGTCGAAGACATGACTTGCCGGGGTGGTGTCGGCTCGGGCGAGGGAGGTGTCTCCGCTTTGCGCGGTGAGGTCTTCGTGGTGGGGGTCGTCACCGGGCAGCCACCACAGTTCGATGAGGTGATTGCCCTGGCTGACGTAGTAGACGTGGTGCGTGCCCTCGCGCCGGAACAGGTGGCTGGTTGGCGCGCTGATCGCGATCGGGGCCGGGCCGATGCCGGTGCTGTGCGCGGTCAGGTCGCGGGCGACCGGATTGTTCTCGCCCTGCCAGGTCAGCTCGATGATGTGCGCGTTGTCGGCGACGTAGAAGACGTGGTGGGTGCCGTCCGGGTCGACGTGGCTGGCCGGCGTGCTCGCGGCCGGTTCGTTTTCGCCGGCGCTGGAGGCGGTGAGGTTGCGGGGCGTGGTGACGGCGTCTGCGCCCCAGGACAGCTCGATGATGTCCCGACCGGAGTGGTAGAAGACGTGCTGGCTGCGCTCTGCCGTGAACGGCCCCTCGACCACATGGCTGGCCAGGCTTGCCGACTCCGGTACCGGCGCGGCGCCGGCTCTCTTGGTCAGGTCGGCCAGCTGCGCCTTGTCCGAGCCGCGCCACCACAGTTCGCCGACGTGACCATCGACCGTGATGCCGTCGATCTCGCCCTGCGCGATGAAGAACACGTGTTGCGTTTCCTCGGCGAGGACGACGTGACTGGCCAGCCCGAAGCCGCCAAGTTTCGGTTGCCCGGCCTGATCGCACAGGTTCCCGGCGTCCACTGCACCCCCGCTCGGCCACCACAGCTCACCGACCCCCAAGGGATAGAACACGTGCTGGGTGCGCTCAGCTTCGACGACATGGCAGGCAACCCACAGGGCGAATCCGCGGAGGTCGTCGCTCACGTTCGCGAACAGGTCGTCCCACCGCGGCGTCTCGCCGGGCCGCCACCAGATTTCGACCAACCCTTCGCGCGGACGGTCCTCACCCACTAAGGCGCGGTGGAACACATGTTGCGTGCCTTCGAAGGCTGCCACGTGACTGACCGGCGCCCCGATCGCGTGCGGGGCGCCGCTGTGCACGGTCAGGTTATGCGGATTCCAGGGCATCGGATGTTCCCTCCCGGCAACTGCAGGTCGTTGGGTCGTCTCGGACCCGAGCCCGAACACGAAGCAGCTCCTCCGCTCCGCGCCGGGCCGGTCGCCGCCCGATTCGATCTTTGCCTTGACCTATCCGCGACGAAGGAGCGCGCATCCCACCACGGTGATACACACCGGACCGCCGACCCGGTTGATCGATAGACACGGGA
>Ga0134126_10014109_pt1 | contig 10090 bp, 8 predicted proteins | sample KB31752_FD_96881 | JGI IMG/M metagenome (GOLD analysis project Ga0134126, IMG submission 96881) | Terrestrial soil microbial communities with excess Nitrogen fertilizer from Kellogg Biological Station, Michigan, USA - KB3-175-2 | ecosystem: Environmental > Terrestrial > Soil > Unclassified ...
TAAGCCTCCATGGAGCGGACAAATTCCTTGAGATTGTCCAACCGCCCCGGTGCTTCCGCCGATTTGTCGGCTTTGAGCATGTCGGTATAGCCGGATTCGTCCAGCACCATTTCGGCCAACTCGGTGTGGGGCAAAACCTTGGCGGTCTCGCTCCAGCGGGCGAAATTGGCCGCCAACTCGGCCAACGCCTTTTTCGCCTTGGGCGGCAATTCATCGGTATCGGCGATCTCCCGCGATGCCGCGAGCAAAGGGATTTGGCGGGCGCGGGCGAAAGCGTGCAGGCTCGCCACGCTGGCGTCGCCGATGCCGCGCTTGGGCTTGTTGACGATGCGCTCGAAGGCGAGATCGTCGTCGCCCTGGGCGATCAGGCGCAGATAGGCCATGGCGTCGCGGATTTCCGCCCGCTCATAAAAGCGCGGGCCGCCGATCACGCGATAAGGCAGGCCCAGGGTAATGAACCGGTCTTCGAATTCCCGCATCTGGAACGAGGCCCGCACCAGGATCGCCATGTCGCCAAAGCGCGCGCCCTGGCGGTGCAGATCTTCGGCTTCGGCGGCGACATTGCGGGCTTCTTCTTCCGCATCCCATACGCCTTGCACCTTGATCAACTCGCCCTGGTCACCTTCCGTCCACAAGGTCTTGCCCAGTCGGCTTTTGTTGGCGGCGATCAGGCCCGAGGCCGCGCCCAGGATCACGGAAGTGGAGCGGTAATTGCGCTCCAGCCTTATCACTTTGGCGCCGGGAAAATCGCGCTCGAAGCGCAGGATGTTTTCCACTTCGGCGCCGCGCCAGGCATAGATGCTCTGATCGTCGTCGCCCACCACGCAGACATTGCCGTGGCTGGTGGCCAAGAGCTTGAGCCAGAGATACTGCACCACATTGGTGTCCTGGTATTCGTCCACCAGGATGTAGCGGAAGCGGTCGCGGTAATCGGCCAGGATATCCGGGTTGGTGCGCAGGATATTGAGCGGCTCGAGCAACAGGTCGCCGAAATCCGCCGCGTTCAGCGCCCGCAGCCGTTCCTGATATTGCTTGTAAAGCGTCTTGCCCTTGCCAAAGGCAAAAGCTTGACCGTCGCTGCTGGAAAGATCGTCCGGGCGAAGACCCCGGTTCTTCCAATCGTCGATCATCGAGGCCAAGGTCCGCGCCGGCCAGCGCTTCTCGTCGATCCCTTCGGCGTCGATCAACTGCTTGATCAGGCGCAGTTGGTCGTCGGTGTCGAGAATGGTGAAATTGGATTTGAGCCCAGCCAGCTCGGCGTGCCGGCGCAGCATCTTGGCGCCGATCGAGTGGAAAGTGCCCAGCCATTGCATCCCTTCGACCACGCCCCCGATCAGGGCGCCGATGCGCTCTTTCATTTCGCGCGCGGCCTTGTTGGTGAAGGTGACGGCCAGAATCTGGCCCGGCCAGGCCCGCCGCGTGGCCAGGATGTGCGCCAGGCGGGTGGTCAGCACGCGGGTCTTGCCGGTGCCCGCGCCGGCCAGGACCAGCACCGGGCCGTCCACGGCCTCGACCGCTTCCCGTTGCTCCTTGTTGAGGCCGGCGAGATAGGGCGGGTCGCGGGGAACGGGCTGCGAGGTATCGGAATCGCCCACCGCGTCCAGCGGGTCGGAATAGGGATTATGGCTCATGAGTCCGGGTATTGTAGCAGGGGCGGGCCACAGAAGTCCCCTTTTTGTTCTTCTGTCCAGGTTCCCGCTTTTCAGTCCTTTTTGTGCGCGTCCAGATCGCGCCGGGCCTTGTCCTTACGCGCCTTGCCCAGCCGCTTGAGATGCTTGGGCGTGCCATGCAGGACGCGGTTCTGTTCGGCCTGGCTCACCCGGCCAGCTTTCGCCTTGGCCTTGCGGGCGCGGTTGAGATTGATGATCTCGGCCGCCATCGGTTCAGCCCTGCTCGCGCTTCTGCGCCCGCGCCCACGCCGGCCGCTCCAACACCCGCTTCACATAGGCATCGATGCTGGCAAGTTTCGGCATCATCGGGTTCTGCGCGAACATGCCGAAGGTGGTGGCATAAAGAATGTCGGCGCCGGTGAATTTGTCGCCCGCGATGTAGGGGTGGGCGGTGAGCCTCTTGTCGATGAAGGCCATGGCTTCGTCCACCTCGACCCAGCCGGCCGTGCCGCGCGGCACCGCGACCTTCAGGAATTTGGAGACAAAGGCAGGCTCCAGCACGTCGCCATAATAGGCCAGCATGGCGAGATAGGCGCCGCGCCCGGTCTCGCCCGGCCGGGGCGCCAGTCCTGCATCCGGAAAGGCGTCGGCGAGATAGGTGACGATGGCCGGGGATTCGAACACGGTCTCTTTCCCGTGCTGAATGACGGGCACCTTGCCATGGGGATGGGGATTGTTCGCGTCGAGTGCGCCGCTGCCGTCGCCGCGGCGGATATTGACGATCTTGATCTTATACGGCGCGCCCAATTCTTCCAGGAGGAAGATGAAGCGCGACGAGCGCGATTTGGGGGCGTGGAACAAGGTGATCATGGAAAGAGGTTAGATATTGGTGCGCGCCACGGCAAGGGCATGAAGCCTGAGCGCGCTGGCCAAGGGGCGGCTTCCCCGCGTTTCGTCGATGCTTTTGATCAATCCGGCGACGCTGCGGCCGGTGTTTTTCGCTTCTTTTTCCAGCACAAGCCAGAATTCCCCTTCCAGCGCGACAGAGGTGCGATGGCCGGAGAGGGAGAAGGAGCGTTTTTTGAGAACCAAATCCCCTCCTCGCCCTGAGCTTGTCGAAGGGCGGATGCAAAGTGGCGGTCTCATCCTTCGACAGGCTCAGGATGAGGAATTTACTTCGGCCCGATCATGTCCTCTGGCCGCACCAGCTTGTCGAATTCTTCCGCCGTCACATAGCCGCCTTTGACGGCCTCTTCGCGCAAGGTGGTGCCGTTCTTGTGCGCGGTCTTGGCGATCTTGGCGGCGTTGTCATAGCCGATCTTGGGCGCCAACGCCGTCACCAGCATCAGTGATCTTTCTAGCGCCGCCTTGATGTTGTCCAAGCGAGGCTCGATCCCCACCACCATATTGTCTGTGAATGAAACGGCGGCGTCCGCCATCAGCCGCACGCTTTGCAGGAAATTGTAGGCCATCACGGGATTATAGACGTTGAGTTCGAAATGCCCCTGGCTGTCGGCGAAAGTGATCGCGGCGTTGTTGCCGAAAACCTGGATACAGACCTGGGTCATCGCCTCGACCTGGGTGGGATTGACCTTGCCCGGCATGATGGAAGAGCCGGGCTCGTTCTCCGGCAGCGCCAATTCGCCCAGGCCGGAACGGGGACCCGAGCCCAGCAGGCGGATGTCGTTGGCGATTTTGAACAGGCTGGCGGCCACCGTGTTGATGGCGCCGTGGCTGAACACCATGGCGTCGTGAGCGGCCAGCGCCTCGAATTTGTTGGGCGCGGTGGTGAAGGGCAGGCCGGTGATGGCGGCGATGCGCTCCGCCACCATCCGATCAAAGCCGAGCGGCGCGTTCAAGCCGGTGCCCACGGCCGTTCCGCCCTGCGCCAGTTGCATCAGCTTGGGCAAAGTCTGCTCGATGCGCTCGATGCCGTTCTGCACCTGGGTGGTGTAGCCGGAAAATTCCTGGCCCAGGGTGAGCGGCGTCGCGTCCTGGGTGTGGGTGCGGCCGATCTTGATGATGTCCTTCCAGGCCTGCGACTTGTCGTTCAGCGCATTGCGCAGCTTCTGAAGCGCGGGCAACAACCGGTGGACGATCTCTTCGGCGCAGGCGATGTGCATCGCCGTGGGATAGGTGTCGTTGGACGACTGGCTCATATTGACGTGATCGTTGGGGTGTACGGGCTTTTTCGAGCCCATGGCGCCGCCCAGCATTTCGATGGCGCGGTTGGAGATCACCTCATTGGCGTTCATGTTGGACTGCGTGCCGGAGCCGGTTTGCCAAACCGCCAGCGGGAAATGACCGTCGAGCTTGCCGTCGATCACTTCCTGGGCCGCGGCTGAAATCGCTTCGCCCAGGCTCTTGTCCAGATGCCCCAGCGCCATGTTGGTTTGAGCTGCGGCCAGCTTGATGATGCCCAGCGCCCGGATAATGGGCAGCGGCTGCTTTTCCCAGCCGATCTTGAAATTGCCCAGCGAGCGCTCGGCCTGCGCACCCCAATAGCGGTCGGCCGGCACGTCAATGGGACCGAATGTGTCGGTCTCGGTCCTGGTGGGGATTTTGTCGTTCATGGCGCCCTTCAATCGACCGGGGCCGGGGTACTATTTCTTTCGGAAAGAATCCAGACTGACCACCTCGCCGACGGGGCCTTTCTCGGCGGGAAGCGCGGGCTCTGGCGGCTGGGTGGTTTCGGGCGGCGGCACCGGCGCCATCACGGGCGCGGGCGCGGCTTTGGCCTCGCTTTCGCTGCGGAATTGCAGGCCGAATTGCACCCCGGGGTCGAAAAAAGCGGTAAGTGCAGGGAAGGGAATATGCAGCGGCGCCGGCAATTTCTTGAAGGTCAGGGTCACCTCGAAATAATCCTCTTTCACCTTCAGCGCCCAATATTGGTGCTGGATGATGATGGTCATTTCGTCGGGATATTGTTCCTTGAGGAAATCGGGAATCTCCACACCGTCGGCATGGGTCTTGAAGGTGAGGTAGAAATGATGCGCTCCGATCAGGCCTGACTTCTCGATACGCTTGAGCGCGTCGCGCACCACACCACGCAACGCCTGATCGGTCAGGGCCTGATAGCCGATGAAATCCTTCGCCATGAGGCTTTCAGAGTAAGCGCGGGAAACAAGGAGTCAATCGCGGGAACCGCGTATCTGACGGCCACCGCAAATGGGTCTATTTGCGGGAACCGGAAGGTTTATCAAGCCGTTGTGAATATGACGGTGACGAGGGTCAGCTTTTGAGAATCGCACAGATCGCTCCATTGGTGGAAAGCGTGCCGCCGCGTCTTTATGGCGGGACCGAGCGGGCGGTCTCATGGCTGACTGAGGAATTGGTCGCCCAGGGTCATGACGTGACCCTGTTCGCCAGCGGCGATTCGCGCACCAAGGGGAAACTTTCCCCGGTCGTGCCGCGCGCGCTCCGGCTCGACGGCATCCATAATTCGCTTCCCTACAACATCATCATGCTCGATCAGGTCGCCGAGCGGATGGCGGAGTTCGATGTCCTGCATTTCCACATCGATTTCTTTCACTATCCCCTTTTCCGCAACATGGCGCACAAGACCCTGACCACGCTGCATGGCCGCCAGGACCTGCCGGAGTTGCCCGACATCTACCGGGCCTTTCCCCACATGCCGCTGGTCTCCATTTCCCAGCATCAGAGAAAGCCGATGCCCCCGGTCAACTGGATGGGCACCATCTATCACGGCCTGCCGGAGGGGCTGTTCCGCGAGGGAGCGGGCAAGGGAGGCTATCTGGTTTTTCTCGGCCGTATCTGCCCCGAAAAGGGGCCTGAGGATGCCATCGCCATCGCTGGACATGCGGGTCTGCGCCTCAAAATGGCGGCCAAGGTGGACCCGGTGGACCGGCCCTATTTCGAGAAGGTGATGCGGCCCCTCCTAGCCCGAAGCCCCCATGTCGAATTCATCGGCGAGATCGACGACGGCCAGAAACAGACATTGCTTGGCAATGCCCGCGCGGTGCTTTTCCCGGTCGATTGGCCGGAGCCTTTCGGCCTGGTGATGATCGAGGCGATGGCCTGCGGCACGCCGGTGATCGCTTATCGCCGCGGCTCGGTGCCCGAAATTCTGGAAGACGGACTGACCGGTTTCGTCGTGGACGATGAGGACGATGCCGTCAATGCGGTGAAGCAAGTGGGCCGGCTGTTCCGCCCCACCATCCGCTCGCGGTTCGAGGAGCGCTTCAGTGCCCGCGCTATGGCCAGCGAATATTGCAGGATTTATCGCCGGCTGATCGGCCTACAAGGCGCGGAAGGCCCGGCGGTCGAGGCAGCCTAGGGATTTCGGCAAGACAGATTTGGAAGTGAGACCATGGAGGCCAAGCCCCTCCCGCCAACGCCTGACGAGACGTCCAGCTTTTACATCCAGGCGACGGACTCCATCCAGGAGCGCTGGCCGCGCATCCTCAAAAGCGGCGACACCTTCGGCCTGTTCGATGCCTTGGGCGATGTGATCGGGCCCCGGGCCTCACCCGGTGGATTGTTCCATCACGACACGCGCCATCTCTCGGGCCTGGAATTTCTCATCAACGGGCAAAGGCCGCTCCTTTTGTCCTCGGCGGTGGAGAACGACAATGTCGTCCTCACGGTGGATCTTTCCAACCCCGATATTTACGAGAACGGCAAAATCGTGCTGCCGCGCGAAATCCTGCATGTGCGGCGTTCCAAATTCCTCTGGCTGGGCACGGCCTATGAGCGGTTCGCCATCCATAATTTCGACACAAGCGGCCATCGCTGTATCTTCACCTTCAACTTCGCCGCGGATTTCCGCGATCTGTTCGAGATCAGGGGCATGAAACGCCCTCGGCGCGGCGAGACTGTCGCCGAACGCGGCGAAGACCGCCTGATCTTCCGCTATTACGGCCTCGACGGGATCAAGCGCGTCACCGACATCCATTTCGATACCAAGCCCCAGCGGTTAAGCGAAAGCCAGGCCGTCTTTGCGCTCGACCTCCGGGCCGGGGAGCAGCGCGCCATCATCCTTACCGTGCGCTGCGCGGCGGCGGAGCCGGAGATCATGAAATTCTCCGAGTCTTATCGCGCGGCCAGGCGCGGGGCGCAGAAAGCGTCCGAGCTGGGCGGCACGGTGGAAAGCTCCAATGCGCTGGCCAACCGCATGTTGCACCGCGCGGGCGCCGATCTTTCCATGCTGATCACCGACACGCCGGACGGGCCCTATCCTTATGCGGGCACGCCTTGGTTTTCGACGCCATTCGGGCGCGATGGCCTGATTACGGCGCTGCAAATGCTTTGGATCGATCCCTCGCTGGCGCAAGGCGTGCTGCGCTATCTCGCCCGGACCCAGGCGACCAAGCTGGACGCCAAGGCCGATGCCGAGCCGGGCAAAATCCTGCACGAAACCAGAGCCTGCGAGATGGCGAATCTGGGCGAAGTGCCCTTCGGCCGCTATTACGGCAGCATCGATTCCACGCCGTTGTTTGTCCTTTTGGCGGCGCGCTATTTCCTGCGCACCGGCGACCAGGCCACCATCCGCGCACTCTGGCCGCATCTCAAGGCGGCGCTGGAATGGATAGACAATTATGGCGACCGCGATGGCGACGGCTTTGTCGAATATTATCGCGAGAGCGAGAATGGCTTGGCCAATCAGGGCTGGAAAGACAGCCACGATTCCATTTTTCACGACGATGGGCGTCTGGCGACGGGACCGATCGCGCTGTGCGAGGTCCAGGCTTATGTCTATGCGGCCAAGAAGGGCGCGGGGGTGATGGCGCGCATGCTGGGCGAGCATGCCCTTGCCGATCAGTTGGACGATGCGGCGGAAAAGCTGCGCGAGAAATTCGAAGCCGCGTTCTGGTGCGAGGAGCTGGGTACCTATGCCATCGCGCTCGACGGCGAGAAAAAGCCCTGCCGGGTGCGCGCCTCCAATGCCGGTCAGGTGCTGTTTTGCGGCATCGCTTCGCCCGAGCGCGCCGCACGCGTGGCCGATACCATAATGGCCCCCGAAATGTTCTCGGGCTGGGGCGTGCGCACTGTGGCGGCGGACGCGCCCCGCTACAATCCCATGTCCTACCATGACGGCTCGGTCTGGCCGCATGACAATGCGCTGATTGCGCTGGGCCTGGGGCGCTATGGCTTCAAGCGCGCCGCCGCCGCCATTTTCGAAGGCATGTTCAACGCCTCCACCCATATGGATCTGATGCGATTTCCGGAATTGTTCTGCGGCTTCCCCCGCCGCCGCGGCACCGCGCCCACGCTCTATCCCGTGGCTTGCCAGCCCCAGGCCTGGGCCAGCGCCGCGCCGTTCGCGTTTCTGGAGGCCTGTCTGGGCATCGTCTGCGACCAGGCCCGGCACGAGATTCGCTTCCACAATCCGCTGCTGCCCCGGTTCCTGGAGGAAATTCGCATCAACAATCTCACGCTTGAAGGCGCCTGCGCGGATTTGGCCTTGCGCCGGCGCGGCGGGAGCACGGAAGTGGCGATCCTGGCACAGCGCGGAGATGTTTCGATCAGGATCGCACAGTAGCTTGCGGCACTCGTCACCCGGCGTATAAGCCCTGCCAGGAATGACAAATCATCGCGACCTCGCTCCGGAACGGGCGCCGGAACCCCAGCCCGTGGAAGTGCCGCAGCCGGAGGTCCGCCCCACCGAAGCCGCCGAAGACCGTAGCGCGCTTGCCTTTCTCAAAGTCTTCCGCCACCGCAATTACCGGCTGTTCTTTTCCGGCCAGTTCGTCTCCCTGATGGGGACATGGATCACCAACGTCACCCAAGGATGGCTGGTCTATAGCCTGTCCCATTCGCCGCTGCTTCTGGGGGTGACGTCGTTCGCCGGATCGGTGCCGGTATTCTTTTTTTCCGCGTTCGGCGGCACCATCGCCGACCGTTTCGACCGAAGGCGCCTGCTGCTGCTCACCCAGTCGCTGGCCTGCGCGGAATCGGCGGTGCTGGCGATCCTCACTTTGGGTCATTGGATCAGGGTGTGGGAGATCGTCTGCCTGGCGCTGTTCCAAGGCTTCGTCAATGCCTTTGACGTGCCCATCCGGCAGGCCATGACGGTGGAAATGGTGGGGAAGGAAGACCTTCGCCACGCCATCTCGCTCAATTCCATGATGTTCAACCTGGCGCGGGTGATCGGGCCCAGCATCGCCGGCATTTTGATCGCGCTGGTGGGGGCAGGCATCTGTTTCTCGATCGACGCTTTCTCCTATGGCGCGGTGATCGTGAGCCTGGTGCTGATGCATTTCGTCGCCAGGCCAGCCCGAAAGCATGCCGCGCCGTTCCGTGCCGTGCGCGACGGCTTCCTTTATGTCTGGCGTACCCGCGAGTTGCGCGTCTCGCTGGTGTTGATCGCCTTCTGCTCGGCGTTCGGCGCCGCCTATTTGAGCCTCTTGCCTGCCTTCGCCCGCGACGTGCTGCATCAGGGCAGCGAAGGGCTGGGCTTTCTTTATACCGCAGTGGGAGCGGGAGCTTTTTCGGGGGCCTATGCGCTGGCGCGCGTGCCGGACCGGCATCTCTTCGCCACGCCGGTGGTGGCGGCGCTCTCGTTCGGCGTCTCGCTGATTTTGTTTTCCCAATCGCATTGGTTCGGGCTGTCGCTGGCGCTGTTGTTGCCGGCTTCGTTCAGCCTGATGCTCTTGGGCGGCTCGACCAATTCCATTATCCAGCTGGTGTCGCGCGACGACATGCGGGGCCGCGTGGTGGCATTCTACGCCATGGGTTTTCTGGGGATGATGCCGTGGGGCGCGCTGATCCTGGGCTGGGTGGCCGAGCAATTCGGCACCGGCCGTGCCGTGGCGATGGGCGGCACCATCTGTATTCTGGCCGCGCTCCTCGCCTGGTACGATAGGCGCGGCGAAGCATGGAAACTCAAAGCGGCGGAATAAGTGGGGAGCTTCTGTTGCCCGGTGCTCCCCGAACCGCGCTTACCTAATTAATTAGGCAGCGAGCACCATTTCGTTATCGTTGGCACTTGTACGATTAGCCCGATAACGGCGGAACCATACCGAGCGAAAGGACAGCCTTTACACGTCCGTCGATCCTATTTCGCCCCCACAGAAGCCCACCGGAATGGGCTTGTGGTGGAGGCGCCGGGTACCGCCCCCGGGTCCGGGCCGCTTATTACGAAGCCGTTTATCGCCATAGCCGGTTGCCCGGCTTTGCTAATATAAGGTGTCGCGGTTAATTTTTGAAGGTGAGCCACGACCGCCGAAAGGCGGGCAAAACGGTCCAGCGGACCGTTTGAGTGGCGAACGCCGCGAGCTTGGGCGAGCGGCCGTCCTGTGGGAACCTGGCATGCGTCAGTACCTCGACCTGATGGAAAAAACGCTGCGTCACGGCGTGGAAAAGCGCGACCGCACCGGCACCGGCACGCGCTCGATTTTCGGCCATCAAATGCGCTTCGATTTGGCCGCCGGTTTTCCCCTGGTCACCACCAAGAAGCTGCATCTCAAATCCATCATCTATGAACTGCTCTGGTTCCTGCGCGGCGAGACCAATGTGCA
>Ga0134126_10014110_pt1 | contig 10090 bp, 9 predicted proteins | sample KB31752_FD_96881 | JGI IMG/M metagenome (GOLD analysis project Ga0134126, IMG submission 96881) | Terrestrial soil microbial communities with excess Nitrogen fertilizer from Kellogg Biological Station, Michigan, USA - KB3-175-2 | ecosystem: Environmental > Terrestrial > Soil > Unclassified ...
ACGCCTTCGATCGGAATGCTGCTGTCCTTGATCGCGCGCGTGTGGCCGTAGCTGCCGATCGCAATCTTCAGGCGGGGCCGCTCCGAGCCTTGCGGGATGGCCGCCGGTTTCGTTTGCACGTTCACGTCAACTCCTCGCGCTACCGCTTACTGTTTCGGAATTCCGGCCTTGTCGATCACCACTCGCCATTTGGCGATGTCGTGCTTGATGCGGTCGTCCATCTGCTCCGGCGTCGTGGGCCGCGGCTCCATGCCGAGCGCCGCCATCTTGTCCTTGATCTCCGGCAGTTTGAGCACGGCGCTGATCTCGCTGCTCAATTTGCCGAGAACGTTCTTCGGCACGCCGGCGGGACCGGACAAGCCGTTCCAACTCGTCACCACGTAATCCGGATATCCGCTATCCTTGACCAGCGGTACACCGGGCAATTGCGGGTCGGGATGATCGCCGGAGGTGGCGATCACATGCAGCTTCTTGGCCGTGATCATCGGTCGCAGCGCGGCGAGATAATCGAAGCCCACATCGACGTCGCCGCGCAGCAGGGCCGTTACCAGTTCAGGCGTCGTACGGTAGGTGATAAGCGCCGTCTTGATGCCTGTCGTCATGCGAAACAACTCGGCCGAGAGGTTCTGCGTGCTCCCGACATTGATCGCGCCGAAATTCAACTTGCCCGGATGCTCCTTGGCGTAGGCAACGATCTTGGCGACCGTGTCGAGCTTGGCGTCGGCCTTGGTCACCAGAAGCATTTCGAACTCGGCCAGCATCGACACCGAGGTGAAGTCGGTCAGCGCGTTGTAGGGCGGCTTCTTGAACAACGATTCGTTGATGGCCGAGCCGTTGCCGGTCAGGAACAAGGTGTAGCCATCCGGCGGAGCGGCCATGACCAATTTGGCGGCGACGATGCCGCCGGCGCCCGGCCGATTATCGATAAAGAAATTCTGGCCTGTCCGTTCGCTGAGCTTCTGGGCGACGAGGCGCGACGTCACGTCGGCAACCCCGCCCGGGCCGTACGGAAGCACGATGCGCACCGGCTTATCCGGAAAGCCGGACTGGGCGTGCGCTGCAACAAGAGCGACAGCGCCCGCCAGAACAGCCGCACATAGGCGCAATCCACGGATCGATAGCGTCATGTTTTCCTCCTGCACGGCTTTGTTCTCCGGCGGCCGGGCCGGGCGATGCTTCGATCGTGCCGTGCTGGCTGAATGATTGCCCGCTGGCGCGGCAAGTCCATTCCGATTAGGCTCACGGATCGATATGGAAATCGTCATCATGGCGCCGACACTCGACGGAAGCGCGATTTTCGGGCCGTAGTTGTTGCTCGAACGGCTCATATTGGAAAGCTGTCAATGATCGACTTCCGGTTGCTGCGTCATTTCTGGTATTTTCTCGCCGTGGCCGACGAGCGCCATTTTGGCAAGGCGGCGAAGCGGCTCGGCATGTCGCAACCGCCACTCAGCCAGCAAATCCAGGTGCTCGAGCAGATGCTCGGGGTGCAGTTGTTCGAACGGTCGCGCCAGGGCGTCCGGCTGACGCGCGAAGGCGCCGCCATCCTCGGCCCGGTACAGCGCTTCATGGAGCACGCGCAGCGGCTTCAGGTCGCCGTCAACGAGGCGAGCCAAGGCCGCAGCGACATTCTCAGTGTCGGCGCGATCAATTCGGCCCTGTTCGACATTCTCCCCTCGCTGCGGCGCATCGCGGCGCAGCGCTACCCCGGACTATCGATTGCGATCGCCGAATTGAAGAGCTCGGAAGCTCTGGCGGCGGTGCAGAGCGGCGAGATCGACCTCGCCTTCGCCCGCCTCGGCGACCGCGTTCCCGACCTCGAGGTGCGTCCGATCGTGCACGACCACCTGGTGCTGGTCCTGCCGCGGGACCACGCGCTGACGGCGTCGAAGAGCGTCGGCATTCACGAGCTCGCCGACGAGACTTTCGTGCTGCCGCCGCGCAGCTCGAGCCCGAGCTATTTCGACCAGATCACCAGCGCCTGCCGGGCCGCGGGCTTTTCGCCGCGCGTCCATTTCGAAGTGCCATCAGTGGTGTCGCAGATTGCCTATGTGGGCTGCGGCGTCGCGGTCGGCATGGTGCCGAGCCGGGCGATGCGCTTCGGCGGCGGCGAAGTCGTCTTCCGGCCACTGGCCGAGACCGTCAATGTCGTCAGCATTGCTGCGGTCTGGAATCCGCAACGGCGCAAGGACGTTGTGCCGGAGATCATCGATATTGCGGAAGCGATCGGGGCCAACCAGGTCGCGCTGCCCGTCCAACCCATCGCGGCGCGGCGCATCGCCGCCAAAGCGCGGGCGTAAGCGCGAAACCGACGACGGGCGCGGCCATACGACTTGGGTATCGAACGATAGTGCAGAATGTGTTGGACAGAGGCCCCGGAACATCGGATTCCTGCGCCAGGGGAACGCTCGGACAAGACCACATGACACCGTATCAGGACATCGCCGAGGAACTGCTGCAGCACGGGACTTCCACGCTCTGCGAGGCGTCAGGGCTTCCTTGCGCGCTCGACTTCGCCTTGCGGCCGGTCTGGCCGGGTGCCGCCGTCGCAGGGCCAGCCTATCCGGTGCGCTGCGCGCCGGGCGACAATCTTGGTATCCACATCGCACTCGACGCTATGCCTCCGGGGCACGTGATGGTCGTCGATGCCTATGGCTATATCGCCGGCTACTGGGGCGAAGTGCTCACCGTGGGTGCGCAGGCGCGCCAAGTGCTCGGCCTCGTGATCGATGGCGGCTGTCGCGACATTGCAGCGCTGGAGCGGCGCCAGTTTCCGGTGTTCGCCCGCGGCGTCGGCATGCGCGGCACGGTCAAGCATCATTGCCCGTCGGCCGGGGAACCGATCGTTGTCGCGGGAGTGATGATCGCGCCGGGCGATCTCATCGTCGCGGACGCCGACGGCGTGCTGTCGCTGCCGCAGGCCCACGTGCAACGAACGCTGGATGGCGCCCGCAAGCGCACCGAAAAGGAAGCCGGCACGATGCGGCGGCTGCAGTCCGGCGAGACGACGCTCGAACTGCTCGGATTGACAGCGCACCGCAAGCGCTGACAATTGCAATCCACTTCTCGCTCAAAGACGGTTCATAAAATGCGATCTTCAATGACGCCTCATGCCGGTGCGGCCGGCCGCATCGACCGCCGCAGCTTCATTGCCCTGTCGGCCGCCGCGCTCGCATTGCCGGGCAGCCTGCGCGCCGCGCCGGCCTACCCGACGAAACCGGTACGCATCGTCGTCCCCTACGGACCGGGCGGCATCGCCGACGTGACCATGCGTCTCGTCGCCGACCAGTTGAGCAAGAAGTTCAACCAGCAGTTCTTCATCGAGAACCGGCCCGGCGCCGGCGGCGTCGTCGGTATCCAGGCCGCGCTCTCCGCGCCGCCCGACGGCTACACGATGATGATGATTGGCGGGGGCCTGTGCATCGCCAAGGCGTTGTTCAAGCATCTGCCCTACGACATCGAGAAGGATATCCAGCCGGTCTCGACTACGGCCTCGTACGGCCTCGTGATCGTCAGCAAAACGGGCTCGAAGTACCAGACGATCAAGGACGTGGTCGCAGCCGCCAAGGCGAAACCGGGCAGCCTCAACGTCGGCACGATCAATGCCGGCAGCACGCAGAACCTCTCCGCCGAATTGTTCCGCATCCGCGCCGGCATCGACGTCGCCATTGTGCCGTACAAGACGACTCCCGAGCTCGCGAGCGCCGTCCTGCGCGGCGACGTCGACGTGGCGTTCGAATATTTCGCCGGTCTGCAGTCGCCGATCGTGAACAAGCAGGTGACCGTGCTGGCGACGACCGGCAAGACCCGCGCCACCAATCTGCCCGACGTGCCGACCGTGATGGAAGCCGGCGTTCCGGATTACGACGTGACAAGCTGGAACGGCCTCGGCGTGCATGCGGGCACGCCGGCCGAGCTCGTGGCCTTGCTCCATAACGCGATCGACGAAGCGCTCAAGTCCGACAGGGTGCAGACATTCTCGAAGAAAGCCGGCATGGACGCGAGGGGCATGGCCCCCGCGGCGATGAAGACGCTCATCAAGAGCGACGTCGCGACGTGGACGGAAGTGATTCAGAAGGCGGGGATTAAGAAACGTTAGCCGCTCACGCCTCTGCGCGCGAAGGCGGCCTGGGATTAGTTGCCGGCACGAAGTCCACAGATGCCTGAATGCTCGCACTGGGCTCGTACGTCGCCAAAAGACGGCGTATGGCCCAAAAAAAGCCGCTGCTATTCGGATCGCTCGCGTCTTTCGAGGAGCCGCCGCGGGTCCGGATCGAGCTTGTTCTTCATGACCCAGTCGGCGATTTCCGCGTGCGACGCGAACCAGACGTCCGGGAAGCTGCGCATGTAGTTGAAGATCTTCTGATAGATCGCCGTGATCATCGGCCGACCGCCGTTGTGACAGTGCATCGACAGCGGCAGGTAGGATCCCGGCTCGCGTAGATACAAGTAGTCGAACACCTCGCGATAGACGTCCCATAGATCCATCGAGCTCGATTTCAGAACGCGATTGTCGGTGAAGTCGCTGCCGGGAATGTGGACGATCGGGCCCTTCTTGGTCTCGATGAAACGCGGCAAATCGGAATCGCGCGCATCGCCGTGCCACAGCAATCCTTCGGCTGCGAGGAACTCGCGCGTGTGTGGGCTGAAGGCCATGCTCGGGCTGATCCAGCCCCGCGGACGCATGCCCGACACCTTCTCTAGAAGATCGAGACATGTCTTGATGGTCTTCAGTTCCTGCTCCGGCTCCATGGCTGAGAGGACCTGGTCCTGCAGATAAGCGTGGCCGGCGACGTCATGGCCGGACCGCACGATCTGCGCCACGGCGTCGGCGTAAATCTCCGCACAGCGGCCGCTGACGCAGAACGTGCCCTTGATGCCATGCTGGCTCAACAGGTTGATCAGCCGATAGACGCCGATCTTTCCGCCATAGCTGCCCCAGGCAATGCCCGCGAGATCGACGGTCCCTGCCTTGAGCGGGCTCGCCTGCACGCCGTAAGGCGGCGCTTTCCCTTCCGACCAGGTTTCGAGCATTACAGTGACGCCAACCGCCATGCGTTTTCCATGCGGCCAGTGGAAGGCAGTCATTTGAGTGTTTCCCTTTATGATCGTCGATGATCAGCGCTTGAGATAATCGGCCGTCCACGTGGCGTAATCCGGCCGCCGCGTCGCCTGGGCGAGCGCCTCGCCGTCGAGGCCCTTGATATCCGCAGAAGGCGTGCCATTTGCGAGCGCCGCGAGCGCTTCATGGCACGCACGCATTGCTGCGAGGAAAGGCCGATGCCCCTGCAGGCAGATCCGAACGCCGTAGGTGGCGAGCACATTCGGGTCCGAGAGCGTCGGCGGAACGGCGCCGAGCAGGATCGGCAGCCGCACGCGTTCGCGGATTGCGGCGAGTTGCTCCGCCGACCGAATGCCGGAGAAGAACAATGCGTCGGCGCCGGCATCGGCATAGCGTACGGCTCGCGCGACGGCGTCATCGATGCCGGAGATCGAAGCCGCCGCAGTGCGGGCGATGACGACGAGGGCGTCGTCGCACCTTGCCGAAACGGCCGCCTTGATCTTCCTCTCGCCCTCTTCAGGAGTAATGAGCGCTTTGTCGCTGCCGTCGAAAGGCGGCGGCAGGAGGGTGTCTTCGATCGTCAGCGCCGCGAGGCCCGCGGTCTCCAACTCCTCGACCGTGCGCATGACGTTGAGCGCGTTGCCGTAGCCGTGGTCGGCATCGACCATGATCGGCAGGTCGCTGGCGCGGCATATCCGTCGAACCAGCGCGGCGAACTCGGACATCGTGATCACGCAGAGATCCGGCGCGCCGAGGATCGCCATGGAGGCAACCGAGCCTGCCAGCATACCGACCTTGAAGCCGAGCCCGGCTGCCATTCTGGCCGACATCGGGTCGAAGACATCGGCCGCGAACCGGCATTCGGTTTGCTCCAGCAGCGCGCGATAGCGGAGGCGCCTGTCCTTCGGTGTCACGACCTTAGCGCTCATGCTCGCCTACTTCCTCGTTATTCCCGCGGCGTCGATCACGCTGCCCCATCGTTTGATCTCTGCTTCCATGCGCCGTGCAAACTTCTCGTGCGGCACCGGGAGAGCCTCGAATCCGAGCCTCTTGAATTTCGCAATGGTGTCCGGCTCCTTGAGGATTGCCGTGACATTCGCTTCCAGCGCCGACACGGCCACCTTCGGCATGCCCTTGGGTCCATAAAGGCCGTTCCACGACGTGATATCGAAATCCGGCACGCCCTGCTCAGCCATGGTCGGCACATCCGCCAGGCGGTCGTCACGCTGCCCCGAGGTGACGGCAAGAACGCGAATCTGTCCCGCCTTGATCGCTCCTTGAAGCCCACCATAGGCGTTGACGACGACGTCGACGTCGTTCCGCAGCAGCGCCACTTCGAGCTCCGCCGGCCCGCGATACGGCACCACCGTCACCTTGAGCTTCATATTGAGCGTGAAGAGCAATGCGGCGAGGTTATTGCTCGTGCCCGCCGACGAGGTTCCGATCTTCAGTTCGCCCGGATGCGCCCGCGCTGCCTCGATGAATTCCTTCAGCGACTTGAACCGCGATTTTGCGCTCGTGACGAACAGATAAGCGAACTGACTCACCCCGACGATCGGCTCCATCTCCTTGCGCGGATCGAACGGCTCGCGGAAGAGACTTACTCCGATTGCAGTGTTGTTGCCGACCCACGCGATGGTGTAGCCGTCATGCGGCGCGTTGGTGACTGTTCTTGCTGCGACGACGCCGCCTGCCCCTGGATGGTTTTCGACGACGACCGGCACTTTCATCGTCTCGGACATCCTGGCCGCGAGCAGCCGAAGCTCGACGTCGGAGGCTGCCCCAGGCGCGAACGGCGTGACCACCTTGATGGTACGCTCCGGAAAGCTGGCGGCCTCCGCACGCCCGCCCGTCAGCAGGCATGCCAGCGCCAAACAAGCGAGAATAATTTTTAGGTGACCTGCCGGTTGTGCCACAAACAGCCGACGCTGTCCGCCAAGGGGCGTCCCGATGCGCGCCATACGTATCCTCCCCATATTATTTCGTTATTTTTTGCCATGGTAGAGAGCAGCAAATAGCCTCTCAAGAATGTTTAGCGTATCGACTTGATACCCGTAGCAAATCGGCACCCGCGATCGGCTCGATATTGAGGTCGCGCTCAAGTACGACAAAGCCGATGTACGCGGCCCGTATGTTCGACTTTTAGAGATCACCCGCCGCCCTCGGAGGGTGCCCCCTAGGGCATTAGCCTCCACAACGTATGTCTGAGCAGAGTGCAAGGCCAGTATGCTGCAGAGTTGGCCAGATTTGGCGGGTCAAAGGATGTAATCGGGACCGAAATAGAGGCAGACAGGATTATGCCCTTTGCGCTTACACTAGAAGATGTCGGATTCGCTGAAGAAGAGACGCTCATATCCCCGTAAACAAAAGAGTCGAAATGTTCTTATAGCCGGCTCACACTCCGACCGACGTGAAATAGCGGAACATCTTATGTACATTGAATTGAAACGGCCGGCTTTCGACGGGGGAGACAGTATGTCAATGCCTGATCACGCCGAGGCGGCAATTCCGCCGAGCTACTGAGATACGGCTCAACATGCAACGCCGTGAAAGTGCTCTTCGATGTGAGGTTGCTGCCGCGACCTTGCTCCTCAACGACCTCGGGATCATGGGCTACAGCGGCCATATCGCGGCGCGGCTTGATGACTCCCAAACTTTTCTGATCCAATCATTCCAGCAGAGCCGCTCGACGATCGGGCCGGATGATCTTTTGGTCTGTGATCTGGATGGCGGCGTCGTGTCCGCCCCTGCCGGCTCACGCCCTCCTTCCGAGGTTTATCTTCATTGCGAGATTTTCCGTGCCCGAGCCGACGTGCAGGCGATCGCCCATTTCCACCATGAACGCACGACAGCCTTTACGCTTGCAAAAGGCGCCAAATTGCAGCCCGTGAAGAACCACGCGGCGCGCTGGATGAGCGGCATCCCCGTTCATGATGATCCGAGTCACGTGAGTACGTCGGAGCGAGGGCGCTCTCTCGCCCAGACGCTCGGCGGCAAACATGGGCTACTCATTCGGGCGCACGGCCAAGTCATCGTCGCGGAGTCGGTACAGGGCGTGCTGATTGACAGCATTCACTTCGTTGAGAATGCGCAAGCCATGTACGATGCCGCTTGCCTCGGCCCGGTTGCCCCCCTCACGGAGGCGGAGATGGCGGCTTTCAGCAGCGAATTCGACCGCAACAAGCACATCGCCAAGCTGTGGGAGTATTATGTCGGCCGCGGACGCGCGAGCGGAATGCTCCCCAAGGCGTGGGCGCTCTGACCTCACTCACATTGCCAATTAAATGCATGGGCATTGGGAACCGATCCGCACGGCTTGCGATCTGGTTCGTCGTGCCTGCATAATGGACACGAGCGAGACCACGGTGATGACTAAGCCGCGAGCACATCTGCGGGAGCATCGCGCATAGCAGACTGAATGCTAAACTATTGCCCCCGCTACCGCGCCGCAGAAGCGCGGAGCGGTTGAATAGGGAGGAACCTATGCCAGACGTGCAACGGCGTTGTTTACTCGTCTCGCTCGGCATGTCGGGCGCAGCATTGATGTTGCGCCAGCCCGCCTTTGCTGCGGCGATTTATCCAGACAAGAACATCAGCTTCGTCATCCCCGACGGCCCGGGTGGCGGCTTCGACAGCTACGTGCGCGCAATCACGCCTGCGATGCAAAAATATCTGCCGCAAAAAGTGACCGTCGTGCCGACCAATGTTCCCGGTGCCGGCGGGGCCCGGGCCGCGAACGAAATCTTTCGCGCGCGACCGGACGGCGCCACGATCGGCATCTTCAACGTGCCCGGTATCTACATCCAGCAGGAGCGCGGTAACGCGGGCTTCGACCTGGAGAAGCTCACCTGGATCGGGCGCCTGGGAGTCGATCACTACGGTCTGGCGGTCGGCGAGAATTCGCCGATCAAGTCCATCGACGACCTGAAGGCGCTCGCGAAGCGGCGTCCGGTCAAGTTCACCTCCACCGGGCCGGCCGGCACCGCCTACAACGCTACTCTGATCGCCGCGCATCTGCTTGGCATCCGCGCGCAATTGATCACCGGCTACAAGGGTTCGCGCGATTATGTCATGGGCGCTGTACGCGGCGACGGCGATGCCGTGGTTACGGCCATCCCGACCTTGCGCCGCATGGCTGCCGGCAAGACCCTGCGCATCATTGCCACCTTCGAAGAGCACGGCAGCGTGCCCGGCGCGGCTGATGCCACCGCGCTCGGCCAGCCCGAACTCGCCAGCATCACGCTGCAGCGGCTGGTCGCCGGCCCGCCAGGCTTGTCCGCCGACATCACAGCGACCTTGGCGGATGCCATGACCAAGGCACTGGCCGCTCCGGAGGTCGAGGCGTGGGCGAAGAAGGCGGATGCCGGGCTTGCACCTGAAAGCCCGGAGCAGGCTGCCGCCACGCTCAAGGAGCAGATCGCTTTCTACAACAAATGGAAACCGTATCTGAAGGCTGGTCACTGATCCGCTGACGGCGGTTGCACACAGGCCTTCGCACCCATGTTGCATGTCTGGCTCAGCGGCATCGAAAGTCTGTTGCAGCTTAGGGAATTGATGTTCCTTGCGCTCGGCATGGCCATCGGCCTGGTTTTCGGCGCCATTCCCGGTCTCGGCGGTAGCACCGCTCTGGCGCTGCTCATGCCGCTCACCTATGGCCTTGAGCCTTTCACCGCGCTCGCTTTGTCCGGCGGCGTCATGGGCGCGGTGCCGATGGGCGGCTCGATCACCGCAATCCTCCTGAATGCACCGGGCACCGCCCCCAACGCTGCGACCTGCATCGACGGCTATCCGCTTGCGCAGCAGGGCAAGGCCGGGCTCGCCATCGGCGCGGCAGCGAGCGCCAACTCGCTCGGCGGCATCATCGGCACCATCTCCGTGCTCGCCGTCCTGCCCATCGCAAAGGAGCTGGTACTGCTGTTCGGCCCGCCCGAGTTCTTTCTTCTGGCAATTCTGGGGCTCGTGGTTGTCGCCACGACTTCGCGCGGAAAGATGCTGCGCGGCCTGATCACCGGCGGTTTCGGCCTGATG
>Ga0134126_10014111_pt1 | contig 10089 bp, 8 predicted proteins | sample KB31752_FD_96881 | JGI IMG/M metagenome (GOLD analysis project Ga0134126, IMG submission 96881) | Terrestrial soil microbial communities with excess Nitrogen fertilizer from Kellogg Biological Station, Michigan, USA - KB3-175-2 | ecosystem: Environmental > Terrestrial > Soil > Unclassified ...
CCCGCCTCCCGCCGATACCGACGTCGAGGCGGAGGCCGGGAACGAGGAGCCCGCGCGCCAGGAGGAGCTCACTGAATGGTTGGACGTGGCGCTGCAACGACTGCCGCTGGAGCAGCGGACGGTCATCGAGCTCGCCTACCACGTTGGCCACTCGTGCGAAGAGATCGCATCCATCATGCAATGCCCGGTCAACACGGTGAAGACCCGCATGTTCCACGCGCGCCGCAAGCTCAAGGTCATCCTCACTTCCCTCGCGGGCCCCGATTGAACCGGAGATCTACGTGAAACTGCCCTCCATGCGCTCCGCACTGCACGCTCGTGCCGAGCTCGTCATTCCCTGGCTCGCCAACGGGTCGCTCCCGGCGGAGGCGGAGCCCGCGGTACGCGAGCACATTGCGGGCTGCCCGAAGTGCCGCGAGGATTACGAGGAGCAGCTGCGGGTCGGCCAGGCCATGCGCGCCGAGGGACCGCTCGTCTTCGCCGCCGAATCCTCCTACCAGAAGCTCCTCACCCGGGTGCAGAACGCGGAATTCCCGGCGGAGCCGTCTGCCGGGCCCGCGGAGCTCGGCCCGGCACCGGAAACACTCCACCCGGCGTCTGCAATGCGTCCGTTCCCCCCGGCAACGCGTCCGTTCCGGCAGGCCTCCCCTGTCGTACGCTGGCTGGCCGCGGCCGTGGTTCTGCAGAGCTTCGCCATTGGGCTCGGCGCCTGGGTATGGCATTCGTCGAATGTTGGGCGTGATGCGGGTTATACGACCCTCACGTCCACTGCCCCCTCTTACGATTCCGGCCTGCGAGTGCGGGTCCTCTTCAGCCCGGATCTGTCGGTCGGAGCCCTGCAGGGCGTGCTGCAGGCCGCCGGTGCCCACATCATCGACGGTCCCGCCGACGGAAACGTATACACACTGGGATTTGCCCAGCCGCCGACCTCCCAGGCCGAGCTGGCGAAGCGAATCGTGGCCCTGCGCGCCAACCCGGCGATCCTCTTTGCCGAGCCAGTCCAGGACGGCGTGCGCTGACGTGATCCGGCTCCCGCTCAGATTGCTCGCCGTCACCGCCCTGGGCCTGATGGCGGGCTGCGCCCTGCGTCAGGAAGCCATGCGCCCGCCGGAGCTTCCCGCGCAAGCAAGAGCAGACCCGGACCGCTTTATCGTCATCACGGTGCGCAATGACCCCCAGCCGGCAGTCGCGACGCCGGGCTCGACACCGCGTGGCTACGCCGCCGCAGGCGTGTACGGCGTCAGCGCCAACGCCCGCGCCGTCACCCACTCGCTGGAGCACGACTACAGTCTGCGGGAGGTATCGGCCTGGCCGATCGAGAGCTTGCGGGTGAATTGCGTCGTGGTGCGCGTCCCGGATCTGACACCGCGCTCCAAGCTGATCGCGCGCCTCGCGAGCGACTCCCGCGTGGAGTCCGTGGAACCCCTCAACCAGTTCTCGACGGAAAGCGACCCCGCCGGCAGCACCGACTCCCGCGCGCAGCCGCAAGCCTCCGGCAAGCAACCGCCGCCTACCAACACGCGAACCTACCTCCCACTGCAACGCAACCTGAAAGAGCTCGGTGTGCTGCAGGCCCACCGTCTCTCGCAGGGGGCCGCAGTCCGCATTGCCGTCATCGACACAGGGGTCGACTATCGCCATCCCGACCTGCGCGGACGCGTCATCGCACGACTCGATTTCGTCGGGCGCTCCACTGATGACTTCACTGCCGACCGGCACGGAACGCAGGTCGCCGGCGTGATCGCAGCCACCGCAAGAGCCGGACAGGGCGTGCTGGGAGTCGCCCCCGAGTCACGTTTGATGGTCCTCAAAGCCTGCTGGCCGCTGCGGCAGGACGCCGCCGAAGCCGCCTGCAACAGCTTCACGCTGGCCCAGGCGCTCGAGGCCGCGATCGCGGCACGCGCCGACGTCGTCAACCTCAGTCTCGCCGGTCCGCCCGACCCGCTGCTCGCGCGACTCATCGAGTACGGCATGCGCCAGGGCATCATCTACGTAGGCGCGGTCGCACCGGCAAGCAGCAGAGCGACCCAGACCTTTCCGGTCGATATACCCGGTGTCCTTGCGGTGCAGTCCGCGGAGGACGCGGTCACCACCTCGCAACATCTGCGTGCCCCCGGTCGCGGCATCCTGACGCTGGTACCGGGAGGCCACTATGACTTCGCTTCCGGCAGCTCCCTCGCAACCGCGGAGGTAACCGGAGTCGTGGCGCTCCTCATCGCCGACGGCAGGCGGCTGCCGGGGCCGCGCGTGCAGCAGATTCTCACCCACAGCTCGCGGCAGTTCACCACCCCCGCGGGCGCATTCACCTCCGTTAACGCCTGCGCAGCCGTCGCCGATGCCATGGAACGCACGAGCTGTCAGGTGGTCGACGAAGCCACCGGACGCGACGATACGTCATCGCGCCGCCGCGAAATGCTCGCGCACACCGGCTCGTAGCAAACGGCGGCATAGCCCTGCTTTTCGTGCAGCCCGCGACGTCGGAAATTGCCGGCGAGAACGGGCTGCATCCACGGCCGGCGGCGATGTCACCCCCGTCAGAAGAATACGTGCAGCTGGATGAATCCGAGGTTCTCGTTCTCGGCGGGGATGCCACGCGGTCCATTGTAGTCGCGCACGCCCGCCCGTATCTGCACGAACTGTATCGGCGTCAGCTCGTACACCAGGCTCCAGCGGCTCTGGCCGACACCCGACACGTCCCGATCGGGATCGTAGGGCTCGAAGGTGAGCTTGAGATTGTTGCCGGGCGCGATGAGCCAGTCCGCCTCGAGGAGTGCGGCCTCCTGAGTCACGGCGGCTGGCGCAGATTTGTTCTCGACGGTTTCCAACTGTGCGAGCCATTCGACCGGGCCGGTACGCACACCGCCGAACACGCCTAGGACTCTTCGCCTCACGTAACTATTGTCGTCATCATTGACGGCTACGCCGAGCCGCCACCGCGATTCGACGTAGCTTGCCTGCAGCCCGTATTGCTTTCCGGGTCCCGAGGGGAGGCCGCCCGCAAAGTTACCCTCGCTCACAGTGAGCTGTGTGTCCCAGTGACCGTGCATCCACCCGAGCTCCAAGCCGTTGTCGGGCTCGTACATACTGGTGCTGCTGACGTCATATAGAAAAGAGGTCTGGTCCTCGAAACGAAATCCGAAGGGCAGATACATCTTCCCTGCCTTGACGTACCAGTCATGGGCCGCCGACCAGTAGATGGCGTAGGCCTCGTGATAATTCGCGGTGCCGGGCGTCACCTGCGCATCAACATAGAAAATGAGCCGGTTCGGAACGACTTCCGCTTCGCCATACATCCGCCCCTGTTGCACCGCGAGCCGATGGGTGTTCGTCGCATGCGGCGTCTGTGTGAAATTTGCGTCATAGCGCAGATCCCCGCCCAGCCGCAGCCACTTCGTCACCTCGCCCGTCCACGGCCCCCAATCTCCGCGGATGGGGTGGGCCGGCAGCTGGGTCTGCGCGAACACATCGCCGAAGTCACTGCGCAGGCCCCCGCCCGTCGGGTTGACGTGGCAGGCCTCGCATTTCAGGCCCATCCGCACCGCCAGGTAAGGCTCCGCGAGGGCGCGTCCGCCGCCGAGGAGCATCGCCAGGGCGAGCAGGCCCGCGAAATACTTGCCATATTTGAACATTGTCTCTCCCCATCCCAATCGACATGGGTACCTGCAGGCCTGCAGGTCGGTTCAAGCTGAACCGGACCCCCGCCCGCGGGCACTTACGCGGACCATGCTGTCGATACTGCTGGGCCATTCCTATTTCCTACGCTTTGATCCAAAGCAATGGCAGCGGGCAAAACCCTATCCGCCGCTCGCAACCCTGCAGGTCGCTGCGCGGCTCCGTGCCCTGGGGCATCGCGTGCACCTCTTCGATGCCATGCTGGCGGACGGCATCGGGGAATATGAGCGCCAGCTCCACAGGCTCGAGCCGCAGCTCGTGCTGCTCTATGAGGACAACTACAATTTCCTGACCAAGATGTGCCTCGAGCAGATGCGCGAGGCCGCCTGCCGGATGATCGCGCTCGCAAGGCATGCGGGAGCGCGGGTGATCGCGGCCGGCTCCGACGCCACCGACGAGCCGACAGCCTATCTTGCAGCCGGAGCCGATGCCGTTCTCGCCGGCGAAGGGATCGCCGCGCTCGAGGTCCTGTTGGAGCGACTCGATGAGCGCCCGACCATGGATTGCGCGGAGCTCATCGCGGGCGTCGCGGGTGTGGCCACATGCAGCGCTGATCGGAAATCCGGCCAGCGAAGACGAGTGCCCATCCCGCCATTCCGTGGGGCGCTCCCAGCGCCCGCTTGGGATCTCATCGACGTCGAGCGTTACCGCGCCATCTGGCGCCATGCGCACGGTCGCTTCAGCCTGAACATGGCTGCTTCGCGCGGATGCTCCTTCCGCTGTGCCTGGTGCGCCAAGCCGATCTGGGGCAATCACTACCTGCAGCGTCCCGCGGCCGAAGTCGCCGCCGAGATGACCGGCATCAAGCGCGACATCGCACCTGACCACATCTGGTTTGCCGACGACATCTTCGGCTTCCGTGTCGATTGGGTGCACGAATTTGCCGAGGCCATTGCCGCCTCCGGCGGGGCCATTCCGTTTACCATCCAGACGCGTGCCGACCTCATCAGCGAGCGCATGGCGGCCGCGCTGAGCGCGGCCGGTTGCGAGGAGGCGTGGCTCGGCGCGGAGAGCGGCAGCCAGCGTGTGCTCGATGCCATGAACAAGGGCATCCGCGTGGCGGAGATCCACGCTGCGCGGGACAGGCTCGGTGCCGCCGGCATCCGAGTCGGATTTTTCATCCAGCTGGGCTATCTCGGTGAGGAGCTGCCCGACATACTCGCGACTCGCAAGCTCATCGAGACCGCGCGTCCCGACGATGTCGGCGTCAGCGTCGCCTATCCCCTCCCGGGCACCAAGTTCCACGATCTCGTCAGTGCGCAATTGGGCGAGAAAACCCACTGGCAGGCGAGCGGGGAGCTCGCCATGATGTTCCAGGGCACCTATACCTCCAATTTCTATCGCGAGGTGCGCGACCTGCTGCACGAGGAAGTCAGTCTGGCGACCCAACATGATGTCCCGCGCAGCTCCGCCGCAGAGCACGCGCGGCGTTCGCTGCAGCGCCGCTGGGAGCGCCTCGTGGCCGGGCACGGGAGCTTTCTCAACACGACGCCTCCCACGGTTGCGAGCGCCGCCGCGGCGCCGGCAGCCGGCCTCCCTTGAGCGCACGCCATGTCAGCCGATCCCAACCGGATGCCGCCGATCGCCGCAGTGCAGGCGGCCCTGCGTCGCATCACCGAGTCGCTCGCCGCGGGTCTCGGCGACCTCCATGCCGAGCCCCCCGCGTGGAGCGAGCTCGAATGGCGGCTGGCGCCCGCGGTGGCCGCAGTCCACGGCATCTCGCCACTGCTCGCGGCAGCGCTGCGCTGGCAAGGACCCCCGCATTGGACCCACTTTCTCGCCGAGCAGCGCCGGCATACCCTGCTGCGCCAGCAACGCATCGACGAGCTTCTGGCGACCATCGACGAGCGCGCGCGCAGCGCAGGTATCGCCATCGTCGCCTTGAAGGGGGCGGCGCTACAGATGGCCGGCGTTTATGCCATGGGCGAGCGGCCGATGGCGGACATCGACCTTCTCGTGCAGCCCGCCGATGCTGAAACCGCGGTGGCCGTGCTCCTCGCCCTCAGCTATCGCGACGCCGGCACCACGTGGAAGCACCATGGCTTCGAGCCGCAGGACGCCCAGCGGCACGCCCTGCTCGGCGAGCATGCCGAGGACCCCATCAAGATCGACCTGCATCACCGGATCAGCGAGCGCCTGCCGCTCACACCGACGGACCTCACGGACCTCGTCTTCCCGCCGCATGCCCAACCAGGCCTCAACGCGTACCCCCGCGCTGCCGCGTTGCTCGCGCACGTAGTGGCGCATGCGGCGGGCAGCATGACTCACCGCGGCTTGCGGCTGATTCAGCTTTGCGACATCTCACGCTTGGCGCGCCGCATGAGCGATGCGGATTGGGCGGATCTGCTCGACCTGCACGGCGGCGAGCGGCGCCTCTGGTGGGCGGTGCCGCCGCTCATGCTCAGCGCTCGCTACTTTCCCGACGCAATCCCGCACGGAATAATCGCCAGCCTCGAGCGCGATTGCCCCTGGCTGCTGCGCCGAGTCACGCGTCGCCGGAAGCTGGCCGACTTTTCCTACTCTCATCTCTACATCGATCCCATACCGGGGATCATTTGGGCACGCTCACCTGCCCAAGCGCTGCGATATGTCGGCTCACGGGTCTTTCCCAGCCGCGAGCAGCGTACGCAGATGGAGGTCCTGGCGCGAACGGGACCCTGGTCGGCGGAGCCACGGTGGCACCGACAATCGCAGGTGCTGCGCATACTACAGTGGGTCTCCTCACGACCCACTCGCACGGAGGCTCTGCAACCGGTTCGCGCGGCGCTCTCGCGCGCATATTGAAATGTCTATCGTGATGGATGCCCTGGACGATACGCGCGCCGCCTTCGACAGCGTCGCCGCCGACTACGACGGAGCCAGAGGCAACAATGCCCTGATCCGGCACATGCGCCGGGAAATGTGGCGCTGGCTCGATGCAAGCTTTCCGCGGGAGAGCCACCTGCTCGACCTCGGTTGCGGCACGGGACTCGATGCCGTGCGGATGGCGCAGCGCGGCCACCGCGTCCTCGCGGTCGATTGGTCTCCCCGCATGGTCGAGAGAACCCACGAGCGTGCGGCTCGCGCACGCCTGAGCGACAGGGTACGCACGGCCGCAATTGGCGCGCATGAGCTGCAGAGGATCGAGGGAAGCTCGATTCTGGATGGCGTCTATTCCAACTTAGGTCCCCTCAACTGCCTGGCGGACCTGGCGCCCGTCTCCGGCGAGTGCTCGCGGCTCGTCAAAAGCGGCGGCCGGCTCGTCTTTACGGTGATCGGCCGGTGGTGCCCGTGGGAGATCGCCCACTATGCTTCCCGCGCCGACTGGACACGCATCAGCGTGCGTTTCGCGCGCGGTATGACGCCGGTGAGGATGAACGGGCATACGGTCTGGACGCGCTACTGGACTCCCATGGAGCTCTATCGCAGGTTTGCGCGGGATTTCGCCCTCGTCCATTGCCGAGCGCTCTGCCTCTTCGCGCCGCCGCCATACATGACTTGGGTCAAAGACCGTCATCCCGCCTGGTTCGAGCGCCTGTGGCACTGGGACCGACGCATCGGCAGTTGGCCGCTGCTCAGAAGCCTCGGCGACCATTTCCTCATCGTGATGGCGAAGCGATGAGCGGCAGCAGCTCCGAATACAGCCTTTCGAAACAGCCTGCAGTGTAGTCGGCATCCTCGCGCAGCGCCCGCAGCCACGCCGCTCGAGCGAGGCGCAGGCGCAGCGGCTCATCCCGCAGTACCTGATCGAGCGCAGCGGCAAGCGCCCTGTCGTCTCCGAGCGGGACGGCTATGGCCGCATCCGGCGCCCATTCCGCGATGTGTCCGACTGCCGTACCCACGGTCGGAACACCCACAGCGGCAGCCTCCAACACGGCCACCGGACCAGCCTCGTGACGCGAGCATATGACAGACACATGCGCTTGCCGCATCAACGGATGAAGCTCTCGTTGGGCAAGAAAACCATGGAATCGGACTCGCGCCGCGAGACCGAGCTCCAGCGCGAGTCGCTGCATCTCGCCGCCCAGGGTGTCATCGCCAACGACATCGAGCCGTACCTCGGGATGGTCCTTTGCAAGCCGTGCCATGGCGCGCAGCAGCGTGGGCTGGTCCTTCACCCGGTTGAGAGTGGCGACGTGGATCAGCCGTGCGGGCTCCCCCGGCGCGCGCGCCACCGGCTCGCGGGCCGGCCAATCGCGGATGTGATCCACCCCGAGGGGCACCCTGCGCGCGGCGACGCCAAAGGTCGAGAGGAGCTCGAGCTGCGGCTCGCTCGCAGCGGTGATGGCGGTGGCTGCCGCCATGACCAGGGCCTCCTGGCATCGGCCGCGCCAGGTCATGCGGCCGCCGAAGCGGATATCGGGCATGTTTACCGGCTCACCGCCGGCCACGTGAACGACGCTGGGGACCCGGAGCAGGGTCGCAGCCGAAACGGCCACCAGGCCACAGGCACCCGAGAAGACGGACTGTACGATCTCGAAGCCGCAAATGCGATGATGCTGCACGAGAATCGATCGCACGGCGCGCACGCGCGTGAGGCCATCGCCGATGTTGTGGACGCGCGCCTTGCGCAATGTCCACGTGGCCGGATCCACCTCCTGGTGCAGCGCGAATACATGCACTTCATTACGCGCCGCCAACCGCTCCATGAGCGCGAGAAGAGCCGGGATGACCCGACACTCGCCGCTGCGATCGACACCTCCGGGAACCACGAGTGCGAGCTTCATGCGTCGACACGCTCAGCGCCTGGAGCTGCGGCCCTCGCGCAGCAGTTGCCGCAGCGCTTGCGCGGCCTCCCGCGGATGGCGGCCGCGGCGCAGCTCGAAGGCGGGTACGGTGCGGATGCGCTGCACGAGCGTCCCCCAGCCGGGCTGACTCGCGGCGTACGGCTGACTCGCTCGCAGGCGCCGCAGCAGTTCGCGCGGTCCAAGCCGCGTGAGCAGCGGCCCACCGCGTGCCTGGCGCCGTGCAAGGTCCACCACTGCAATCACTTCGAGCGGCGCGCGCGCGAGGCGGAAGCGACGCTGCCGCAGGTCGACCTCGAGCTTCTCGACACCGCTGCGGCGGCGGATCACCGGCGAGCGGCGCAGGAACGCTGCATCGCCCGTGGACAGGAAGCGCAGGGACTCCCGGCGCACGTGCAGAAAATTGGCGACCCCTGTGGCGAGCAGAGTCTCCGGAGCCACGAACAGGCTGTCTTCCGACACGAGGTCCAAGCCCGCCAGCGCACAATGCAGCACCGCAGTCGACTTCCCGGCGCCGCTCGGGCCGATCAGCAGGACGCCGCGCCGACCGCTGCCGACGCAAGCGGCATGGAGCGGCATCAGCCCCTGCACTCGCGCCGCCAGGGTGAAGACCGCGAACTCGATGAGCTCGTAGCGCACGTGGTATGGAAAGCGAAGCATGTCACGCGCCACGATGACGAGCCCCGCGCGTTCGTGTGCCGCAACGGTGGCCACGCTGGCCGAGGGGCTGGCGCCGCACAGCATCCCCGGACCTGACAGCATCGCCAGCGGCGCCGGCTCACCAGGAGGGTGCGCCACCGCGGACTCGCCGAGCACGAGTCTCACCTCGCAGCGCGGCGCGGCCGCCGACAGCCGGTGCCCGGGCAGGTCCGCATACGCCCAACGCACGAGGCGCATGAGCTCGCGGCTCTCGGTTTGAAACTCGAATCTTCCGCCGAGCAGCTGCAGCGGCAGACGCCGCAGCTTCGCTCCGCGCTCTTTGAACGGATCCGCCGTGATATCAGGCATCGCGCGGCCGACCCTCGGAACTTCTGCCGAGAAAGATCCAACTCTCGAGGACCCCCTTTGGCATTTTGGCGACGCGCTTTCGCGCACGGTACCGGGCCATCCAGAGCACCAGCCGTGGATCGAGCAGCACTGCCGCAATGGACGCTGCGGGACTGGCGGTCGGCGGATGGCCGGCCGAGCCGGGCGGCAGTCTTTCGGCACATTGGGTTTCGAAGCCGCAGTCGTGAAGATACCGCAGCCAGTCCGCCCATGTGAGGCGCTCGCGCGAGCCGACCGGGATGCCGAAGAGCGTCAAAGTCTGCTCGTGCCAGGCTTTGCTCTGCTGCTCCGAAACCCCATCCGTCCAAACCGCATCGACGAGCGCGAGATAGCCCCCGGGCTTCAACAGCGTCCGGGCATGCGCGAAGCCCCGGGGAAGATCCAACATGCAGAAGACGCTTTCCGCGATGATGGCATCGTACGGAACTGCGGTTGCGTGGTCCAGGAGCGGCTCACGATGCGCCCTCGCACCGAGTCGCTTGCGCAGCGTCTCGAAGAGGACCGGGTCCGGCTCCAGTGCGGTGACGTCCCAACCCAGGCCAAGCATTCGGACGGCGGTGTTGCCGATGCCAGCGCCGACTTCGAGCACCCTCTCGACGCGCCGCTCGCGCAGAAGGCGAAGGATTTCCGCGGTCGCGGGCGCGCC
>Ga0134126_10014115_pt1 | contig 10087 bp, 5 predicted proteins | sample KB31752_FD_96881 | JGI IMG/M metagenome (GOLD analysis project Ga0134126, IMG submission 96881) | Terrestrial soil microbial communities with excess Nitrogen fertilizer from Kellogg Biological Station, Michigan, USA - KB3-175-2 | ecosystem: Environmental > Terrestrial > Soil > Unclassified ...
CAAGATCGGCGTCCAGATGGCTCTGACCCAGTGCGATACCGAGCGCGCCCGCGTCGGAAACGAAATCCAGTCCCGCCATCGAACCACCGAGGTCGTAGTCCGCGTCGGACCAGCCCGGCTGGCCCAACGTGCCGGAGGCTCCAGTCGCCTGCACCCAGATGCCGCGGGCTGCGCCATGCGCGAGATCGTCGAGGTGATTGGACAGCGCGCGATCGCCCAGCCCGCTCTGTTCCATTTCGATGCGGCGCGTGGTGCCGTAGATTTCACCCGAGAGGGAGTCCAGACTCGCCACTGCGGTGCCGGCCGATTCCGCGGAAAGGAATTCCCCGGCCGCCTGCATCCATGCCGCGTGTGCGCCGCTCTCGGCGTGTTGCTGCCATCCGTTGGAAACATCCAGCGCGCCCTGCAGATGTTCGGCGCTGTCGGTGGTTTGTAGCGTCGCACCGGGCAGGGCGCGCGCCGCATCCGCAGCCGATGCCTGTTGCAGATTCACGTTGACTTGCGTGGACGTGTAGGCCAGCGTACCGGTATAGAACACGCCGGCACCAAACGACAGGTTTTGGTACGCGCCTGTGACATCGCCGGCATTGATCAGCGTTTCGGTACTCTTGACGGTGTAACCGACCGGTGAACCCAGCACAAGCATTGACCCATCCAGCGCAGCGCTGCCACCCACCTTGAGTGGATCGGAAAGCTGTACCGCCGTGGTGCTGCCGGAGGTCTCCGTCAAATTGCCAGTGATCGTCAATCCTTGCCCGACGGTGCCAGTCGCGCTCCGCAGCGTGCCCGCGTTGGCGACATTTGCCTGGATGGATCCCGATCCATCCAGGGTGCCGGCCGCGTCGATCGTGACGGCCGAGGCGATCGATCCATTTACGGTCAAGGTGCCGGCGGCGATTTCGCTGCCGCCCTGATAGGTGTCGTTGCCCGCAAGTACCAGTGTGCCGGGTCCACTCAGTTTCAATCCGCCGGGTCCAGCGGTGTCGTTGCTGAAAGTCGACGTCACGCCGGACGGAACATCCGCGTCGAACGGGCCGAATTGCGGAAACGCGAACTGGGCCGGCCCATGGATCGCTTTCGCCGCGTCGACCATGCCCCAACCGAATGTCGCGTTCGGCGTCTGGTGACTGCCATCGTCGAGTGGCGTCGCGGTGGTGAGGAGCGTGTCGGTGACATTGGCGGCCGTCATCCAGGGGAACGCCTGCATCACCTGCGCCGCCACGCCGCTGATGATTGGCGCGGCAAACGATGTGCCGACGCCACCGCCGATGAACACGGTGCCAGGCACGTTCGGCGTCGGCGTGAACACCAGGCCTGGCGCGCCAATGCACCATTGCGCTGCCACGCCGCACGCGTTTGATGGCTCGTTCGCACCGCTGTACAAGCCGGCGGGTTTGCCGCTGGAGTCGATCGCCACATTGACCACCGCCAGCCAGTTCTGTTGAAAGCTGGGTATCCAGTACGGCAGGCCGGCGTCCTGCCACGGCTGGCCGTGGCCATCGTTGCCCGCCACCCACACCAGGATGATCCCCGCATTCACCGCATGCTGGTAGATCGCCTGCACCAGTGGAATGTTGGGATCGTTCGGGCCGGTGAACTCGGTCAACACGTTGCCCTCGCCGAGCGAGATGTTGATGATGCGCACCTGCTCGGTGACGAAATCGTTGAAGTTGTTCGTGTCCCACGTGCAGGGCGGATTGCCGGTGGCCGCGCAGACCTGCTCGACATAGAGGCTGGTGTTCTGCGCCACGCCGCCGGGAAACGTTTCGCCGTGGTCGTCGGGGATCGTCCCTTGCGACAGGCCGCCCAGGATGTCCGCCACCACCGTGCCATGGCCCGTGGTGTCGTTCGGCGACTGGTTGCCGCCGGGCAGGTAGCTTTTGAACCAGGTGATGCGTCCCTGCAATGGCGGCGTGGTCGGGTCGACGCCGAAGCCCATGATGCCGACCTTGATGCCCTTGCCCGTGAACCCGGCTTGTTGCGCAGTCTGCACGCCGGTGGGGATCAATTGATTGAAGGTCGGGTCATAAGCCGGCGGGGCGGGCGGGGGAGGCGTGCGTACATTGCCGCCACCGCCACCGCCGCACCCGGCGAGGCCGACGCACAGCGTCGACGCCATAGCGAATTCCATGACGTACTTTTTCATTCTGCGCGCTCGCGATCGACCGTCATGTGCCCCCCCGGCGAGGCCGACGCACAGCGTCGACGCCATAGCGAATTCCATGACGTACTTTTTCATTCTGCGCGCTCGCGATCGACCGTCATGTGCCCCATCCTTCCGGCTCTCATCAGTATGGAATCCACAAGAAGCCGTGATTCAGCCCCGCGGCGTCGGTCCACCAGCCGGTTACTTCACCTTCATCGTTATTGGTCGTCGGGCGCGTTCCCTGATTGAAGCCGATGCCTGCGTCCGGTGCATCAAAAGTCGCGATGTAACCATTCCCGAAGCGCTCGAAACCATGGTTCACGTTTTCGGCGTCGGCATATTCACCTGCGACGGCGCCGAACAGGTTGATCGAGAAAGGATTGGTGCCCTGGAACGTGGCCTTGCCCCCCTGCGGCACGCTGAACGAACTGAATCGTCCGTTTGGTTGGCGCAGGAAGCCGTGCCAGACGCTGGTGGTGTCCAGGAAATAGCCGGTGATGACGCCTTGCGGATTGATGCTTGCCACAATCGTTACCTCGTAGACGCCGGGTGCGTCGAACGTGGTGAGCTTTCCCTGTCTGTCGCGCACGAAGCCGTGATAGTTGGAGTTCGAATCCTCGTAGAAGCCTGCGACCGTTCCGGTCGGGGTCAGGCACGTCTCCGTGCAGACATCCGTGAAGATCGATCCGGGCGGATCGAACAAGGTGATCGCGCCAGATCGCGAGCGAAGGAAACCGTGGCCGAGGTTGTTCGCGTCGAAATAGATACCTGCGATCTCGCCGAGCAGGTTGATATCCCAGGCGTACGTGCCTTGAAAGATGCCGGTGCCGGCACCCGGCACGTCGAACGTGACAAACGAGCCGTCGGGATTGCGGATGTAGCTGTGCTGCTGGCCATGGGCCGGGTCGGTAAAGTTGCCCACGATCACCCCGAAGTCATTGATTTGGTAGGCGTAGGTACCGGGGCCGATGCCGCCGCCCGGCGGATCGAAGGAAATGAATTGGCCGCCGGGATTGCGCAGGAAACCGTGCTGGGTTCCGTTGCCATCGGTGTAGTAGCCGACGATCTGGCCCCAGTTGTTGTTGCTGTAAGCGAATGTTCCGCAGTTCGTGCCGCAGGCGGGAGAAACCGCAGTGACTGCGCCAGGCGCATCGAATTCGACGAGCCGGCTTTGATGCAAGTTGTAGGAATTCCCGGCACTCTGGGGGATCGAGGCACCCTGCGCCACGAATGTGGCAACCAGGCAAGCCACGGCCAGCGACGTTTGCCGGAGCGACGCGAAGTTGGTTGGTCTGGGCATACGCATGACGCACTCCCTGTTCGGACGACCTCGAGGTGAACCGGCCGGCGGATGGTCGCTTGGGGGCCGCCGGCCATCGTCGGTGTATGCTGAAAGTGCCTGAAAAATCCTTGCGATCGTCCTGAAAATTTCGGGAAGTTCATGAGCGCCATGGACATCTCACCATCGGACAAAGACTTGTATGCCTTCGGATCCTTCGTCCTGGATCCGCTGAGACGTTCGTTGTTGCGCGATGGCGTGCCCGTTCCGTTGTCGCCCAAAGTTTTCGATACGCTGATGTATCTGGTCGAGCACGCGGACTGCCTTCTGGACAAAGGCGAATTGCTCGAAGCCGTGTGGCCGGGCCGGGTCGTAGAAGAAAACAACCTCACCCACAACATTTCCCTTCTGCGAAAAGTATTCAGCCGCGATCATTCCCTGGATCGCTGCATCGTCACTGCTCCAGGACACGGTTACCGCTTTACCGCAGATCTTCGGCGCCTGCCGAGAACGACGTGCGCCGGAGAGCCGGCAATCCGGGATGGCAGCACCGTCGCCGTTCGGGTCGGGGAAAGTGTCGTGCAACGGGTCAAGGCGCGGCTACTCCGGCAATCGTTTGCATGGGGCGCGATCCTGCTGGGGCTTGCCGGCCTTCTGACCTATCTCGCGGCGACACGCTTCGTACCAACCCCGGCGACTCCGGCATCCATCGCGGTGCTGCCATTCGAGAATCTTTCCAATGACAAGGACAATACCTATTTTGCGGCCGGGGTTCAGGAGCTGATCCTGACCAAGCTCGCCGACATCGGCGGCCTCAAAGTCATCGCACGCACCTCCACACAGCAATACACCAGCCGCCCACAAGACCTCAAGGCGACTGGCCGGCAACTGGGTGTTGCGGCCGTCCTCGAAGGCAGCGTGCAGAGGGTGGGCAACCGGGTGCTGATCAACGTGCAGTTGATCGATACCCGAACCGACAGCCATGTTTGGGCGCACGCCTACGTTCGCAGGCTGGACGATGTAATCGGCGTGGAAGGAGAGGTCGCCCAACAGATCGCCGGCGCACTCCGATCCAAACTTTCGCCGGCGCAAACTGCAAGCTTGGCTTCGGTGCCGACCCGCAACCGCACGGCTTACGACTCGTTCCTGCGAGCCGAATTTCAGGCCAACCAAGGCGACACCCGCGACGGCACCGCAGGCTTGAAAGCAGCGATCCCCTTGTATCGCCAGGCCATCATGCGGGATCCAGGCTTTGCGCTTGCCTGGGCGCGAATGTCGTACGTCGAAAGCGAACTGGGCTGGTTCGGCGGCAGTGGCGAGAATGTCGGACAACTGCGCCGGCAGGCAGCCGACGATGCCAGCCGCGCCATGCACTTGCAGCCCGGTCTTGCAGCCGCGCATTTGGCCGTCGGTTTCAGCGAGTACTGGGGCCGCGGCGATTACGCCGCTGCACTGAAAGCCTTCGCGGCAGCGCTCAAGCTCGATCCCGACAATGCCGAAGCACTGGCCGCGCAAGGCTTTGTCGAACGCAGCCAGGGACACTTCGATGCCGCGATTGACTCGCTGCAGCACGCATTCGCACTCGATCCGCGCAATTCCGCACTGGCTTTTGAATTGGCCATGACCTACATGGGCAACAACCGCTATGCCGATGCCGAAGCCGCATTCCAGCGTGCACTGGCGCTCAACCCGGATAACCAGTACGCCAGGATCTACTATGCCAACGCGATCGAGTTCAGCACCGGTGACATCCGCGGCGCGCTGTCCGCGGTACAAGGTGATGCTCCGATATTGAAATTGGCCCGGGTCGCATTTTTGATCGATCAACGCAACTATGGCGGTGCATTGGAATTGCTGGATGGCATTCCGGATACGCGTGACAATTTTGTCCAGGTCGGTGAGAAGTTGCGCTACCAGGCCCGCCTGTACCGACTGATGGGCGACGAGACCCGTGCACGCTTGTTGTACGCGCAGGTGCTTTCGAAGGCACATGCACAACGTGACGCGAGGCAGGGCGACGACCCTGGAACCTGGCAAAGTATTGCGGACGCCGAATTGGGACTCGGCCATACGATGGAAGGCGTTGCTGCCATCGCCAAGGCACAGGTGCTTGTAGACAACATCCCAGACCAGGGCATTGGTTCGAGTCAAAGAGTCGGTATTGCGGAGTTGTACGCGCGGGCCGGCCGTCCCGAGCTTGCCGCAATGCAATTGGCCAAAGCGCTTGCTGCGCCGGGTGTGGGTTCTTACTATTCGCCCGTATTGCTGTGGATCAATCCGGCATGGGATCCAATCCGTCAGGGCGCCCCTTTTCGTGCGCTGCTGAAGCAATATGCACGGTACAAACCCGCCGTCACTTACTCCACCGCGCTCGCTGGATCGTCTCTTCCCGCACGGAAAAGATAGCTATCCACGCCGTTGCACGGCCGGTTGCCACATCTCGCGGCTGAGGCGCCACACTCGATTTGGTCCGCGATGCAGAACAAGCAGCAGTCGACCGGTCCCGTTGAATGGAGGACGACCATTCGCGAAGGAAATCATCTGGTGTTCTTCGCACCATTCGGAAGCCCAGTCACCGGTGATTTGAATAGCGTGGCAGGCCAACTCGAATTTCCGCATCCGTGCGCCGCGGAGCTGCTTGTCGACGCCTGCAAGAAAACTTGTCATCGCCGGCTTCCCCTCGATGGGCGGCATATCCGGCAACAAGCTTGTTCCACCGTCCTCCCAAAGTGCCAGTATCGCGTCGTTGTCCATCGCGCGGGTTGCCGCCGCGAGCGCATGGTTGAACGCGACGATCCCCGCATCGGCGTTGTAGCTCGCCGCCTGCACCGGGCTAGCTGCGAACGCAATCGCCAGAAGCGCGCTACCGATGATCTTCTTCATTGCAATGCCTCCCAGTGACCATTGCATTGTGACCGCGCGGGCCGTCTCTCGGCGGATGCCGCAAAGAACCGCGCGCCACAACGAACGTCGGTTTCGATCCGGTCTGCGGCGCGCGCCCGCTGAAGCGCGCAATCAGGACGCAACTGGAAAATCCGCTGGCGCAGAAGATCCTCGCGGGCGAATTCGTCGGCGGCGACACCATCGAGGTCGAAGCCGAGCGGCAAGCTCACTTTCCGCAAGCGAGCGTAGGCGCGCCCGCGCCATGATCGTGCCTTAACCACGATACGTGGCGCGGCTTCCGGCTGCCGCGTGGTTCTGGCAATATGATCTCGACGACTCCACATGGATGAGGAGGCTCGATGAGAATCGCGCAGATCGCGCCGCTGGTCGAAAGCTGTCCGCCGCGGCTTTACGGCGGTACCGAACGCATCGTTTCATGGCTCACCGAGGAACTGGTGCGCCAAGGACACGAGGTCACGCTGTTCGCCAGCGGCGATTCAAGGACGCGCGCGCGCCTCGTGCCGGTTTGTGAAGTGGCGCTGCGCCTGAATCCGGCGGCACGCGATCCCATTCCGCATCACATGATCCTGCTCGACAAGGTGCGCCGGCGCGCCAGCGAGTTCGACGTGCTGCATTTCCATATCGACCTGCTGCATTTGCCGCTCGTGCATTGCTTCACGCAGCCGGCGCTCACCACCCTGCACGGCAGGCTCGATCTGCCCGATCTGCAGCCGCTCTACCGCGCGTTTCCGGACGTTGCGCTGGCATCCATCTCCGATGCCCAACGCGCGCCGATGCCGCCGGTGAACTGGATGGGCACGGTGTTGCACGGCTTGCCGCGCGAGTTGCTGCCGCTGCAGCCGAATCCCGTTGGCGGTTATCTCGCTTTTCTCGGCCGCATCTCGCCGGAGAAGCGCCCCGATCTCGCCATCGAAATCGCGACGCGCGCGGGCATGCAGCTCAGGATCGCGGCCAAGATCGATGAAGTCGACCGCAAGTACTGGGACGAGCGCATCGCGCCGCTGGTCCGCGCGCACGACAATGTCCAGTTCATCGGCGAGATCGACGAGCGGACAAAGGCCGATTTTCTCGGCAATGCCGGGGCGCTGCTGTTCCCGATCGACTGGCCCGAACCGTTCGGTCTCGCGACCATCGAAGCCATGGCCTGCGGCACGCCGGTGCTCGCGTTCCGCCGCGGTTCCGCGCCCGAGGTGATCGAGGACGGTGTTTCCGGCGTGATCGTGGACGATGTCGAGCAAGCCGTCGCCGCGCTGCCGCGCGTGCTCGCGCTCGATCGCGCGCAGGTGCGTGCCAGCTTCGAGCGCCGCTTCACCGCCGAGCGCATGGCGAACGACTATCTCGCGATCTACCGGCGCCTCATCGAGCAGCGCGGGGAAGCCGCCAACGTGCCGCTGCAGGCGCCGGTTTATCCGTTGCCCGCGGCCTGACGATCATGAGCGAATCCGACGTCGCGATCCAGCAGCCCGTGCCCGACCTCGGCATGGCGCCGCCTGCGCAGTTCTTCATCCCCGCCGCGGCCTCGCTGCAGGAGCGCCGGCCGCGCACGCTCAAGCACGATGACAGTTTCGCGGTGTTCGATCCCAATGGCGATGCGCTGTCCGGCTCGGGCATTCCCGAAGGCGTCTATCACCGCGATGCGCGCCATCTGTCGCATCTGTTCCTGACGATGGACGATGAGCGCCCGATTCTGCTGAGTTCGACGTTGCGTGACGACAACACCACGCTGACCTGCGATCTCACCAATCCGGACCTGCGCGACGAACGCGGCGAGTTGCGGCTGGAACATGATCTCATCCACATCCGGCGCACGCGGTTCCTGTGGCAGGCGGGCTGCTACGAGCGCCTAGCGCTGCGCAATTTCGCGGCGACGACGCAGCGCTTGCGGCTGGAGATCGCCTTCGCCGCCGATTTCGCGGACGTGTTCGAGGTGCGCGGCACGCGACGCGCGCGGCGCGGGCAGATGCTGGCGCCGCAGGTCGGAGACGATCGCGTGCGGCTGGCCTACATGGGCCTCGACGGCGAGCAGCGCGTCACGCTGCTGCGCTTCGATCCGGCGCCCGCGCAGCTTTCCGCCGAGCGCGCCGTGTTCAGCGTGGAAGTCGTGCCGCGCCAGACCTGCGCGCTGTACATGCTGATCCAGTGTGCGCCCGCCGACGAGCGCCGGCCGCTGGGCCAGGCGTGGTTCTCGGCTTTCCGCCAGGCACGCCGCGCGCTGCGCAGGTCGTCTTCGCGTGCGGCCGCGATCGTCAGCTCCAACGAGATCTTCAACGAGGCCGCGCGCCGCAGCACGTCCGACCTGTACATGCTGATGACCGAGACGCCGTGCGGTCCGTATCCCTACGCGGGCGTGCCATGGTTCAGCACGGTGTTCGGCCGCGACGGCATCATCACCGCGTTGCAGACCCTGTGGCTCGATCCCGCGATTGCGTGCGGCGTGCTGCGCTACCTCGCCGCCAACCAGGCGCAGGCGGTCGATGCCGCCGCCGATGCCGAGCCCGGCAAGATCCTGCACGAGGTGCGGCAGGGGGAAATGGCGCAGCTCGGCGAAGTGCCGTTCCGGCGCTACTACGGAAGCATCGATTCGACGCCGCTGTTCGTGATGCTGGCCGGCGCCTATCTCGAGCGCACGGGCGATATCGACACGCTGCGCGCGCTGCGGCCGAATCTGGAAGCGGCGCTTGCGTGGATCGATCGCTATGGCGATCGCGACGGCGACGGTTTCGTCGAATACCAGCGCCGCAGCGGCGAGGGCCTGGCCAACCAGGGTTGGAAGGACAGCCACGATTCGATCTTCCACGAGGACGGGCGACTCGCGGAAGGACCGATCGCGCTGGTCGAGGTGCAAGCCTACGTCTACGGCGCCTGGCGCGCGGCGGCGGCGATCTTCCGCGCCATGAACGAAACCGACCGCGTGCTTGATTGCGAACTGCGCGCCAGAAAGCTGCGGCGCCGCTTCGACGAGGCGTTCTTCGATGAGGCACTGGGCACTTATGTGCTCGCGCTCGATGGCAAGAAACGGCCTTGCCGCGTGCGCACTTCCAATGCCGGCCACGCGCTGTACACCGGCATCGCCTATCCCGAGCGCGCGCCCGGCGTGATCCAGGCCCTGATGAACGCGTGCTCGTTCTCCGGCTGGGGCGTGCGGACCGTGGCCACGAGTGAAGCGCGCTACAACCCCATGAGCTACCACGATGGCTCGGTGTGGCCGCACGATAACGCGCTGATCGCCGCCGGCTTCGCGCGCTACGGGTTCAAGCGCGAGACCGCACGCATTTTCGAAGGCATATTCGCCGCATCGATCTACATCGACTTGCGCCGCCTGCCGGAGCTGTTCTGCGGTTTTGCGCGCCGCCATACCCGCGGGCCGACTTTCTATCCGGTGGCGTGCACGCCGCAGGCCTGGGCGGCCGCCGCACCGCTGTCGCTGCTCCAATCCTGCCTGGGCCTTCACTTCGAACCGCGCAACGGCCAGATCGCCTTCGTGGAACCGGTGCTGCCGGCATTCCTCGACGAAGTCGTGCTGAGGCGACTCGGCTTTGGCGACGCCAGCGTGGACGTGAATCTGCGTCGCGCCGGCGGCGGCGTGGTGGTGGACGTGCTCGACAGGCGCGGTGGCCTGAAGGTGCTCACCCTGAACTGACCCGGCGAGGGGATCCATGCGCCTGCCCGGCAACTCGCATCAGGCGGTTGCCGTCTCCTCGAGGGAACGTGCGATGCCATCCCGGAGCGCGGCACGCGCCGCTCAGCACGGAATGCGA
>Ga0134126_10014117_pt1 | contig 10086 bp, 7 predicted proteins | sample KB31752_FD_96881 | JGI IMG/M metagenome (GOLD analysis project Ga0134126, IMG submission 96881) | Terrestrial soil microbial communities with excess Nitrogen fertilizer from Kellogg Biological Station, Michigan, USA - KB3-175-2 | ecosystem: Environmental > Terrestrial > Soil > Unclassified ...
CCTCCACCTGCGTAAATGTACTGTCGAAATCTATGATGAAATATTGATCCATTATTTTGATGTGGTCTCGAAACTTACCGGGATGCGGATGTGCAAATGTGCGGATTTTTTATAATTGATTTTAAAGATGTTTATAATGTTGATAGAATGAGTAGGGTATTTACATAAATTTTCGTTTTTACTGTTCAGCATACAAAGTTCTTCCTTTTGGCTTGTCGGTTATCACGTTGTTAACATTTGTTAGGCCTTTTGCAATAAAACAACAGAATATCACCAACTATACCTGCTATAAGCGCGTAAAAGGCACATGAAAAAAACACTAAAACTGCTTGTTGCGGTACTTTGTATCGCACTTGCATTCAGCGCATGTAAAAAGAATAAGGACAATTCACCAACCGGGGGCGCTACTTCAATGAAATTTACCGTTAACGGTACCGCAGTAAGTTATAATACTTGTTTGGAGTTGACCGCCACAATAAACGACATTGACCACCTGGTGATAACCGGCGACAACATTAACGGCGCAAAACACAGCGACGACAACTTCGAATTGGAAATAATTCATGACCTGGCAACTTTAAAAGCAGGTCAAACTTTCCAGGTATCAGCCGACTTTTCTTCAGCCAATAGTGTAAATATTTGGTATAGCCCCAATGCGACCGATAGTTTCGTTAGCCAGGCGGGCAATCCTAATGGTTCTGTTACTATTACCGCGGTTACCTCTACCACGATAACAGGCACATTCCAGGGCAAACTTTACGGCGAAAGCGATTATAGCGGAACCGATCTTAAATACACCGTAACGAACGGCGCATTTACGGCCAGGATCGTTAAATAGACACAGCATTCTGAGCCCCCTGAAACGGGGGCTTTTTTAAGGATTTTGGCCGGATTAATGAATGATGTCTTCCGGCGATTTGCTAAAGCGCCTTTATTTGCGCTATCAACTGCTGCAAAACCTCCTTGGCATCTCCGAATAGCATGGAGGTATTCGGCATAAAAAACAGGCCGTTTTCAATACCGGCATAGCCGGGCCTCATGCTTCGTTTGTTCACGATAACCAGTTTAGCTTTGGTAACCTGCAGGATAGGCATGCCATAGATCGGGCTCGAAGGATCATTCTCTGCCGCCGGGTTTACCACGTCGTTTGCGACGAGTACCAGCACAACGTCGGCAGATGCAAATTCATCGTTGGCGGGCTCCAGTTCAAGCAGGTCGTCATATGATACGTCTGCTTCGGCTAACAGTACATTCATGTGCCCCGGCATACGGCCGGCCACAGGGTGTATTGCATATTTTACCTCAACGCCATTGCTCTTCAATGCTTTTTCAAGTTCATGACAGGTATGCTGTGCCTGGGCCACCGCTAAGCCATAACCCGGAACGATCATTACCTTGTGCGCATAACCCATCACCATTGCGGCATCGCTTGCGCTGATCTCTTTATAGCTTCCATGCTCGCTCAGTGCTATTTCGGAAGAGGCGCTTGTACCTCCGAACGATCCGATAAGCACGTTCTTTAACGAGCGGTTCATGGCCTTGCACATCAGGATGGTAAGGATTGCCCCGGCCGAACCTACAAGGATACCTCCTGTAAGCATAACAGGGTTATCATATAAAAAGCCGGCACACGCGGTGGCGATACCCGTAAAGGAGTTCAATAATGAAATAACAACTGGCATGTCTGCACCGCCAATAGGCAGAACGAATAATACACCATAGCAAAGCGATAAACCAAGAATACTGCAAAAAATAAATACCGGGGCGCCGCCTGCGCCAAAAATAACGAAAGCGCTGTTCACCACGATAATAAGTAAAATTACCAGGTTAAAGATATGCTGGCCGGTGAAAGCGTGGTCCTTTATTTTTCCGCTTAGCTTTCCGTAGGCGATCATACTGCCCGAGAAAGAAACACTGCCGATGATCATCCCGGCTACTATCGAAAGTACATGCATTTCTGAACGGTCGGCCCCTAAACGCCCGAATTCTACGATTGAAATAAGCGCCGCGCATAAGCCGCCCATGCCGTTGAATATACTCACCAGCTCGGGCATCGCGGTCATTTTTACCTTACGTGCTGCTGTGGCGCCTATGGCTGTTCCGATAATTAGCGCGCCTATGATCCAGCCGTAATTGTGAAATTGGCCGCCGGCGGGCTGGTAAAGAAAAAGCGTACCTAGAATAGCAATGGCCATCCCTGCCATAGCCACAAGGTTGCCCTTGCGTGCCGTTGCCGGGTGCGATAACATTTTTAAACCTAAAATGAATGAAACAGAGCCGACGAGGTAGCAGATAGATAATATATTTGTTTGCATATTAATTGTCTTTTATTTTTTTAGAGGCCTGTTTCCCGGTCTTAAACATTTCCAGCATCCGGTCGGTCACAACGAAACCGCCGACTACGTTTAAGGTACCAACTATCACAGCGATAAATCCTAATGTTATGGCCAGGTAATTGTCGGCGGCAGCTTCGCCCATCACGATGATCGAGCCAATGATAATTACGCCGTGGATAGCATTGGCGCCGCTCATTAAGGGCGTATGTAACACGGAGGGAACGCGCGAGATCACTTCGATCCCTAAAAAGACCGACAGGATCACCACATAAAATAATTCGAGATTATTTTGGATGAAATCAAGAAATGTTTGCATGACTATAATTTTTGGTTACGATTGGGGAGATAATTTTCCCGCTATTGGTGATACAGGTGCTGTTGATAATATCGTCTTCTAAATTAAGGTTGATGGCGCCTTCCTTGTCGAGCAGGAGCTTAAGAAAATTCAAAACGTTTTTGCCGTATAGTTTGCTGGCATCGGAAGGCAAAGTTGACGCCAGGTTTGAATTGCCGATCACTTTTACATTTTCAAACTGCACGGTTTCGTTGTCTTTGGTCACTTCGGTATTGCCGCCGGTAGCGGCAGCCAGGTCGATGATGACCGAGCCGGCCCGCATAGTGGCCATCATTTCCTTAGTTACCAGCACGGGGGCCTTTTTGCCGAATATCTGGGCGGTAGTGATAACGACATCCGCTTTTTTTATGCTGTCGGCGATTTTTTGTTTTTGCCGCTGCTGAAAATCCTCTGTCTGGTCAACCGCGTAGCCCCCGGCTTTCGAAGCATCGGCGGCGCCTTCAACTTCAACGAATTTCGCACCCAGGCTCAATACTTCTTCTTTGGCTGCGGCACGGGTATCAAATACTTCGACTACCGACCCTAACCTACGGCAGGTTGCAACCGCCTGCAAACCAGCCACGCCCGCCCCCAGCACCAGTATTTTAGCCGGCGAACAACTGCCCGCTGCCGTCATCATCATCGGGAAATAGCGGGGATACAGTGATGCTGCAAGTACCGCCGCCTTATAGCCGGCAATATTGGCCTGCGAGCTCAATACATCCATCGTTTGCGCCCTTGTACTGCGCGGCAGCATATCCAAACTAAAAACCGTGTTATTTTGCTGCACCCATTCGTCCACCGTATCGAAATTGTAGAGCGGCTGGTAAATGCCAATGAATGCCTTTTCTTTAACCGACGGTGGAATATCCTGGTAATGTATCCCCAGTATAATGTCCGCTCCTTTTAAAATATCGGCCCTTGATTTTATTTCGGCGCCAGCCGTTTTATAATCCTCATCCAAACAAAAAGACCGCATCCCCGCTTCGTGTTCTACCCAAATACTGTGGCCGCTTTTAGTTAAAGTAGCCGCCTCCACAGCCAGCAGGGAGACTCTCGATTCAAACGATGGTTCTTTTAAAATGCCTATAGTCATAAAATATTAAATAATTTAACAGCGGTTTAATGTATGGAAATTCTTCTGCGCCAGCAACATGTAAACATAGCAATTTACGCGATTTGTCACACAACTGTTTTTACATTCTAATCTTTTTGTTACATAATAGTCCGAAAGTCGGTAAAGTCCGAAAGTCCGAAAGAAGCTGCACTAACGTTTCTGCAAAAACGCAAATAGAAAAACTAAAAGCGGCCCGCCATACGCCTAAACATTTACACATCCGCACATCCGCATATCCGTTCATCTCACATCCGCTCATTTGCACATCTGCATATCTGCATATCTGCATATCTGCATATCTCATTCTCGCATTTGCACATCTGCACATCCGCACATCTGCACATTCATTTTGCGCCCGCAATTATGCTACCGGCGTAAACGCTTCTGCTTTCCAGCTTGCCATATCTTCGTAGGTTTTCCAGCGCAGGTTAACCAGTTCCTGGGCTATTCCCTGCAAACGTTGGGCCTCAGTGGGGTTTGCGGCAGCGAGGCTCTTATAGCGCAATTCATTGTTTGCGTAGTCTCCAAACGGAATATTCGGCCGCGGCGAATCCAGTACGAAAGGGTTTTTTCCAGCCGCCCGCAAAGCAGGATTATACCTGATGAGCGGCCAATAACCGCTTGTTACCGCCAGGCTTTGCTGATCGAGCCCTTTTTCCATATTTATGCCATGGGCGATACAATGGCTGTAAGCCAGTATCAGCGACGGGCCATTGTAGGCCTGGGCTTCACGCATGGCCAGTAATGTTTGCTGCGGATTTGCTCCCATCGCCACCTGGGCGACGTAGACATTTCCGTAGGAGATAGCCTGCAGCGCCAAATCCTTTTTACCAACTTTTTTACCTGCCGCAGCAAATTTTGCAGTTGCCGCCGTAGGCGTTGCTTTTGACATCTGCCCGCCGGTGTTGGAGTATACTTCGGTATCGAGCACCAGTACGTTCACGTTGCGCCCTGTAGATAATACGTGATCAAGACCAGACGAGCCGATGTCATAAGCCCAGCCATCGCCACCGATCAGCCATACGGTCCGCTGCACCAATTGGTCGGCTAACGATAGTAGTTTGGCTGCCGCCGGATCGGATATTTGCGTTAATTTTCTTTTTAGTTCAGCTACACGCTCACGTTGCTTTGCAATTTCCGACTCGAGCTGCTGGGGCGCATTAATCAAGGCATTAACCATTTCGTCGCCAAGCTCCGGCCTTAAATGCTCTGTCAAAGCTTTTGCTATCGCGACTTGCTTATCTGTCGATATCCGCATCCCTAAACCAAATTCCGCATTGTCTTCGAACAGGGAGTTTGACCAGGCCGGGCCTTTATTGTCTTTATTTACCGTCCATGGGGTAGTGGGTAGGTTGCCGCCGTAGATGGAGGAGCAGCCTGTCGCATTCGCCACCAGCAGGCGGTCGCCAAATAACTGGGTAAGCACTTTGATATAGGGTGTTTCCCCGCAGCCTGCGCAGGCGCCCGAAAACTCGAACAAAGGTTCAAGGAACTGCGCACCCCTTACCGATGAAAAATCTACCGTTGCGCGGTCGTTTACCGGGATAGTTTCAAAGTAGCTGATGTTTTCCCTGCCTTTTTCAGGGTCAGGTTTAGGACCGAGGTTTATTGCTTTGCGGGTAATGTCCACAGGGTCGGTAACCGGGCACACCTGCACGCAGAGGTTGCAGCCTGTACAATCTTCAAAATATACCTGCAGTGAATACCGGGTTTCAGGAAAGCCACGTGCATTGATAGGCGCCGAATCAAATTGTTCCGGTGCGGCATCGGCATAATCCTTATGATAAAATTTCGACCTGATAACACTGTGCGGGCATACAAAACTGCAATTACCGCACTGGATACAGGTATCGGGTACCCAAACCGCCACTTCTTCCGAGATATTTCTTTTCTCCCACTTGGTTGTGCCGCTGGGATAGGTGCCGTCTACCGGCAGCATACTCACAGGCAGCGAATCGCCATGACCCGCTAAAAGCACCGAGGTCACGTTTTGCACGAATTCCGGCGCCTGCGCCGATATGGCGGCTGACAGTGCTAATATGCTGCTGGCGCTGGCGGGAACCTTCACTTCGAACAAATGCGCCAGGCTATCGTCGACCACTTTAAAGTTTTTAAGGACTACCGCTTCTCCCTTAGATTTATATGATTTCCTGATCGATTTTTTGATTTGGTTTATAGCTTCTTCGAAAGGCAAAACGCCCGAAAGCGCAAAGAAACAAGTTTGCATAATGGTATTGATGCGCTGGCCCATACCAGCTGCCTCGGCAACTTTCGAAGCATCGATAACATGAAACTTCAGTTTCTTTTCAATGATTTGGTCCTGCACGTCGCGGGGTAATTCGTCCCAAACTTCTTCGGGGCCATAAGGGCTGTTGAGCAGGAAAACGGCGCCAGGTTTTGCATAGTTGAGCATCTCAACTTTACCCACAAAATTGTACTTGTGGCAGGCAATAAAATCAGCCCGGGTAATAAGATAAGGCGCGTGTATGGGATCTTTCCCAAACCGCAGGTGCGACACCGTTTGCGACCCGGATTTTCTTGAATCGTAAACGAAATATCCCTGTGCGTACATGTCCGTTTCTTCGCCGATGATCTTTATACTGTTTTTATTTGCACCGACCGTACCATCTGCACCGAGGCCGAAGAAAAGCGCGCAAACCCTATCGGCCGGCTCAATATCAAAGGAGGTGTCATAAGTTAGGCTTGTGTGTGAAACGTCGTCATTAATGCCAATTGTAAAGCCATTTTTGGGCGTGGAAAATTTTAATTCATCAAAAATTGCCTTTACCATGGCAGGCGTAAATTCTTTGGAAGATAAGCCGTACCTGCCGCCGGTAATTTTTGGCATACAGGGTATATACCCATCAGTGAACGCATTGAACAAACCGGTAACAATATCCTGGTATAACGGTTCGCCGGCGGAACCGGGTTCCTTGCAGCGGTCGAGCACGGCAATCTTCTTTACCGTGGCCGGAAGCGCCTCCAATAAATGAGATAAAGAGAAGGGACGGTAAAGCCGCACCTGGATCACACCCACTTTCTCACCATTCGCCAGGAGCTTTTTTACCGTTTCCTTCACTGTTTCTGTCCCGGATCCCATAATAATGATCACCCTTTCCGCTTCCTCATCTCCCAGGTATTCAAAAGTCCGGTATGAGCGCCCGGTTAAGACGCTAAACTTATCCATCGTTTCCTGTACGATGCCCGGTACTGCTTTATAGTAAGGATTAACAGTTTCGCGGGCCTGGAAATACACGTCCGGGTTTTGAGCGGTTCCCCTGATAAAGGGGTTATCCGGGCTGAGGCTGCGCAGCCGATGCGCATGAATCAAATCCTCATCTATCATCGCGCTGATCTGGTTGTCCGAAAGCAGGCTGATCTTATTGATCTCGTGCGAGGTACGAAAACCGTCAAAAAAATGGATAAAAGGTATCCTCGATTTTAATGTCGCCGCCTGGCTGATCAGGGCCATATCGTGCGCTTCCTGCACTGAGGCAGAAGAAAGCATAGCAAAACCTGTAGAGCGCGAGGCCATCACATCGCTATGATCGCCGAATATCGACAATGCCTGCGCCGCGAGCGACCTGGCGGCAACATGGAAAACCGTTGAGGTAAGCTCGCCGGCTATCTTAAACATGTTCGGCAGCATAAGCAACAGGCCCTGCGACGCCGTAAAAGTGGTGGTAAGCGCCCCGGTTTGTAAGGAACCGTGCACTACGCCCGCCGCGCCGCCTTCGCTTTGCATTTCAATTACTTCGGGGATATTGCCCCATATATTCATTTTGCCCCCGGCGCTCCATTCATCGGCAAACTCGGCCATGGCGGATGCCGGCGTAATAGGATAAATGGCACAGACTTCATTCACGCGGTAGGCTATGTAAGCAACTGCTTCGTTCCCGTCAAGGGTGGCAATTACAGGTGAGTTATTCTTCATCTTGATTTAGTATTTAAGGGCCAGGCACCATTTCAATGGCATGGCAGGGGCATTGTTCGTAACAAACGGCACAGCCGGTGCATTCATCATAATTGAAAGCATAACGTTTGCCGGCGCCAAGTTTGACGATGGCAGTTTGCGGACAGGAACCGAAGCAGCCGTCGCACTCAAAACAGTTGCCGCACGACATACATCTTTGCGCTTCAAACAGAACTTCTTCCAGCGTTAAGCCTGCCTTTACTTCGTCAAAGTTGCCTGTCCGTAATTCCAGGGGTAGTTCGCCCTGTTCTTTTTGTGGGGCCTGCGTGGTGTACCAGCGATGCAGCCGCTCATAACCTACAACCGGGTGCTTTTCGGCCGGCTGCCACGGCTTATCCTGCAGGTAGCCGTCGATATAACGGGCGGCCTTTTTTCCATGCCCAATGGCCACGGTTACACTCCGCTCGCCGGGTACCATATCGCCGCCTGCAAATATTCCTGCATTGCCGGTCATCATATCAGGGCCAACTACCACTGTTCCGTCGGGCTTGAACGTAATGCCGGGTATATCCTTTAAGAAGCCGGTATCGGCATCCTGGCCCAATGCCAGTATCAGGTTATCGGCCTCCAGGGTTTCAAATTGCCCGGTGGGGACGGGCTTGCCATCCTCCAGCCGCATAATTTCTACGGTAAAGCTGCCGCCGTCCATCTCTTTGATGGTACGCAGCCAGTTTATTTTTACACCTTCGTCCAGCGCCTCCTGTGCTTCAAAATCGTGCGCAGGCATATTTTCCCGGTCGCGGCGGTATATGATCATTGCTTCGGGTACGCCCAGGCGCTTTGCTGTCCGGGCGGCGTCCATAGCCGTATTGCCGCCGCCGTAAATGGCTACCCTGCGGCCAAGCTTTGGCGCATTGCCTTCTTCCACCTGTTTCAGGAAGCTTACGGCATCCAGTATTTTTCCGGCATCCCTGCCGGGGATATCGATCTTTTTGGAAAGCTGCGTGCCTATCGCAACAAAAACAGCATCAAAATTGCCTTCTTCCTTCTCTTTTAAAACATCGGCAACCTTGTGGTTAAAAACAATGGAAACGCCCATGTCTTTTATCCGCTCCACTTCCTGCTCCAGCTCCTTTCGCGGAAGCCGGTACGCAGGTATGCCGAAATGCATCATGCCGCCTGCCATCGGGCCGGCCTCGCGTATTTCGGCATAGTGGCCCATGCGGGCAAGGTGATAGGCAGCTGATAACCCGCTTGGGCCTGCTCCGATGATGAGCACTCGTTTACCCGTAGGGGCCATCAGCTGTTCTATCTTCCATTTTCTTTTTAACGCTTCATCCCCCAAAAACCGCTCGATAGCGTGTATACTTACCGTACTGTCGATATGCGCCCGGTTACAGCCGTCTTCGCAGGTATGGTAGCAAACCCTGCCGCAAACTGCAGGCATGGGGTTGTCAGCCATCAATACCTGCCAGGCGGCTTCAAACTCGCCGCATTGCGCCAGCGCTACCCATGCCTGTATATTTTCGCCGGCGGGGCATGCATGGTTGCAGGGCGGCAGCATGTCTAAATAAACGGGATGCTGTTTTCTAATTGCACCCGTCCCTTCACTGTGGCCTTTGAGATCAGGGGGGGAAGTGATGTCATTCATGCCATAAAAGTAGAGAGGCTTTTACAGATACGTTATGCGCCCGGTCATGAATATATGTGACGTTCGTCACGATGTTTGGGGGAGCGATTGCAGATCACGGTATGCGCGTTAACTTTTGAAAAGTAATATCGAACACCCAATATCGAATATCGAATGAAGAAGTAAAAACCTTCGGAGTTCGACATTCGATATTCATTATTCGATATTAATTCCTTCTCTTTAGTCCGAAGGTCGGTGAAGTCCGAAAGTCCGAAAGAAGCTGCAGCTAGTGGATGGTATTTTTACTGCGATTTTTCATCGCAGCCAACTGCAAACTGCAACTGCAAACTGCAACTGCAAGCTACCCACTGCTACTGCTACTGCCACTGCCACTGCTACTGCCACTGCTCCTGCCACTGCTACTACCACTGCAAACTGCCAACCCCTTGCACATCTCCCCAATTAACCTTTACTTTATTGAACCATCATAACCCCCGCCAATGAGCCCACCTTTTAAGCTGCTGCCAGTGCCGTACCGTTACCGTGTGCTGGTACTGCTGTGCGCGCTCACCACGCTCACCTATATGGACCGCATCTGCATCTCCATCGTAGGCGTGCGCATCAAGGCCGCGCTGCACCTTAGCAACGAACAATTCGGCTGGGTACTGGCGGCCTTCGCGCTGGCTTATGCCATCTTCGAGATCCCTTCGGGTATGCTGGGCGACCGTATCGGCCCTAAAAAAGTATTTATGCGTA
>Ga0134126_10014118_pt1 | contig 10086 bp, 4 predicted proteins | sample KB31752_FD_96881 | JGI IMG/M metagenome (GOLD analysis project Ga0134126, IMG submission 96881) | Terrestrial soil microbial communities with excess Nitrogen fertilizer from Kellogg Biological Station, Michigan, USA - KB3-175-2 | ecosystem: Environmental > Terrestrial > Soil > Unclassified ...
ACGCCGCCGCCGGCCGGCATGTTGCTTTGCGAGACGGCGTCGTACAATTCGCCGAGCGTGATGCCGTAGGCGCGCAGCGACTCGGGCTTGACGTCGATTTGGTATTCCAGCGGCGCGCCGCCGACCGCGGCTACGTCGGCCACTCCGGCGGCGCTGTTGAGCTGGGTCGCGATATAAAACTTGTTGAGCGCCCAAAGCTTCGCCGGATCGACGGGGCGCGCGGGACTCGGCTCGACCGTGTACCAGAAGATCTGCCCCAGCGCCGTCGCATCGGGGGCCATGTAGGGCGCCACGCCCGGCGGCAAAAACTCGCCGGCCTGCGCCAGTTTTTCGGTCACGCGCTGCCGGGCGAAGTAGAAGTCGATATCGTCCTGGAAGATCAGCGTGATCATCGAGAAGTTGAATTCCGACGAAGAACGCACCGCGCGGATGCCGGCCAGCCCTTGCAGCTTGCGCGACAGCGGATACGTCACTTGATCCTCGATCTCGCGCGGGCTGCGGCCCATCCAGTCGGTGAATACGATCACCTGGTTTTCGCTGAGATCGGGGATGGCGTCGATCGGCGTGTGGTAGACCGCGAACACGCCCGCGGCGGTCAACGCGGCGGCGACGATCAGCACCAGGAAGCGATTGCGGATCGAAAGCTCGATGATTTTTTCAATCATGCTGGTCTCCCCGTCGCGGAGCGCCGGGACTACTCTTTGAGTTCCTTGACCTTGGCCAGCGTCCGCTTGGGATCGGCCAAGGCCCGCTTCTTGCAGCCGGAACAACACAGAAACACCGTCTGGCCTTCGATCGAAAGCTTGAGCGGCGTACCCATCGAGCCTAAACGGCTGTCGGCAAGCACGGCGCAGAACCGTTGGGCTTCCGCCAGCTTGCGGTCGGCGCCCGAGAGCTTCGCCAAAGCGGCGTCGATTTCCCCGTCGGAATCTTCCGGCGTCGAGGGGGCCGCATTCGACGGGCCGGGCGAGTCGTCCTTCGAGCCACTGCCGCCGCCGAAATAAATCGAGCCGGCGGCCGGATTGAGCCGCGTTTCCGCATCGACCAGGAACGAGCCGGCCGTGACGATCTGATCGCCCGCGTGCAAACCGCGCAGCACCGGATAGAACGTCACGCCCTCGGGACTTGCCATCTTCGGCCCCAGTTCGACCTTGACCCCTTCATAAACTCCGGGCGCCGATTGGCGATAGACGATCGTTTGGTCGCCCGTGTCGATGATGGAGCCTTCCGGAACGGCCAAGACCTGCCCTTGCTTCAGCCGGCTTTGCATTTCGGTATCTTCGGCGTCGGCGCCGGCGAGCACCGGCACTCGTTCGGGGGCGATGTTCAACGTGACGGTCGCCGTCGTCCCAGGGCGCAGCTTGTGCTTGGGATTGGCGACCTCGCAGCGGATCGTGACCGTTCGCGTGTCTTGATCGACGTGCGGATAGACGAAGGCCAGCGTGCCGCCGAACGGCTCGTTTGGAAACGCCTGCGTGGTCGCCGTCACGGCCAGGGCGTCACTCTCGGAGGCCGGCGATTTGTGCTCCTGATCGAGGGGCAGAAACGCCAGGTCGTCTTCGTAGATCTGGGCCTGAATCCAGACCGTCGAAAGATCCGCGATGTCGTACAGCGGCGCCCCTTCTTCGACGTATTGCCCCTCGACGACATATTTCTTGATGATGTGCCCGGCGATCGGCGAGCGAATTCGCAGATGGGTGTTCGCTTTGCCGGTTTGCAGAATCTCGTCGATCTGGTCGCCGCTGATGCCCAGCAGTTCCAAGCGATAGCGGGCGCTCTTCAGCAGATCGGGATTGTTGCCGCGCTGGGCGTCGACCAGGTTGCGCACCGTGACGTTCAACTCGGGACTATAGAGCGACGCCAATTCGTCTCCCTCGTCGACCATTTTGCCGGTTTCGTTGGCATACAGGGCGTCGATGCGGCCCTTGACGCGGGCCGAGACGTTTTTCAACCCGCGTTCGTTGAACTCCACGTAGCCGACGGCGGCGATTTGCTTCGACAGCGGTTGATAATCGACCTGCCAAAGTTGCACTCCCGCCAGCACCATGCGGTAGGGCGAGAGCTGCACCCGGTTGACCGTCCCGGCCGGCAAAGGTTCCTGCGCGGCGCCGCCTTTTTTGCGCTTCGACAGCGGCATGAAGCAGACCGGGCACTTGTCCTTGCCGCTCGCGCGCACGACGGTCGGGTGCATCGGGCAGAAATACTCGACGTCGCTCGCCGCGACCGCCGCGGCGTTGGCCGGGCGGGTCCACTTGTCGTAGCGCGCGACGAGCGCGTCCCATTGGGTAATGACGGCGCCGATCGCCACCAAGATGGCGATGAACCTCAGCCGGGCGAGCTTGACCAGGACGATGAAATCAAACCACCACCAGGCCTTTCGCCAAGGGCTGAGGCCCGGCGGAGCGCGCAGTCCGCCTTCGTCGTCCGTGAGTTCGGGGCGTGCAAGCTCCCGCGGGCGCGGAGTGTCACTTTCGATCATCGTTTATCCTCGAATCGTGCATGGACGCAACATTGCCCGGCGAAGGCAGCCGCGACGCGAGCGTGGCCTATTGCGGTGCTAACCCGCCAGCCCGGCACGGCTGCGTTCGCCAGAATCGCTCGCGAACTTACAGTCCGCGAACTTTTCGATCGGCGCGCCACGAGCCGCCTTGCGACGAATAGCCACGTCCCATCATCGGAGCGCGGTAAATGTTCATCCGAGCGGACGGGGCATACGAATAGCGTCGCGTCGATTGCCGCGAATTTTGGGCGACGGCCGGCGCCGCGGCGCCGGGCGCGGTCGCTCCCGCCGCAGCGGGTGCGGCGCTCGACGCGCAACCTCCGCACGCTCGGACGTTCGGAACCGCGACGAATGAAATCAAGCCCGCCACGAACGCCATTGAAAACAACTTCAACATGGGACACCTCATCAGGTAGGAATGCGGTCGCGGCCTCGGCTTCAATCGGACCGTTCGTTGGGCCGCAGATCCGCGTTATCGATAGAGCCGCCGCGCGAGCGGACGGTCCGTGCGCACGGACTAACGCCATCCACAAGCGCCAAATTGGCAATCGTCCTGGCGGCGATCGAGACGAACGATCGCGCGCGGGGCCAATTGCGACGGGGTTGCCGGCGTGAATGCGCAGCGCGAAGCTGCGCACGGCAAGGCGGAAGAGATCAAATCAACAGACAGCGCAGCGCAATCACGAGATCGATCGGAGGGCCGGTATCGCTCTCATGCAATTGAAGGGCTGCGTGGGCTGCAAGCGATTGCAGCGCGACCGGCTCGGCCGCGACGACCGCCAACGCTTGTTCGGTGAGCGGCGGCACGGCGGTAATGATCAACGTCGCGGAGGGCGCCGAAAACACCGGAGTGCAGCACGGGCGTTCGCCAGCGATGCCGGGCAATTCGCAACCGTTGCAGCAATCGCCGCCGGAAGCGGACCTGGCGACGTGCCCGTCGTGCGGTTCTCCGCAGCAGTCGCTCGAATGGCGGCAGCAATCGCGCTGTTGCGGGCCGTCCGCTATCGCCGCATGCTCGGCTCGAGGCAGGCCGCGGTATACGTGGGCGCAGACGAGTTTGAAGCCGCCGTCGGCGCACATGCAGCCGGTGCTGGGCATGCCGCCCGCCAGCGCCAAGGGAACCATCCCCCAGAGGACGACGGGCCGGAGTCGGGTGCATACGCGGTTCATGGAAAAAGGCACGCCGAGGCCATCTGCGAGAAAGTCCGCCAACGCGGCGTCGTTACCCAATGAATCGGCGCCAAATGTTCGAACGCATCAAAGGAATTGGCCCGACGGGCGATCCAAAGCCAGCCAACCTCTCACCCTAAAGTCTAGCAGACTCGCCCAGCCTGTCAAAAATAGCGAGAAACAGGGATTGAGACGCCGGGGCCTCGTCGCGCCGTTTCGCCCTTTGGAACGCAGCAAAACCCAACAATGCCGAGGATTTCTTAAGTGAGAAAAGCCGTCCTTGCCGATGCCAGCCAATGAAAGCTTAACGAACCTCAAGCGCGCCTCTCCTGCTAACCCACCGGCCGCAAGGATTGTGGTGTTCGATGGCATGGAGCCTCTATGCGCGCGCGACGCGATCTACAAGTCGTTGCTCTCGGTTGCGGAATATTGGCCGGAACGACGTTCGGCTGCCAATCGGGCCAACATCGCTTCCGCGATTCAGCGCACATCGCAGGCGTTCCTGGAACGCCGGGCGTCGCTTCGCCGGCCGCCGCGGCGCCGCAGCCGAGCAGCCGCTCGACGACGAACCGCACCGCCGGGCAACCCAGGCGCAGCGAGAGCCCGCAGGGCGACGTTCGGCAGGGACAGGTTCGTCCAGTCGCTTATCGACGTTCGGCCCGCCAAAGCGGAACGCTGGCGCTCGATGGGGATGGATTGTTCGCCGGCCAGCGGCAGCTTGAATTGCCGCGTTTGATCGACGAGGTGCTCGTCCGCAATCGCTCGGCGCAGGCGATGATGTCGGCCTGGCAGGCGGCCTCGCAGCGTTATCCTCAGGCCGTTTCGCTGGAAGACCCGGTGTTCATGTCGATGTTCGCGCCGGCATCGTTCGCCTCGAACCAAGTCCAGCCGGGCTACATTCTGGGCGCATCGCAAAAGATTCCCTGGGCGGGCAAGCGGCCGCTGCGCGGACAAGTCGCCCGGGCCGAAGCTTCATCCGCCTACATGGATTTCCAGGATCTGCGATTGCAGCTCATCGAAGCGACGCAACTGGCTTTTCTCGATTACTACCTGTCGCGCCGCGAATTGGAATTGAACGCGGCCAACCGCGAACAACTGCGCCAATTCCGCGAAACGGCGCGGGCCAAATACGAGTCGGGTTCCGCTCCTCAACAGGATCTGTTACAGGCCGACGTTGAATTGGCCGAACTCGGCCGGCGGCAGATCGAACTCCAGCGCGGCGGGCGGATCGCGGCGGCGCGCATCAACACGCTGCTGCACTTGGCCCCCGATGCGGCGTTGCCTGCCGCGCCGCCGGCCTTAGAAACCGGCGTCGTCGTCGCCTCGGCCAAGCAACTGCGGGAAAGCGCCGTGGCGCGGCGCCCCGACCTGGCCGCACTGGGCGCCAAAATTCGCGCCGCGCGGGCTTCGCTAGCTCTCAGCTACCGCGAGTTCTCTCCCGATTTGGAATTGTATGGACGATACGACTCATTCTGGCAGCCGAGCAGCCAGCGAGATTTGCGGGCGCAGGTCGGCATGAATCTGAACGTGCCCGTCTATAAAGATCGCCGTCGAGCGGCGGCCAGCGAAGCCATGTATCGACTTCGCCAGCAGCAGGCCGAATACGAGCAGCGGGTCGATGACATTCATCGAGAAGTGCAGTCGGCCTACGAGCAATTCGACGGCAGCCGGCGCGTCGTCGAACTGTATTCGCACGAGCTTTTGCCGGCGGCCGAACGCAACGTCGAATCCGCACGGGCCGACTACGAAGCGGGACAAGCCGATTTCTTGCGGCTGTTGGCGGCGGAACGCCAGTTGATCGTGCTTCAAGAACGTCAGCAGGAAGCCATCGTGGACTACCATCGCCATCTAGTCCAACTCGAGCGGGCGACGGGGGGCCCTTTGCCTTCGATGCCCGCCAAAGACCGGGCCGATGCCGTTCGCCCCGACTAGCTCTTCGCGCGATACCGCCGGCGGCCGATAGTTCGCAACGGGACGGCGGCAGGTTATAATCGCCACATTGGCCGCGATTGATCGACATCGCCCGAGGTACACGATGCGGGTTTGGCTGCGTTCGAACGTGCTGGTTCTGGCGGCGCTGGTCGCGGATTTTTCGCTCGCCTCGGCCGCCGAGATTCCGGCCGCGCCAGGCGAAGCCTCGTTCGCCGCCGACATTCGGCCGCTCGTCGCGCGATACTGTTTGGACTGCCATTCGGAAAAAGAGCAGAAGGGCGAACTGGATCTGGAGCGGTTCGCGTCGGTCGACCACGTGCGGAAGGATCTCAAGCCGTGGGCGCTGCTGATCGAACAGCTCGAAGCCGGCGAGATGCCGCCCAAGGACCAGCCGCAGCCGAGCGAGGAAGAACGCCGGCGGCTGATCGATTGGACCCGCGGTTTTCTCGATGCGGAAGCACGTGCGCGTGCCGGCGATCCAGGGCGGACGCCGTTGCGACGGCTCAGCAATGCCGAGTACGACTACACGGTGCGCGACCTGACCGGCGTCGATCTTCGCCCGACGCGCGAGTTTCCCGCCGACGGCGCCGCGGGCGAGGGTTTTACCAACGCCGGCGAGGCGCTGGCCATGTCGCCCGCGATGATGTCGAAGTATCTCGACGCCGCGAAGCGCATCGCCTCGCACGCCGTATTGCTGCCCGACGGGTTCCGTTTTTCGCCGACGAACACGCGGCGCGATTGGACCGACGAGAATGTGGCGCGAATGCGAGCGTTTTACCGCCAGTTCACCGCCGCGGATGACGGCCGGCTGCCGCTCGAACCTTATGTGGCCGCGCTCGTTCGGCGCCGCGACGAATTGCTCGCCGGCAAGACGGCGTTCGCCGCGGTGGCGGACGACGAAAAACTCAATGCCAAATATCTCGCCGCCGTGTGGCGTTCGCTGACGGACGACAGCCGGCCGCAATCGTTTCCGCTGGAGCGAATCCGGGCGCGCTGGCGAACCGCGGCCGCTGGCGACGCTGCCTCGAACGACGCTGCCGCGATCGTCGCCGAAATCTCCGCGTGGCAAAACGCACTCTGGAACTTCGTCCCCATCGGCAGTTACCGCTACGGGAATACCGTCCGCCAGGTGGCCAAAGATCCGACGATCGCGGAAACGCAGACGTTGAAGCTGGCCCTCAAGCCGGCCCCTGGCCAAAGCGACGTCGTGCTGTATCTCGTCGCCCGCGAACTCGGTTCGTCCGGCGAACCTAGTTTCGCCGTCTGGCGGCGGCCGCGGTTCGAGTCGAACGGTCAAGGCGCCTTGCTGCTGCGAGATTATCGAGAGTACGGGCCGAAGTTCGAATTCGACTACGCCGCGCTCTTCGCTGACACGTCGCGATATCTGGCTGCCGCCGTCGAGGCCGCCAACGACCGGTCGCTCTCCGCCGAGCAGTGGGCGGAGGAACGCGACTTGGACGGCATGTGGCTCCATCGCTGGATCGAGACGTTGGCCGTCAAACCCTATGAGAATGCGCCAGACTCGCCGTTCGACGTCGGCCGGCCCGTGCCGACGGTCGCTTTGGAATCATTGGCCGAGAAGGCGCCGCCCAACGAGCAGCATCCCGCGATCAACGGTTGGAAGGCCAAGGGCGCCGACTTGCCGATTCTCCTCGCCAACGCTTCGGACGCCGTCGAGAACATCCCCGGCCGGGTTTCGGCGCACTCGGTGGCCGTGCATCCGACCCCCGCGCAGTTCGTGGCCGCCGTTTGGAAAAGTCCGATCGCAGGCGTCGTGCGCGTGACGGGCAAAGTTGCACACGCCCATCCGGCTTGCGGCAACGGCGTGTTCTGGCGCGTCGAAAAGCAATCGGCGAACCAGGCGGCCATTCTGGCCGAAGGCGCGATCGAACTCGGCAAGGCGGCCGCCCTCCCGCAACGGCGCGTGGAAGTCGCGCCGGGCGATCTGCTCTACCTGGCCATCGACGCGCGCGACGGCAACCACGTTTGCGACATGACCGAGATCGCGTTTACCGTCACGGAAGATGCGCCGCCCGCGCGTATCTGGGATTTGTCCGGCGATCTGGCCGACAATGTTCTGCTCGGCAATCCGCACGCCGACCGGCTGGGCAACGCCGGCGTGTGGATCGCCATGCAAGGGCCGTCGAGCGCTCGGGCGACATCGACGGCGCCTGCGATTCCCGCCGATTCGACGCTTGCGCTGTGGCGGGAGGCGGCCGGCGATCCGGAGCGGAAAGCGGAAGCCGGCCGGTTGGCCGAACGTCTGCAAGTTCTGTTGACCTCTCCGCGGCCCGCCGACGAGAAGCAGCCCGATCGCGTCGTTTACGATTATCTCGCATCGCTCGAAGGCCCGTTGCTGCGCGGGTTCGATCTGGCCCGATTGAAGCGCCGTCCGTCCGAAGAATTGGAGAGCGGCAAGCCGCCAACAGACAGGCAGCCTAAGGAAAAGTCGCCGACGGACCGTGGCGACGCCCCGCGCTACGCACTCGACCCGTCGCAATTCGGCAGCCATCCGCAGGGGGCCGCGGCCGACGGCGTCAACCTGGTCGTGCCGATGAATCAGGTGCTTGAACTGCGATTGCCGGCGGCGCTCTTTGTCGAACATGCGTTGGCCGTCGAGGGAACTCTCGATCCCGACGCCCAGGGGCGAATCGTGCAGTTCCAGATTACGGCGGCGCCCCCGGCGGCCGACGCCCCGCTGGATTTCAAGTCTCCGCTGGTCGGCGCGCCGAACGGGCCCGCGCACCAGCAATTGCTGGCGGGATTGGCGGAGTTCCGGCAGATCTTTCCGCCATTCATTTGCTATCCCCACGTGATCCCGCTCGACGAAGTGGTGTGCCTGAAGACATTCCATCGCGAGGACGAACCGCTGATCCGCTTGTTTTCGAATGACGAGCAAACGCGGCAGATCGACCGCCTGTGGGCGGAACATCGTTTCATCACCGCCTTTCCGGTCGTCGAAAACGATTATATTCCGTTATTCATCGGCTTCGTCACGCAGGACCAGCCCAAAGAGCTGTTGGATTACTTCGAAAGCCAGCGCGGGCCGTTCCGGCAGCGGGCCGAGCAATTCGAGCGCGAGTTCGAAGCGGCCGGCCCGCGGCAACTCGAACAACTCTTCGATTTTGCCGCGAGGGCCTACCGCCGGCCGCTCGCCCAGCCGGAACGGGACCAACTGCTCGCGCTTTATCAGAAGCTGCGCGACAAGCAAGTTTCGCACGCCGACTCTTTTCGCAACGTGCTGGCGCGGGTCTTGATGTCCCCGTCGTTCTTGTTGCATTTGGAACAGCCGCCGCCCGGCACTCAATCGCGGCCCGTGAACGATTGGGAGCTTGCCAGCCGGCTCAGCTATTTCCTCTGGTCGTCGTTGCCGGATGACGAACTGCGCCGCCTCGCGGCCTCGGGCCGCTTGCACGATTCCGACGTGCTGGCCGAGCAAATACAGCGCATGCTCAAGGACGACCGCGTCCGCGCCTTGGCGATCGAGTTCGGCGCGCAGTGGATTCACGTCCGCGGCTTCGACGAACTGCAAGAGAAGAACGAAAAGTTGTTTCCCGAGTTCGACGCCCGATTGCGAGCGGCGATGTACGAGGAGTCGATCCTGCTGTTTCAAGATCTTTTCCAGCGCGACGGCCCGGTCCGGCAGATTCTCGACGCGGACCATGCCTATCTGAACGAAGCGCTGGCCAAGCACTACGGCATTCCGGGCGTCGAAGGGCCCCAGTGGCGGCGCGTCGAGGGCGTCAAACAGTACGGCCGCGGCGGCATTCTCGGCCTCGCGGCCGTGCAGGCGAAGCAATCGGGCGCGTCGCGCACCAGCCCGGTGCTACGTGGCAATTGGGTCGTCGAAACGCTGCTCGGCGAAAAGCTCCCCCGACCGCCGCCGAACGTGCCGCAGCTTCCGGAAGCGGAAACCGGCAACGAGGGGCTTACGATGCGGCAGTTGGTCATGCGCCATGTCAGCGACGCGGCGTGCGCGACGTGCCATCAGCGCATCGATCCATTCGGCTTCGCGCTGGAAAGTTACGATCCGATCGGCCGCTTGCGCGAGAAGGATCTCGGCGGCTTGCCGGTCGATGCGAAAGCCCGGCTGAAGGACGGAACCGAATTCGAGGGCCTCGACGGATTGCGCGACTACCTGCTGACCCGCAAAAAAGACGTGTTCGTGCGGTTGTTTTGCCGCAGACTGCTGGGCTATGCGTTGGGCCGCGCGGTGGCGCTCTCGGACCAGCCCCTGATCGATGATATGATCGCAGAGGCGAATCGAGAGGACGGACGCCTTTCGGGCCTCGTTCTGGCGATCGTGCGCAGCCCGCAGTTCCGCACGATTCGCGGCGGCGAGTATGACGACAACGACCTTGTGACCCCGTGAGTTCGCGGCCCTGGCCGGCGAGGCGACGCAAAGGCAGATATTGATTTCGAGTCTCGAACGAGGACATCCCATGACCACCGCCGCCTCTTTCAACCCGGTCTCGCGGCGCACG
>Ga0134126_10014119_pt1 | contig 10085 bp, 16 predicted proteins | sample KB31752_FD_96881 | JGI IMG/M metagenome (GOLD analysis project Ga0134126, IMG submission 96881) | Terrestrial soil microbial communities with excess Nitrogen fertilizer from Kellogg Biological Station, Michigan, USA - KB3-175-2 | ecosystem: Environmental > Terrestrial > Soil > Unclassified ...
CACGCACATTGATACCGCATTGCAGCCGCAAATGCCTTGACATTCGGCCGTACGTGTGCATCCATACCTATCACAATGCGTCACGTTCTGCTCACCAATGCGTCACCAGCCGCGCGAGCGTGCCGCGGCTGGCCTCCGCGTGCCACATTCCCTCGCGCGAGGGATTCCCTCACGCGCTGGAATCTGTCCTATCGTGGCGCCGACAATGGCACCATAAACGGTTTCCTATTCACCCCATGGCGGTTTACTAGGGCTTATCAGGCTGGGTTTCGCCGGTGAATTCGGAGGCTTATCACCGGAAATTGGCTGGTGCCTAGCGATATGCACGATAAGGATTATTAGCCCCGTTGCGGCGCCAATCAGGGCCGTTATCGCGCTGATTAGAGCGGTTATTGTGGCCGCGTTCACTTGACAAACTCCAGCCTGTATACGTGACTCTGTGACCCATCATGCTGGGCGCCGCGCGGGCATACCGAACGCGCTTCGCCTGGCCCCCAGAATAGCCCCTGGCACTTGGAGCAGAAACGCCAGCCGGTTTGCGTGCCAGGCCCAGGTGGCGTTGCTGGCGGTGCGATTGACACTGTTTTCAGCCAGTCGGGAGAGAACAGGGAAACGTCATAGTCGTCATTGAACTGGTACTGGACACCGACGATGGGGAACGGGCCGCCAGCCTCGCTGAGTATGCCTGTGGCCTGTTTGGCGGTGATTTCCTCGGCTACCCAGAGGTAAACGCCGTCCACGATGCCGGCCGCGATCAGTGCGTTAACCACGGGTGTGACGTTGGAGCGTGAGCAGTAGACGACTGGCTTACGTTGGCCTGGGCGTGTGCCTAGGTCGTAGTTGGTGCGGGCGGCGTGGACCCAGGGCGCCAGGTCTGCGAGCGTGGCGGCCTCTTGTTCCATGTCGATGACGTCGGCTAGTTCGTCGGCCGGCGTGTTCTCGGGTGACTGGTCGATGCGTATGGCGTCTGGGTGGCTGGCGAGCTGGGCCGCCGACCATGGCACGCCGGCCGATCCGGTGACGTACCCCGCGAGCAAAACCCCGCTGGGTACGTTGAAACTGCCCAGCTTTGCGCCGATGCAGTCATAGACGGTTGTTAGCTGCATATGTCCACTCCCATCGCGATTTGATCCAGCCAGGCCAGGTACTCAAGTACCTCTGGGCTTTCTTGCTCTTGCTCGGCATCTTCCATGGTGCCCAGTGTACCCACCCCCCACCCCCCCCTTATTGTGTTGTCGTGCGAAAACTTCCTGATCTGCCGTGCGAGGATTGCGGCGTTCCGGCTGGGCGTAGAAGCGGCGGTTTGCGTCGCAAGGTGTGCTTTGAGTGCTCACTGACACGCGCGAGAATCGCGGCTTTGGAAATGGCGAATGGTTCGGGTGCCGCGTATGATCGGTGGCTAAGCAGTGCTGGCCCAGCGGGCCGACCACGCACGGCAGACAGAAGGGAATGACCTATGGCAATGCCTACCGCCGCGGAGGCCGCCCAGAAGTGGGCCACGAACCTCCCAGCGGCCCAACAGCGCTACGTGGACGGCGTGAACGCGGTGAACGTCTCGCCTGGCGCCCTGGCGGCCCGTGCGGCGCCGACGTGGGCGGCCAACACCGCCGCGGCCCAGTCGAAGTTCGCGCGGAACTCGGCGGCGGTCACGCTCCAGGCGTGGCAGCAGGCCACCACCACGAAGGGCGCCCAGCGGCTTTCCAGCGGCGCCCAGGCGGCCCAGAGCAAGGTTGAAGCGACGTTCGCCAAGCTCTTTCCGGCGATCCAGTCGGCGGTTTCCTCGCTGCCTCCGCGTGGCGACCTGGAAGCGAACATCAACCGCTCCGCGGCGTTCGCTCGCGCGATGAACAAGTTCAAGACGGCCGGTTAGGGGACCATCGGCTATGCCAGCAATTGACACGGTGGCGTTCTTCTCCACCCAGGGCGCCGCGGCAGCGTTCCCAACGGCTTTGGCCGCGGCGCCTGGCGACTCGCTGTCTATCCGCAACTTCGCGGCCGGCCAGTACGCGAGTCTGAATGCGCTGATCTACTCGGCGGGCGGCGGTGAGCGCGTCCGTGTCGTGAGCCCGAACATGCACGACAACCAGACGGGCCTGACCTTCGAGCCCGCCGAGGTGCCCGCGCATTTCCTTATCCCGCAAAACGGATCTGTCAACGTGGTCGCCAATGACACGCTGTCGCTTTACGGCGGTATCGCCGCGGCCGGCACGATCGCGGGCGCGATGCAGATCTATTACTCGAAGTTGCCCGGCATCGACGCGCGGCTTCACTCCTGGGGTGACATCAGCGGGAACGTCCGCTATTACAAGTCGGTAGAAGTGGACCTGGCGGCCATCGCTACCGGCGCATGGACGGACACATTGGTGACCACCACCGAAAACCAGCTCCACGCGAACAAGGATTACGCGGTGCTGGGCTACGAAGTGTCCGCGGCCATCGACGTGGTGGGCGTTAAGGGGTCGGCTACCGGCAACCTTCGCGTCTGTGGACCTGGCGCCACATCGACCATCGACACGTCGGAATACTTCGTCTACATGTCGGAGAAGCAGAACACGCCGTACATTCCCGTGTTCAACTCCGATGACCGATTCGCGTTCTACGTGAGCGCGTTCAACCACGCGGCGGTGGCCGGCGCAGCCGACCACGTTTACCTGGTGCTGGCCGAACTGATCACGCCGGTTACCCCGTAGATGACCACGCCGCTACCGGGCAACAGCTCCCAGACGGCGCGGCTTATGGCCGCACCGCCTGGGTTTGCTGTTGGCTGGCAAGAACCTGTTTACATTCCGAATCCGGCCGCTGGTGCCGTGTGGACTCACACGGTTGACGGACGCTATTCGGAACGTCTGGTGTCGGCATCGTTCGCGCTCACGACTAGCGCTGTCGTGGCCGACCGCTTCCCGCAAGTGGAGCTGGTTGACACCAACGGCACTGTCATTCTGTCGGTTCCGGCTGGGGATACGGTGGTGGCGAGTACCACCATTAACCCTGTTCTCATGCTGGGTGCGCCAGCGTTCGCGTTCGGTTCCGCGGGCGGCACGTTCGGATTCATTCCGGATATCCTCGTGCCGCCAGGCTGGGTATGGCAACTGGTCGTGTTCGGGTTGGACCCAGGCGACCAGGTTTCCGATGTCGTGCTCATAGTCCAGCGTTTCCCGAATGATGCCACGTCGATTACGGCTGGCGAGTAGGGGCGGTATGGGGTGGCCCAGGAGATACGCGAATTCGCGGTCATGGTTCCAGCTGGGACCGCGAAAGCTAACCCGCTGGTTACGGATATCTCGTTTCCGGCGCGTACGGTGATCGCGGTTTCCTGGCGTGTTCCGCCTGGCCCCAGCGGCTTGATGGGCTGGGCGCTTACGTCGGCCGGCACGCCGGTCATCCCGATTCAACAGGGCGCCTACGTGGTCACGGATAACCAGTCGGCCACCTGGGATCTAGAAGGGTACCTAGACAGCGGGAACTGGCAGGTAACCGCGTATAACACGGGTCTGTACGACCACACGGTTTACCTGACTTTCCAGCTCGATATGCCCGGTACGGTGGCACCCCCCGCCCTGCCTCCGTCTGGGTCTGGTGTCGGTGTGATCGGCACTGGCGGAACGGTAACGCCGCCGCCGACATCAGGAACGCCGCCGCCTGTGTCGTCTCCTCCTGACGACACGGCGGCGGCGGTTACCGCCGCGGTGCTCGCGGCGTTCGTTAACCAGCTCCAGGCCGCCGCCGCTGGTTAGGCGGGCGGTGGCCAGATAGGGACGTGAGGCCATGGCCACAGGCACGCCGATTACCTATAAGGTGACCGGAGTTACCCAGGATTCCCAGTTCACCGGCGCGAGCACGCCCGTTACCGGGAAAAAGGTGATGTTCAGCACCAGTACCGGCTATGAGGGGTCGGTGTTCGTGCCCGATGCGTCATTCAGTGACCAAAGCCAAGTGCGGGCGCTGATCGAAGATCAGGTAAAGCTAGTGGCCGCCGCCCAGGCCATTACTGGGACGCTAACCGGCTGATCATGTGGCCGCCATAGACGACTTTATGGCCGCTATCCGCGCGCAAGAGTCGGGCGGTAACTACTCGATCGTTAACGCCGACAGCGGCGCCGCTGGTGCCTACCAGTTCACATTCGCTACGTGGCAAGAGGCTTTGTCGCTGGCTGGTTACGCGAACACGGTCTATTACCGCGAGGCCGCTAACCTGGCGCCTCCATCGGTGCAAGATGCCGCCGCGCGAGCGATCATGCTCCAGTATTACAACCAGTTCGGTCAGAGCTGGTACAACGTGGCCGAAGCGTGGTACGGCGGCCCTGGCGCTGTCGGACACCCGAATATCGGCGGCGGCCCTGGCTATCCGACCGTTGGACAGTACGCCAGCCAGGTAATAGCAAGAATGGGGAATACAGTGGCTACACCGCCTGTCAATGTGCCGACTGGCATTCCAACCCTGATTGCTCCGATGACGGATCAATGGGCTAGTGATGTCGGCTGGCATTACGCGAATGTGATCGAACCATTGTGGGCACAATTCGCGGGATACACCAGTTACACGCTCTCTAACCTGGTTACACCACCAAGTAAGCTGGTTTAAATGGCAGACTCAATCCATGACCAGTGGAACACAGCGACCGACGAATGGCCACGTGTGGCGGCACAGTTCCAAGCCGCCTGGGTAAGTATCTACGCCGATTACGACGTTAACTCGTTTTACGCGGCCTACTCGGCTGGTATCGGCTACCTAAGCCGCTTGCACATGGATAGTACGGTCATGGCCGGTGACATGATTACCCACCTGGCCCAAACCGACGTAGACAACATGAGGGGAGTAATTCAGAACTTCCAGAATCTACAGCGGCACGTTCTACCCCAGTGGGGAGCGGTGGCGGCTGAATACTCCCAGAACATGGCGATTCACTATGCGCTGATCGCGGAGAAGTTCGCCACCGACCGTGTAGGAGAAGAGGCGGTTAACCGTGCCCTGGCCGACAGTCAGGAGGCCGCCGCGAGGCTGGCGGCGGACCAGCTCGAAGCACAGCAACGCGGCCTGGGCGATGACCACTCCAGGCAACAGGCGGCGGCCCTGGTCCAAGCGGAGGCCACCCAGCGCGGTATCGGTGACGCCGACAGCAGGCAACAGGCCGCGGCTGGCATCAAAGCGCTATCCGATCAGCTCACCAAACAGATAGCCGATGTGCTCAAGTACGCCCAGAGCATTCCGGGCACCATCGATGACAGGGCCGCCGCTGGGTATGATCCGACGTTGCGCGCTCGCGGTGACCTGATCAGCAAGCTACTAGACACGGTGGTGGCGCATAATCCGGCGGTGGCCTCACTGGTTACCAACCTGGCGAAGTTCGCTATCGACCTGGCCGGAATCGATGATCCGGTACTCAAGATCGCTGCGCAACTGGTGCTGAAACAGGTTATAGACCGGCTGGGTATCGACAGCACGATTACCGCCATGCTTAATGACCTACTCGGCGGCATCCTGGGCGGTGGGCAACCTAAGACACTCCAGACCATCATGGCGGATATCGGTAACCGCCTAGACGCGCTCGAAAAGGGCCAGGCGGAACTATCGCCGTTGGCGCCGGAGGCCGATGACCTACACGAGATGGGCACGCTGATATTCGATGCTGCGCTACTTGGCTATTTCGTGGCGGCGGTGGCCGATCCGGTAGCGACCGCTAACGATACGGTGGATGTGCTCGAAACGGTTACGGGGCCGCTCCTGGCCCCGGTACGCGCTCTGTTGGGGATGTGATCATGAGTGCTCTAGGTGACCTACTCGGCAAGGGATCGGTGGCCGAACAGTTGCTTGTGTGGGGTCTGATGAATCAGGCCATTGGTGCCGCCGCGGCGCCCTATTTCAGCCAGCTACAGCAGGATGTGAACGCGCGTACGCCGGTAGAGCCGCTGGCGCCTGGCGACCTGGCCGACGCGGTGGTCCGCAACTACATGACGCTAGCCGAAGCCACCGCGGAGGCCGCTAAATCGGGCGTGCGGCCGGCCGACTTCGCGACGATGGTTCCGCTCCACGCCGATGCGCCAGGACCGCAACAGCTAGCGGTGGCGCTGCTACGCGGCATCATTCCCGCGGACGGCGGCGGCCCGGAGGCCGCGAGCTTTGTTCAGGGGATACGCGAAGGGCGCCTGGCCGATAAGTGGGCGCCGATGATCCGCGAGCTGTCGAACGTGCTGCTGTCACCGCCCGATGCGGCGGCGGCGGTGGTCCGCGGTTTCGTCAGTGAGGCCGATGGTCAGGCGACCGCGGCGAAGTCGGGCGTTGATGCGGCCACGTTTGCCACTCTCGTGCATCTGTCGGGGGATGCCCCAGGACCGCAACAGCTAGCCGAAGCATTGCGACGCGGAGCGATACCCGCGGACGGGAGCGGCGCCGATTCCATATCATTTACCCAGGGTATAGCCGAAGGGCGCCTGGCGAATAAGTGGGCGCCGGTTATCCAGAAACTATCTCTCGACTGGCCTACGCCAGTTGCCGCACTATCGGCACAGCTAAAGGGCGCCTTTAGCGGTGACGAAGGTAAGGCGATGTATGAGAAGCTGGGTGGTGATCCCCAGTTCTATGACTGGCTGTTGTTCGGGGAAGGTTCGGCGCCGACACCGAACGAAGCCGCTGATATGGCGCGGCGTGGCATCATTCCGAAGGATGGCACCGGCCCCGATGCGGTCACCTATGAGCAAGCGTTCCTAGAGGGACCATGGCGGAATAAGTGGTCAGATGCTTTCTGGCAGTACTCGCAATTCATCCCGACAGCGCGTGAGGTAATCACGCTGCTAAAGGATGGTGCGGTGGATAAGGATACCGCCGCGGTGTGGATGAAACGGGCTGGCGCCGATGATGCGACCGTGGCCGCGTTTATCGCGGAGGCCGACACCGAAGCGCTATCGAACTACAAAGGGCTTACCCAGTCGGCGGTACTGAACATGTACTATAACCGGCTGATCACCGCTGATGATGCGACGAACATTCTCGAATCGCTCCACGTGTCACCGCAAGCTGTGCCGCTTATGCTCGCCTACGCTGATCTACAGCGTGCGATAGCACAGCAGAATAGCGCGATATCGCGTGTCGGCACGCTGTATGCCGCACGGAAGATTACCGCCCAGACAGCGAAGCAATCTCTTATCACGCTCCAGGTGCCCGCGGCGGCACTGGATGACATCATGTCCACGTGGGAGCTGGAAAACTCGATATCGGTCAAGTTGCTGACTGCTACGCAGATCGTTGACGCGTGGGAATACGACGTCATGACGGAGGCCGAAGCGCTTACCGAGCTGGGCAACATCGGGTATACGCCTTATGATGCCTGGGTGCTGCTGTCGCTCAAAGCTAAGGCGCCGCTACCCGATAAGCCAGGTCAAGGCCCAGCCGCGCCGCAAGGTGCCGTTATCCCAGGGACAACATGATGGCCGCGCCAGGAACGATTACTCACGTGCTCGAAGTGGCGGCCCAGCTCCAGGCCGCCACCGCCGCCCATGCCGCTAGTATCGTGGAGGCGGCCTCCGCGGCAACGGGCCACCCCCCCGGCGCCGCGGAGGCACCGCCAGCCGATCCGCCCGCCTACTGAGGCGGAACCGTAAGGCTGAAATCGTAGGTGTGGGCGGCGGTGCCCACGTTGTCTATCTCGACTCTGACGATTTGGTCGGGTATGGCTAGCTGTTGCCGGGTGATCGCGGTTGGCTTACCGAAGTCACAGATTAGCTGGCCCGGGTTGCCGTTTTCGTCCACCACGAACATGGCCACCGATAGCCCAGCCGCGGAATCGTAGGGTTTGACATAGAAGAACGCCTGGCCGCCGACGATTTCGCCAATGTCGTAGGTGGCGCTCGCGCCAACCGCTAGCGTTCGATCGAAGTCGCTTAGGTTCTGCTGACTGACCGGGAATGAGATCCGGTCGCTAGAGGCCGATAGGAAGTTGGTCCAGAATTCGCCGGTTAGGTCACCTGGGCTGGTCACTATCACGTCAATGCGGACGAACTTCCCGCGAAGCGGTGACCGAACGCGGAGGCCGGTATTGGCGTTGAACGGCCAGTTATCGGAGTCTATTTGCTGGGTGGCCGCGGCATCCGCGAAGTGGTTGAGCTGGATTTGGCCGGCGCCAGCCGATGCGCTCACCGCGATCATGATCGATGACCAGCTCAACGCGGGCAGGACGGCGGTGGAGACGGTACCGGGCGGGATGGTGGCATTGAAGCTGGTGAACAGGTTGTCTGACTGGGCGTTGGGGAACGCTTGCCAGTCGGGGAAGTCGGTCATGGATCGAGTGTAGGCCGCTGGTGTCTCCCGTATCCGTCTGATACGTTTACGCCCATGGATCTTATCCAGCTCAAGATGCCGCCCGAACGGGCCGCACTACTGGCGGAGTCGCTACAGCGCGACATCGCCAACAGCGCCCCAGAAAGCCAGGTCAAGGAACTGTCACAGATCCTTGTGTGGCTCCGCTACCGCGTCCAGCGGTGGAACGCCCACCACCCCGCCGACACCGACGCGTAGCCGATGGGGAAGCGACTGACCGCCAGCGAGGAAACCGCGCTACTCCAGGCGACGGTACGCGAGGCACACGAAGCGACCCAGGCACTACGCGCCGCGATCAGGGAAGCGAAGGAACTCGGATTCGGCCTAGTGGCCGACTTCGAGCGGATTCACGCAACCGAGATCAAGCAACTGTCCAACTTCTTTACCGAAGAATCGAACCGTGCCGCGGCTGATCTGAACGCCGCGGTGGAGCAAGCTAGAACCATGATCGCGAATGAGATCATGGCTGGCGAAGCGGTGTTCGACCGGGAAACCTATACCGTCTCGATCAAGTGGGGCGGGATGGCGTTCGACTCCCAGGTACCTCTACCGTTCCCCAACGAACAAACATGGAAGGATCACCCGTGACCACCACGCAAGACAAGCCCAGCACCGAAGTGGTGCCAGTCGTCAGCCAGGCGACCATGGCCCTTTTCTCCCAGATGGCGGTGGGCATTCCGGAGGCCGACGACGGAGAGGCGTACGAAAACATCGTGCTCCAGCTCCTCAACGCCGATGACGTGGACGCGTTCAACGCCCCCTGGGACACCGAAGCCGCCGCCAGCCTGGCCGGTAAGCGACTCAAGATCGAATCCATGGCGCGGCGCGCGTCCGACTTCGCGGGCGGCCTGGGAATCTACATCGTCACCAAGGGCGTGAACCTGGAGACGGGCGAACCGTTCGTGTTCACCACGGGCGGTATCGCGAACGTCGCCAGCCTCGCGCGTATCCACTTCACCGGCCGACTTCCCGCCATCGTCGAACTGGTCATCGCGGACACCCCCACCGCCAACGGCTACCGGCCCCAGCACCTCAAAATCCTCTCGCTGGGCGTGCCCCAGTGAGCGGCCCCGGACCCTATCCGCCGCGGCCCGCATCGGCCTGGGAACGGTACCTCGAAAGAGAGCACGCGGCCCGCGAAGCCTACCTGGCGGTGACCGCCAGGGCACATCAGGAATACCTCACCGGCCCCTGGCCGGATCGGGATTCCTACATGGTGGTGGAGAAGTCGGCCTGGCTGACCTACTACACCGCTGGGCGGGCCGCCTGGCAGGTGTACCGGCAGGAAATCGACTCACCGCCGCCGCCGCCCGCCCCGCCCGCGGACATTCGCCTACCGGACCCATCGGGCCGCACCGTTTACCCGGCACAGCCCTATGACCGGGAGCTACCCGCGTTCTACCCCACCAACGGAGGTGCCCAGTTATGGCCGCCCAACTGCCTTGTGATCTCTGCGAGCAAGAGGCCGCGGTGGTGATGTTCAACAACCTGGTAGACGGGTCCGCGATGACCGTAGGTGCGCTGTGCCTGCCTACGTTCTTCGGTGGCGCGATGCTGGGCGCTATCGGGTCCGATGCGCACGCCGGCCCGCCGACGAAGTGCCAGGCGTGCCGCCGCGTTCACGAGCGGATGACCACGCCGGTAGCACCGCTCACCGCCCAGCCGCCCGCCGACGATGGCCAGGCACCCAGCGAGGCCGACGACAGCGAAGCCGCCGCCGCCCCGTGAACCCGCCCACACAGCCGATGGTTCCGCCCGCCGTAGACGACACGGG
>Ga0134126_10014122_pt1 | contig 10085 bp, 8 predicted proteins | sample KB31752_FD_96881 | JGI IMG/M metagenome (GOLD analysis project Ga0134126, IMG submission 96881) | Terrestrial soil microbial communities with excess Nitrogen fertilizer from Kellogg Biological Station, Michigan, USA - KB3-175-2 | ecosystem: Environmental > Terrestrial > Soil > Unclassified ...
CATCACTGGTTTGGGGATAAGATTACGTGTGGTTCCTGGAAAGATATATGGCTCAATGAAGGTTTTGCCACTTTTTGTGAAGGACTTGCCGAAAAGTACATAGCGGGCAATACCGCATGGCAAAACTGGGTAAACGGCATCCTTGGCCCAGCTCTCCAACAAACATCCGGGAGTGTATATGTGGATGATACTACCACTGTAAACCGCATTTTCAGTAATGGACTCACCTATTGCAAGGGAGGGTATGTGTTAAGAATGCTTGAATTTTTGATGGGCGATTCTGCTTTTTTTAATGGTTGCCGAAGCTATTTGAACGATAAAAACCTAGCCTATAATTTTGCACATACGGCAGACCTGAAAAGCCATTTAGAAGCAGCTTCGGGATTACAGTTGGATAGCTTTTTCCAGGAATGGATATATGGTCAGGGGTATCCGCTATTCAATATCTATTGGAAACAGGCAGACAGTGTTCTCAAAATCACTCTAGTTCAGAATCCTACAGATCCATCGGTGCGGTTTTTCCACATTCCGGTTCCCATCACGATAAAAATGGGCAATAAAGATTCGACCTTTAACCTTACTGCAACAAACATATCACAGGATTTTACAATACCCATTCCTGCAAAAGTTGATTCTATTATACCAGACCCTGATCAGTGGCTTATTGCAAAATATATAGTTTATCCCCTGGATTCATTGCCCGGAGTACCGATATACCTGTACCCAAATCCAGTTACAAATACATTAGTCGTAAATACACACCAGGGCAAGACTGGCAATAATGGCGAAGTTGTCATTTACAATGTAAACGGAAAGCGGCTGTATGACCAAACGGGTATAGAACCTGGTTTGATTGATATTGACGTAAGCAGGTATGCCAACGGAGTTTACATCCTGAAATACATCAGCAAAACCACCATTCTCGAGGAGAAATTTGTGAAATTATAGTATCGGGGAATCAGGTTGCTTGCCCCAATAATAATAAGCCGCGAATCAAATCCTGCTAATGCTGGTAAATACCCGAACCCACAGTATTACCCATAATCCCTTCGAGTTCCGGGTTGGGGTTCACGGCCATCACGGGTATATCTGATTTATTAACGATCTGTTGCGCATAAGCGCCAAATATAAATTCGCGCAACTCTTTGTCCTGCTGAGACATGATGATGATAAGGTCAGCGTTCCTGCCCTCCGCCCACACGAGGGTTTGCTTTACAAAATTACCACCCGTAGCATGAAGGGTAGAGGAAGTCGTTTTTATTCCCCTTTCCTGGAGATAAGATTCCACCTGGTTCAGGTTATTTTCGAGGCGGGTGGCCAAAAATTCATCAGAATCGCTCATGGTAAGCAAATGAACCGTAGAATCATAGTGCTGGGCAATTTTTACAGCGAAGTTGACTTTCTGCCGGGTTTCCTGGGTGAGGTCCAGCGGAAGTACGATATTTTTAAAACCCTTAAAATTGACAGGTTTTCTTTTAATGACAACCACCGGGCAGTCGGCCAACTGGATCACTTTTGAAGCATTGCTCCCTGCAAAAGCCTGTATCCCGGACGAGCCGTGCGTACCCATCACAATATTATCGGCTTTTATTTCCGAAGCTATTTCAGCTATCTTGCGGTAAGCTTTACCGGAAGCCACAATATAATTGTATTCAATATTATTCTTATTATGCTCACTTGCAATCTTTTGTAGCCTGTTTATAGCGCCTTCAATGGCAAGCGCATCATGGCTGTTAATATTTGAATTAATCTGACCAGCTTCCTTTATTGGCGCAAAACTGGCACCTTCAATGATATGAAGCAGGGTAATTTTATTGTTCTCGTTCAGAGCGCTGGCTATTCCTGCGGCACAATCGAGCGCATACATGGAGTTTTCAGAAAAATCTATTGGTACCAGGGTTGAATTGGTAGTATTCCCTTTTGCAGTTTTCATAATATTTGAATTTTAGACGACAAAGGTAGACAAATAAAGTCTGGAAATGGTTTTACATCCCATCCAGATATCGCAGATCTACCCAGATTAACCGGTGTGAATCCCGCGCGAATCCGCGAAATCTGCGGGAAAATTACACATGCCTCGCCCCTTTCATCACCGTAAACAAATGCAACACAAAGGGGAACAACGCGCTCATGTATTCTTTAGCAGCATTTAATGAGCCTGGAAAACTCAGGATCAATGATTTATCTTTCATCCCTGCAATACCCCTTGACAACATGGCATACGGCATCCTTTCCTGTCCGTATTGGCGGGCCGTTTCCATAATGCCTGATATTTCGGTATCAATAACTGATTTCAGTGCTTCAGGCGTTACGTCTTTTGGGGATAACCCGGTGCCACCGGTAAAGATTATTATATCCTTATGAAGTCCGGAATACTTCAAGGCTAATTCTTTGATCTGGTTTTCATCATCAGGAATTACAACATACTCTGCACCTGTAATCCCGATTTCTTCCAGTTTTGCAGCGATATATTTCCCTGCCTTGTCTTCATTTTTTCCTGCGGCAATGCTGTCTGAGCAAACAATAACAGCAGCAGATAAAGCCCTGTTTAGTTTGATTTTATAATCTGATTTACCACCTTTTTTCTCAATGAGTTTGATAGAATGTATCTCTATTCCCTTATCAATGGGTTTCAACATGTCATACACTGTAAGCGCAACTACTGATGCGCCGTGCATGGCTTCCACTTCTACCCCTGTTTTATAGATGGTTTTTACTTTAATCAGTATTTTTATTTCCAGTCCTGATATTTCATATTTGATATGAGTGGATTCTATTGGCAGGGGGTGGCAATCGGGTATTATCTCGGATGTCCGCTTCACTGCAAAAAGGCCTGCAACCCTTGCGGCCTCAAGAACATCGCCTTTAGGAACGGTTTTATTATTTATGGCCTCGATGGTTTGTTCGCTGCTGACAATGACAATCGCTTGCGCGGTAGCAATCCGCAGGCTGTTTGATTTAGATGTGATATCAATCATGAAATTCGAAATTTAAAACTTGAAACTTGGGCTTCGCGACTTGGCGACTTGGCGAGAGATTTGTTTTCTCGCAAAGCCGCCAAAACGCGAAGAAAAATTGCCTCATATAATGTTCTCCTTCCATTGATGCGTACCGTCCTCAAACAGTTCTTTACCGAAGACAGGGACTTCTTTTTTAATGAGTTCCACTAATTCCCTGCATCCCTCAAATGCGGCGCTGCGATGCCCTGATGAAACTAAAACAAACATGCATATTTCACCTGTCTTTACGGCTCCCAGGCTGTGAACAATATGGGCGCAGGTTAATTTATATTTGCTGATAATATCCTCCCTGACCCGGGCGAGTTCATTTTCTGCCATTTCCTGGTACGCCGTATATTCAATGGCCTTTACTTGCTTTCCATCAATAATATCGCCACGCACCTGTCCAAGGAATATATCATGTGCGCCGATATTTATTTTGGCGCTATGACCGGCAATGCTTTCTGCTATCATTTCGGGTGTTATACATCCCTTAATAAAAAACTGTTTTCCCATCTGGATATTTAAAATTACCCTCCTGCAAAAGGCGGGATTAATGCAATTTCATCATTTATATTCAGCGCAATGTTACTATTTACTTTTTGTTTGTTCACCGCGATCATAAATTGCCTGTTTTTCAGGGCAGGATAACGGTTTAAAAGAATTTCCTTTAATGATTCCGTATCCTCCGAAAATTCAATTTCAACTTCATCATTTCCTATATCTTCGGTAAGCATCCCAAAAAATAGTATTTTCATATTGCACCCTCTTTTTTAACCTTCGCTCCCCGCACTCGCTCTACGCCATGTTTTTATCCTTCAAATGGCAGCAAATGTACTTCTACCATTTCATCTTTGGCTATATGCGTCGTCTCTTTCGGAACATAGATCAATGCATCACCGCCGGCAAAAGAAACCATCATTCCCGAATCCTGTTTTTCCTCAGGCATAACCCCATCAGGTTTAATTTTGGCGCGGATAAATGCAGCCCTTTGGTCAGAGTCATTTATTTCTTTCAATAGCCTCATTTTTAGCGATTTCATTTCCGGGTTTTTAAACCCTTGCATTTTGCGTATGGACGGATATACGTACTCATAATAACAAGCCATGACCGAAGCTGGGTTCCCCGGCAAAGCAAAAATCCATTTATTCCCCAAAAAGCCTGCCCAGAGCGGCTTGCCCGGCCGTTGTGCCACTTTGTAAAATAATGTTTCAGCCCCGGCATCTTCCAGGGCATTATAAACAAGATCATATTCTCCAACGGAAATTCCCCCTGTTAGGAGGATAATATCCGAGCTCTCTATAGCAGATTTTAATTGCATATCAAGGTCCTCACGGGTATCAATGGCTTTTAAAACATGAACAGGCTCAATATTTTGCTGCCGCAAACATGCTACCAATGCATAAGAATTAGACTCGTATATTTGTCCGGATGACAATGGGTTACCCGGTTTTATTATTTCATTTCCGGTAACTATTACAGAGACTTTTGGTTTGGGATAAATTTTCAATTCATCCACTCCCATTGAGGCCAAAAAACCAATTGCTCCGGGATGTAAAAATGCGCCCTTCTGCAAAGCCATATCCCCTTTTTTTAATTGGGAACCCTGTTTTCGGATATAATTTCCTTTCTTATATAAGTTATTAAATATGATGGCATCTCCTTCCCTTTCAACCTGTTCCTGCATTACAATTTCGGTTGCGGAAGCTGGTACCATGGCTCCTGTGAAAATGCGGACTGCCTGCCCGGGCTGTAATTTGATATTGGCATCATCACCAGCCTTTATTTCACCAACTACTTGAAATTTGTGATTTGTGATTTGTGATTTGGCTTCACTTGAATCTCCCGAGGTTAATTCGTAATTGCTATCGCGAGCCTTCGGGTTCGTAATTCGTAATTCGTAATTAATCGCGTAGCCGTCAACTGAAGATGAATCAAATATTGGGAGATCAATTGGGGAAAATATATCTTCAGCCAGGACATTCCCAAACGCACCATCAATGGAAATATTTTCCGGTTTAGAACAATACATTTTAGTGAACAACAGTTCCTTTGCTTCTTCTACCGTAATCATTTCAGCCCATAAATAATTTGGTGGAGGCAAAAAGAAGTACCGCAGAAAGGATGTATTTCAATACAGAATAATTGAATTTTGTGCTGCCAAAAAAGGCGCCAATAGAACCGCCTAAAACCGCTGCTGCAACCCAGGAATAGATTTCAGGTGCAAAAGCCTGGTGCGAACTTGCCGCGCCAATAATACCTGACACTGAATTCACAAAAATAAAAGCCGCCGATACTGCCGCAGTTTGTTTCATATCGCTCCATTTTAATAGCAGCAAAACAGGGCTAAGCAATATTCCCCCTCCAATCCCGATCATTCCGGAAACGAAGCCAAGCACTCCTCCTATTATCATAGCTGGGATGAACTTTACTTCCCGTGTATCTTTGAAACTGGCCGACCCAAATACCCCAAGTATCCTGATGGTAGCAATAAGCAGGCAAACTCCCAGGATGAGCTTATAGGTATGCGCTTCAATCGTTATTCTTGCGCCAAGAAATGACAACGGAATGGATAATAATATAAAGGGAATCAATATTCTCCATTTGAAGTGACCACTGCGGTAATACATCGTGAAAGAAATAGCCGAAACGATTATATTGAGCATCAAGGCTGACGGCTTCATTAGCATCGGGCTTAATCCAAACAGAACCATCAAAGCCAGGTAGCCGCTCGCGCCTCCATGCCCTACCGAGGCATACATAAAGGCTATGACTGCAATGAGTATGAGAAAATAGTATTGGTGCATGGACCTGGTTTGATTTCAAAATTAGCTGTTTGTCCTGAAATATCGCAATCCACGTCAATTTCCCTACTTTCGTACATTATTTTTATCAAACTTATGCCCTTTCGTTCCGGCTATGCAAATATTATCGGGAAACCGAATGTTGGTAAATCTACCCTTATCAATGCTTTGCTGGGGGAAAAGATTGCCATAACCAGTCCTAAAATCCAGACCACAAGGCATAGAATATTGGGGATTATGAACGGGGAAGATTACCAGTTGATCTTTTCTGATACCCCCGGCATTATCCCAAAACCGAAATACAAGCTGCATGAAGCCATGATGCGGTTTGTAGCAGAAGCCATCGAAGATGCAGATGTCATTTTCTATATGATTGATTCCAAAGAGGATCCGCACTTTGCCGGGCAAATTTTACAAAATATATTAGCGGCCAACATTCCTTCATATCTCATTATCAATAAAGTTGATTTGTATGAATCACAGGAAGAAGTGGAAAAAATGATTGCAAAATGGTCGGAACTCGTTCCGGCTGACCGCATTATCCCCATATCCGCTATTAAGTCATTCAATATCCAGAGTGTTTTTGAAGCTGCTTTGAAAAACCTTCCGGAAAGCCCTGCCTATTTTGATGAGGAACTATATACAGATAAAACGGAGCGTTTTCTTGCCGCTGAGGTCATCAGGGAAAAGATTTTTAATCAATACCGCGAAGAAATTCCTTACGCCTCTGAAGTGGTTATAGCGTCTTTTAAAGAGGAAGATGCGATTATTAGAATTGCGGCAGAGATATTCGTGGAAAAGCAAAGCCAGAAGGGAATCCTGATCGGCAAAGGCGGGGAATCCATGAAAAAAGTCGGTACTTCGGCACGTATAGAACTCGAAAAGCAGTACGGCAAAAAAGTTTTCCTGGAGATATTTGTAAAAGTCCGGGATAACTGGCGTGAGAACCCGAATATGCTGAGACAGTTTGGATTTGAGGCGTAAAAGCATTAACCGCAAAGAACACAGAGGTATCCCTAAGGGGCAAAGTTTTCTTTGTAAACTCTCCAATACCTTTGTTCCTCAACGGTCAAAATTTCTTGAAGTGAACCGCAAAGAACACTGAGGCATGACAAGAAGACTAAGAAAATTACTATTTTACTTTACAAACTCTGCGATACCTTTGCTTCCTTTGCGGTTAAAGTCTTGCGCAATAATGCCAATAAAAATCTTCTTTATATTATTGATTTTCAGTGCAATTCAAAGCCTGTCATTCGCGCAGACAGTTACAATTCGAGGCAAAGTCGTTTCCTCCAATGAAAAGCATGATCCTTTGGCCTTTGTCAAGATTACCCTGTTGCGCACCAGGGCAAATTCAATTTCAGATATAGATGGGAAATGGCAGGTTTCTGGCATTGCTACTACCGATACACTCGTATTCAATTACATGGGTTATGCAACCAAAAGGGTTCCTGTTGCTTCTCTCGATCTAAAACTCAAAGAGCAAATAGTTTACATGGATGAAAAAGCCGCTTTGCTCGGTGAAGTAACCATCAGACCGGAAGAAAACCCTGCCAACCGGATCATTAGGGAAGTGATTGCCCATAAGGAAGAAAACAATTATGCCAACCTGAAGTGCTATGCATACTATGCCTATACAAATATGCATGCAAACCTGACTTCGATGGACTCATTGGATCAGCTATTGAAAGACCTGTCGGCCATAAGCAGCAGCGCCATGGATACAGCCAGGCAAAGACGCAGCGATAAGTCGATAGACAGTTTCTCTGAAAAGCAATATCCTTTTTTAATAGAGACGGTTGAATCTGTTGGATACCGATACCCGGACAGGGTGAATAAGAAATTGCTGGCGTACCGTGTTTCGGGGATTGACGATGCGCGTATTTCCCTGTTTGCGAACACATTTGAGAGCTTTAATATTTATAAAAATTATATTGAGCTCGGTGAGAAGAATTATGTCTCGCCTGTCGCTAATGCCGCCATCAACAACTATCTTTTTATCATCCAGGATACAATATGGTCGCCGGAAAAGGACACTATTTTTGTGATTTCTTACCAGCCCAGATCACACAAAACATTCAACGGGTTCAAGGGCACCATATATATCAGTTCAAAGGGTTACGCTGTGCAGGATATCATCGCCAATCCTGTAAATGGAAGCGACGGCGTTGCCCTGCACCTAAGGCAGCAATTTGAATATGTAGGCAACAAACACTGGTTCCCGGTTCAGCAGCAAGTGAGGATAGATTTTGCAAAATTATCCGAAGCGGATAAGCATGTTATCGTTTTTGAAGGTAAAAGCACCTACCAGGATATAAATTTTGATACCCTTATACCGTCAAAAGATTTTTCGGACGTGGAAACCAGGGTAGCAGAAGACGCGGGGCGCAAAGACAGCCTGTTCTGGGACAAATACCGTGGAAGACCTTTGTCAGAAAAAGAATCAACCACTTACCGGACTATTGATAGCATGGCGAAAAAGCTCAAGCTAAATAAAATAATGACCTTTTTCGATGCGCTGGGAACACAAAGAATACCAGTATGGCAATTCGACCTGGATCTCAGTAAAATGTTTGCGTATAATAATTACGAAAAATACCGCCTGGGTTTGGGAGTATATACCAGCGACAGGATTTCTCCATATTATTCTGTTGGAGCGTATTATGATTATGGTTTCGGGGACAAACATTCTAAATATGGTGGTTCTTTAGACATTACACCGATACGCGGTTCATTCTTTAAGTTCGGGACTTCCTACAGCAACGATGTTTATGAGTTCGGCGGCTCCCGGTTCGCGTTGGAGCAGACCCTGCCTTATGGGGAACAGATCAGGTTTTTTGGGATCAATGATATGTACACAGCCATTAGCAAGTCGGCATACTTGCAGTTCAGTTTGCCTGTTCACTTACAGATCAGGGGCGCCTTGTCCCAAAGCAATGTACATACCAACGATGGTTATCATTATCTTTCACCGGAGCATATCCCTGGCAGCAATTACAATTTTACCGAAGCGCAGGTTGGCCTCAGGTATGCATACAAGGAGATGATCATGAAAATGCCTGGAAGGCAAATGACGATGCCTTATACAAAAGGTCCTGTTGTATATTTTCAATACACCCGCGGACTTCCATATCTCGGAGGCAATTATGCTTATGATAAATATGACCTGAAAATCAATAAGAAATTCATGTTATCCACTATCGGCTATGCCAATGTTCAGCTATCATCCGGACTGGTAAGCGGCACCGTTCCGCTTTTCAAGGAATACAATGCACCTGCCAATTTTTGGGGAACATATCCCGTTGCAGCCCAGAATTGCTTTGAGACTGTGCGTATCAACGAGTTCTTTGACGGCAGGTACGTATATCTTTTTTATAAGCAGACCCTTGCCTGGCAGCCATACAGGAGCAAGATTTCGGCGCCCAGGTTTAGTTTCCGGGAAGATATTGGCTTTGGACAATTGAATAATGCTGCGATGAATGCCGGGCTTAATTATAAAACAATGAGCAAAGGCTTTTATGAATCAGGATTGATGATTGACAATGTCCTCGTTTCATCATACAGTGGCTTTGGGGTTGGGTTCTTTTATCGTTACGGACCTTATAGTTTAGATGGCTTCAAAAATAATTTTGCAGTGAAGATTTCATTGAGCTCAGCGTTTTTGGAATAAGAAACTTACAACCAAATCATTACTTTTGAAACATAATGGATCATATCAATTCTAGCACCCTCATAGACACCCACTGCCACCTCTTCGCGGAGCAATTTGACACGGACAGAGAAGAGGCGCTTGCCAATGCCATAGAAGCAGGTGTTGAACTCATTCTCCTGCCAAATATTGATACAGAAACAATTCCTGCATTAAAACTCCTGGCTACGCAACATCCACAGAAATGCCTCCCTATGATGGGACTACACCCTTGTTCGGTGCTTGCAGATTACAAAAAAGCGCTTGATGTTATTTATAAAGAACTTACTGATAATAAATACATTGCCATAGGGGAAATTGGGCTGGATTATTATTGGGATACTACTTTCAAAGAACAGCAAATAGACGCTTTTAAAACCCAGCTGCAATGGGCCGCGGAAATGAAGCTTCCGGTTGCCATTCATACCCGCAACAGCTTTGAGGATGCAATTATGATTGTTGAAGAAATGCAACCAAAAGGTATATCCGGTGTATTCCATTGTTTTTCAGGTAGTGTTGCAGATGCCGAAAGAATCATGAAAACAGGTTTTTATATGGGCATCGGCGGAGTGCTTACGTTCAAAAACGGTGGAA
>Ga0134126_10014123_pt1 | contig 10084 bp, 6 predicted proteins | sample KB31752_FD_96881 | JGI IMG/M metagenome (GOLD analysis project Ga0134126, IMG submission 96881) | Terrestrial soil microbial communities with excess Nitrogen fertilizer from Kellogg Biological Station, Michigan, USA - KB3-175-2 | ecosystem: Environmental > Terrestrial > Soil > Unclassified ...
ACCCGTTCACGGTACCGGTCGGCGGTAACGCGCTTGCGATCATTAATCTCGAGGCACGCGTTCCAGTATCAAGGTCGCTGCAGGCCGTTCCTTTTTATGATGGCGGCAACATTTTTCGGCGCGTTGGAGATTTGTTTGGCAAACACGACGACACGCCAGTTCCACCCGGCGATGTTTTGGCGGCCATTAATAAAGCGAACCTGCGAGCACATTGGACAAATACCGTAGGCCTGGGCTTCCGAATACAAACGCCCTTCGGCGGCGCCCTGGCGATCGATTACGCGTACCTGCTCAATCCGCCGGAGTTTCTGATTCCACAGCGTGACCCAACCGGAGGCGTCGACGATTTCAATGGCACCCCGGCGATTTATCGCTTGAAGCGAACACAGGTGCACTTCAGGTTTACGCAGACGTTTTAGAAGCAGTGGGCAGTGGGCAGTGAGTAGTGGGTAGTGGGCAGCAAGAACAAGGATGAAAGATAAGATGATTTCCAAGATAGTAAGATTCGGTAACGATCGGAGCCGCTCCTTAATCGCTTCTGCCATGTGCCGGCTGCTGCCTGCGTTTTTACTGCTCACTGCCCACTGCACACTGCACACTCCAGTGGCCCGCGGCCAACAGGTAATCGACAAGATGGTTGCCACCGTCAATGCCGGTGTGCTCCCGGAATGCCGGCAAGTTTGCCTGATAACCTATTCTGATTTGCTTTGGCAGCTGGCGTTGCAACCAAATACGCCTTTGGATAACCCTTCTTCAGCCGAACTCAACCGCGCTTTGCATTTGCTGACAGATCAAAGATTGATCCTGCAGGAAGCGGAGAAGTTACCCTCGATCGCACCCACCGCGGATGAAGTTGCGAGCGCGCGTAATGAATTAGCCAAAGCGTTTCCTTCCGCACAGGATTTTCAGGAGAGACTGCGGCGCGTGGGCCTGACGGCAGAGAAACTCGGCGAGATCCTGGAACAACGAGTCAGGATTGATAAGTATCTGGACTTTCGTTTTCGCAACTTTGTCGTGATTACACAGAACGAGGTAGCCGACTATTACAAAGATGCCTACGTGCCTCGTTTCAAAGCGCGCGCGCCAGGAAAGATCGTGCCCACGCTGGAAGAAGCTCGCAGCGAAATCGAGAAGATACTGACTGAAGCAAAAATTGAGACTGACACCGATAGCTTTCTCGATAACGCCCACGACCGCGCTGAGATCGTGATACTCAATCCGGTTTAATCGCAAACTGTCATCAGCCCGGAGGGGCTGGCAGATAGTTGCCGGTGGTTGAAGCGAAGCGAAAACCACCGGAACAAGTTACAAGAGAGTTGCACCCCGAAGGGTGCGAGAATCTCCGCAGGCCATTCTCATCTGGCACCCCGTCGGGGTGCAATCACCCTTGGCGCCACACCGGTGGTCTTCGCTTTCGCTACGACCACCGGCTACTTTCTTGCAACCCTCCGGGTTGAATTGTTAATCCCCGTAAATTAGCTAGGCTGGACGCCGAAGGTAAGTACGCAGTTGCGGCGGAGTCGCTTTGCGCATCAGCGCGCTCTTGGCTTTCCATTCAGTGGTGCGGCTGAGCTCCACCAGAAAGTGCACCTCACCAGACTCCAGCACCGTGATAGGTTCGCCATTGCGATAGAGGATGCGGTTCGAAGTGTGCGCAGTGACACGTCCGCCGGGGGTGATGATGCCGACCAGATTCAGAGGGTCAGCAGCGCTTACCGAAACCAGGCTCTCTGTTTCAGTAGCAATCGGATCAGCTATTCGCTCTTCAGCTTCGCGCGCGGGTGAACGGAAACCAAAATCCATTGCTCCGGTACGCGTGCGGCGAATCGCTCGCAACATCCCTACGGCTTCAGGTAGTGCAAACTGTTCGCCGGATATTCCCGCTACAAAACGTCCGCCCCTAATTTCACCGCGCTGCTCCAGGCGATGATAAATTCGCAGCAAAACACGCCAGGGGAGCACAATACCTTCGCGCTCGAGCAAGCGCTTGAAAACCACGCCATAGCGCTTGAGCAAAATGCGGGCAATTTCTTCGGCGGCCTCCGCGCTGACGGAATCCCTCGCCGTGGGGGGCGAGGACTGCGGTAGACTGCGGTCAAGTAGCGACCAACGTCCCGCACTCGACATCTCGTAGACCGGTTGGCGGTGCTTGCGTCTTGCTGCTGCCTGCGTCCGGCGGCTGGCAGGTGTTAAGAGAGCGCGCAAGCCTGCGAAGCTGTCGGATATCACCAAGCCGTTTGCGACCAGTTCAGCTAAAGCTTCCTCAACCTGCGCGCGCAGCAGTTTGGTGCCTTCGACAATATCGGTAAAGAATGAAGCGCCGCGCGTCGTCAGATAGTCGTGAACCGCAGCGGTAGTTGTAGAGAACTCGACTTCGCTTAACGAAGGCTGTGGAAAGACCGAATTCCAAATAGCAAAGTTCTTGCGCCGCAACAGCGCGATGGGTGTGTTGCGAACCGGAGCCGCGCCGCGCGCGCGTTCGTTCCCGGGTTCAGCTGCTGAAGCGCGCGAGACTGTTGGGGGACTTAGCCGGGCCCAGACAACTTCGCCCGAGAGACACAGAGCATCGAGCCAGGCGGGATCGTATTCCATCAAACGGCCCGGCAACAGCTCTCCTTCCCAGGCGGCGGCCGGCGCTTCGAAACCCTCCAACTGTTCAATGATGGCGCGCACGCTTTCCGGCCCTTCCATCTGATGGTCAGGGGCGACCTTTTGCCAGGCGAGCAGATAACGCATGAAATCAGCGGTCGAGACCGGTTCGATCTCCTGCCGCAAACGATTGAGTGTGTAACTGTGAATGCGGGCCAGCAGGCGGCGCGCACACCATTCGGTTTCGTTACCGCCGGGTGTGAACTGGCCACGAATTACAAAGCCTTCTGCTTCAAGTTTGAGCAAGCCTGATTCGATGTCGCTCCGGCTTAATCCGAAAGAGCTGGCGAGCGCGGGCACGGTGGATGGTCCCAGTCCCTCCAGTCGGCCGCGCAAAACTTCTACCAATGCACTTTCAAAACTCCAGGGCGTGCGCGCCACGCTCTCAGGGGCGACGATCGGTGGTGTCAGTTTCGTTGTCGTGTAAATCGCGTTTAGTTGCGGGAGTCGTTCCGCTGCAACCCACAAGAGAACTGCTGGGACCGCGGGCGTCCCGCCCGCCTGCGGTGCATTATCGATCAAGGTTGAGGTGTCGATTTGTTCGCGCTGCGCGCTCATTGCAGGCGGGTCGAGCACCCCAACAGATAGAAAAACATCTGTTGGGGACCCCGCACGCCCGGCGGTCCCAGCAATCACTTGAAGGATCGCGGCGCGTCGATCGTTCTTCAGTTCAGTGAAAAAATCCTGCCACTCTGTGGCTTCGCTTTCAGTTAGGAAGCCTAACTCCACCAGCGCATCGTGCAGTTCGTCTGCATTTTCCACGCGCGGCCAGGCTTCATCACGCACGCGGTCGATAGCGCCCTGATCGAGTTTGCCCATGTCCTTCGCAGTTTGTGGATCCAGCCAGCGACGCTGTTGCACCGCGCGCGTACGACGTTCTTCGAGCGGTGCGTCGTCAAGATAAGCATAGGGTCGCGCGTTTAGGATTTCCTGCGCCAGTGGGGACGCTTCGATCACGTCGCGCGCAAACAGATTCTTTTCATTGCGCTCGATCGCCGTCAGAAGTTGCTCCAGACTATCGATGTCCATAGCCTCTTCGAGGCAATCCTTCACAGTTTGATCCACCAGCGGATGCACCGGAATCTCACGCTCACCGCCGCCAAGGTTTTCCTGGCAAGCCAACTGGTCGGGAAATATTGCCGTCAACAGATCTTCCGCATCCATGCGTTGCAACTGGGCGGGTATCTTCTTGCCGCCGCGCCGGCGCAAGACCGCGAGCGAACGCGTGACGTTCCAGCGCCAGCGAATATTCCACATTGGCGCGTCCAGGAGTGCCTGACACAAAAGCTGGCGCACAGTTTTGGAGTTGAGATAGTGAAATACTTCGTCGAGGGGAAAACTGTGTGTGGGCCCAAGCGAAAGCACCACCGCATCTTCGGTTGCGGCGGCTTGCAGCTCAAAATTAAACTTGCGGCAGAAACGTTTGCGCAGCGCCAGACCCCAGGCGCGATTGAGGCGGCTGCCAAAGGGCGAATGCAGCACCAATTGCATGCTGCCGCTATCGTCAAAGAAGCGTTCGAGGACGAGATTGTCTTGCGAAGGCATAACCCCGAGCACCATTCTGGCGCCGGCGAGATATTCAACAATCTGTTCAGCAGCTGCGCGCGAAATTCCTACGTCATCGACCAGATAATCGATCGCCGGTTCGAGATTGAGGGAAGGATCGGTTTTGGGTGACGCAGACTCTGTCGCTGGCAAATCCTCAACTACATCCACGTTTTGGTAGTTCGTGATGATCTCGATGCGGTTCGCTACTTCCTCGCGCAGGCGGGAGACCGAAACCGAGAGCTCGCGGGTCCGCGCGGGTGCTTCACCCAACCAGAAGGGAATCGAAGGCGGCTGACCGTGTGCATCTTCAACGCGCACTTTCCCCTGTTCGACACGCAACACACGCCACGATGTGTTTCCCAGTTGGAAGATGTCGCCCTGCAAACTTTCAATCGCGAAGTCTTCGTTCACTGAACCAATCACGAGCTCGCTTGGTTCGAGTACCACCGCATAATCTGCAGTGTCAGGAATTGCGCCCCCGGAAGTTATTGCTGAAATCCGCGCATTGCGGCGGCCGCGAATGCGCTGATTGACGGCGTCGTGGTGCAGGTAAGCCGAGCGTTTGCCGCGCTTGGTGGAGAAGCCTTCGGCGAGCATGCGGATGACGGAATCGAATTGCTCGCGGGTCAGATTGCGATAGGGATACGCCCGCCGGACCATTTCGAGAAGTGCGTCTTCAGTCCATTCCTCGGCGGCTGACGCCGCAACGATCTGTTGCGCGAGAATGTCGAGCGGTAACTCCGGCAGTTCCAGGCGATCAAGTTCGCCACGTCGCACTGAATCTATGATCGCCGCACACTCCACCAGTTCATCACGTGAAAGCGGGAAGATTCTTCCTTTCGGAAACCCTGCCACCGTATGGTTGGAGCGCCCAACGCGTTGCAAAAAGCTGGCGATAGAACGAGTGGAACCCAGTTGACAAACAAGGTTGACGTCGCCGATGTCGATGCCGAGTTCGAGCGAAGCGGTGGCAACGAGCGCACTGAGTTCGCCTGCCTTCAACCTTTGCTCCGCCGCCAGACGCTGTTCGCGAGCGAGGCTGCCGTGATGGGCGGCTATGTTTTCGTCGCCGAGCCGTTCGCCGAGATGGCGCGACACGCGCTCCGCCAAACGCCGGGTGTTAACAAAGACCAGTGTAGTCTTGTGTTCACGAATTAATTGCGCCAGCCGGTCGTAAATCTCTTCCCAAACTTCGCCGGACATCACCGCCTGCAGCGGCGACTCCGGAAGCTCGATCGCCAGATCCAGCCTGCGCGTGTGACCGCTATCGATGATCGTACAGTCGGGCGTGTTGTCAGAACCGATATTGGCATTGCCGACAAGGAAACGCGCGACTTCTTCGATGGGACGCTGCGTGGCCGACAAGCCGATGCGAGTTAGTTTGGAATTTCGGAATTCGGAATTCGGATTGCGAATTTCGTCCGGCGCGAGTTGAGAGTGATGTTGCTGAATCAACTGTTCCAGGCGTTCGATGGAGAGCGCGAGGTGTGAACCGCGTTTGTCACCGACAACCGCATGGATCTCATCAACGATGAGCGTGCGAGTTGTCTGCAGCATGCGGCGTCCGCCGTCGCTGGTAAGCAGGATGTATAACGACTCGGGGGTGGTTACGACAATATGAGGCGGACGCTTGGTCATCGCCGTGCGCTCGCCGGCCGGCGTGTCACCGGTTCTGACAAAGGTACGGATGTTGACCTCCGGCAAACCAAGCGCGCGCAGTTCTTCCTGAATGCCGGCCAACGGCACCTGCAAATTGCGTTGGATATCATTGCTGAGGGCTTTCAGCGGAGAGACGTAAACGACGTGGGTGGTGTCGTCGAGCTTTCCTTCCACGCCCAGCCGCACCAGGTCATCAATGGCAGCCAGAAAAGCAGCGAGCGTTTTACCTGAACCGGTAGGCGCAGCGATCAAAGTGTTCCGCTGTTCTTTGATAGCCGGCCAGGCTTGTGTTTGTGGCGGCGTCGCTGCGGGAAAGCTTTTCCCAAACCAACGGGCGACCGCTGGATGAAATATTTCCAGGTTCATAGGGAAGGGAATTATAACTCAGGCTGGCGAAAATTGCACAAATGAAACACCGGCCTAGACGTGCAATCCCGCAGCCGGGAGAACGATAGGTTATTCAAACTGTTTTTTGAATTCCTCGAACTGCTGCTGTAGCTTGCGCACTTCCATGGTCAAGGTCACCACTTCTTGTTCAAGTTTTTCAAATCTATCCGAATCGGCACTCTTTCGCCGGCCCGCTGCCGTTGAGCTTTCAGCTTCGGCAAACACTTCGATCTTCGGCTCTCCTGACAGCAGATGGGCAAAGCGCGCCTCTTTCTGACCAGTCTGCCGCGGCAAGCGTCTAACCAGTGGGTCGGGCTCACGCGAGATCAATGCGTTGAGAGTGGACTCAACTTCTTCCAGTCCGGAAAACTCATGCAATCGAAAGGCGCGCGTCGCGAGTTCACCGGTGGTCTGCGGCCCCCTGAGCAGCAGGACACAAATCAAGGCTAACTCCGGCGCACTCAAATGCATTACTTCCGGCAGCACATGCTTATATTTAGGAACACGGCTGGTGCTGCCATAAAAGACGTAGGCAAGGTTCTTTTCGCGCAAAGTTTCCAGCGCTTGCGCAACCGTTGTCTCGTCGTAGGAAGTGACCGGCGTGCGATTGTTCTTCTGATTACAGGCGAGCGTTAGCGAATTTAGGGTGAGCGGATAGTATTCGGGCGTGGTCACCTGTTTTTCAACCAGAGAGCCCAGGACTCTCGCTTCGACATCATCTAATACGGTTGTCAATTTCTCTATTCCTTGGTGGATTGAAGTATGAACTGCGTTTGGTGGTTAGTTGATCCTGTAGTTAGCAATGGCCATCTCATTAACACTTGGCTTTAGCCAGGTGGCGAAAATGCCGAGAACCTGGAAAACCGTTTAAACGGTTGCCCAGCTTTAGGGAACACCTGGGCCACTTGGCTGAAGCCAGGTGTGAATTAGAAAAAGCCCGGATGCTGGTTTCTAATCGAAGGGCGTATTGAACCTCCAAGTTGAGCTCATCCCTTGCTTTTTACGGATCGAAAGTAATGCTCGAAGATTTGATTCACTTCATTCGCGCTTTGATACTCTTTCAACGTTACATCATCGCTGCCCGCGATCATTGCCGAGAGAGAACGTCCTGCAGCAGGTCGATACAGGCATAACACGGGTTTACCCCATTCAGTTGCTTTGCCGATCTCATAGCCGACGCCCAGGCTGGGAGTTGTAACTTCAGCAACAAGGTAATCCGAAATCCTTAGCCACTCAAGATCGCGATCATGAATTTTTTGATCGCCGATATCCTGGCCGAGCACGCCGAGGGCTGAGTCAGCGACGTGTTCGGTCAGAACTTCACCGTACTCGCTTAGTAGCCGGACAATCTCGTGATACAACGCCGCATCCTGGCGACCGCCGCGGATTGCGCCTGCAAAATAGATTTTCATCTTCAACTAAATTCAGATCGCTGACCAGTCTTTGCGAAAACTTCACTAGACTGGTGAGGAGTGCGAGATGATGAAAACGCCCGACTCCCCGCGGACTCAATGTATTCCTCGCTGCCACATTATGAATGCAAGCTTGTAGATGAACACTTGCACCGCCAGGGGAATCTCCGGCGGCAGATCTATCTTCGCCCCGAAGTCGTTGTGGTGGTCAATGACGCCGACTCGATCTTCCCCGTCAAAGAGTAGATATTGGCTACCCAGCAATTTCCAATTGTTATCCTTGAGCCTTAACTCGCGTGAATGCCGTTTGACCTTGTAGCTGATGTCAGTCTTGGAGAGGAAAAACAGTTTGGTTTCCCTGGCGGTCGCCACCATACGTTCCGCGCACTCCAGCGTGTATTGCTGGGTGAACAGGATGACGCGCTTTTGCCGCTTCAGTAAGAATTTTTGCCCGTCGACTTCAATTTGCGACGGACCCGATAGGTAATTGTAGAGGCGTGCGACTTCCACTTCGCCCCGATAGAAAGTGTGACCTGAAGAGACCGTCTCTGCCCGTTGAACGTCTGTTCGGAGGGTCGCTATGTTTCGCCAGGCGGAAAACTTGTGTGTGTAGACGGCTCTTAACATGTTCCCGGTTCAGGTGAGACGGTCAGGCAAGGTTACTTCGCGCAACGGAAACCTGACGTCATCCAGCGCTCGTGGGCATGAAAGAAGTTGCGGTAGGTTGAGCGGATGTGGACTCGTGGCGTCGCGAATGAACCGCCGCGCAGGACCTTCTGGTTCACAAACCACTTGTCGTTGTATTCATCAAACTCAGATTTGAAACCGGGGTAGGGAACGTAATCCGACGTCGTCCACTCCCAAACGTCGCCGATCATTTGCTGACAGCCGTAGGCGTTTTGTCCCGCCGGGAAGGAACCAATCGGCGCCGGGGCCCAGAGCCCGCTCTCGAAGAGGTTGGCTTTGTTTTCGTCCGGCTGATCGTCGCCCCAGGGAAATGCTCTGGGCGCGCGGGTTTTGGGATCAAATGAAACTGCCTTTTCCCATTCGCCTTCAGTCGGCAAACGTTTGCCAGCCCATTTTGCGAAAGCTGAAGCTTCGAAAAAACTGACGTGACATACCGGCTCATTGGCTTTGCTTGCGGCCGCGTGTAAGCCGGCAAAGTCGCGAATCATCCATTGGCCATCGTGCAACTCCCAGTAAAGCGGCGCGCGCCACTCGTCGCGGTTCACAACTTCCCAGCCTTCGGAAAACCACCAACGAAAGTTCTGGTAGCCACCGTCGCGCATAAACTCGAGAAAGTCGCCATTGCTGACAGGCGCGCGGTCGAGTGCGTAGTCCTGCAGAAAGATTTGATGAGCAGGCTTTTCGTTGTCGAAAGCGAAGTCGTAGTTAGAGGGACTTTGGCCTTTGGAGTTTGGACTTTGGACTTGCCTTTCATAGCCCATCCTGAAAAGCCCACCTTCAATTTCAGCCATCCCTTCAACTTTCGCCGATGCGACGGGCGTGGGTTTTATGGGGGCGTCGTATTGATCACACAGCAAATGCTTAATGTCGTAAACGAGCAATTCCTGATGTTGCATCTCGTGTTCGAGGCCGAGTCTAACAAGCGCCAGGATGGTCTCCGTCTCCGAATTTTTCTCGATCGACTCCAAAAACGTGAGCATCTGTTCGTCAATATGATTGCGATAGGCGACTGTATCCTTGACGGTGGGTCGCGATCGAGTACCACGCTTAGGCCGCTCTATGCGCGCGCCAAACCCTTCGTAGTAGGAGTTGAAATAGAAGAGATACTCTTCTGAATAGACTTTGTAACCTGGTTGATACGCTTGCAGCAGCGTTTCGAAGAACCAGGATGTGTGGCCGATGTGCCAGCGCGGAGGACTCATGAACTCCGCGGTTTGAATTACGTAGTCTTCGATCTCCAGGGGCGCTACGATCTGCATTGTTTGGGAGCGCACCGCTTTGTAGAGATCCAAAAGCGAGCGCGTCTTTGCTTCACCGGGCTGTTGGATAGTAGAGACCATAGCTTGCTTCCGAAGAAGAATCAGTCTGAGCCCGAGACTGCCCGAACCAACTCTGAATGTTTCCGGTTATAAAAGAATAACCGCGACGCAAGAATCAACTCAAATGGCGCACTTAACGAGTCCGCCATTTTAGTACTGGGTCAGTTTGATGTCCGACAAGCTTTAGCTTGTCGTGGTGTTACGACAAACTGAAGTTTGTCGGACATTTTTCGTTGAAACTGACCCCTACCCCATCTTCGATGATTCGGGGCGCTCTGAATTAATCTATTCTGTTCATTTCGCGCTCGCGCCCACCACAATTGAGCGTGACCCGAGATCAGTAACTCGCCCTATTACGTCAGCCCGAGGATAGTTTTCACGTAGACGCGCCAACAATTCAGATGCACGATCCGGGGGAATCGC
>Ga0134126_10014124_pt1 | contig 10084 bp, 8 predicted proteins | sample KB31752_FD_96881 | JGI IMG/M metagenome (GOLD analysis project Ga0134126, IMG submission 96881) | Terrestrial soil microbial communities with excess Nitrogen fertilizer from Kellogg Biological Station, Michigan, USA - KB3-175-2 | ecosystem: Environmental > Terrestrial > Soil > Unclassified ...
CCCGCCTCGGCGCTGAGACCGAGTTTGGGGACCTCCTTGGGCTCCACGACGGGCGCCAGATGCAGCTCCGCCCGGTCTTGGGCTCCATTGACCCGGGACTCGTAGACCCCGGCATCCGTCTCCAGGCGCATCGTCTTGCCGGCCATCCCCAGATGGACCGCCAGACGGGTGCTGCAGAGGGCCGCATTGCCGCACATAGCGGCGTGGGAGCCATCGCTGTTGTAGTAGACCATCCGGACCGCGTCAGGCGAGCTCCCCGGCCCCACGAACACTAGCCCGTCCGCGCCGACACCGGTTCCGCGGGCGCACAACTCGGCAATCTGTTCTTTCGTCCAATCCTTGACGGACGAATACCGCCCGTCCACGAACACGAAATCGTTCCCGGACCCGCTCATCTTGTAGATCGGGAGGCCGAGGCTCACAGCACCCCGCGGATAGCCATCCACCGCAGGCGTGGCACGACCCACACCGCCTCCCGCACGATCGACTTGTTCATCTTGCTCTGTCCCTCGGTCCTGTCCACGAACGTGATCGGAATCTCCTTCAACCGAAACTTCTTCCGCCACGCACGGAACGTCATCTCGATCTGGAAAGCATAGCCATTCGACCGAACCGCCGAAAGGTCAATGGCTTCCAGCACTCGTCTGCGAAAGCACTTGAAGCCGCCCGTGAGGTCCCAGATCGCGAGACCCGTCACCTGCCGGGCGTACACGTTGGCGAAGTAGGACAACAGGAGGCGCCCCATCGGCCAATTCACGACCGTCACTTTGCCACCGAGGTACCGGGACCCCAGCACCAGGTCGGCATCCTCGCTGGCCTTGAGAAATTCCTTGAGGTGTCCGGGGTCGTGCGAAAAGTCGGCATCCATCTCGAACACCAGCTCGTACGAGCGCTCGAGCGCCCACTTGAACCCCGCCAGGTACGCCGTACCCAGCCCCTGCTTTCCGGGACGATGCAAGACGTGGACCCGGGGATCCTTGGCGGCCATGTCGTCCGCCATCCGCCCCGTACCATCCGGCGAGTTGTCATCCACCACCAGCACCTCGAGACGCGCGTCCTGTTTCAGCACGTCCGGGACGATGGTGGGGAGGTTCATGGACTCGTTGTAGGTGGGAATCACAACGAGGGCGTTCCCCTTCCCTGCTGTCTCAGCCACGGGCCCCGGCCACCCTTCGCATCACCATCGGGACGGCCCCGAAGAGGACGATCAACCCCAGGGAGATCATCGTGATCGTCTTCCCCCTGGCATAGTCATCGGGCGTGAACGCCAGCTCGACGGTCCGGGCGCCCTGTGGCAGGGGCACGGTGATCAGGGATTCATCTCCCCGAAGCACCTGCGCCGGAGCGCCATTCACGGTCGCCTTCCAATCCTTGTACCAGTTCTCGCTGACCACGAGATACCTGGCGCTGTCGGTCGGCGGGTTGATGCTGATGCTCATCGCTCCGGGAGCCCACTTGGTCACCGTCGCCTTTGCGGCCGGTGCCGGCGGCATGCTCGATACGGGTAACGGATTCACCGGCTGGTCCGGGCTGAACAGCACGAGCCTGTCGTAGTCCAGACGCGGATCCATGAGTGTCGGAACGATCTGAGTCGTGTCCGCCTTGACCCCTGCCGACACCACTCGAGCGTAGTCCAGCGCACTGTCCGCCTCGTACAGGTAGGCATTCCGTCCCATGGTCGTCTTCACCGGCCCCATCACGCGGTGATAGGTCCGTAGGGGGATGGTATCGGGCCAGATGAAGTATTTGACGTCGAGCAATTTCCATAGATTCGGCGCGTGGAGGAGATTCGCCCCACCCTCGCCACCCACCAGATCCAGGTAGTTCTGCAGGTGGTTGCCGTGATACCCGGTCACCTGGGGAATATCGTAGGCCATCAGCGCGTCGCGCGGGTACACCTCGAGCGGATCGAATACCCGGTACGGGACCGGTGTGGCCTCGAGCCGCTTGACCAGCTCGTCGGAGCCGACCTGCTGCTGCAGGGGCGAGCTCCAGTGCCAGAAGATCTCGCCTCCCCGGTACAGGTCCGCACCCACCAGGAACACCAGTCCCATCGCGAAGACCGGCGCGGGAATGGGCCGTTTGAAGTTGATCCAGACGAATCCGGCGACCAGGATCAGTGCCAGTGCGCTGCCGACCGCTCCGACCAGGATCGGCGTCTGGGCCGCCGCGGCTCCCGCAGGAGCCCACTGGGCGAACTCCGGATGGCTTTGCGCGTACGAGGTGGCGATGGCGCCGAAAGTGCCGACCACCGCCAGCAGGGCGACCACGCCACCAGCGATCATCCCGCTGAGCGCCCACGTCTTCCCTTCACCGCGCTCGAGGCGCTCGGCACCCAGGGCGGCGAGCACCGCCACCGCGAATCCGACCTGATAGAACGCGATGCCCGGGGCGCGCGTCTTGTTCACGTAGGGGACCACGGCGTACCAGATCCGGTAGAAGGGCGTCCCGTCTCCGAGCGCCACCAGCAGGAACAGGACGCCGATCCCGAGGATCCATTTCATCAGGCGGCGTCGCGGCGAGCCCACGCCGAGAATCGCCAGCGCGATCACCGGCAACCCGAGGTACTCGCTGTGCAGCTTCAATCCATTCGGACCCCAGTAGGTTCCGCTGAAGGTCTGTCCCGTGAATCCGGACAGGAAAAACTCGGGCACGTGGATCCAGGGAGTCGAATAGGACGTCGCGAAGTCCCACCCCCCTGCCTCAGCACGCGGCGAGAACGGGATGTAGTGCACGAACGGCAGGACCTGAATCATCGACATTCCGAAGCCGAGCAGCACACCCACCGCCGCGAGGCTGATGCCGGTGAAACCCTGCCTGATGGTCAGGTCCTCCGGATCCGCGAATGCCAGATACAGCGCGAAGATGCCGGCCGAGAGGAGTGCGTATTGGGTGGTCTGATACTGCGGGGAGAGGACGGCGAGTCCCACCGACAGGCCGAGGAGCGCGTGCCCTTCCAGCCGGCGACGCCTGATCCCCAACACCAGTGCGATCAGCATCAGCGGAAAGAGTGCGCTGACGAACAGTTTTCCGTCATGACCTGGGCTCGCGTACGACACGATCACGCCCGTGAGCTGGTAAGCGGTGCCGCCAATCAGCGACCCCAGCCAACTGATTGAAAGCATTCGCAACAGCAGGAACAGGAAGAGTCCGGCCAGGACGTAGTGGACCACGAAGGCCAGGTCCACCGCGATACTCGTCGGCAGCACCAACCGGAGCCAGGACGACGGATAGAAGAGGTCGCCGAACCCTGCCACCACCACCACGCCGCCCAGGCGATAGGGGTCCCAAAGCGGGAGATGGCCGGTTGTCTTCCATTGCTCGGCGCCCCAATGCCGCATCGCCCAGCCGACCGAATATTGGTCCGACTTGGGGCCGGCCATGAACTTCCCGCTCCACATCGGCAGCGACAGAATGGCCACCCAGAGGCAGAGAAACCCGAAAGCCGTGAGTGTCGGGAACCGCGGCGTATATGGACTGGCGTTGTTCAACGCGATGCTCCTCTGGAAGACCGAATCAACAGGAACGGAACCGCCGCTCCGAGCTCGGCGATGGTCAGCGTGACCCGGGTGGCCAGCGCCAAGGCGCCAGCAAGCTTCACTCCCAGGGGTCCCCCAAGGAGCAGCACGAACATCGACTCCCGGACTCCGAGGCCCCCGGGGGCGAACGCCACCAGCAAACCAATAAGATACGACGTCGTGAAGACGCTGGTGGCGAGCGTCCACGGAAGGGACGCTTCAGGCAACACGCCACGCGTCAGCGCGACGAATGCCAGTCCATACGCACACCAGGCCGCCGCGTTCACACCCAGGGCAGCCAGCATGACGCCGGGGGCGATCGGGTCGAGGCGTGGGAGGGATGGGGGCAGGCGCCGCTGAATCGCGTCGAGGGCGCGCCGGGAACAGAGCACCACCACTCCCCCGACCGCCGCGACACCCAGGGCGGCACCACCGATCAGATACCCGGCCGGGACGCCCTGGAGGCCGGGAGCCAGAATGGCGACGAGGATCACTCCGCTCGCAAGGGCCAGCGCCTGGAGAACGACCGCCGACGCCACCGCCGCCGTCTTGGTCACCCCCACCTGCTGAGCCAGGTAGGCCGCCCCTGCGATGGCCCACACCTTTCCCGGCACATACTTGCCGAGGTTGGAAACCATCGTGATCCGCGCGGCGTCCCAATACCCCAGCCGTTGCCGGAGGCTTTCGACCACCCGGCGCCACGCTTCGATCAATCCGGCGTACGCTCCCCAGGTGATGACCAGCGACAATGCGATCCAGAGGGGACGGATCTTCCACTCGATCGTTTGCGACTGGAGATCATTCCAGTTGCGCGCCAACGACCGCACCGCGAGGGCCACCAGCACCACGGCACCCACGACCTGGACCACCCGCCACCACGTCTTGCGGTCAGTCAATCGGCCTTCCTTCAGCATCTTCGAGCGGCACGGGCGGGCTTTCCCACTCGACCGTGCCATCGCCCGCGACTCGCCGGGCGCGGGCCGCGCGGCGGCGGCGGCGCCACGCGACCAGTTGCTCGAGGGTATCGACGTGCGGGCGGTTCGGGTCCTCGACGATCGCGCCGAGCAGTTCGGCGTACGCCGCCGGCGCATCCGGGTAGCCGAGGGCGGGCGTGAGATTGGGATGCCAGAGTCCGACCCAGAGGCCTTCCACTTGCTTGCACTGGCTCGCGAGTTCCAGCGCGTCCGCGACCCAGGCTTGGGGATCCTCGATCCCCTGATACTTGCTCTGCGCGCGATCCATCCAGTGCAGCGGCACTTCATCCAGGGATGTCGACTGACCATCCTGGGCATCCCATCCGGCGACGATGTCGGCGACCCCGAGGCGGAAGCCATTGCGGTCGGGGAATCCGTACGTCGCGTCGTAAGCGAACCCGGCCTCCCGCATCGGCCGCTGTGTGACGCCGGGCCGCATCTTGAGAAAATGCTGCCGGATGCCCCTCGCGCCCGGCCCTCCCGTCGCCGCCGCCAACCGGATCCGTTCCCGTTCGAATGCGGACGTATCTGCGCTGGTGGCGAACGTGCCGTGGACACCCACCTCATGCTGACGGGCGTCGAGAAATGTCATCACCTGCCGGGCACGCGGCGATCTCACGTCGTAGGTCACGTCGCCGGCCATCCAGCGGGACAGCGTCGGAGACCCGCAAAGAAAGAACCACGTGGCGCGCACTCCGCGGGCCGCCTCGGATCGAATGACCTCGTTGATGCCATCCAACGCCGGTGACCGGAACGCATGACGGACGGCCGCCGCCATCACGCGCCCGGCCCGCCTGCCCTCCCCTGCCCTGATCAGTTCGGCCAAACGGAGCGCGGTGAAGGCCGGCCAGCCATTCATCACGTCGACGTCGTGCGTAAACGCCGCGGCCCAGCGTCGCCGGTCTGGCCAGGGCGACACGCACCGAACCACCCGGTTGCCGGCGACCAGCTTGGCGCCCTTGCTGAGAGCCCGTGCCCACATGGAGACAATGGGGAGGCGATCCGCGCCCGCCGTCACGAGGGGGTTCGCGGACGTCGGGACACGTCCATGATGGTCACGCTGGCCGGATGCCTGCTCCGCCCCCGCCCCCGCGATCGCCGTCACGTGTGCGAGCATGGCGCGCGGGATTCGCAGCGCGCCATCGGCCCCCCGCACGACAAAACCGGTGATCACGTCGGCGAGGGGAGCGGGATCGGGTGTCAGGTGGAGCGAGACGACCGGCGCGGCGGGATCCTCGACCCGCAAGAGGCCCGAGAGATCGATGAGCGTGTCCAGACCATAGCGTTCGGCGGGCGTCAGTCCTTCCGCCGGAACTTCGACGCGGATCACGTCCAGCCAGGAGGGGTCGGCAGCACGCGGATGGTCCGGGCCGGCTGGCCCGCGACCACGTTCAGCGGTGCGACGTCTTTCGTCACCACGCTGTTGGACCCCACGATCGCCCCGCGGCCGATGCGCACACCCGGAAGGACCACGACCCCGGCGCCGAGCCAGGCGTCGGCCTCGATGATGATGGGTGCCCGGGTGACCGGGGCCACCGGGCGGATGCGCGAATCGTTGGGATGCGAAGAAAGGACCAGGGTGACCCGAGGCGCGATACTGACCCGGTCTCCCAGGGTCAGGTTGCCCCGATCTTCGAGTTCCTCCGCGATGATGAGCTCGTCGGCGATATACACGTCCTGGCCGATCTGGTAACCGCACCAGCGAAGCATGGTGATCCGCCAGGACGGGAAAAAGGCGTTCCGCGCCCAGCGCTTGAGCACTTTTTTCTTGAGCCGCCACCAGAATCGCATCACGAGGTCATTCACCCCAGATAGCGGTAGAGAGCGGAGCCCATGCGGGCGATGGGGGCCGGCAGGGCGGCCCAGATCCTGGACGCGAATGCCAGCGCGCCCGTGTCCCGGCGGGTGTTCAACAACCCTCCGGCATCGGGCCAGTAATCATATGCCAGGGGGTCCCCCCGCGCACCCCAGCGCTCCTTGAATTCAGCCAGCGAAGCCTGTTCTGGCGCGGTCCGGCCGAGGTCGAGGACGACGCCTGCGGCGACGGCCCGTTGCACACCCGCCCACAGGAGGACGTGCGTGGGCCGGTAGTCCTTCACCAGAGCGGGGTCGGAGGCGCTGAACGCGTAGATCCACTCGCGCGGTCCCTTGAACATGACGAATCCGGCTGCGATGCGTCCGTCCGGCACCTTCGCGAGATACAAATCGACGAGCCCTGCGTTCTGGAGATTCCGGCAGACGTCGAGGAAGAGCGCGCGCGGGGGGGCCGGAACACCATGCCCCTGCTGAACCCGCTCCTCCAGGCGCGCCATCGCGAGCCAGTCCTCCGTGGTCCGGCCATCCATGACCTGAACACCGGCCTTCTGGCCTTTTCGAATGCGCTGCTGCGTCGAGGTCACGTGAAGGCGCTTCCAAACCGCGGATTCCCCGCCCTCGGGCAGCACGCGGAACGTCCGATAGCGGTCACTGCGAACCCAGCCAGTCGCCGCCGCCGGCGCCGTCGGTCCGAACTGCTTGATCTCGACCCGCTTTGCCCGTCGCTCGCGTGCGAGCGTTTCCGCCTCGACGAGCAACGCCGTGGCGATCTCAGACCGCGTGGCCAATGGACCCGCGATGAAGCTGAAGGGGAAAGACACCAGCCGGATGCCACCGAGCAGACCTGGCACCTCGGCCAACGCCAGTCCACCGACGAGTCGTCCATCCTCGGTCACCGTGAGCCAGTGAACGCGGTAGTGCAGACAGCGGGCAATCCCGGTTATCCAACCCGGGTGGTGGTAGAAGTTGCCGAGCTCCCGCGCGAGCGTATCCCACCCCGCCGGGGTGTCCGCATGACGACTGACATTCATGCGGGCCTCGCGATCTCGGCGTAGATCCGGAGAAATCGTTCCGCGCCCGCCCGAGGCGCGTAGGTCTCACGCATCCGCGACGCGCCTTCCGCGATCAGCCGGCGGCGCAGGTCGCCGTCGCGGAGGAGTCGCTCGATTTGCGCCGCGAGGTGAGTCGCATCGCCATCCCGGGCGAGCAGGCCCGTCTTCTCGTCCTCGATCACCTCAGGAATGCCACCCGCGGGCGTACCGACCACGGCCGATCCGGCGAGCAGCGCTTCGACGAGCGTAAGCCCCAGCCCCTCCGCCTGTCCGCGACTCGGCAGCACGGTGACCGTCGCCGCGCCATATTCGGCGGGCATCCGGTCCTGCGAGACGAACGGAGACCAATCGACGTCGGCGGCGATGCCGAGCTGTCCGGCGAGCGCCTTGAGCGACGACAGTTCAGGTCCCTCGCCCAGAATCTTCACGCGGAAGGGACCCGACCGCTGCTTCAGCTCGGCGATGGCGCGCAGAAGCACGTCGACGCCCTTCCCCACCACCAGGTTGCCGGCGTAGAGAATGCGAGGCGGGACCACGCGCGGGGTCTTGAACGCGGCGCTGAAGCGGTCGACATCCACCGGCATCGGGGTCACGACCACCGACGATCCGGGCAGACGCCGTTCGAGATCGGTGGCCAGAAACCGGGACGCCGCCGTTACGCGTGCGGCTCTCTGAAACACTGGAAGGGCCACGCCGCGAAACCAGGGTCCGCGATCGAGCAGCCGGGCGTCCGATCCATGGGACGTCACTACGTACGGGACTGGGAGACCGGAGGCGATCCAGCCGCCGGGGAACCACCAGTGCGCATGCACCACATCGGGCCGGACCTCCTGCACCATGCGCCGTGCAGCCCGTCGAAACGCGGCCAGGAAAAACGGCAGCAGGAGGAGGGTGAGGGGGGAAAACAGGGTCCGGGAGCGCACATCCCCGCGGTAGCCGACCCGCTCCAGCGCTTCCGGGGCGTACCGGAACCGACGGACCGACAGCGCCCCCGGCCCCCGCTCCTCGTCTTTCGTACCGGCGACGTGCGGAGCCAGCACATGCACGTCGTGCCCCGCCCCGGCGGCCGAGGTGGCCAACCGTTCGACGTAGGCGCCTGCCGGGTCGCCGGCAAAGCGGGGGTAGTTGTGGGTCAGGATGGCGATGCGCACCGGTGCACAAAGGTAAGAAACGCCCCCGGCTACCGAAATGGGCTGGGGGCGTTCAACGTACGGCAGGAAAGGCAGTTACCGCACGATACTCACGTACCCGCTCTCATTCCCGATCAAGGCGACCGTCCCGAGCGGATCGAAGGCGATCCGGCGGGGCGTGCCCCCGACATCCAGTGTCTTGCTCACCGTCAGGGACGCACGGTCTACGATAAGCACTTTGCCCAGGGCCGGCTGCGAGGCATAGAGAGAGTTCCCATCAGGTGACAGCACCAGACTGAAGACGTTCTGCACCCCAGAGGCCTGGTGCGCCCCGGTCGAGTCGATCACCCACATCGCGCCCGTCTCGTTGGCGACGTAAACCGTGCGTCCATCGTTCGCCACGACGACATCCTGCAGCTTGCCGCTGAGCATGACGGCGGAATCAGTCCCCGTGCTCGTGTTCAAGGAGTGCAGATAGCCGGCGTACGTCGACGCGTAGATGTGCACTCCGTCGGGAGACCAGGCAAGTCCATTGGAGGGATTGTCCAGGGACCACGTCCGGGTCGTATCCCGCGTCATCAGATTGACCGCGACCACCAACTGGTTATTCGTCGTGACGAAGGCGGTCTTCCCCTCCAGATCGAGCACAACTCGGTAGGGCTGGCCCGGCAGGGGGATACTGTCCGCCAACGCGGCCGCCGTGACCGGCGCGACGCCGAGAGAACTCGAGAACTGGTCAGTGATATAGGCGGTGGTGCCGGCGAAGTCGAACGTGATGTCAGTGGGGTCGGCGCCCACGAGCACCGAGTCGCCGAACGCGGTATCGGGCAGCTGTGTGCGCTGGACGTACGGCAGGTCCTGACGTCCGACGTAGACGATGTTCTTTGAGGAGATCGTCACCGTAAACGGCCGTGACGCGACCGAGTCTGCGCCACTCAGTGTGCCCGTCAGCGTTCCCGCAGGCGACGTGGCGACGACCACCGGCAGAACCGCAGTCGTTCCCCCGACCGTCACGTGTACGTCGGTCGATCCGAGCGACACACCGTGAATGAGTCCGGCGTCCGACACGGTGGCCAGTCCCGTGTTGGACGATGCATACGTCACCGCGGGGTTCTGCATGACTGCACCGTTCGAGTCGTGGGCGGTGACGAAGAGCTGGAAGGATTGTCCCACCCCCACCCGCGCAAGCACGACGCTGACCTTGATGCCTGCGACGCCGGTCTTGGTGCCCCCGCCGCCCGGCTGCACTTGGTCAGTTGGATTGGAGCAGGCCGCGACCGCGGCGATGAGCGCAACGAGTCTGACGCGGATGGTCATTCCAGTCTCCATTCCCGGACGTTATATGCCCCTTCAGAATATTAAGTGCGCAATGCGCACATCGCGATGTCGTTTGGTGCGCGCTTCCCCGAGCGTAGGGTGACGTTTCGTATCGTCGACGCATCATTGAGTGTCACCACGCGACGTTCCATCGTGCACCACCCTCTGCGGGTATTCAGGTGTAGGAAAAGGCCAGTCCCCAGTGTTGCGGCTATGGCGTTCGGTGCGGCCCCGTCACCCCATCGAGTCGGAGTCAGATGCCCGCGCTTTCGCTCGAC
>Ga0134126_10014125_pt1 | contig 10084 bp, 19 predicted proteins | sample KB31752_FD_96881 | JGI IMG/M metagenome (GOLD analysis project Ga0134126, IMG submission 96881) | Terrestrial soil microbial communities with excess Nitrogen fertilizer from Kellogg Biological Station, Michigan, USA - KB3-175-2 | ecosystem: Environmental > Terrestrial > Soil > Unclassified ...
TGGCAGGGGGAGCCAGCGGATATAAAATCTATTTGCGGCAACGTATCAAAATCAATCTCCTTAACGTCCCCCAATTGAATGGTATTAGGGAAGTGATGTTGCGTAACTTTAATTGCGTCTTTATTTATCTCGCTAGCGTAGTAATTGGAATACTCAATATTGGCACGTTGCAAGGCTATTTGCAAACAACCGATACCATCAAATAAAGAAAGCACATTCATTGGATATTATTTATTTTCTGGTATGATTCTTAGTGATTCCCTATGTCGAATAGCGGCCGCTTGATTCATTATATAGTCAATAAGCGCCATTTCGTCTAAGCCAGGGTATAATTTAACTAAAGAATTAATTGTTTTTACGGCTTTTCTGAAGCATTTATCTTCGGCCAAATTGTGTTTGTCTATGCGAGATAATTCAGCAGTCATAGTTTATTTCTTAAACGTTTAAAATTGACTAAGATAGGAGATTATTCCTGTGTTTCTATAGAATCTTGGTAAGTATCTCTAGCCTCTTCTTCAATGTCATAAATGCTGTAACTATCGGAATACATTGACAAAGTCATTTCTCTGCGTATTTGTGATCTTACTTTTGCGATTGCCTCATCTTCATCCTCCGCGTAAACTTTGCGTTTTCCGCTGTATGGCCCAATATAATATTTGACGGTAAAGTATTGCATACTTATTAAACGTTTTATCGGTTACTAAAGGGGAACTTTTTCTACTGCCAAAAGCCTGTTCCATTTTACGGTGACAGGCGTCCAGCGTGGGCCATTGATGGCTGATTAGTTAACCTTTGTAGGTATATACCAGATAAAAATGTTGGTTTATAAAATTGAAATGGAAGCTGATATCCCCCGTCATATAGCGATCTGACGGATTACGAATAAGGATAATAGCGGGAAGTAAGTATAACGACCCTGTTCTGTTGTGGCGGAAGGAAAAACGTTTCATGACTTATTTTATTTTCGGTTACTTGAATAGAGCGGGTTATTTATTCCCGATTGACAATACAAATATACTACATAATATCACACAAGTCAATAGTGGAAATGGGTATTTTTCAGGAAATTCTATAAACTCTTACTCCCGCCCCTTCCTTTTGCGTCCTGATCCTTATTTCTGTGCCGTAGGTATTATTATAGGAGCGTAAAGAAGAAAAGATCATATAGCGTCCTTTAGCCGTAGGCAATAAGAACGATTCGCCAATAATCAGCGCCCCAAAGTTATACTCCCTGTCAGCCTTTAATATGGTATCGGCCATTTTTTCCATGCAACAAATATAGTAATTATTGTCACACTTTTGATTTATATTTGCAATAAGCCGTGAGCAATTCCGCCTGGCATAAATTTATCTATCATGGAAAGCAAGCTTTTTATCGACATCAATTCTGCGACTCGTACGCCTCAGATCAAAATTCTACGAAAGCACAGCGACGACTCGCGCGATACTCTTGTAGGCATATTCGCTGGCCAAGCAATGCCAGGAACAAACGATGGATTCTGCCGAATAGAGCGGTACCCGGGACGGGAACAGGAAGCGGAAATTATTATGATCACTCCCGTATCTCCTGTTGAGATGGTTAAATGCATTCGCGATATCCGGGAACTAATGGAAAAAAACATCTATACCGACACCCCCGACGCTCTTGAAACTTACAAGAAGATCATTGAATCGGAATACAAAAAGTTGTTCGGAGTCATTGCGTAAAGAGAAAGCCCGGTTATTCGCCGGGCTTTTTTTCTTGTTCATAACGCCGCCTCATGGCTTCATTACCGAAACCTGTTTTTACCAATCCTTCATGACTGCACCCTAAATCTCTGTTATGCCTATAACATGAATAGGTTAGTGAATCGATTATATCTGGAATGGTTTGCGGGCCTTCGCTGGTTGGGAGCGCATCGGCCAATTGCCCTTCTTTGTTTACGACTTGCATAGTATATTATTTATAGGTTCTTACTATTCCTTTTGGCTATCTTCAGCCAATGTAATGAAGCGTGTGCGGAGGCCGGCCCCTTGTGTTGGGCGAATACCTCTACCGATCTGTCGAGATTGTTTCTAGTTTTAATCGAAACATTGAACAACCCAGAGGCCTTTTTATTCCCTGCGGCTGGCGTCCATTCAACTATTGATCCATCATTAAATTCGTAGGTGAATCGTTCGCATAATAATTTGGATATTAACATATTAATGTGTTTCAAGGTAAGTAATAATAGCAAGGATAATAATAGGAACGAGCCAAAAAAGGATGGCGTAATCGCGGTGTTTAGTAGTTTGTTTCATGGTTGTGTGTTTATTTTACCGTCCAAGCGGACCCATTGATGATAATAGGCTCACCGCTATAATAAGTTCCTTCAGATGCCGTAATAACCTGCTGGTCTATAATAATTTCTCCATTCAGTTCAACACGTTGTTCGATAGTGTATTTACGTTCGAAGAATTTGCAGGAAGCAAAAGAGAGAGCTAGCAAGGCGAAAAGAATAATCTTTTTCATATCGGGTTGTTTTATTAATACAAATATACTACGAATTATCACACCCTCCAAATATCTAGCTATTATTTTCCTAAATTCATGGTAAACAATGATTAATACGGGAAACCGTAGGCCCGCTACATCCCTCTCCATCACTAACCAAATAGAGCAATGTCCTACGAATACGCCTATTTATTGCATGATCCGGGATTAAACCAGCTAGCGCTACCAATAACCCCAATCCACGGGTCGCCCACGGCCACCCAAGCAGCCTTATCCTTGATCCATCCCTTTTTAGCGCAAATAGCTAACGAACAACAGCAATCCCCCAATCCTGACAAAACTAAAACGGTTTAGCATCATGAAAGACAACGACTATTATCCGCCAGAGTCCGCAGACCAATGCGGTGTCTATTTCAAATGGTATGAGCTACCGCTAATCGTGCTGATCGCCGTTGTCATGCTGCCATTCTGCCATTCTATTGCATCTACAAGCTGATCCGCTTCATAACCCATTGAAATCTAAATCAAAAACAGTTCACAATCAATTAAATAATAATAAGTTGAAGCAAATCTTTTAATCAATGCCAATTTGAAAACGAATCAAGACCCCACCGGAAGGCGAAAACCCAAAAACCCAAGGGCTGCCGGCCGCTGAAAATACCCGGGGTCCATTTGATCACACCTTATTTTGTATGTAAAATCAGATAGGTTATGAGTATAGGAGATATTGGAAATCAAGGTATGAGCGCGGGAGACATGAAGAAACTCTAGATCAAACCGGGTTTATCTTTACCAGCACCCGGCGAACGCCAATAACCGACCCAGTACCCTGTTCACCAGCCACACTTGAGGACACCATCGACGCTGAAGTAATATCCATTGAAACAACCCCGATAGCCCAGCCACGGGCCTTATCTGAGCCCACGGGCCCATTCCAGACACAACCCATTGACAGCCAAAAGACCTTGCCTAACCCTACAACCATCTAACCCATGAGATCAAGCCTTCAAAAATATTCAGGATTGGGGCAAACGAAGGCGGCTCGGTTGTCCAGTTTTTGGACCCCACCCGGTCGGGCAGGCAAAATTAGGGGGCGCTGGGCTGGACACAAACGCGGGTAGGGCTATAAAATTTCTGAAAAATTTTTTACTTTTGATTCTGGATTGAAGGCACGGTATGTTTTTCGGCAACGCATCGGGTCTATCGGTAGATTTTAAACGGGTGTTCAAGGCCGAAACTTGGGTGCCCGTTTTGTTTTATGGCAAATGAGAGATGGATTCGAATAAAGGTAGCGGTTAATTTTTACGATGTAAGCAACTTAGGTCGCGTACGATCCCGTTGCCGAAAGAAAGCGATAATTATAAAGTTGGGATATAACCATAGTGGATATCCAACAGTTTCATTTCGGAGTTACTGGAATGGAGAAATAAAGCGAAGGAGATGGTTCGTTCATAGACTAGTTGGAGCGGCATTCGTTGCAAATCCGGACGGGAAGCCTCAAATAAATCACATCGACGGCAATGTTAAAAACAATAACGCCGCCAACTTGGAATGGGTGACAAATAAAGAAAATTCGGTTCATGCCCAAAAGATAGGATTGATGAGAATGGCAAAACCCAAGATAAAGAAGGGTAGATTCGGTCGCACGAAGCGGGTGTCGAATATAAAAACAGGGGGAAAGTATGATTCGATTAACCAAGCCGCAGCGGACTTAGGGATAAGTTACAATTATTTGAAGAAAATGCTGAATGGAGCGAAGAGGAATGTAACTGATCTGGCTTATGAGGGATCATATAATGACACGAGGCATATCGAACCAATATTTTTTAACAGGTAAAGAACTTATGTTATGAATGAAGAAGAAATTTTGGAAGGAAATAAATTGTTGGCTGAATTCGATGGGATAAAAATAGGCAAAAGTATTTATTCATGGCGTATCGGATGTAGAGAGCCGATACAGGAACATCATCTTAACTATCACGCAAGCTGGGGATGGATAATGCCATTGATTGGGAAGATTAAGAAAATGCAGCACGATCCTATCGAATGTTTTATGGGGACAACGCTAGAGCGTTATGCGCAATTCAATCATATTACCGAAATGTCTATATCGACGCCAATGGAATCCGTGTATGAAAGACTTGTTGATTTCGTCAAGTGGTATAATTCCAAAAAACCAAATCCATGAAATCATTTATAGCAGGACTCTTTTTTATTTATTAACTTGTAGGAGTAAAAATTAATTTTATGTGCTATGATGTATCGCTCACCCACAGGATAGATATGGATAAGGCTCAAAAAAGACTTGTCGAATTAAGAGAAGCAGACCCGATTGGGTATATGAAATCACCCGAGTATAAGGAACTGCTTCATACAATAAGCGCAGCTGGCCATCACATCAAAGAATACGACAGAAAAATAGCGATGGGGATTAAATTCTGAAACCAACACTTTCTCAATCCCATATATAAGTAGAGGTAGTAACCTTCTTTCTTCGGAAAGGTCGGCGGACAGAAAACGCATTAGCCCCTCTAACTAAGGGGCTTTTTTGTGTCAATAAGTGGTAGTGTGTGGAAATAAAAAACCGGAAGTGATCAGCTTCCGGCTCGTTAACGTAGCGTAGAGACTTTCTTCCGCAATCGGCATCAGCTTGCTCAGGGCCTTCTTTTTTGTATCAACTAACCTAATGTGTCAGCCAGCGTACAACCAAGTGTATGGAGACCATGAAGGACAGTCCCACTCGCCAACCGCAGAACAAAGATTAAAAATCTTTTTTAAACTTCAAAATAAATTTGGAATTATTAATGTCATGATGTTATATTTGTGACATGGAGAAAGAAACTAAGGCCACATTCACCTATACCACATTTCCTTCTTTCAATAAGAAGGCCAAGGAGCGGGCAGCTAAAGAAGGGACTTCCCTTAGCGAGATCATAAATAATTTCATTGCCGGGTATACGGCCAAGAAAGGAAATGGTACTAGGGCAGTAGAGGCAACGGCGGCCATAAGGATATTGAAGTCTCATGGAATTGTCAGCCAAGATGAATTTGAGCGTCTGAAAGTAAAGGTGCTGAACAAGTATGGCATTTTCTTGTCTCCATTGCGGGAAGAAAATAAATAAAGAATACGAACTAAAATAACTAGTATAGGGTAAGTCCCGTTTGAAGATTGGTTGGCTAATACCTGTGCTTCAAAAATATGGCCCAGAGCACGTTGCGGGAGACTGTGGGTACAGGACCGCATCAAGCTAGTCGGAAAATGAATTACTGCCCTATTTTTAACCAATTCTTTTTTATATACAAACCAAATGATAGATGTTATTCGGGAAACTATTCAGGTGGCCAGAAAACAATACGATGACGATGGGTACGAATGGCTGAGGGAATATATTGACTATCGGTGCTATGATTAGTAAGAACTGCTATTGCGCTAGTTCTTCCATCAAAAGTTGGATAAAAAATAAACCACCATGAAAATAACTAAAGCCATATATCAAGCTACTATTCCGACGGGTGCGTACATGAATGAGCGACCGGGATTGGAGGCAGAACTGGAAGAGGGGGATGATCCGGTGAAAGTGATTCGAGAATTAAAGAGATTGTGTAATCAGTCCGTAAATGAAGTGTTCGTTACGAGAACAGAGGATAAAATAATTTTAGAAGGCAGGGACGGGCCTGTTGTCATCGATCTCAACGACGAAAAGATAGAGATAGCCATAGAGAACGCAAATACAATACGAGAATTGGAAGATGTGAAGATGAAGCATCTGTACCCAACAACGACCGGCAAACTCAAATCGGCCTATGATGCTAAAATGAACCAACTAAAAAGCCTACAGCCATGAAGCAAATGGAGAAAATAGGAGGTCTTTTGATTCACGAATCACCGCAGCGGAACAGAACTTGGGAAACGATCGAAGGCCCCGTCATAGTCCTTTCTATTGAAGAATTAAAAGAACTATGGGATGCCGCCCATTCTCGTGGTGAAAACATAAAAGAAGTGAGAAAAAATATACCAGACTTCAAAACTTATTTATCAAGTAGGGGGATTAATCTGTAATATATGGAAGGTAACGCAGCGCAAGCTACTTGGGAATCCTTAAAGCAGGGAGCATTGGATCACTACGACTACGTATCCACCAAAGCCCATCATTGGAGCAGCTTCGTAGTGGCCGCCATAAAAGCATACGACGATCCAAATAAGTCAGCCGAATCCCCTTCCAAAGAACACGATCCTTTCCTTGAATGGATAGATAAAGAAAGTGAAGCAGCGCAAAAGAGATTGGATAAGGCCGATACCGAAGGAGCCGAAATAGGCGCAGCCATTACGCTTAACCATTTACGTCTCACCAAAGAAAAATACCTATCACTTAATCCTACATCTATAAAGAATGACCAGTAAAGAAATAGCCAATAAATGGACGATGAATCGGTACAGAGGCCCGCATTCCAGTAGCGGCATGGGGATGGCAGACAAAGAGTTTTTCGACTTGCTCACCGATGACATTTCTGATTACGCCAAGCAGCTATCAATAGGATTTGCTGAATGGGCAATCGCTAAGTTCCAAGGACACTATCGCTATTCTGAATCTGGAATGGAGGTAGAACAAGTATGGTGGCCCAGACCAATGACGCTTGATAAAGAAAATGCAAAGCACTACACCACATCTGAGATTTATCAACTCTATCTTAACTCAATAAAATGAGTAGTAAGACAATAAAACTAGTTTTTAAGGAATGCCGATTTAAGCGCTGGGATCAAATAAAAGGCTATAGTAATGGTAGGGTCTGCACAGTCAGAAGAGTTACGCATTCTTCCTTATTATTCAACGTGGATGTCGTTCCAATATCTCTATCTCGCTATCGTTTATCCCGCTGGTTCCAGAAACTTTACATGTTCATATTATATTAAAACTCAATAAAATAAACAAACACAATGTCTACTAAAAAATCAACCCCATCTAAAAAGCCTCAGACTAAGGCCGCTGACACCAAAACGAAAGCCACTTACACGGCTGTCTATACAGAAAAGTACGAGGAAATGAAGCGCCAGTACGAAAACATCCTTCATGCCAATAGGTTATTGGTGGGCAAGATTAACGAATTAGAGCGTCCGCCGCTTGACTTTAAATTACCGAATAATATTATGGCCGATCCCCCACGCGAAACAATGATGTCGTCATATTTAGGAGAATTGGAAAATCATTTGTGTAGACTAGGGTCATCCATAAATATATTGCACGCTACAACCGAAAGATTATCGTGCAAAAGCGAAGGCCGTGGTGTCCCTGAACAAGATCCAAAAACAGTAGACATAGCGAGTCGCCTATCAAATATTGTCAACTACTTCAGCTATCACAACCAATGTTTCGAGCAACTCAACAACAAACTATCTGAACTTATATAAAATACTAAAATGGACGACAGAAATAAATATAACAGCATAGCCAATGACGGGAATGAACCGATATCCGCCGTTGGTCTCGTTTGGGTGAATGTAGACTACGAACTTCCACCTAAAAAGGAAAACTGGAATCACAGCGCCCAAGTGCTTTTGTACTACGAAAACACAGGAGATAAAGTTTCCGGGCTTGGCGTTGGGTACTACCACTATGATCCGCCCTTCAGCAATCCCATGTTCGTAGACTTCCATCACTATGGTCGCAAGCCTTCTTTCTGGGCCGAAATTCCTAACCTGCCGGTATAAAACACTATAAATAAGCACAATGACCAAGAAATATATCCTTATCCAGAATGAAGGAGAGATAGAAACTAACTCTTTTGAACTAATAGGGGCCAGCACTAAGCGGGGCGAGTCCGGCAAGATTGGCTTTTTCGGTTCTGGCCTGAAGTATTCTATCGCCTACATGATGCGAAAGGGAATCGACTTCAGGGTGTATTCGGGCCTTAACGAGCTTCATTTCAGCACAGTAAAAGAAAAATTGAAGGATAAGGAGTTCGACCGGATTTGCATTAACGGCAAGCCAACCAGCTACACCGTTACAATGGGGCCGACGTGGACAAAGGATTGGTTCGTGCTGAGGGAGGTCTACTGTAACGCTTTGGATGAAGGAACGTGTACGATGATAAAGGATACGCAGGATGTAAACCCATCGGTAGGCAAAACAAGGATTTATATTGAACTTACGCAAGAATTACATGAAGTTGTTGGCAATTGGGATGCCTATTTTGCCGATGAGCGCACCCCTCTTTTCACATCTGGGTCTATTTTTACCGCTTACATAAGCCAAGAAGACGGCGGAGTGCGAGAACAACAAATGACCGTGTATCAAAAGACGAAAGGCGTTTTATACCGGAAAGGAATTAGGGTACATGAAAACTCTATGTTTTTATACGATTACGGTATGGACGCTGTGGCGATTAATGAAGATCGGACAGCAAAAGGAACATATATGTTCGCCTATTGTATACTTGGCTTATTCGTATCGTTTGCCAACGAAGGATATATAAAGTCCGTTCTGCGGGAAGGGAAACAAGAGCGTGTGCCATTTGAGTTTGAAGCCCTTTATTCCTTCGATGAGCACACTGGCGTTTCTGATAAATGGATAGACTTTAGCCAGCAAAATATCCTTGTTGTTAGAGAGAAATCCGGCAATTTTATTGATGTCATCGCCAATTGCAAAAATGAGGTTTTCTACATTCCTTCTATGCTGGCTAGGCTTATAAAAAGGGCCTTCCCGCAAACCAAAATCATTGGGATGGATAACATCATTGGCGATGTGGCATTTTCGACAGTGGATCAGACACCTAAGATGTCATTTTTGCTGAAAGAAGTGCTGTCCTCTCTAAAAGAGATGAAATACGATGTGCCCTACGAAATATTTGTCGCTGAGTTCGAAGACGAACACATTCTAGGTCACGCGGATATGGATGCTCACAAAATATTCATTGCCACAAAGACATTCGATATGGGTAGGCGCGAGATAGCGATGACACTCATTGAGGAATCGGAGCATATAAAATCAAAACTCAATGACAGAACCAACGAATTTCAAACACACATTTTTTCTCAATGGTTAAAATCAATGGAGGAGGCTAACGGCCTGTTTTTATAATGCAACTATCTGATTCCCAATACTACAACCCAGAAAAAAAGGACATAGACTGGAATAAACTACGGGTAAGATGTTCTGCGATCCGGCGAGTGATGGCCGATAGTCGGAGTAACCCACAATTGACCGAATTGCAGGCGGTAGAGTTATCTGAATTGGAGAAAAAGCCGGTTCTGACACCAAAACAGCAAGAAAAACTAGCCTTATTGGTGACAAAACGGGAAAATTCCAGCAAAGTTATCCTTTCAGACGGCTGTATTGAGTATCTAATGGAGGTTTACGCATGGGAAACCGGCCAGCGGGTCCGGGTGCAAAAGGAAATGGACGTAGAGGCCCTTGAACGGGGCAAAATAGTCGAGCAAGCGGGTATCGATCTGCTAAGTTTCGTCGAAAACATCACTTACACGAAGAACAAGGAGCGGATTTTTAACGAATTTTTGACCGGCGAACCGGATATCTTCACCGGGGCGAACATTTACAAGGCCAAAAAGATCAGCGATATCAAATCGGTATGTGATCAGGTACTCTTCCTCTGCAA
>Ga0134126_10014126_pt1 | contig 10084 bp, 10 predicted proteins | sample KB31752_FD_96881 | JGI IMG/M metagenome (GOLD analysis project Ga0134126, IMG submission 96881) | Terrestrial soil microbial communities with excess Nitrogen fertilizer from Kellogg Biological Station, Michigan, USA - KB3-175-2 | ecosystem: Environmental > Terrestrial > Soil > Unclassified ...
AATTTGAAAGGGAAGCCCGGATGGTTTTCCCGAATACTGAGGTGGCGGTGGAGGGGGTTACGTACCGAGTGTAGGAGAATCTTTTTGGGGTTGACGGTTGACGGTTGACGGTTGACGGACTTTATGTGGATTACTAAAATTGAAATTTGTCACGTTGCTACTCCAGAAGTCAACCGTCAACCCTGAACGCTCAACCGTCATCCCTCAACCGTCAACCGTCAACCCCTAATAATCTCTCTTCAGCAACCCCAAAGCCAGCTCCCGCAGCGGTTCCTTTCTCTCCGAAGCCACCTGCACAGCTTCGAGATGGACCAGGGCCTGATCGAGGTATCGCTGTTGGGCGGCTTCTGCCGCAAGGTCTGCACCGCAGGTTTTGAAAAGAAGAAGCATTTTCTGCACTTTGTCGGGGCCCGGCTCCTCCAGCAGCTGCAGCATATCCTTCCGCTGTATTGCATTGGCCGATTCGAGTGCCTGCATCAGCAGAAATGTTTTTTTATTCTGCATAATATCTCCCCCCGTTTGTTTACCGAAGGTTGCGGGATCCCCGAAAGCATCGAGCCAGTCATCCTGGACCTGAAAAGCAAGACCTAGATTTTTTCCGAATTCATACAGATGTTGCTGATCCCCGGTTCCGGCGCCGGCTATAATGGATCCCATCTGCAGACTGGCTGCCAGCAATACCGCTGTTTTTAATTCGATCATATGCAGATAATCCGCCAGTGTTACCGCGGTTGATTTTTCAAAATCCATGTCCAGCTGCTGACCCTCACATACCTGATACCCGGTGGTATTGAGCAGCCTGACCAGCATTTCTACGCGGCCGGGATCAGTACCGATGAAATATTCATAAGCTTTCAGAATCATCACGTCACCTGCCAGGAGGGCGGAGGATTCATTGAACCGGGCATGTACCGTCGGCTTCCCACGCCGCAACGGGGCATGATCCATGATGTCGTCGTGAATGAGCGTAAAATTATGAAAGAGCTCAATGCCGGCAGCGATCTTCCAGGCATCCGGATGAATATCCGTAAATAATTCATTGCCCATCAAACAAAGCGCCGGCCTGATTCTTTTACCACCTACTTCCAGCATATAGGAAGCCGCTCCGTATAATCCGGAAGGCTCCCGGGGAAAATGTTTTGCATTAAAATACCTGGAAAAAGCTGCTGATATTTCGGGGAATCTTTTCATATTACCGGATCAGTAAATTCAGGACTTGTGGGGAGCTGACGGAGACAGGACCCATTCATAATCCAGCTGGCGCTTGGCCAGATTTGCAGAAACTACTTTTATTCTGACCTTATCGCCCATCCGGAAACTTCTTCCGCTACGACGGCCCACTAACGCATAGTCTCCTTCGATCAACCGGAAATCATCGTATTCCATCAGGCTGTTCAGACTAACCAGTCCTTCGCATTTATGCGCTACCGTTTCCACCCAGAATCCGAATCCGGCCACGCCACTGATGACACCGTCAAATTCATCCCCCACGAATTCTTTCATAAACTCCACCTGTTTGTATTTATTGGCTGACCGCTCGCTATCCATCGCCGCCCTTTCCCTTTCACTGCAGTATTTACATTGTTCCTCCAGTTTTTTGTGGATCTGAATATTTTCATCCAGCACGTCCTGCAGGATGCGGTGCGCCAGTACATCGGGATACCGGCGGATCGGCGAAGTAAAATGACAGTAGTTTGAAAATCCGAGGCCGTAATGACCGATATTCTCCGTTGTGTAAGTTGCTTTGGCCATAGTACGGATGCCCAGCTGTTCCAGCACATGCTGTTCCGGTTTGCCCTGAACATCCTGCAGCATGAGATTAAAGGAAGCTGCTATGCCCTCCGGTGTTTTGGTATCAAAATGATGACCGTATTTTTTAGCAAACAAAACGAAGGGAGCCAGCTTTTCCTTATCCGGCGTGTCGTGCACCCGGTAAGGGAAAGGAACCGGTTTCTTTTTGATTTTTATTTTCGAAACGTGGGTGGCGACGGTCCGGTTTGCCAGCAGCATGAATTCCTCGATTAGCTGATGAGATTCCTTACTTTCCTTTATGCTGATGCCAACCGGCTTCCCTTTTTCATCCAGTTTAAACCGCACTTCCACAGAGGAAAAATTGATCGCTCCTTTTTTAATCCGTTGTTTGCGGAAACGCTGGGCAAGGTCGTGCAGGATTAAAATCTCCTCTCCGTATTTGCCTTTTTTCTGTTCGATGACCTGCTGAACATCTTCATAGGCAAACCGCTGATCCGAATGAATCACTGTTCTTCCCAGCCAGTAATCTTTCACTTCCCCTTTCGAACTGATGGTAAATACAGCCGAAAAGCACAGCTTGTCCTCATCCGGCCGCAGGGAACACAGCTCGTTGGAGATCCGTTCCGGCAACATGGGATTCACTCGGTCCGGCAGATAAACCGAAGTGGCCCGCTGATATGCCTCCTCATCCAGCAGGGAACCGGTTTGCACATAATAGCTCACATCTGCGATGTGCACCCCAATTTCATACAGATCATTTTTCAGACTGCGGAAAGAAATGGCATCGTCAAAATCTTTCGCGTCGGCCGGATCAATGGTGAATGTGAGCGTTTTCCTGAAATCCTTTCTTCTGGCTATTTCTTCCGGAGGAATAGTATCGGATAGTTTGCCGGAAGCCAGCATCACATCCTCCGGAAAGACTACCGGAAATCCGTTTTCCACCAATATCTCTTTCATGACCCGGTCATTCTCGTCCGATTCATCCAATACCTGGATCACTTCCCCCTGGGGTTTCTTATTTTTCGTCCATTCGGTTATGCGCAGGATCACGCGGTCTTTGTTCACGGCGCCATTGAGTTTTGTACGGGAAACATATACATCGGGCATTGGTCTCGCTGTTTCCGCAATAAAAAATGCAAAGCCATCTCCCATTTCGATATGACCGGGAAAATCGGTTTGTTTTCTTTCCAGCACGGCTTCCACTTCACCCTGCACCCGTCCGCTGCCGGCCTGTCCCCGGGTAATCTTCACCAGCACGGTGTCGCCGTGCATGGCGGTATTGAAATCATTCGGGCGCACAAGCACGTCCTGCCCGAAGGTTTTCGATATCACAAAACCCATTCCGGAACGGGTTACTTCCAGTGTACCCCGGTACAGGGAATCGGAAGATTTTTTCTTTTTTTTATCGGGATGCTTATGACCCATAGTTAATTGACTTGAACAGGAAATTCCTGAATGAATGTAGTGATTGAGCTGACGAACTCTTTTTCCTCCCGGAATAAAAACACCGGTTGTATCGGTATCACGAACAGGGGGATTTCCTGCAGCCGGGCGGAAAATTTGACCAGTCGCACGGCATCTTTCTCCGTCGTCAGCATGATCTTATGCTCAGCATTGATCTGCTGAAATTTTTTAAGTATATATTTCAGGTCGTCGATCGTAAAAATATGATGGTCGCTGTAAGCCAGTTCGTCATATTCCCTGAAATTTTCTTCGAGATGTTTTTTGAGGGGAACCGGATTCGCAATACCGGTCACCAGTAACACCACGGTTTCCTTTTGCGTAACATATTTTTCCTTTGTGATGATCTGATAAGGATCCCCGTAGCGGATCGCTGAAAAAAAGATCTGCTGCCGTTCCGCAGGTTTGATCTCTTTGATCAGCCGGTGTTTTTCGGCCAGGGAAAGATCCGGTGAGCACTTGGTAACTACGATGATGTCTGCCCGCAGATAGCTTTTTTTCTGATCCCGGAGATCACCTGTTGGCAGGAACCAGTCACGCGTAAATAAATTATTCACATCCGTAAGCAGGATATTGTATCCGGCTTTTACGTAGCGGTGCTGAAATGCGTCATCGAGAAGAACGACTTCCGTATCGGGCTTGTCGTGCAGCAACTGGGGAATAGCCACTATTCTTTCTTCTCCCACAGCAACCGTAACATCCGGAAATTTGATGTAGAACTGCATGGGTTCGTCGCCGATCTCCAGGGCATTGGTTATGCCGGTGGCAAGGGCATAGCCCCGGGTTTTCCGTTTGTAGCCCCTGCTCAGGACGGCCACTTTAAACTGATCCCGCAGTTTTTCAATAAGAAATTCTACCATCGGGGATTTTCCGGTTCCGCCCACAGAAAGATTTCCGATGCAGATAACCGGCAGGTTAAAAGAGGCAGACTGAATGATTTTGAAATCGAAGAGCCAGTTCCGGATATAGATAATCAATCCATAGATCAGGGAAAAAGGGAGCAGCAGGATTCTGACAGGTTTTAATAAGGGATAGTTCAGATTGATCATAACGGCCTGCAAAGATAAATCATTCCCCGGGATGGCCGGGTGCAATCATCAGCCGTTCCCTGACCTGTTTACGGATGCGGTTTGCTTCCTGAAGAACTGTTGCCCGGGATCTGTTTTTCAGGAAGGGAACAGAGCAGAGCGCGGGAATGGCTGTCCAGGAAACGATTTCTCCTGCATAATCCATGAACTGGTCATTAAATATCCAGCCGGCAACGGGGACCTGCCGGAAGCTGCAGATTTGCGCTGTGAGCAGGGAGTGATTGATGCTGCCCAGGTAGTTGCGGCTGACCAGGATCAGTTTTGCATTCAGTTTTTCTACCAGGTCAAGGACCATCTCCCGGTCATTCAGGGGTACCAGCAAACCGCCTGCACCTTCTATTATTAGCAGGCGCTCCGGGTTCAGGGTTCTGAATACTTCGCAGATCTTTCCGGTATCTATCCGGATATTTTCCTCACGGGCAGCAATATGCGGAGAAGCCGGCATTTTCAACCGGTAAACTTCGGGATGAACCACTGTCTGGCTGTTGCTGATCAGGGATTGAACGGTTTCCCTGTCGGTACCCTCATCATAACCTGCCTGGACCGGTTTCCAGTAATCGGCCTGGAGCGCCTCAGCCAGGAGGGCTGAAATAAAAGTCTTGCCGATACCGGTTCCAATGCCACTAATAAAAAACGGCTGCATCAGGTTTTATTGATGAAGATGGAAAAAAAAGTCGTTCCGTAATTTCTCTCTGTTGCAAACAGGGGATAATTCGTGTAATGGTTCCGGGGGGTATGTTCCAGCACAAACCAGCCGTTTTTTTTGAGGAACTTTCCCTGTACAATCAGCGACGGAAGGAGGTCGATGTTTTGCAGTGCATAGGGCGGACCGGCGAAAATAAAATCATATTTGCCGGGTTGGCTTTCTAAAAACCGGAATACATCGGACCGGAAAGTTTTCAGGTTGGGTATGCCCAGATCATCAGCATTTTTCCTGATAAACCTCTCCATATCAAAGTTTTTTTCCACTACAGTGAGATCGGCCGCTCCCCGGGAAGCCAGTTCAAAACTGATACAACCGGTTCCTCCGAATAAATCCAGTGTTTTGATGCCTTCAATCTTTCTGGCGGCCTCCAGTATATTAAACAATCCTTCCTTCGCGATATCTGTCGTGGGACGGGTCAGCGGCATTTTTGCCGGTGGGCTGATCCTTCTGCCCCCAAATTCGCCACCGATTATACGCATATCGCCATTTTCAATAAAGAGGAAAAAAAATGGTTGGGAAATTGCAGCATTTCATCTGTGGTCAGGATACTGTCCTCCATACTGTCGAAGCGGATATGCAGGAAATACTGATCCAGGGCCTCATACAGTGCGGATCTTTTTTCAATCATTCCCGACAGTTCCAGGATTACTTCTTCGCGGTTAATATGGAGCTGGTGGCAGCAGTTCAGCAGACTGAACAAAACATCCCTGGAATCCTGGTAGGGGAAATGCTGAACCAGCTGCAGTTGTCCGCGCTTAAAGATCAGGACCTGCATCTGGTCGGGATAGAAATATGTTTTCAGGAAAAAGGGTTCTTCTTTGGCCGTAAACATTTTATAACATTTCAGCTGCAGGCTGTAAAAATGCCAGAAACGCGCATTCGGAAATTTTTCCTGCATCAGGTAATGAAGCTCGCGGGGCACACGGTAAACATTATGGAATTCAAACCAGGGGATCTTTTCATCCAGTACCAGATCCGTGCTCAGGTCTCCGTAAATCAGGCCGGTAACGGGCCTTGCGCAATCGTCGGAAAAATATTTTTCAGGAACCAGGTTGCTCTCCGGGAAATTATAAATCAGAAAGATTTCATTAGCCGGAAATTGCGAGAGAATCGGTTCCTGGTCAATGAGATCCCGCACCACTTCATCGGCCGGACCTGCTTTTTGCGGATTCCATTGAAAGGACCTGATCAGGGCCGGCCGCATGCCTCTCACATTCAGCAAAACATAGGTAAGCGAAGAGGGGCCAACCTCGATGAGGATGCGGCTCTGTACCGGATCCTCCGCCGCGGGATCCGCATTGTGAATATCAAAATCGGGTCTGATTGCCATAAAGCGTGCGCAATAATACTACAATTCTGCGAGTGAATTACCAGCGGCCATGGCGTGTGATCTGTAGAGGCAGCCAGAACCTATTGCCATTCCCTGATCAATTCGTTCGCCGTGGTTTTTACCCGGGCATCATCATAAATCATATTAGGCAGGCCAAGCAGCGTATGCAGAAGTTCCATGGCTTTTTTGTCGTTGTTATTCCGGTGGTAGGCCCGGGCCAGTTCCAGATAGTTCAGCAGAAATGCAGGGTCCAGGGTCCTGCTCTTCTCAAAATAATAAATAGATTGTTTTAAACTGGCGGAGGGAAGACCGCCGTAAATAATTTTTGCAATGGATTTTTCAGCAACATTGAGATTACTGACTTCAAAATTCCATTTCCCCAATATATGATAGGGTTTGAAATTGGAAGGGTCCAGGCGGATGGATATTTCCGCATATTTTTTAATACCCCGTGCCAGTTCAATTCTTTCCCTGGTTCCCGCAATCAGGGAAAGACGACCGAGGGCAAGCGCCATGACAAAATTGGCGTCCGAAGAGGACGAGTCCCGCCGGAGCGCCCTGGAAGCATAATTTCGGGCTGCAATAAAGTACTCCCTCATTTTTTCTTTTCCTGTCTGGCGGGCGCCGATCCGGCTCGAAAGTTCGCTGCATTTACAGAGTGCGACCAGGTTATCCGGCTCGAGCCTTAATACCTCAGCGTATCGCAGGAAAGCTTCATTTTCATGAAAAGCGGATTCCTGTTGCCGGGCATCCTGTATTAAACCGTTGACGTTCTGTGAAAACGAGGAGAAAGGAAAGATCAGTAACAGTAAAAAGGAAAGCGTTCGAACCATACATTAATCCTTAAACATCCGGTGCATCGTTACTCCTGCCTTTCCGATAAAACTTTCGATGGGCGCCTGAAGTTTATAAATGCTGATGCTGATTTCTTTTACAACCGGATATTGATTTTTAATCTTTAAGATAATATCCTGACAGATCTTCTCCAAAAGAAAAACGGGATTTTGAATGTTTTGTTTCACGATCGCGTACAAATTAACATAGCTGATGGTATTCTCCGTGCTTTCATAGGCTGTCTGCTGCTCGGGAAAGGAGACGCTGAGATTCACTTCAAAAGTATTCCTGACTTTCCGTTCTTCTTCGTAAAGGCCATGCTGTGCATGAAAGATTAAATTCTGGAGTTCGATGGTGAGCAAGCTGTGGTGGTTGATGGTTGATGGTGGATGGTTGAGGGTTGACGGTAGGATATTGGTTATTTTCTAATTATTTTTTGGTTTCATGGAGAGCCATCTTTCTGCGTCCAGGGCTGCCATACATCCGCTGCCGGCTGCGGTTACTGCCTGCCGGTAGATCCGGTCCTGCACATCGCCCGCAGCAAAGATGCCTTCGATATTGGTGCGCGTACTGCCCGGAACAGTTTGGATATAACCTGTCTCATCCATATTCAGCCATTCTTTAAATATAGCGGAATTCGGTTCATGTCCGATGGCGACAAAAAATCCCTGTACCGGAATCGTTTGTTCTGTTCCGTTTTTATTATCCTTTACCCGGATACCATGCACCTTTGTTTCTCCCAGCACTTCTGCAATTTCTGAATTCCAGTATAATTTTATATTCGGAGTTTCCCTGACCCGCTGTTGCATTACCTGAGATGCCCGCATCTGGTCGCGGCGGATAAACATGTGCACCTTCGGTGAAAGTTTGGAAAGATATAAAGCTTCTTCCGCTGCCGTGTCGCCGGCCCCTACAATTGCCAGTTCCTTTCCCTTAAAGAAGAAACCATCGCATACCGCGCAGGCGCTCACGCCGTATCCGTTCAGCCTTTGTTCACTTTCCAGCCCCAGCCATTTTGCTGAGGCGCCGGTAGCAATGATCACCGCATCCGCTTCAATGAGTCTTTCTTCATCTATCCAAACCTTAAATGGTTGTTGGGAGAAATCCACTTTGGTCGCGAGACCGAAACGGATATCCGCTCCCATCCGAATGGCCTGTTTTTCAAAATCCACCATCATTTCAGGCCCCTGCACGCCGTCCGGGTAGCCCGGGTAGTTTTCCACTTCCGTGGTAATGGTAAGCTGTCCGCCTGGCTGAATACCCTGGTAAAGTACAGGTTTCAGGTTGGCGCGGGCAGTATAGATGGCGGCCGAATAGCCCGCCGGTCCTGATCCGATAATTAAACAATGAACCCTTTCTGTTGATTTATTTTCCATATTAATGAAACATTCTCCTTTATTTAATTATTTAATATTTAAGGTTGACAAAAGTAGGAGTTATTGGGGATTTGGAAGGTCGGGCGGCTGACGGTTGACGGATGACGGTTAACTATTTCGGGATCACCAGCTCACTGTACTCCGCCGCATAACCGCCAAAATATCCCAGCGCATTGTTGGAAATATTGGAAAGCACATGCACCGGCGAGGAAAAGGGATTACCGATGCTTTGATAATTGTATTCCATTGTGCGCCAGAAATCATAGGTCGCTTTATCAATATTGGCCAGTTTGACCTGAATGGTATCTCCCCGCATAAAAAAGGAATAATCGTCAAAATTGATGGACAGGTTCCGGTTCACGCCCTTATCCACATTGACCACATACACAGTTCCGTCGGTGATCTGATCATCGAAAACGGATTGCAGGCCCGGATAAAAGGGACCGTAATTCACGCTGGTATAATAGCGGGTATAATCTCCGAAGCCCGGTGGATCAATAATGCGTGCCTTCACCACCACCTTATTGGAATCATCATTTTTTGGAGCTGCTGTCCACCAAAGACTGTCGACTTTTTTCCTGATCAGCGGAATATGTGCCGTTGCAGTATAGGTTTGGCCGGCATATTTTATTTCCAGCTGGTAATCGTGATTGAGTTCACCCAGGAAATGCGGATCCGGATCATTCCGGTTGAAAGAGTAATAATAGATCATCAGGTTGCTGCTGTCATTCTTTAAGCTGTCTTCCCGGAGCCGGGCGCTGATGTCGCCATTCGACATGGTCACTTCGGCATCATGAACAAAAGAAGAAGCCAGTGTTGCCGGATCGATCCGATTAAAATAAGCGAGGCTCCTGGACAGGAAAACCACGGGATAATTTCCGTTCTCAATGCTGGCGTCGACCACCAGGTCTGTAGTGGATGGTTTCAGTTTAATGGAAATGTCTTTTTCGCAGGAAGTAAGGACCAGCAGGATGCAGAGGATAAAGATTAAATACCTGAACATATATTCAAAGGTAAACCGAATGAAAATAAAAAACTCCCGGGTTACCGGGAGCCTGTATTATAATGCAAATAAGGATTAACCGAGATAGGCTTTCAGTGCACTGCTGTAACGTGCTTTCTGAAGGCGTTTAATGGCTCTTTCTTTGATCTGACGGATTCTTTCCTTGGTAAGATCGTATTTCTGGCCGATCTGCTCGATGGTTACGCCATTTTCACCGTCCAGTCCGAAATAGGCATTTACAATCTCTGCCTCCCGGGGGCTCAGTGATTTCAGTACCCGGCGGATCTCTGCCCGCAGGGAATCCTTCATCACGTCATCATCCGTGTCGTCTCCGCCTTCCAGCAGGTCGCCCATGGCCACATCTTCCGCTTCGTGAACGGGTGCATCCAGGGAACTATGCCGGGTATTGCTCTGGAAAATATTGTTGATTTCGGTTTCGCTCATTTCCAGAAGCTCTGCCAGTTCTTCGGTACTGGGTTCCCGTTCGTGCTCCTGTTCAAAAGCCATATAGGCTTTATTGGCCTTATTATAAGT
>Ga0134126_10014128_pt1 | contig 10084 bp, 8 predicted proteins | sample KB31752_FD_96881 | JGI IMG/M metagenome (GOLD analysis project Ga0134126, IMG submission 96881) | Terrestrial soil microbial communities with excess Nitrogen fertilizer from Kellogg Biological Station, Michigan, USA - KB3-175-2 | ecosystem: Environmental > Terrestrial > Soil > Unclassified ...
CCACGAACCTCCAGTTCGAAGAACATGCCAATACGGGGAGGTTCCATCACCAGTCCTTGTCGGTCAACCGCGCAGTTGGTCAAGCGCTTGGTAAAAATTAGCGACCTGGGTGGGGTGCGTCAACCTCAGGTCAGGGCTAGGTTCTGCCCCCTCGTCGGGGTCGACGCCGGAGCCGACGGGGCCGTCCGGCGGGCCCCCGAGCACCGGCCGCGACCCGGCCGACGACACCAACAAAACCGGGCGGGCAGACCGGAGTACCAACGTTTCGGGTAGTCGGTTAGTAGAATCCGCCGGATGACGATCGACGAATGGACGTCGCCCGGGGGAATGCGTGGGGGCGTCAAGGTTCGAGCGCGATACCGGGGACAACGGAGGAACAAGTGACGGACCGTCGATCAGAGATCCTCGCGGCGGCGAGAGAGATGTTCGCCGAGCGTGGGATCAAGGCGACGACGGTGCGCCAGATCGGGGCCAGCGTCGGCATCCTGTCGGGCTCGCTCTACCACCACTTCGGCTCGAAGTTCGACCTGGTCGACGCCATCCTGGCCGATTTCTGCGAGACCACGATGGCCAGCTACTCCGAGATCGTGGCGGCCGACGACGACACCATCACCAAGCTGCGCCGGATGACCGGGTACGCCTTCTCGCTCATCGGCGACAATCCGGCGGCCGTGCTGATGATCCAGAACGAGGGCAGCATGCTGTCGCAGCAGTCCCGTTTCCAGTACCTAAACACCACCGAACGCAAGGTGGAGACCATGTGGATCGACGTGGTCCGCACCGGGGTCAAGGAGGGGCGCATCCGTCCCGATGTCGACCCGCGCATCTTCTACCGGATCGTCCGTGACTCGGTGGCCGGCTCCATCCGGTGGTACAAGCCGACGCCCAACCACAAGATCGACGCCATCGCCGAGGAAGTGATCACCATCCTTCTCAACGGCATCCTGGTGCCCGGCAAGAAGTAACCGCGGCCTCCCCAGGCGCTTTGCCAGCGGCCGGGTCGTGCGGAAGAGTGTGGCGCCATGAACGTGGCGATGATCCTCGACATGGCCGCCGGCGGGTACGGCGACCGCATTTGCATCGGCCCGACCGACGGCGGCGTCAGCTACGAGCGCCTGGCCGCCCTGGCCGGGGGAGTGGCCCAGGGCCTCGGTGAGCCCGGCGGCACCTTGGCCGTGGTGGCGCCGACGGGACTGCACACCCCGGTCGCCCTGTTCGGGGCGGCCGCCGCCGGGTGGAGCTACGCCCCCCTGAACTACCGCCTCCCCCCGGCGTCGTTGGCCGAACTGGTGGAGCGGCTCGGCCCTGACGTGCTCCTGGCGGATGCCGAGCGCGGCGAGGCCCTCGGGCCACCGGACGCCGGGGGGCCGGTCGGCGGGGTGTCGGGCGGCGGGGCGTCGGGCGGCGGGGCGGGGACCGGCTGGCGGGACGTCGGCGGCTGGTTCGAGACCCTCCGGGCATCGACCGGCGGACCGTTCGCTCCGCCGGACTCGCCCTCGGCGCCGGCCGTGGTGCTCTACACGAGCGGCACGTCGTCGGCGCCCAAGGCGGCGCTGCTGGACCACGACCACCTGTTGTCGTACATCCTGACCACCGTCGAGTTCGGCTCGGCGGAACCGGACGAAGCCGTGCTGCTGGCGGTGCCCCCCTTCCACATCGCCGGGGTGGCCGCGGTGTTGACCTCCTGCTACATCGGTCGGCGCATCGTGCCGCTGGCCCAGTTCTCGGCCGACGCCTGGTTGCGGACGGCGGCCGCGGAGCAGGTGACCCACGCCTTCGTCGTCCCGACGATGTTGGCGCGGATCGTGGCGGCCATGGAGGCGGAGCCGGCCCTCCGGGTGCCGTCGATCCGGCACCTGGCCTACGGGGGCGCCCGTATGCCGCTGCCGGTGCTCGAGCGCGCCCTTGACCTGTTCCCGGAGGCCGACTTCGTCAACGCCTACGGCCTCACCGAGACGAGCTCCACCGTGGCGGTGCTCAGCCCGGACGACCACCGGGAAGCCCGCCGGGGCGACCCCGCCGCCCGGCGGCGCCTGCAGTCGGTCGGCCAGCCACTGCCGGGGATCGAGGTGCAGATCGCCGGCGACGAGGGGGCGGGGCCGCTGGACGCGGGCCAGGAAGGGGAGGTCTGGCTGCGCGGGGCGCAGATCGGTGGCTCCTACCAGGGCACCGGCTCCCGGCTCGACCCGGAGGGCTGGCTGCACACCGGCGACCAGGGGTTCGTCGACGAGGCCGGCTACCTGTTCGTGGTGGGCCGGCTCGACGACATGATCATCAGCGGCGGCGAGAACATCTCGCCGGCCGAGATCGAGGACCAGCTCCTCCGGCATCCTTCGGTGGCCGCCGTCGCCGTCGTCGGGGTGTCCGACCCCCAGTGGGGTGAGCGGGTGGGGGCGATGGTCGTCCTCCGGGAGGAGGCGCCGGTGACCGAGGACGACCTGGTCGCCTGGACCAGGGAACGGCTGGGCTCGCTCAAGACGCCGACGGTCCTGCTCTTCGAAGGCGAGCTTCCGGTCACCGACACGGGGAAGGTGGTGAAGCGGACCGTCCGCGAACGGCTGCAGTCGACCACCTGAGCCGTCGGCGGCTGGCGGGCGCCGTCACGCCGGGCGCATCGTCAGGCAAGCAAGCGTATGCTTGGTTGGCCCGGCCGGGTTGCACAGCCGGGTAGCCCGGCCGGGTTGCACGGTCAACTGGTCGGGGTGGGCGGGGAAAGGAGCACGATGCCTGGAGCAGCGACCGGGGGCGACTGGAGCGAGCCCCACCAACCGTGGACGGCGTCGCCCCAGTGGGCCACCCTCCCCGCGGCGTTGGCGGACGCCGTGGCCACGCTGCCGGAGGCTCCGGCGGTGATCAGCCGGGAGGGCCGCCGGACGTTCGCCGAGCTGGGGGCCCGCTCGGAGCGGGTGGCCAGGGCGCTGATGGCCAGTGGGGTGACGGCCGGTGACCGGGTGGCCCTCTGGGCGGAGAACCGGTTGGAATGGCCGGCGATCTGCCTGGGGATCTGGCGGTCTGGGGCGATCATCGTCCCGATCAACACCCGGCTGAAGGGGCTCGAAGCGGCGGACATGCTCCGGCGGACGCGGGCCCGCCTGCTCTTCGTCCTGCCGTCGTTGCTCGGCAACGACTACCTGACCCTCCTGCACGAGGCGGCCGGTCCGGCGGTGGCGGAGCGACCCTTCAGGGACCTGCCCCATCTGCAGGCGGCCGTGGCCATCGAACCGGGGCCGGGGACCGAGGGCTGCCTGTCCTACGACGAGTTCCTGGCCGGTGCCGACCAGGTCAGCACCGAGGACCTGGCCGCCCGGGAAGGGGCCATCGGGGCCGACGACCCGGCCGAGATCCTGTTCACGTCCGGGACGACCGGCGCCCCGAAAGGCGTGCTGCTCGGCCACCAACAGCTCCTGCGGAACTACTGGGACTGGTCCGGGATCAACGGGCTCAACCACCACGACCGGTCCCTGCTCACGAGCCCGTACTCGCACGGTCCGGGGATCAACGGCAACCTGGTGACCTCCCTGATGCGGCGGTTCGCCAGCGTGCTCGTGGACGTCTTCGACCCCGAGTCCACCTTGGAGCTGGTCCGCCAGGAGAAGGTGACGGTGATGCTGGGACCGGCGAACCTCTACGCCCGGCTGATGGCCGCCGCCGAGGGCGGCCCGGCCCCCGAGCTGCGGCTCGCCCTGGTGGGCATGGCGTCCATCCCGCCGGATCTCACGGCCCGCCTCCGATCGGAGTGGTCGGTGCAAACCCTGTGCAACTCCTACGGCGCCATCGAGAGCTCGGTGGTCACCATGACCCGTCCGTCCGACTCGGACTCGGTGGTGGAGACGTCGTCGGGCCGACCGCTGCCGGGCGTCGAGGTCCGGGTGGTCGACGGCGACGGGGCCGACCAGCCGCCGAACACCCCGGGGGAACTGCTGATCCGGTCCCAAGGGGTGATGCTCGGGTACTGGGAGGCGCCGGAGCAGACGGCGGCGGCGGTCGACGATGACGGATGGTTTGCCTCCGGCGACATCGCCACGCTCGACGACGACGGCAACGTCGCCATCGTCGACCGGAAGAAGGAAGTGTTCATGGTCGGGGGGTTCAACGTGTACCCGGCCGAGGTCGAGAGCCTGTTGCTCCACCACCCCGACCTGGCGCACGCCGCGGTCGTACCGGTGGCCGACGAGAGGAGTGGGGAAGTGGGAGTGGCGTTCGTGGTGCCCTTGACGGACCATGCGGTGGACCCCGACGAGGTGGTGACGTGGGCCCGGCGGTCGATGGCCAACTACAAGGCCCCGCGCCGGGTGGTGGTGCTCGACGAGCTCCCGCTCGCCCCCACCGGGAAGACCGACCGGACCCTGCTGAAGCAGCAGGCCGCAGAGCTGGTAGCCAGCCATGCGTGACCTGACGGCGATCGCCGGGATCGGCGAGTCCGACTACTGCCGCAAGCCCGGTTCGGGGATGTCGGTCCTGGAGCTGCTGCTGGTGGCCACCCGGCGAGCGGTGGCCGACGCCGGGATCTCGGCGACGGAGATCGACGGCATCATCACCCCACCGGCCTGGGCGACCGCCGAGGCGTTCGCCGCCGCGCTGGGGCTCCATCTCCGCTATGTGGCGCAGCCGACGGGCGGGGGGGCCAGCTCGGTGGGCGCGCTGCAGTACGCCGCCTCCGCCATCTGCACCGGCCTGGCGTCGTGCGTCCTGGTGCCGGTCGGGTGGAACGGGTACTCCGGGTTCCGGGTCCGCAACTTCGAGGACGCCCCCAACATGCCGGCGGCCGGCCACGTCGTCGACTACTACGTCCCCTACGGGTCGGTGGCCCCGCCGCAGTGGTACTCGATGATCGCCACCCGGTACGACCACGACTACGGTCTCCCGGCCGAGGCGCTGGGGACGGTGGCCGTGAACACCCGGGCGTTCGCCCAGCTGAACGACCGGGCGCTGATGCGGGGGCGGCCGCTGACCATGGAGGAGTACCTGGCGTCGCCCTGGATCTCCCGCCCCTACCGGCTGCTCGACTGCTGCCTCGAGACCGATGCGGCGGCGGCGGTGATCGTGATGAGCACCGAGCGGGCCCGGCAGCTGGGCCACCCGGTGGTGTCGGTGTCCGGCATCGCCGAGGGCCACCCGCTGCCCGCCGACGACCTGGTCAACCGACCCGACCTGCTCCACGTCGGCCTCAGCGACGCCGCCCCCCGCGCCTACGAGATGGCCGGGCTCGGGCCCGAGGACGCCGACTTCGCCCAGATCTACGACTGCTTCACCTTCGAGGTCATCCACCAGCTGGAGGACGCCGGGTTCTGCGGCCGTGGCGAGGCGCCCGGCTTCGTCCTCGACGGCCACACCGGTCCGGGGGGCCGGCTGCCGGTGAACACCCACGGCGGCCTGCTCTCCCAGGCCCACGCCATGGGGCTCAACCACGTGGTCGAAGCCGTCCGCCAGCTCCGTCACGAGGCCGGGGCGTCCCAGGTCGACGGGGCCGAGATCGGCGTGGTGACGGGTTGGGGTGACTTCGGGGACGGGAGCCTGACCGTGCTCCGCCGACTGTAGGGAACGAGCCGGCTCTAGGGAACGAGAGGGACGAGATGCAGCGAAGGCAGATGTGGCAGTCAAACCCGACGGCGGCCGGCCGGTGACGCCGGCCAGCGGATCGGGCCTGGCGGACCTGGCGGTCGAGGGGGTCCCCCGTCCGCTGCCCCGGCCGGACGGTCCGGCAAGCGAGTTCTACGGTTGGACCGCCCAGGGCGAGCTGCGGTTCCAGCGCTGCGGCGATTGCCGCCGGTGGCGGCACCTCCCGCGACCGCTCTGCCCCTACTGCCAGAGCCCGAACTGGGCGTGGGAACCGTCGTCGGGGCGGGGCGAGGTCTACACCTGGACCACCACCTACCGGTCGCTCCACCCGGCGTTCACCCAGGTGCCGTACGCCCAGGTGATCGTCGAGCTCGAAGAGGGCGTCCGGATGCTGTCCTGGGTCCCCGACGTCGACCCGGACGACCTTCGGGTGGGGATGCCGGTGACCGTGGACTTCCTGACGGTGGACGGCGTGGCCCTGCCCGTCTTCCTCGCCGGCGCCGGGTGACCGCCGCCGCGGAGGGGCCGCAGCTCGTCTTGCAGCAGCGGTGGGCGGTCCCCGACGACCAGCTGGCGGCCTTCGCCGAATGGTACGGCGAGGAGCACCTGGGGGACATGGCGGCGGTCCCGGGGGTCCGCCGGGGGCGACGGTTCGAACGGGTGACCGACTACCCCTTCGCCGCGCCGGACCCGGCCGATCATCTGGTGCTCTACGACGTCGACGACGCCGCCGCCTTCGAGACCCCGGAGTACACCGCCCTGTCCACCGCCCCGAGCGAGCGGACGATGGAGGTGGCCCCCCGGTTGACCCGGACGAGGACCCTCTACCGGCAGCTGTTCCCGGCGACCGGGGTCCTGACCGGATCGGGCCCGGCCGGCTACCCGGGGCCGTCCGGGGGGACGCTGCTCCTCCACATCATGATGTCCTGCGACCCGGCCTGCCGTGACGAGTTCGACGGCTGGTACAACGAGGAGCACCTCCCGGCCATCGTGGCCGTCGACGGCATCCTCTCGGGGCGCCGCCTGGTGGTGGAGGACGGGGCCCCCGAGCTGCCGGGCCATCCCCGCCCCCTGGCCTTCCTGGCCCTCTACGAGGTCCGCGATCTCGACACGGTCAACGGCGAGGCGTTCGTCCACGCGGGCCAGCCCACCCCCCGGCGGAAGCGCCTCGGGGACCGGTGCAGCGCCCACGTCCAGCTCTACCGGCCGGTGCAGCTGGCCGGTGACCCCGGGTGACTGGCGACCCCGGGTGACTGGGGCCGCCGTGCCGTCAGGTGCACCGGGGTCGCGGTCGGAGCGGCGGGCGCTCGGTCGGGGCACGGTGGCGGTCCGCCTCTACCTGCCCGAGGGGGAGGCCGCCGACGCGGTCGACGAGCTGCTGGCCCAGGCGGTCCTCGCCGAGGAGGTGGGGTTCGACGGGGTGGCCTTCGGCGAGCACCACGCGGGCTTCGCCAGCTACGTGCCCAGCCCCACCCTGGCCGCGGCCTGGGTGTTGGACGCCACCGCCAGGATCTGGTCCGGGGCCATGCCGGCGCTCCTCCCTCTGCGCCCGGCCAACCTCTTGGTGGAGGAGGTCGCCTGGCTGGGCCGCCGTCATCCCGGACGGGTCGCCCTCGGCGTCGCCCCCGGCTCGCTGGCGGTCGACTTCGAGGTGGCGGAGGTGCCGTTCGAGGAGCGGTACCGGAGGTTTGCCGGGGCCCTCCCGGGGGTGGTGTCGACGTTGTCGGGCCAGGAGCCTGGAGCGCTCGGGGGGGACGCGGCGGTGGCCGCCTGCGGTGCCGATCCGATCCCGGTCGTCGTGGCCGCCCAGACCCCGGCGGCCGTCCGTCGGGCGGCCGAGGCCGGCGCCGGGGTCCTGCTCGATCTGCTGTCCGACCCGGACCGCCTGGCGGCGCTGTCGGAGGAGTACCGGCGGGCCGGCGGGCCGGGCCCGTTGGCCCTCATCCGCCACGTCCGCATCGGCGCGCCGGCCGAGGAGCTGGATCGTCGGCAGTACGACCTCTACCGGAGCTACTCGGCGGGGAACGTCCAGGCGTCGTGGACCAGCGACCAGGAGCTGATCCTCCGTGACCCGTCGGAGCTCGCCGACCAGCTGGCCGGGCTGGTCCGTCGGCTGGACCTCGACGCCCTCGACCTCAAGATCAGCGTGCCGGGGCAGCCCTCCGCCGACGTCCGCGAGCAGATCGACGTGATCGGCCGGGAGGTGCTGCCGGACCTGCGGGCCCGGGCCTGGGCCTGACGTCGGCGGCCGACCACCTACCATCCGGCCGACCGCCGACCATCCGGCCGGCCACCGAGCGGCGTTACTGCTTGGGGATCATCGGGGTCTGGATCTGCTGCACCTTGTGGTCGGTGCCGTCGGTGTTGAACTTCGAGATGGTGACGGTGTGGTCGAGCTGGTGGGCCCCGTCGGCGTGGTAGTTGGCGTCACAGACGGCGCCCTGGGCGCCGGTCACGGTGATCCCGTTCATCGCCGCGTTGATCTTCTGGGGTGTCTCGCTCTTGGCCTTCTCGATCGCCGCCTTGATGACGTAGACCGCGTCGTAGGAGCCGGCGGCCTCCGAGCTCGGCGTGGCGTGGTAGGTGCTCTGGTAGGTCTTGGCGAACTTGGTCAGGGCGGGCGAGTTGCCGGTGGCCACCGGGTCGCAGGGTTGCGACACATAGAGGTTGCCGATCTCGTCGTCGGACACCAGCTTGTTCTCCACCACGATGTTGGCGGACGCCCCGGAGATGATCGGCACTGTCAGCCCGTTCTGCGGGGCCTGCTTCAACAGGACCGCCAGGGGGTTCGGGTAGTCCCAGTCCAAGATGCCGGTGGCGCCGGCCGACTTCTCGGCCAGGATTGTGGCGGTGAGGTCACTGGCTGTGGTGGCGTGGTACTTGACGGCCACCGGCTTCAGGCCCTCCTTGGACATCTCTGTCTGGGTGAGCTGGCCCGACCCCATCCCGTAGGACTCGTCGGTGCCCATGATGCCGAGCTTGTTCAGGTGCAGGGACTTGTGGAAGTACTGCACCGCCGCCCCGGTCACCGCCGAGGACGGGGCCGGCATGAACCAGACGTACTGGCTGCCCTGGGGTCCGCCGTAGAGGGTCTCCTGGCTGGACGGGGTCGGGGTGAGGATGGGGATCTTGGCCTTGTTGATCTGGGATTGGAGAGGGCTCATCTGCGACACCGCGGGCAGGCCGATGATGGCGGTCGGATTGTCCTGGACCAGCCCCAGGAACTGCCCGACGTCCTCGGTCAGGTTGAGGGTGGAGACCGGCTTCTGGACGTAGGTGATCTTCTGCCCGCCGATACCCCCGGCCTGGTTGATCTGGGCGATCGCCAGCTTGACGCCGTAGTCGTAGTCGTTGATCGACGCCACGTCGTAGCCCGCCGTCGAATAGGCCCCGGCAATGAGGATCGGCTTGTTCAGCTTCAATGTTGCCGCCGATGCCGGCCCCCCCGTGCTCACCAGCAGCCCCAGACCACTGACGACCCCCACCGCGGTCGCGGTAACGCGCTTGGCCCGCATCGAACCCCCTCTCGTTTTCGCCGTCTGGACACTCATCCAGACCGCCCCCACATGACTTTTAGACCAAGCGCTTGCTCACGTCAAGGGTTCACGGGTGTCGGGCTACCCCGTTCCGGGGTGCCCAGGGTGGGCGTCGTCGAGGAGGTGCTCCACCATGCCGGGGGTGAACCGGTTCCGAAAGCCCAGCGCAGGTAGGTTGAACCACCCGCTCGAGGCGAAGGCACCGCCGTCGACGTGCAGGGTCTGGCCGGTGAGGTACGCCGAGAGGTCCGACGCCAGGTAGAGGACGGCGTCGGCGATGTCCTGCACCGTCCCGGGCCGCCCGAGGGGGATGGCCGTCGACGTCATGAGGGGCTGCACCTCCGCCATCGACCGCCGCTCGGGCCGGGGAAAGTAGGAGGGCGGCACCCCGGCCATGGCGCCGGGCGTGGGGGTCTCGTCGGGGGCGACGGCGTTCACCCGGATGTGCCACGGGGCCAGCTCGACCGCCAACGACCGGGTCAGGCTGGCCGCGGCCGCTTTCGCCCCGCCGTAGACGGCGAACCCCGGCGCGGCCCGGTGGGCCTCGATGGTGGTGAGGTTGACCACGCTGCCGCCGCCGGTCGCCACCATCCGGCGGGCTCCCTCCTGGATGGACCGGAGCAGGTACCGGTAGTTCCAGTCGATGTCCCGCGTCCAGTCGTCGGGGTCGGTTTCCAGGAACGGTCGGTACTGGCCGCCACCGGCCACGTTGACCAGCACGTCGATCCGGTCGGTGACCCCGTCGACGAAGGAGAACCATCCCGACAGCGCCCCGTCGTCCCGGACGTCGACCACCTGCCCCTCGACGACCGGGCCGTCGGCCACTGGGCCCTCGGCAACTGGGCCCTCGACCACCGGGCCGAGGGCCCGGAGCTCGTCGACGGTCTGGCGGAGCCGGTCGGCGTCGCGGTCGCCCAGGACCAACGACGCCCCGGCCCGGGCCAGGCTCTCGGCGATCGCCCGACCCATGCCCTGGGCCCCGCCGACGA
>Ga0134126_10014129_pt1 | contig 10084 bp, 10 predicted proteins | sample KB31752_FD_96881 | JGI IMG/M metagenome (GOLD analysis project Ga0134126, IMG submission 96881) | Terrestrial soil microbial communities with excess Nitrogen fertilizer from Kellogg Biological Station, Michigan, USA - KB3-175-2 | ecosystem: Environmental > Terrestrial > Soil > Unclassified ...
CGGGTCACGGTGGAGCAGGCGATCCTCGAGAACAATCCTGACTTCGACCCGCTGTCGCTGCGCGATCCCACCTATCTGCGCAAGTTCTGCGAGCGGCTCGGCATTGCGGTGCAGCCGCACGACGGCCCCGGAAAGCTGCAGATCGAGATCTTCGAGAAGACGGCCGAGCATCTGCTGCTCGATCCGACGTTCGTGCATGCCTATCCGGCGGAGGTCTCGCCTCTATCCCGCGCCAACGACGCTGATCCCTTCCTCACGGACCGATTCGAGTTCTTCATGGCCGGGCGCGAGCTCGCCAACGGATTCTCGGAGCTCAACGACCCGGAAGACCAGGCGGCGCGGTTTCGCGCGCAGGTCGCACGCAAGGACCGCGGCGATGAGGAGGCGATGTTCTACGACGCCGACTATGTTCGCGCGCTCGAGTACGGGATGCCGCCCACCGCAGGCCTCGGGGTTGGCATCGATCGCGTGGTGATGTTCTTCACCGACTCGCCATCCATCCGGGACGTCATCCTCTTCCCGCACATGCGGCCGGAATGAAGGGCCGAGCAATGAATTGCCGGGCGCTCAGTCGGGCAGGGCGTACGGCAGCTCCAGGCGCTCGAGGTCGTGGGGCAGCGGGGCGCTGAACGCTTCCGGCAGCGTCCCGGGTCCTGCACGCCTGGGCGATGCCGGTGAAGTCGCAAACGGCGCCCAGACGGCTCCTGTGGTGGTGAGCTCCGCCGGCAGCGCCGCGTGCAATGCGGTTCCCGTTGCGGGGGCACCCACGTTGGACCGTGTCAGCGCGGCTGCGCCTGCCTGCGATGGCCGCACACCGAGGGGTGCGCTGACACGCTCGAGCATGGCATCGGGCTGAGTGACCGCGGCGAGCTCCGGCTCGGTCCTGAGCAACGGCGCCACCGCCAGAAAATCGCAGCGGCCATCCTCGAGCCGCGCCGCTTCGACCACCTTGAAGGCGCGGCCATCGCCGAGCTCGCCGCTGTCGCCCGGCCTCAGGTCGAGCGGGCCGCGCGACCGGAACCGCTGCAGCCGCCGCTTCACGCGCCCGCGGTAGTGCGCGCGCGCGATCACTTCCTGGCCGGTGTAGCAGCCCTTGTCGAGGGCGATCGCGCCGACGACATCGAGATTCAACATCTGCGCGACGAATTCCTCCGATGTTGCCTCGTAGACCTGCGGCAGGCCTGCGATGACATCGAGCTGCCGCCAGACTTCACGGCTTGCAGGAACGGCGCGCGGCAGGGCGCTGCCGCTCTGTGGCAGTGCCTCGCTGCGCGGCGCCGACTCGCCGCCGGGCGCGGCGGGCCTGATCAAGAGCCATCGGGCCGGCTGCTCACCGACGCACACGAGGAGGGTCTCGTCCACTCGATGCTGCGCGCCTGAGAGCTTCGGCAGCGCGCCGGGCGCTGCGCAGTCCCCGAGGCCCGATGCGATGAGCCCGCCGATCCGCCAGTGCGGCGATTCATCGGTGATTTTGACTTTGGCGCGCAGCACGTACTTCGTCAGGCGCGCCGCGACTGACGCCGCCAACTCTCGCGGCAGCAGTGCGAGGAAATCGTTCGGTGCGAGCTGCACCAGACGCAGCAGCGCAATCGTGCGGCCCTGTGGGTTGTGGAAGCCCGCGAGCGTGGAGCGCTCCGCGCTCATGCGGCCAAGGTCGTTCGAGAGTTGCCCCTGCAGAAAGCGCGCGGCATCGGTGCCGCCGATGCGCACCGCACCGAGATCCTCGAGCTCGACCGACTGAAAATGTCCTGCATTCATATGATTAATCCCAGCGTCTTCATGGCCGCGGGAGCCGAATTCTGGCACACTTGTCTATATGCGGATCAGCCCCGAGAAGAACTCTCCAACGCCCTCGTCCGTTCCGCCCGCTGCTGATCTTCCCGCCACCGCGGATGCGGCTCGTAGCCCAGATGCCGTAGCGCCCGATACCGGTGCCGAGCCGCCGACGCGCCCCTGCGAGATCGGCGGGCCATCCGGTCCTGAGCCTACGCGCTTTGGCGACTGGGAGCGCAAGGGACGCTGCATCGACTTCTAGTCCGCCGAGCCGCCAATGACCGAACGACCGCTCTCGCCACACATGACCGTGTACAGGATGTACCGGTATACCCTGCTGACTTCTCTGCTCAACCGTGCCACGGGGCTCGTGCTCTCGGCAGCACTCATCCTGCTCGTCTACTGGCTGGTTGCGATTGCGAGTGGCCCGGTGGCCTACCGCGGCGCCTACGAGGTGCTCTCGCGCGGCGTGCTGAAGGCGGTCTACGTCATCCTGCTGGCGACCTTTTCGTATCACCTTTTTGCCGGTATCCGCCACCTCATCTGGGACACCGGACATGGCCTCGAGCGGGCGCAGTCGAAGCGCAGCGCCGCGCTCCTGGCGATCGCCAGCATTCTCCTCTTCGCGGGCCTCGCGTGGTGGGCGCTGCATTCGGGGATGCACGGGCAATGACCCTGCGCAGCCCGCTCGCCAAGGTTCTCGGCCATGGGTCGGCCAAGGAGGGGGTGCACCACTGGTGGGTGCAACGCCTCACCTCGGTCGCGCTGGTGCCGCTCACCGTCTGGTTCGTCGTCTCGGTGCTGTCGCTCCCCTCGCTCGATCATGCGACGGTCAGCGCCTGGATGGGACAACTCTGGACGGCGGTATTCCTCATCCTTTTCGTCCTGACCGCGGCCTGGCATTCGCAGCTCGGAGTGCAGGTGGTGGTGGAGGACTACGTCCACGGCAGCGGGATGAGGACGCTCGTGCTGGGGTTGGTGACCTTCTTTCATGTAGTAGTCGCGGTTGCCGGCGTGCTCGCCGTCCTCAAGGTGGCGTTGGGAGGCGCTCCATGAGCGGTTACGAGCTCATCGATCACACCTACGATGTCGTCGTGATCGGGGCCGGTGGCTCGGGACTGCGCGCCACGCTCGGGCTCGCGGAGGCGGGACTTTCCACTGCGTGCATCACCAAGCTCTTTCCGACACGCAGCCACACCGTGGCTGCGCAGGGCGGTATCAGCGCAGCGCTCGGCAACATGGGCGCGGACGATTGGCGCTGGAACATGTACGACACGGTGAAGGGCTCTGACTGGCTGGGCGATCAGGATGCGATCGAGCTCATGTGCAAGGAAGCGCCCGCAGCGGTGATCGAGCTCGAGCACTACGGCGTACCCTTCTCCCGCACCGAGGAAGGACGCATCTACCAGCGGCCGTTCGGCGGCATGACCACGCAGTTCGGCCAGGGCATTGCGCAACGCACCTGCGCCGCGGCGGACCGCACCGGCCATGCGATGCTGCACACCCTGTATCAACAGTCGATCCGCCGCGCCGCGACTTTCTTCGTCGAGTACTTCGCCATCGATCTCATCATGGAGAAGGGCGCCTGCCGCGGTGTCGTCGCGCTCGACATGAACGAAGGGAAGCTGCATCGCTTCCGCTCGCACATGACGATCCTCGCGACCGGCGGTTACGGGCGCGCGTACTTCTCCTGCACCTCGGCCCATTCCTGCACCGGTGACGGCAACGCCATGGTGCTGCGCGCGGGGCTCCCCCTGCAGGACATGGAGTTCGTGCAGTTCCATCCGACCGGCATCTACGGGGCCGGCTGCCTCATCACCGAGGGCGCGCGCGGCGAGGGCGGCTACCTCACCAACTCCAAGGGCGAGCGCTTCATGGAGCGCTATGCGCCGAACGCCAAGGACCTCGCCTCACGCGACGTCGTCAGCCGCGCCATGACCATCGAGATCCGCGAGGGCCGCGGTGTCGGCCCCGAGCAGGATCACATTCACCTGCACCTCGAGCACCTCGGGCCGGAGGTGATCCACGAGCGCCTGCCCGGCATCGCGGAGACCGCCCGCATCTTTTCCGGGGTCGATGTCACCAAGCAGCCGATCCCGGTGCAGCCCACGGTCCACTACAACATGGGTGGCGTGCCCTGCAACTTCCACGGCGAGGTCGTCGTTCCCAGAGCTGGCGATCCCGATGCGGTCGTGCCGGGACTGATGGCGGTCGGCGAAGCGGCCTGCGTCTCGGTGCACGGTGCGAACCGGCTCGGCTCGAATTCGCTCCTCGACCTCGTGGTCTTCGGCCGGCAGGCTGCACGGCGCTGTGCGGAGCTGATTCGCCCGGGCATGCGCCATGCGTCGCTGCAAACGGATGCCGGGGAGCTTGCGCTCTCGCGCCTCGATCGGCTGCGCAATGCCAACGGCTCGCGTCCGACGGCTGCGATCCGCCTCGAGATGCAGAAGATCATGCAGCTCGATGCCGCGGTATTCCGCACCGGTGAGTCACTGCAGGCAGGAGCCCGCAAGCTCGCGCAGACTTTCGAGTCCTTCGCCGACGTCAGAGTGACCGACCGTTCCCTCATCTGGAACACGGACCTCGTCGAGACCCTGGAGCTCGAGAACCTGCTCCTGCAGGCGACCGCCACGATGCATTCGGCCGGCAACCGCAGCGAGAGCCGGGGTGCGCATGCGCGCGAGGATTACCCCAAGCGGGACGATGAGCACTGGCTCAAGCACTCTCTGGTCTGGGTCGAGGGGCCCGGGCGCGTGCGCTTCGACTATCGGCCGGTGCATCTCAACACCCTGACCGATGAGGTCGAGACGATTCCGCCGAAGGCGCGCACTTACTGACGCTCAAGGTTTCCAATGGCCCAGTTCCGACTTCCTGCCAACTCCCGCATCCGCGCGGGCACCACATACCGGGCGCCGGCCGGTGCGCGCAAGGTGCGCAAGTTTCGCATCTACCGCTTCGATCCCAGCTCCGGTGAGAACCCGCGGGTCGATACGTTCGAGCTCGACGTTGCCGGCTGCGGGCCGATGGTTCTCGATGCGCTGATCCAGATCAAGGCCGGCATCGATTCCTCGCTCACTTTCCGCCGCTCCTGCCGCGAGGGGATCTGCGGCTCGTGCGCGATGAACATCGATGGCCTCAATCGGCTGGCCTGCACCACCTCGATGGAGGACCTGGGCGCCGAGATCAGCATCTATCCGCTGCCGGCCATGCCGGTGGTGAAAGACCTGGTCCCGGATCTCACGAACTTCTATGCGCAGTACGCCTCGGTGAAGCCGTGGCTCGTCGCCCAGACACCACCGCCTCCGGACCGCGAGCGGCTGCAGTCGAAGGCGGAGCAGGAGAGGATCGACCGGCCCGCGGCCTGCATTCTCTGTGCGTGCTGCTCGACGTCGTGCCCCAGCTACTGGTGGAACAGCGACCGTTTTCTCGGGCCCGCGGCCCTGCTGGCTGCCTATCGCTGGATCATCGACAGCCGCGACGAGGCGAGCGGCGAGCGGCTCGATGCGCTCGAGGACCCGTTTCGTCTCTATCGCTGTCACACCATCATGAACTGCATGGATGTCTGCCCGAAGGATCTGAATCCCGCGAAGGCCATCGCCGAGATCAAGCGCATGCTCGTCGAGCGGCAGGCGTGATCGTGATGGACGGCGAGGCCCGGACGCTCCTCTGGCGCTGCCGCCGCGGCATGAAGGAGCTCGATGTCCTCCTCGAGCGCTACGCCGCCATTGCGCTGCCCGGCGCCGATGCCGGCGAGCGCCGGCTGCTGGCGCGGCTCCTGGAGCATCCCGACCCCGAGCTCGCGGGCTATTTCCTCGGCGGCGGGGCGCCTCCGGACCCCGCTCTCGCCGCGCTCGTCGAGCGCATCAGGGAATGCGGCGCCTGAGCCGGCCGGAAAGCCCTCACGGACTGGCGAGCACCCACGAAAACAGTGCATGATCGGCCCTTTGGGGGGCCTCTCAGAGCCGCATCCGCGGAGCCGGAAACGACCCCCGGAAACTCCTTGAAGAGCCCTTGACCGAGTCCAATTCCCGTAACGGCGCCGGCACGGACGACATGGCGGATCCGCTGAACTTTCAAAAGGGTTCAGGGTCTATCCAGGTCGCGGCGCCGCGACCTTACCCCTGGGAGGAGAGGGCGCGAATGAGCGCCGATGCAAGCGATCTCAGCCTGGTTCGCCGCGTGCAGCGCGGCGACAAGGGGGCATTTGACGTGCTGGTACTCAAGTACCAGCACAAACTCGTCAAGCTGGTCATGCGTTATGTCCGCAACCCGGCCGAAGCCGAGGACATCGCCCAGGAGGCCTTCATCAAGGCCTACCGCGCTCTGCCGCAGTTTCGCGGCGAGAGCGCCTTTTACACCTGGCTCTACCGCATTGCGATCAACACCGCGAAGAATGCGGTGGTCTCGCGCGACCGCAGCCCCATCGAATACAACGTCGACCGCGGCAGTACCGATAACGAGGAGTCCTACGACATGCAAGGCCGAATGAAGGATTCCGAGACTCCCGAAGGGCTGGTGCTGACGGACGAGATCCGCTCCACTGTCAACGCCGCCATCGATGCGTTGCCCGAGGACCTGCGTACCGCCATCGTGCTGCGTGAGCTCGAGGGCCTCTCCTACGAGGAGATTGCCGCCGCCATGGCGTGTCCGGTGGGCACGGTCCGCTCGCGTATCTTCCGCGCGCGCGAGGCGATCGACCGGCGCCTGCGCGAAGTCTTCGAAGGCGGCCTGGGCCGCACGGAGGAGTTGGGATGAACGAGGAGCTCGACAGCCAGCTATCCGCCATGTTCGACAACGAGCTGCCGGCCGCCGAGTGCGAGCTGCTCGCGCGCCGTCTCTCCCGCGATGCGGATCTCAAGGCCCGCTGGGGCCGATACGCCGTCATCGGCGCGGTCATCCGCGCCGAGCGCGGTGTCGCCCTGGATGGGACCATGGCCGGGCGCGTGAGCGCGGCCCTGTCCAGTGAGCCCGCATTGTCGATCGATACCGCGCCGGCCTCACGCCGCAGCCGCGCCTCGTCCTGGTGGCAGCCGCTCGGCGGTGCCGGGCTCGCGGCCGGTGTAGCCGTGGTATCGATTCTCTGGCTGCGCTCGCAGGCCCTGCCCGGCGGCTCCCCTGTTGCAGCGCCCGTCATGGTCGCGACCCGGACCGCGACTTTCGGCTCGCCTTCAGCGCAGGGGGCGCTGCAGGCGGCGAGTGCGACCACGACACCCGATAGTTTCGTCGTGCCGCCGATCCAGCAGCGGCCGATGATGGTCGTCCCCGCTACGGAGCTGGCCGACTATGTGGTCGCGCACAGCGCCTTCTCCTGGCCCGTCAGCCGGGGGAATCTGCTCTCCTCGCTGATGGTGAGTGAGCCGGGAACCTCCAGCACGCCCGCGGAGTCGGACCAGCGAGCTCCCCGCGTGCAAGGCAATGCGACCCAGAATCCGAAGTAGCGAACGAATCGGCCTGCTCGCGCTCGCCCTGGCCATCGCCGGCGTGGCGAGCGCCGATGAGCCGGCAAAGTGGCTGGAGCGCATGAATCACGCGCTCACCACACTCAACTACGATGGCACCTTCTCCCATTGGCAGGGTGGCAAGGTGGAGATGCTGCGCATCATCCATCGCGTCGAGCACGGTACCGTGGCCGAGCGGCTCGCCTCGCTCGATGGCTCGGGCCGGGAGTTCATCCGTACCGGAGCCAGCCTCACCTGTTACCTTCCGGACAAGCACGTCGTACTGGTGGAGCGCACGCCCGCCAAAGTCTCACTCCTCGGCGGCTTCCCCGCGGTCGATGAGCGGACCGCGCGCTTCTATGACATCAAGGAAGTCGCCCGCATGCGCTTCAATCAACGCAGTACGCACCTCATCACCGTGATGCCGCGGGATCAGTACCGGTACGGCTATCGGCTCTGGCTCGATGACTCGACGGCGATGCCGCTGAAGACACAGCTGTGTGACGCCGACGGCAACGTCATCGAGCAGATCGTATTCGCGAATCTCAAGATCCGCCCGCGGATCCCTGACTCGGCTTTCCGGCCCGACATCTCGACCGCGGGGTTCCAGTGGCTGCGCAACGATGCCGCATCGCTCAAGGAAACGGTGGTGCGCAGCGAAACGGTCTGGAATGCGGGGCGCCTGCCCCCGGGATTTCGCATGACGGTGCGCGCTGCGCAGACCATGCCGGGCTCCGGCCCCGTCGACCACCTCGTCTTCACCGACGGGTTGGCTTCGGTGTCAGTGTTCGTCGAGACACATGTCGTGACAACCTCAGGCCAGGCACCCGTGGTGGAGTCGGCTCACGTGGGCTCCTCCTACGCTTTCTCCACCGTCGTGGATGGTCACAAGGTGACCGCAGTCGGGGAGGTGCCGCCGCAGACCGTGCGCTTCATCGCAGCCGCGGTGAAGGCGGAGAAGGCATCCGGGTCTGCACCGCCGCCCGCCTCGCTGGCACCGCTTCCGGGCGGCCCGTTCGCCCGCACACCGCCCCTGCATTGAAGGGCGCCGTCCTCACTGTAGTCCACCGGCGCGACTGCCACCTCTGCGAGCAGATGCTCGCCGAGCTGGAGGCGCTCGGGCGAAGCATGCCATTGCCGCCGATCGAAGTGGTGGACGTCGACTCCGATCCGGTTCTCGGGCGCCGCCACGGCCTCGATGTGCCGGTGCTGCTCCTCGACGGCACGGTGGTCTGCCGCCACCGGCTCGACATCCGTGAGCTGAAGCGCCTGCTGCGACAGGGCTGACTGCTATAATCGCGGCGGCCGCTGATCACCTGGCGCGGCAGCAACGCGACAGATCCGATTCATGCGGCTCATACGTAATTTCTCCATCATCGCCCACGTCGATCACGGCAAGTCGACCCTCGCCGACCGCTTCATTCAGCTCTGCGGCGGGCTCGAGGACCGCGAGATGCAGGCGCAGGTGCTCGACTCGATGGATCTCGAGCGCGAGCGCGGTATCACCATCAAGGCGCAGAGCGTCACGCTCTACTACCAGGCGCGCGACGGGCAGCGCTACCAGCTCAACATGATCGATACCCCCGGGCACGTGGACTTCTCCTACGAGGTGTCCCGCTCGCTCGCGGCCTGCGACGGCGCGCTGCTCGTGGTCGATGCCTCCCAGGGCGTGGAGGCGCAGAGCGTCGCCAACTGCTACACCGCGATCGAGCAGGGGCTCGAGGTCCTTCCGGTCATCAACAAGATCGATCTGCCCTCGGCCGACCCCGAGCGGGTCATGCGCGAGATCGAGGAGATCATCGGCATCGAGGCCGACGAGGCGGTGCGCGTGAGCGCCAAAACGGGCGAGGGCGTGCCGGAGCTGCTCGAGGCGCTGATCCGCCGTATCCCGCAGCCGAAGGGCGATGAGGAGGCGCCCCTGCAGGCGCTCATCATCGACTCCTGGTTCGACAACTATGTCGGTGTGGTCTCACTCGTGCGGGTCGTCAACGGCAGCGTCAAGACCGGCGAGAAGATCCGTGTCGTATCGACAGGCCGCAGCCACGCGGTCGACCGCCTCGGCCGCTTCACGCCGAAGCCGATAGTGGAGAAAGTGCTGGCGGCCGGCGATGTAGGCTTCATCGTCGCCGGGATAAAGGAGATCGACGGCGCGCCGGTGGGCGATACCATCACGCTCGAGAGCCGGCCGGCCGCGGCCCCGCTGCCGGGGTTCCGGCAGATCAAGCCGCGCGTCTTCGCGGGCCTCTTTCCGATCAATTCCGAGGACTACGAGAGCTTCCGCGATGCGCTCGCGAAGTTGAAGCTCAACGATTCGGCGCTGCATTACGAGCCGGAGGTCTCCGGCGCGCTCGGGTTCGGGTTTCGCTGCGGCTTCCTCGGCCTGCTTCACATGGACATCGTGCAGGAGCGGCTGGAGCGGGAATACGAGCTCGATCTGGTGACGAGCGCGCCAACGGTGGTGTACGAGGTGTTGCGCACCGACGGTGCGGTGGCATACGTCGACAATCCGGCGAAGCTCCCGGCCTCCAACGAGATCGAGGAGATCCGCGAGCCGGTCATCGTGGCCAACATTCTCGTCCCTCCGGATCACGTCGGCGCGGTTCTCAAGCTCTGTAACGACAAGCGCGGGACGCAGAAGAAGATGCAGTACCTGGGCAGCCAGGTGTCACTGCAGTACGAGCTGCCGCTGGCGGAGGTGGTGCTCGATTTCTTCGACCGTTTGAAATCGGTGAGCCGCGGCTACGCCTCGTTCGATTACGAGTTCTCGCATTTCCAGGCGGCGCCGCTCGTGAAGCTCGACATCCTCATCAACGGGGAGAAGGTCGATGCGCTCTCGATCATCGTCCATCGCGAGAGCGCCTACCAACGCGGCC
>Ga0134126_10014131_pt1 | contig 10084 bp, 7 predicted proteins | sample KB31752_FD_96881 | JGI IMG/M metagenome (GOLD analysis project Ga0134126, IMG submission 96881) | Terrestrial soil microbial communities with excess Nitrogen fertilizer from Kellogg Biological Station, Michigan, USA - KB3-175-2 | ecosystem: Environmental > Terrestrial > Soil > Unclassified ...
CCGTTCCGCTAAAAACAGCAGGTCACGTTTCATGAGCCGAACGGGAACGGCTTCGCCGATGGCTTTGAGGACGCGAAGGCCGGTAGCCTGGGCCATTGCCTCCTCGCGGCGGCGCTTCTCCTGCTCGGCCTTGAATGCGGCGTCGGCTTGGTTGCGCTGTTGCTGCCGTTTCGGGTGATGGACGGGGCATTCGGGATTGGCGCACACTTTGCGCATTTCGCCTTTCTCGCTGCCCTCGGTGACGATGGCCTCGGACATGTACCTGCATGTCTTAAACTCCGGCGCATCCTGTTGATATTTGTTTTTCGGCTTCTCCTGCCTGATTTCGACGTACTTGTTGCGCGGAATGATTGCGCTGCCGTCCTTCGGCGTTCCGTAAGCAGTGCTGATCTGTACCAGCTGGGGCTTTGCCGCGATGGTCTGCTGCACGAAAGCGTCCAGCTTGGCCTGATAGCATTTCGGGTCGGAGCATGAATCGGGATGGGTTTTTCCGATTTCCGAAAAGAGCAGAACGTTATGCCCGGTGCGCTTGGGGCATTCAAGGCAGGAACCGGCTTCGGGCACAAGCTGCGCGTCCTCTTTTGAAAACGGCGCAATCCCAAGCTCCAACAGAATGTTGCGTTCAATCCACTGCTGGAGATGGCGAACGGGCAACAGGATACGTTTGGGCTTGCTGCCATTGCCGTAGCTCTCCTGATAACAGGCGGCAAGGGCTTCCTCCTGTTGTTCGGGTTGAAGCTTCGCTAACAGGAGCGCGTGGCCCACGCCGATTTCATCTTTGGCGAAGGCTTCGATGACGGGAATGGCAAGCTCGGTCAGCTTCAAGCGACTGGCGACATAGGCCGGCGATTTGCCCGTCTTCGCTGCGATCTGCTCGATGCTGTATTTCGGCTGCTCCAGCTTCAGAAGAGCGCGAAAGCCCTGCGCCTCCTCCAGCGGATGCACGTCCCTGCGCTGAAGGTTTTCAATCAATTGCGCCTCCAGTGCCTGTGCCTCGGTGAGATTGACGATGCGGACAGGAACGGTTTCCACATCGGCCATCTGCGCGGCGCGGAACCGTCGCGCCCCGGCCACGATCTCAAAGCTGCGCTCGTTGTGCGGACGCACCAAGAGTGGTGAGAGAACACCCTGAGCGCGGATGCTCTCGGCAAGTTCCTTCAGTCCTGCCTCATCGAAGATGCGGCGCGGGTTGGTGGTCGATTCGGTGAGCAGCGCAAGCGGCAGGTTGCGGTACTCGGTGGTGTTGATGAAGTTCGTATCCATGACGTAGGCTCCTTTCGAGCGGTTGGAACTGAAAGACACGGAGCGGACAGACGGGCCTGTATCCGCTCCAAGGGAGCGGACTAGCCGCGAAACGACTTGTCCGTTAACGCTTCAAGGAAGCCCTGAGCGCAGAGGTTTTTGTCCCATAGCGCGGCAAACTCCCTGTGTTGTTCGTAAAGGGCGGGAAGGAAAACGTAATCGGTTCCTTCCCGATGACGCGAATACTGCTCTAGCCCCATGTAATCATTTCGGTAGTGGTAGGCCGATAGCTCCAGCTTGCACAGCGGCGGCTTCGACAATTCAAAGCACATCTCCGGGTCACGCATGAGGTCGCCGTTCTGTTCGCCATAGTGAGCGACGGAAATGGCGGCGAGTCCAAGCGGTCCCGGCTCCCGCATGGCCTCGATCACAAGAGCCATATAAGGCGGGTTCTCGATTTTGAGGTAGAGCGTGGGCCGGTATCCTCCGGCCCGCTCAAGAATGCGAAGGATGGTCTTCATTACGCCACCTCCGCGACGGCTGTCTGCGCTTTTTCAGTACGGGAGCGCCGCGCCTTCTTCGCTTCGGTCGCTGGCTCCTGTGCTGCTTCCTGTGAACCGGATTCCTCCGACTGAATGGCTGCGAGAATCACAGAGGCGGTGCGTTGCACGATTTCAAGGCTTTCGGTCAATAATTCCGCGTTGCCGTGGTAAAGCTGGATGTAGTCACTCGAAGCGAGGCCGGTGTCCAGCCCTACAGCTTTGCCCACCACGAAGGCCACGGCCTCGGCCTCGGTCTCGCGGACGGTTTGCGTGGTGAGGATGCGCCGCTCGGCCTTATGCAGAATTTCGTGCGCCAGTTCATGTACCAGCGTCGTAAACTCTTCGGCTTTTGACTGTCCGGGCAGCAATACGATCTTTCCGCCATAAGAGACGCCAAGCGCGGGCGCAATTCGCTCGTTGTATTCGAGGGTGATGTTCTGCTGCTGGACGAAAACAAACAGACGGTCGCGGTGTTCGCCCACTTCGCCGGTGGCGGTGTGATTCATCTCCGGCAGTTCCGCGCCTTCTGTCTGCGAAACATCGAAGACGTATACGGCGCGAAAGCCAATTAAGATTTGCTGTTTCTGCGCGGCTGCATTCTCGTTCGGGCCGTCCTCCTTCTTCCGGCGGAATCCCATCATGGGCGCAAGAATCTGGATGCCTTTCTCGCCCTTCTTCACATAACGGCCTAGCTCGTTCCATGCACGGATTCCCGCGACTCTGGAAGCTGTGGGCCGTTGCCTCGCAATCAAGAGGATGTTGCCGAATGAGTAGGAATGGAACTGCGCCATTGCAGTCAGATAAGCGGTGAGCATTTCGCTCTTGCCCTGCTGCAACTGCTCTATAAGGTAATCTACAGCCTGTTTAATGGCCTGCTGCGTAGGGTTATCGCGTAAGCGGGTGCGCTGCTGGTAAGACGATTCGCTGCGCTGGAAGGGCTGCGCCGCATTTTTCGTGTGCGGCGCGGCTGAAAGGCTGACGGCGGTGCTGTTGCTGCGGGTGCTGGTTGTTGTGCTGATGCTCGCGGTTGACATGGCTTGGCTCCTTTGGGAGTGTGGATTTGCCCGTTTTCGGCCCTGGTAGGGCCAAAAAAAAGACATTCGTTTCATGTCGGGCGAAAAGAGCGCAGCGAGGCGCTGTCCATCCCCGAAGCCCCGCAAGGGGGCGCGGAAGGGAGCACGGCGCGTTTGTTTGCGGCGCGCGGAGCTGCACAAGCGGGATTGACAGAAGGAGCCGAGCGGAGCTTAGAGTTCGCCTGGAAACGAATGTCAGAAACTAAGGCCAGCCGCAGGCTGCACCGAATGGCTTTTCAGGAGCGGGGTTGAAGCAGGAATGCAGCAGAGGTGAGAAGCGGAATTGCGTTATGAAAGCATCGAACGCCGGTGATTGCCGGCGCGTCGATGAGCTTCAGTTCCGTATCGGTAATTTCAAACTCCTAGCGGCTGCGGAATGCAAGGCTATGAGCATCGGATGGTCTGCTGACGCTTCAGAATCAGGACGGTGTGATTTCGATAAAGGCATCTGCTGTTCGAGTGCTCGAGCTTGGACCGATTGATATGCGGTCGCACGATTTTCATTAGGGCTTCGGCGTTGAGCTGGACCGCAGAAGTGGAAAGTGAAGAATGCCAGCGGTCACAGTGAGGGAGGGGCCTTCTCTCTCCGAAGAACTTTAACGGAAAGTGCGGGCTATGAGGGAACTTCTGGACTAGGCCGGGTTCTGCTGGGATGTGTTTGCGGCGGTGCTGGCGCTATCAATAGCAAGGACGTTTAGGACTAGGCGTGTCGCGGCATTTCGGGCCGCAACCATGACAACCAGGTATTCGACAATCAGGAGCAGTATTCCTGCGAATAGCTGTTTTGATTCAATGCCAAAGTAAGTTGTTCCAAGGACATAGAGGAGCATCAGCGCACTGATTAGCGTTGTCATTTCCCTAAATCTCAAATAGGCACCATGTGCATCTTCGACTGAAGCATCATCCTTGTGCCCGCGATAGATTCGATACCATAAGGCTGTTTGCTGGGCAGGAAGCTCAGGAATGGGCGCATACTTGCTGACGAGGCATTGAATATCAATCCGTGGATCGCGGGGGGCAATGTCAGTGAAAGCTCTACCAGAGGGCAAGCAGTTCCGCATTCTCCAGAAGACCAGAAATTCTTTTGCTGCACGGGGCATCGCCCAGCCGATAGTACCGGTAACCAAGGTCAAGAAGGCCGGAACCGCGACCATTTTACCGAGGACTCTCCAGTCACCTTTTGAGAGTTGCTGAAGTAATTCGACACAATGTGACAAGCCGAATGCAATCACTCCCAAGGCAACGGCATTTGAAACGACGAAAGTGATGAGCTGGGGTTGGTTCTTCTGCTTCAGAGATTTTGCCATTTCATGTTCATCCTTGATTGATGCCGTGCTTCTCAAAGAACGGTCGCAGCTCCTCGCGATTTGCGAGAGCAAGATGCCTTCGTGGATTCTCTGGCTGTTCCAGAAGGCCGAGGTGATCCAGATAGTAGAGAAGAAGCGCCTCTTGCACGCGAAGGGTCAAACGTCCATTCTGCATACAATAATCGGCTTCAAGAATATTGCGCTGGTCAGTTAAGAGGCTTGGGTGTGGGACGATAACGGCCTCAATATAGTTATTCCAGTCGGCATCATCTTTGGCATCGATAGTCGACGTTCCTTCGAGATGGATTGCCCGAACACGCCCTAAGACAAAATCACGAAACTCGTTGCGAGTATGACAGTAGGCCCTCATATGCCAACGCCGACCATCAAACCCCAGAGCGTGCGGAGAAACGAGCCGCGAAGAAGGACTTGGGCTGCTCATCGACTGATACTTGATGCGGGCCGATTTCCTCTCGCGAGATGCAATCAACACCGTTCTCAGAACTGCCGAATCTATGGATCGAGCGGGGTCGCGGACAATCCCAGTATTTGGTGTCCATCCAATAAAGGATGAATTTCCGCCTAACGCACCTGTAGATGTAGACCAGAGTCGAGTTAGATAATCTTCCGCAGAATCGCGAACCAGAATCGGTTTGAACGATTCACTCGCCACATAGGTCTTTTGCAGAACGTCATAGACAGCGTTGGTGGGCGCGAGTTCTCTGTACCGCGCAAAGTCCAGGGATGCTTGCGGTGTAGAGATTGAGAAGTAGTTCACCAAATCGGTGCGGTTGACCTTTCCTTCCCACTGAAGCCGGAACTCAATGAATTCCAGCCGCCTTTCCTGTCCCCAACGCGCTGGCAAAAGCTGATTTTCCGCCAAAATGCCCTCTTTTCCACTTTTCTTCTCCCTCTAAAAATTAGATGGAGTATAGTATATTGATTTTACTTTATAGAGGGACGACCCGCCAGAAATCGCGACGAGGCCAGTTCCGTAGGAGATTCCTGCATGGCAACTACGATTTCGTTCTTTCCCGTGGATAACGGGGATATGACTCTGATCTGTCTCGGGGGGAAGTCGGCGAAGACTATCCTCATTGATTGCAATATCCGTGCGGCTGCCGATGATCCGGACGACAAGACTCGCGATGTGGGCAAGGATCTTCGCGAGCGGCTAAAGCGGGATGTGAATGGACGCCCGTACGTCGATGTGTTCCTTTTGAGCCACCCAGATCAGGATCATTGTCGCGGCCTTAAAGAGCATTTTCACCTCGGTGCGCCAGCGGATTACGCAGACGACAAGAAGCCCGACAATGAGAAGCGCATCACGATCGGCGAGATGTGGTCGTCGCCGATGGTTTTCAGACGTGCGAGTGTTGAACATACACTTTGCGAGGATGCCAAAGCTTTCAACACTGAGGCAAAGCGCCGTGTTGCGATTGCGCGCGAAAAAAGCTGTTCTGGGATTGAGGACGGAGACCGCATCTTGATCCTGGGCGAAGATGAGGACGGCAAGACGGACGACATTTTGGCCATTGTCGTGAAGGTCGATGAGGACATCACGAAGGTGAATGGCGCAGCAAGCAGCGTTTTCAAGGGGCGTCTCCTTGCCCCTATGTCTAAGTCCGAGAGTGATGAGGAAGAAGAGGAGTACCGCAAGAACCACTCCAGCGTCATCCTCAACATGGAGCTTGCAGACGATGAGGGGCGCAAGACCATCAAGAACTTCCTCAGTGGTGGCGATGCTGAAGTGATTATTTGGGAGCAGCTGTGGGCAAAGCACAAGGACGCTCAGGGTGTACTTACATACGATCTTCTCCAAACGCCACATCATTGTTCTTGGCACTCCCTGTCGCGTGACAGTCGTTCGGAGCTTGGAGATAAAGCGAAGGTGTCTCCGGACGCGAAGTCGGCTCTTTCGCAGATTCGCGATGGTGGTCGTATAGTTTCCAGCAGCCGACCGATCAAGAACGATGATTGTGATTCTCCTTGCCACGCAGCCAAGAAGGAGTATGAATCCATAACCAAGGGTGTTAAGGGAGAGTTTCTTTGTACCGGAGAGATTCCAACTGAGTCGAGTCCGGCACCACTGGAGTTCACTGTCTCTGATCAAGCTCTCAAGCGGTCTGTGCGGCAAGCCTCTATTGAGGCTCCACATGTACTGACGAAGCCGTTGATCGATGACATCCGTCGCAGGGCCGCGGAAGCTGAGGCTGTCCAGAAAGGCGGCAATAGCCGCTATGCCTGAGGGAAGTCCCATCGCACTCGGTTTGCGTGAGGAAGGAATTTGCAAGCTTGATTCCTTCCTCGCACGAGTGTGGAACGCGACTCCACTTTCCCCAGATGAGGTCAACTCATATGAGCGATCTCCCATAGCAGGTTGGGAGTTCCACATCCAGACTGACCTGATGACAAGACGCCTCCGGATTCTGCTCGACGGGCGCTTCCCATTTTCCTTACCTCATTTCTTTCTTGTTGATCGGCCCGAGTTTCTGACATGGCCTCATATCGAAGAAGATGGACGGCTATGTTTACGCACTAACAACAAAGTATTGAAACCTCAGTGCCCGGAAGCGGTTGCCGGAGAACTGCTCGGGCAGGCCGTAGATTTAATCTCCGCCTGCGAAGATGGCTCTAACGAAGGAGATTTTCGCACTGAGTTTTATTCATATTGGAATAGGGACTTGGATGAATCACCTGGCTGGATATACAGCATCCTTAAACCGCGAGGCCCTAGTCGGCTTGTGGCGGTTTGGCGTGGCGAATCCTGGTCTGTTGTTGGCGAATCGGAAGAGGAAGTACTGTCCTGGCTGCGGCATCGTTATGGTCAGCAGCCACAATTTGATTCGACCTCGGCTGCCTGTTTTCTTTGGCTCCCGTTGGCGCTTCTGCCAAGTCAATATCCACGTACTGGTGGCGACGTGTACCGTCTTGCTTGCGCAGAGTTAAAGAGCAAAACGATCTTGCAGGCGTTCGCCAATAGAGGGGCGAGCCCCTACTACTTCGTACTAGGGGCAGATTGCGGAAACGGAATTTGTCTAGCGGGTGTTAAGACGCGAACTCCCCTCACTCTGGACATTAAAGGAAAACGACATAACCGCAGACTAAACGGTTTTCGACCGGGAAAAGTTCCAGAGACAATTGTCACGTCGCGTTTATTCTCTGATGACGGCCAAGCGACCCGCATGAAGGTGCTGCGGGTGGATTCGACATGGATTCATGGTCGAGGGTATGACCCACATCACGCGATTCTGAGTAAAAAGAGGATCGTGATTATTGGCTGCGGTTCTATCGGTGCCCCCATCGCGCAGCAGTTGGTCATGGCTGGCGTCGGCCATGTGGATCTAATCGACCCAGGCACGCTTGAGTGGGCAAATGTTGGACGGCATCCACTTGGAGCGGAACACGTCGGCCATAATAAGGCACAGGCTCTGGCAGAGCAGCTACAGCGAAGCTATCCACACGCAGCGATACAGGGCTTCGGTATTTCTTATGAAGATCTCGTATTACAGAATCTCACTGTCGTCTCTCGCGCTGATTTGGTTCTATCCGCTACTGCCGAGTGGGACGCAGAGAGTTTCTTGAATCTCCAACATGTGAAAGGTGAGCTTGCTGCACCTATTCTTTATGCTTGGACCGAACCGCACGCTGCTGCGGGCCACGCTGTTCTTATTCGCTCAGTAAGTCCTTGTCTCCAATGCGGGATGACGACCAACGGCGAAGCAAAGTTTAAGGTAACGAATTGGCCAGACGGTTCTGAAGTTAAACAGGAACCCGCGTGCGGTGCTGTATTTCAGCCTTACGGTCCAATAGAGTTGCAAGGCACGATATCCGTAGCTGCATCATTGGCATTGGATTCTTTGTTGGACAAGGTGCACGGAACTACGCATCGCGTCTGGGCGAGTCCAAGTACGCTATTCCAAGACGCCGGAGGTAAGTGGTCCAAGATATGGGTCGACGGGCACCCAGAGCGGGAGAGCGGAGGAATCCAAGTACAGATGGAATGGCCAAAGGACGAATTGTGCTCAATATGTGGCGAAAGCGGTACTGGCGCAGTCTCCGCTTCAACATTGGCGATTCAGGACAATGCCTCATCCTTACCCCCACCGTCCTCAATCACATAGCGACACATCAACAGATGACGGCAGATTCTCCTGAATCGGGGGGACAACTTTTCGCTCGGCTCAGTCCAAACGAAATACGAGTGGAGCAAGCGACAGGGCCTCGACAGTCCGATCACCGATCACGATACGGATATATGCCGGATCGTGGGGGAGAACAGCGTGAGATTAACCAAATGCATCAGCGGGGGCTCCATTTCATTGGAGATTGGCATACTCACCCAGAACCTCATCCGCGACCATCCATATCTGATATCCGTAGCATTCGCCAAGCTGTAAAGCAGTCCAAGCATCATTTGAATGGATTTATTTTATTGATCGCGGGCACGGAACCATTTCCAGATAGCTTGTTTGTTTCTCTTTATTATTCTCAGGGTGAGACCAAACTCATGTTAGACAGATAGTGTAGGGCGCTGACAATAAGGAAGAGGGAGTAATGGCATTGAATCGGCACAGAGACGAGGATGGTACTGAAGAACGGAAGCGCAACGACACTCTCGTGCGAACTTTGCGGAACGAATATGGGGACAAATTTGCACCGGAAGTTCGTTCAGATATGGAGTTAGGAACGCTAAAAGATCGCTTGGGCCTTGAAAGTGATGCTTCGCTCAATGACGTGCTGCGGCGTTACGGGTTGAAGAAATAACTAGCTACGGCGTTAGGCTGAGAGAAACCCCAATCGTACCTCCCTGCGCTTTGTTCTGGCTGAAAACGGGAGATAGATTTTGTATTCCTTTGACGTCTAGGAACTTGTTGAAATAGATACACCGCCTGCGGCGTTGCACTGGGGCTGTTCGTCTTATAAGCATGCGTGGAGACGAGCGGGTTCAGGACGGGATGTTCAGCTATGTTTCATTGGAGCAGCGTGTGCCAGAGGATCATCCGTTGCGGGCAGTTCGGAAGCTGACCGATGCGGTGCTGCGGAGGCTCAACGCGGAGTTCGACGCGCTGTATGCGGAGTCGGGGCGGCCGTCGATCGCGCCGGAGTACATTCTGCGGGCGTTGTTGCTTCAGGTGTTCTACTCGGTGCGCTCGGAGCGGCTGCTGGTCGAGCAGATCGACTACAACCTGTTGTTTCGCTGGTTCGTGGGCTTGGGCATGGACGATGCGGTGTGGAACCACGCCGTGTTTTCCAAGAACCGCGACCGGCTGCTGACCAGCGATGTAGCGCAGCAGTTCTTTGCCGAAGTGAACCAGCATGCCAGGCGCTTTATGAGCGACGAGCATTTCACGGTGGACGGCACGCTGATTCAGGCGTGGGCCTCGCAGAAGAGCTTTCGCTCGAAAGACGGTTCCGATGACGGGGACAGCACGAATTTCCATGGCCAGAGCCGCTCCAACCAAACGCATGAATCGACAACCGATGCGGATGCGCGGCTGTACAAAAAGAGCTACGGCAAGGAGTCGAAGTTGAGCTATCTGGGCCATGCGCTGGTGGAGAACCGCAACGGGTTGATTGCCGCAGCGATGGTCACGCACGCGGATGGGTACGCCGAGCGAGACGCGGCGCTGTTGATGCTTGAGCAAAAGCAGAAGGGCCGCTCACGCCGCATCACCGTGGGCGCGGACAAGGCTTACGACACGAAGGATTTCGTCAGCACGGTGCGGGAGTTGAACGTGACGCCGCATGTTACGAAGAACGACAAGGGACGCCGCAGCAATCTGGATCGCCGAACCACGCGACAGCCGGGCTACGCCGTAAGCCTGAGCCGGCGATGGCTGATCGAAAAGGGCTTTGGCTGGCTGAAGCAAACCGGCCCGCTGCGCCAGGTCAAGCTGCGGGGACTGGAGAAAGTGGA
>Ga0134126_10014136_pt1 | contig 10081 bp, 7 predicted proteins | sample KB31752_FD_96881 | JGI IMG/M metagenome (GOLD analysis project Ga0134126, IMG submission 96881) | Terrestrial soil microbial communities with excess Nitrogen fertilizer from Kellogg Biological Station, Michigan, USA - KB3-175-2 | ecosystem: Environmental > Terrestrial > Soil > Unclassified ...
CAAAACGCACCGCCCGAAGCATGCGCAGATGATCTTCGCCAAAGCGCAGCTTGGGGTCCCCTATGGCGCGAACGATCTTCGCATCCAGATCCGGCCGCCCGTTTACAAAGTCAAGAATATTGCTTGTGAGCGGATCCTCCATGAGGCCGTTGATAGTGAAGTCACGCCGCTGCGCGTCCAACGCGGGATCCGCTACAAACTGGACCTCATCTGGGCGGCGTCCGTCCGAGTATGCGCCTTCCCTTCGAAAAGTAGCTACTTCGACCTGGACACCGGCCTCGTGCCGGACCATGACCACGCCGAAATGAGCGCCTACCAGTTGGGTTTGAGGGAAATACCGGGCTAGCTGCTCGGGCTGGGCATCGGTGCTTACGTCGAAGTCTTTTGGAGCAATCCCGAGCAGGCGGTCGCGAACGCAGCCACCGACGAGATAGGCTTGGTGACCAGAGCCGCGGAGCCGACGGATAATATCGACGGCAAGGGACTCCCGGGCCCGGCTTACATTCAAATCCATCGGCAGGTGACCGGCACCGGGCGGGTCAGCAGGGTCTGGAGCCGAAGTGAGCGCGAGAGTTCAGACCGGCTCCGGTTTTGTATCGCTTTCTTCGGTGATGCTCACTGGGACGGCGGCCGCTGCGCCGTTGCCATCCTGGGAAGCAGCCGCTGCCGCCGCTTGTGCCTCCGCCTCCGCTCGCTTCAGTTCTTTCTTCGAAGGCGGTGGCTGCTCATGACGGTAATCGTGATCGTGATAACAGGTCCTGCAGCGGACTTTGGCCGCTTCGCCATCCACCAGAGAAACGATGGAATGATTGGTAATCCGGCGGCACTTTATACAGTGATCGTCAATAACGTCGCCTAATCGCATCTCACCCATAATTCTGAGCTGACAAGCGGAGTATAGCAAGTTGAAAGGTCCGCCGGAACTCTGAAAAAGCCCGATTTCGACCAAAGCAAGGAAGTGCCCGTCCGGTGAGTACAAGATAGAAGAAGGAGCACTTTATGAACCGCTATTCCAAACTCATAATCGCGGCAGCTTTCACAGGCTGCTGCTCACTCGTCGCGCAGACTGGCGTCTCCTTGGTGAACGAGCCGAAGCAGGCTTACGATCACGTCAAAAACAACATTCTCAAAGCCGCTGAGGAGATGCCGGAAGGCGATTACAGTTTCAAGCCGACGCCCGAGATTCGGACCTTCGGCCAATTGGTAGCGCACATTGCGGATGCCCAGGCCCATTTTTGCTCCGCTGTGGACAACACGCATATGCAGGTGCACGCATCCACCAGAAAATCGAAAGCCGATTTGATCGCGGCGCTGAAAGAATCATCGGATGAATGCGATAAGGCGTACGATTCGCTCACTGAGGCCAACGCGAGTCAGGTTGTAGGCAGCGGACGCATGGAGCGCACCCGACTGGGAATGCTGTACCTGAACGTGGCGCACGATAACGAGGAGTACGGATACATGTCTGTCTACCTGCGCCTCAAAAACCTGGTGCCGCCGTCGAGCGCGGTTCATGCCATGCCAGTTAGGTGAGCTAACGCTACGGCGCTAACGATTCGTTCAGCAGTTTCGCCAGGCGCAAGCCTGCCTTCATAAGCTGATCCCGAACTATCGGCTTCATGTCGTCGATGTAGGCAGTCGAAATTTGCAGTCGCAGTTCGCTGATCGCCAGCGGCGCGTCATTGCAACTGGCAGGAAATTCAACCGGCTCGGTTGGAATCTGCAGAGTCTTATACACGTCCGCAATCGCCAGTTCGTGCGATTCCCAGACCCAATCGTTCACTGTGCCGGCGGCGAGTTCACTTTGACGCTCGTTGCCCAGCGCCTGAATTCGGTCCTCCAGTTCGGCTGACAGCCGCCGATCGTTCGCCTGTAGCGAGTTCACCAGTTCTCCGTCCCAGAGCGCGTGCAGATTCTTCGCTTTCCCTATCTGGGGGTCCAGACGCTCGCAGTTGCCGCCATGATCGGCATCGGAAATGGCATGCAGCGGCTGGTGGATGTCGCCGACGAAATGGACCACGTAGCGGAGAGCGTCCAGGTCCGCCGAACGGAGCTGGGCGGCGAAGAGCCGGATGCGGGCCGGAGCGCAGTTGTCATCTTTACAGCGCGAGCCTATGTCGGAACGGGTATCTTGCGGGGCGAGGTCGATGTAGTGCCAGGCCCCGGTCCGGGTCTGCACCCGGGTTTCATCGGCCCAGGTAGATGCTTTGGCCAACGCATCCGCGACAGCTTCCGGTGTATCGGGCACATCTAAAATCCGGGCGACACGAGCCCGAGCGGCCCGCGTCAGATGAGCGGCGGCGATTCGGGCAATGGTCTGGTGGCCGGTCTCCCACCACGCGGAAAGCGGCAAACCGCCGAGTAGACAACAGGTTACGGCGAATTTACCAAACGAACTCGGCATGGGACGATCTTTTTTACGAAACGAACTCCAACTGTACCAAAGAGCGGCTTTAGCCAACTGCACTCAGATTATTGCATTGAATAACACTCAGGTGGTATAGTCAATTTGAGGAATTATGGATTTTAACCGGCTAACCGAAAAATCGCAGGAGGCGATACGGCAGGCCCAAAGCACGGCCATCGACCATGGCAATCAGCAGGTGGATGTCGAGCACTTGCTGCTCGCGCTGCTAGAGCAGGAGGGCGGGCTGGCTCCCTCCATTCTTCTGAAAGCGGATGTTCCGGTAGAGCCACTGCACAGGCGCGTTATCCAGGAGATTGACAAGCTTCCTAAAGTAAGCGGCACGGCGGTTCGAGCGGACCAGGTCTACATCACCGACCGTTTATCGAAGCTATTTAATGTAGCCGAGAAGGAAGCCAAGCGGCTGAAGGACGATTACGTCTCGATTGAGCATCTGTTGCTGGGCGTAACCGAAGATCAAGGCGCCGCGGGCAAGCTTTTGCGGGAGTTCGGAGCGACGCGCGACCGGCTCATGAAGGCGCTGGTGGAGGTGCGCGGCAACCAGCGCGTGACCACCCAGAATCCCGAAGCGACCTACGAATCGCTGCAGAAGTACGGCCGCGATCTGACCGATTTGGCATCCAAAGGCAAGCTGGACCCGGTGATCGGACGCGATGAGGAGATCCGGCGTGTCATTCAGGTGCTTTCGCGGCGCACCAAGAACAACCCGGTGCTGATCGGCGAGCCCGGCGTCGGGAAAACCGCCATCGTAGAGGGGTTAGCGCAGCGCATTGTGCGCGGCGATGTGCCAGAAGGTCTGAAAGATAAGCAGGTAGTCGCGCTCGACATGGGCGCGCTGATTGCGGGAGCGAAGTTCCGCGGCGAATTCGAGGAGCGGTTGAAGGCGGTTTTGAAGGAAGTGCAGTCGTCGGAAGGACGCATCATTTTGTTCATTGACGAGCTGCACACCGTGGTCGGCGCGGGCAAGGCGGAAGGCGCAATGGATGCCGGCAACCTGTTGAAGCCGATGCTGGCACGCGGCGAACTGCATTGCATTGGTGCAACGACGCTCGATGAATACCGGAAGTACATAGAAAAGGATGCGGCGCTCGAGCGGCGTTTCCAGACGGTATTTGTCGATCAGCCGAGTGTAGAAGATACGATCTCCATTCTGCGCGGTCTGCGCGAACGCTACGAGCTGCACCACGGCGTGCGTATTAAGGATACGGCCCTGGTGGGAGCGGCGGTCTTATCGAACCGCTACATTACGGACCGCTTTCTGCCGGATAAGGCCATCGACCTGGTGGATGAAGCGGCGGCAAAGCTACGAACCGAGATTGACTCGATGCCCACGGAACTGGACGAAATCCTGCGCCGCAGCATGCAGCTTGAGATCGAGCGCGAGGCGCTGAAAAAGGAGACGGATGCGGTTTCGAAGGAACGGCTCACTCGGATTGAGAAGGAATTAGCCGAACTGAAGACCCATAGTTCGGCTTTGCAGGCACAATGGCAGGCCGAGAAAGAAGCCGTGCAGCGGGTGCGAGCGTTGCGCGAGCAAATCGATCAGGTGAAGATTGAGATTGCGCAGGCCGAGCGTGCCTATGACCTGAACAAGGCCGCGGAGCTGAAATATGGCCGGCTGACGGAGCTGGAACGGCAATTCAGCGCTGAGCAGGCCCGCGTATCCCAGCAGCAGGACGGGACGCGCCTGCTAAAAGAGGAAGTAGACGAAGAAGATATCGCCGAAGTGGTCAGCCGCTGGACCGGCGTTCCGGTTTCGAAACTGCTGGAAGGCGAGATGAAGAAGCTGCTGGCGCTCGAAGACGAACTGCACAAGCGGGTGATCGGGCAAGACGAGGCGGTCCTGGCGGTCTCGGAGGCTATTATCCGGGCGCGTTCGGGGTTGAAAGATCCCAAGCGGCCTATTGGCAGCTTCATCTTCCTAGGGCCGACCGGCGTAGGTAAAACCGAACTGGCGCGCGCACTTGCGGAGTTCCTGTTCGACGACGAACGGGCCATGATCCGGATCGATATGTCCGAGTACCAGGAAAAGCACACTGTATCCCGGCTGATCGGCGCGCCTCCCGGCTACATCGGCTACGATGAGGGCGGCCAGTTAACGGAGGCAGTCCGGAGGCGGCCGTACTCAGTGGTTCTGTTCGATGAAGTCGAAAAAGCGCACCACGATGTTTTCAATGCCTTGCTGCAAGTACTGGACGATGGAAGATTGACGGATGGCAAGGGCCGAACGGTCGATTTCAAAAATGTCATTGTGATCATGACATCCAATATCGGCAGCCACCGCATTCTCGAATACCGCGGCGCCTTTGAAGGCGAGGACTACCGGCGCATGAAGGAAGCCGTACTGGACGAGTTGCAGCGCCATTTCCGGCCGGAATTTCTGAACCGGGTAGACGAGATTATCGTGTTCCACGCGCTGACGGAAGAGCAGCTTAAAGAGATTGTCGATATCCAGCTAAACGGCTTGCGGGCACGCCTGGCGGAGCGGCATATCACGTTCGAACTCTCGGATGCGGCCCGCACCTGGCTGGTGCGTAGCGGGTATGATCCAAACTACGGCGCGAGACCGCTGAAGCGCGCCATCCAACGCGGTATCGAAACTCCGCTTGCCAAACGGATATTGGGAGGCGAGGTCCGGGACGGAAGAAACGTTTGGATCGATGTGGGTCCGGACAGAGCCGGTCTGGTATTTCGTGCCGGAGTTCACGAATCGGAGGCTGAACACGCGGCATCCCGATGAACACCATCTGTAAATCGAAATCGTATTTGAAACGTCAAACCAAAGGAAAGCGGCCGGGGTCGATTCACGCGCCGCGAGTAGAAAGGATTCTTAGCACATGCCCAATGTGATCCAATTTCGCCGCTCGACAGCTATTCTGACGCTGGTCGCGGCTTCCATCGGTGGGGGCCTGATCGCGGCCTTCGCCGTCGCGAGCCATGCAGGCAGGCCGGAAACCGTGGTGGCTCATGCAGATGTGAACAGCAGCAGCCAGCGATTGACTCAGCTTTCAAACTCATTTGCGGATGTAATTGAAAAGGCATCTCCAGCGGTTGTAACGATAAGCTCGACGAGAGTAATAAAAGCATCGGAGCAGCAGCAAAACAATCCGTTTATGTCGGATCCATTCTTCCGGCAATTCTTCGGAGGCCCGAATGCCCGGCCGCGCGACCAGCGAGAAGAGGGCCTGGGATCCGGTATTATCGTCAGTCCGTCGGGTTTTATCCTGACCAACAATCACGTGGTGGAGAAGGCGACGAGCCTTAAGATTGGCCTCTCCGACGGCCGCGATTTCACTGGCAAGGTTGTGGGAACGGACCCTCAGACTGATGTTGCCGTGGTGAAGATCGACGCCCAAAACCTGCCCACCCTTCCGTTTGCCAACTCCGACGCAGCACGCGTTGGGGATCTGTGCTTTGCCATTGGCAACCCATTCCGCCAGTATCATACCGTCACGATGGGAATCGTCAGCGCGAAAGGCCGGCATCTGGAAAGTGGCACTTACATTCAAAACTTCATTCAAACCGATGCCGCGATCAATCCTGGCAACTCCGGAGGAGCTTTGATCAACGCCACTGGTCAATTGATCGGTATGAACACGATGATTCTGACCGGAGGTTCCAGCTTCGGCGGTGAAGGCGGCAACATCGGAATCGGCTTTGCGGTTCCCTCGAATCTGGCGAAATCCGTAATGGAGCAGATCGAGAAAACCGGCAAGGTATCGCGCGGCTACATTGGCGTTTCACTGCAAACTCTGACTCCAGAGCTTGCGCAGCACTTCGGGGTAAAGAGCGCGAAGGGCGCCCTGGTCGCCGACGTGACGCCAAACAGCCCAGGCGCGAAGGCCGGCTTGAAGCAGGGCGACGTGATTACGGCCATCGATGGAAAGAAGGTGGAAAGTTCCGACGACCTCACGATGGACGTGATTTCCCATGTACCGGGCAGCACAGTGACGCTGGATGTGACTCGGAACGATCAGCCGACTACTGTGAAAGTTACTCTCGGTACGCGGCCGGGCGGGGTGGATTGGAACAAACCCGGGAATAGCGGCAATGAACCTGGGGGCGACAACGGCTCTGGAAACGCGGCGATGCGCGGCATCACCGTAGAGAACCTTACTCCGGATTTGGCCCAGCAGATCGGGGTGCCCGCGGCAACGCACGGCGTGGTCGTAGACAGCGTCGATGCCGCCAGCCCGGCAGCGGATGCGGTCGGCCGCGGGATGGTCATCACCGCTGTCGATCGCAAACCGGTCAACAATGTCGAGGATTTCAAGCGGCTGATGTCGCAGGCCGAGGGAAAATCCGTTCTGCTGACCGTCGCGAGCAGCAACGGCACTGGCTTCACGGTTGTTCAACCGAAGTAAGTAGCTAATTTAACCCGGGGCGGCTTTCCCGCTCCGGGTTTTTTGTCAGTAAAGAAAGTTGAGTATAGAACGCGCAACTGATCGTAGCTTATCGCTCGTCACGTGCATCGAACCTTTAGAGAACCCAAAATGGCAAACAACGAATTTCAGATACTGCCAGCTTTGCCGCTAAAAAACACGATCCTGTTTCCAGGATTGTTGCTTCCGCTTTCCGTCGGGCGGGAAAGCTCGTTGCGCACCGTTCAGGCGGCGCTCAATACGGAAGAAAAGGAGATCATCCTGGTTGCCCAGCGCGATCCGCAGGTGGAGAGCCCGGAACAGGATGATCTATATACGATTGGCACGAAAGCCGTAATCCGCAAATCTTCGCGCACCGGTGAAGGGATGATGGAAATCCTGGTGCTTGGAGTGGAGCGCGTGGTCATCGTAAAACTCGAGACCGGCGAGCACATGGAAGCGAAATACCGGGTTTTTCCATTACCGGAAGACAGCGGATCGGAAGTGGAAGCATTATCGGGCGCGTTGCTGGAACTGGCCGCGAAAGCGATCGCGCTGGCTCAGCCGCAATCTGCAAACGAGTTGACGCGCATGCTGGCGGGCAGCGAAGATCCACTGAAATTGGCTTTTCTGCTGGCGAGCATTTTCAGCCTGGACGCCGCCAAGGAACAGCAACTGCTGGAAGCAGAGACCCGGGTGGATGCGCTGCGGCTGATTCACTCCTATTTGTCGCACGAGATGCAGGTGCTGGAACTGCGCCAGAAGATCTCTTCGACAGCTCGCGATGAGATGTCGAAAGAACAGCGCGAATATCTGCTCCGGCAGCAACTGCGGGCGATTCAGCAGGAGCTGGGCGAAAAGGATGCCGACAAAGCAGAAATCGACATGCTTCGGGAGCGCTTTGAAAAGGCAAACCTTCCGGAGGAAGCCAAGAAGGAGTTTCAGCGCGAACTAGCCAGGCTGGAACGGCTGCCGGCCGGCGCGCCCGATTATCATGTGACGCGCACCTATCTGGAATTCGTGCTGGATCTGCCCTGGAATACCCTGACAGACGATAATCTCGACATCGCGCATGCGCGAGGAGTGCTGGATACAGACCACTTCGGGTTGAAAGAAGTGAAGGAGCGGATTCTGGAGCAGTTGAGTGTCCTCCAACGCAATCCAGATGCGAAGGCTCCTATCTTGTGCCTGGTCGGCGCGCCCGGCGTTGGGAAGACTTCGCTGGGCCAATCGATTGCACGGGCGCTGGGACGCAAGTTCGAACGCTTCAGCCTGGGCGGCATGCACGATGAAGCCGAGCTGCGCGGCCACCGGCGTACCTACATCGGCGCGATGGCGGGCCGGCTGCTTCAGGCCATGCGGCGCGCGGGCGCTTTGAATCCGGTGCTACTGCTGGACGAGGTGGACAAGCTGGGGCGCGATTTTCGTGGTGATCCGGCCGCGGCATTGCTTGAGGTGCTTGATCCGGAACAGAACAAGACGTTCCGTGACAACTATCTCGATATGGCGTTCGATCTTTCGAAGGTGCTGTTCATCACGACGGCGAACACGCTGGATACTATCCCGCGGCCGCTGCTGGACCGCATGGAGATTCTGCGGCTTTCCGGCTACAGCGAGGAAGAGAAGCAACAGATTGCGCGGCGTTACCTGATCCCGAAGCAGTTGAAAGCGACGGGACTCACGGACGACCAGATTGAGTTTACTGACGATGGCCTCCGGGCAATCATCAGCGGCTATACGCGCGAAGCGGGTCTCCGGCAACTGGAACGGGCGATTGCGCGCGTGACCCGCAAAGTCACGTTGCAATTTGCCGAACAACAGACTAGTAAGGTGACCGTTACACCGGATTCGCTGGTCGATCTGCTGGGACCCCAAATGTTTCTGCCCGAGCAGATGCGAAAGGCGGTACCGGCGGGTGTTGTAACCGGACTGGCGTGGACCGAAGCCGGCGGCGACGTTCTTTACATTGAGAGCACGCTGCTTCCCAACGGCAAGGGACTCACGATTACGGGGCAACTTGGTGAGGTGATGCAAGAGTCCGCCAAGATCGCGCAGAGTTATGTCTGGGCGCATGCGGCGGAGTTTGGGGTAGATCCCGAGGTGATCAAAAACAGCGGGGTTCACGTTCACGTTCCGGCCGGTGCGATTCCGAAGGACGGCCCGTCCGCGGGCGTGACGATGACAACGGCCCTGGCATCGCTCTACAGCGGGCTACCGGCCCGGAGCGATATCGCAATGACTGGCGAGGTTACGCTGGCGGGTCTGGTACTGCCGATCGGCGGAGTGAAAGAAAAGGTGCTGGCCGCGCGGCGCGCAGGCATCACACGCGTGATCCTGCCGCAAGGCAACAGGAAGGACCTGCGCGATCTGCCGGATCACGTCCGGCAGGAGATGCAGTTCCACTTTGTGGATCGGGTAGAAGAAGTACTCTCGATCGTGATCCCGAACATTAAGGTGAGACTGGCGCTGGCGAGTTAATAAAACAGCCAGGTTTGGATAGGAACACGCACCGGTGTAACGGCCGGTGCGTTTTTTTATGTTGCGAAGCTGTCGACTATGTTGGAATGCCCCGGTTACGGGCAAGCTCCCGGACATCATCGAACAGATGCGAAGTGCGGCGAAGGTATCGACTACGACCCGATCACCGCGAGAGTAGGCCTTGTTCTCTCAGGTGATCCATTGCGGAAAAATCCTCCTTCAGATCGTTAATGCTGTAGGAGTGATCTCCGATATTCCGTTCGGTCAGAAAATCGTCGAACTCGAATCGGGAAAGGCCGAGGAGATTGCTAGCCTGATAGTGGCTCAACGCACCTGAGCGGTATCCTTCAATTACAAGCGCCTCCAGTGCCTCGCGACCCGCATTTGTATGCTCGGCGATGTCGTCCGGCAATTCGAACGTGATCGTCATGCCTAAGGATATCCGATTCCCGTACTGGTTAGCGATTATGGGTTTCGCGCTTTGGAAATGTTATTCCACGAGCGGTAGATCATTGCGGCTTGCTAACGCGCGCGGTCCCGTGCAGGAAGCAGAACCGCGACCCCTCAGAAGCCGTGAAAAAATCAACGGGACAGACAGCCGAGCCGGGTCGAGCGATTGCGTTTTCAGGCATTTGGCGGGCGGCGCTTAAGTCAGTCCCGGATTTTTTGACGGCTTCTGAGAGAGGAAAAACGGCTGGCCTATTTTCCGCAGCCTGCTAACGCTCGTGGTAAACGCCTTGTAAATCTCTCGTAATCAAATAGCTTTTGCGATTGACACAAACTGCCTTTGTGCGAACAATAGGCTGAATTCCCCGAA
>Ga0134126_10014138_pt1 | contig 10081 bp, 11 predicted proteins | sample KB31752_FD_96881 | JGI IMG/M metagenome (GOLD analysis project Ga0134126, IMG submission 96881) | Terrestrial soil microbial communities with excess Nitrogen fertilizer from Kellogg Biological Station, Michigan, USA - KB3-175-2 | ecosystem: Environmental > Terrestrial > Soil > Unclassified ...
ACGGCGCGCGCGATGGCGACGCGCTGTTGCTGTCCGCCCGACAGGGTCGGCGGGCGCGACTGGATTTTGTCTGCGAGGCCGACCCACGTGAGCAGTTCGGTGACATTCGTTTTGATTTTGTCCTCCGCCTGCCCGGCGACGCGCAGCGGCAGCGCGACATTGTCGAAGGTCGAAAGATGATTGATGAGCCGGAAGTCCTGGAAGATCACGCCGATGCGCCGCCGCAGCGGCGGCAACTCCTCGCGCTTCATGCCGGATACGTCGCGGTCGAACAGAGAGATCAGTCCGCGCGAGGGCCGCTCGGACATGTAGATCAGTTTGAGCAGGCTCGACTTGCCGGCGCCGGACGGGCCGGTGAGGAAATGGAACGAGCCTGCGTCGAGCTTCATATCGATGTCGCGCAGCACCTCTGGCCCGGTGCCATAGCGCATGCCGACATTCTCGAAACGGATCATCGCGGCGACCATGACACGGCCTCGCGGGCGGCGTAAAGCCGCGCTCGGTAAAGCTTTCCTTTGAGGGCAGCTTCCTCTAACGTCCGCCGCGTTTCAGCAACCCGAGGCAGATCGCGTCATGGCCGGATTCCTTCGTATTTGCGCCGTCGTGGCCGCTCTTGTCGTCAGCCTGAATGGAGGCATCGTGAGCGCGGCCGATCTCGAGAACACTCTCTACATGGATGTGCCCGCGGGGCGCGTCACCATCGAATTGCGGCCTGACCTGGCGCCCAAGACCGTCGCGCGCATCAAGGAGCTGGTGCGTCAGCATTTCTATGACGGCATCGTGTTCCACCGCGTGATCGCCGGCTTCATGGCGCAGACCGGCGATCCGACCGGCACCGGCATGGGCGGCTCGGGCAAGAAGCTGAAGGCCGAATTCAGCGACACGCCATTCGTGCGCGGCACGGTCGGCATGGCGCGCGCCCAGGATCCCGACAGCGCCGACAGCCAGTTCTTCATCTGCTTCGACCCGGCCGATTTTCTCGACGGCAAATACACGGTGTTCGGCCAGGTCACGGCCGGGATGGACGCCGTCGACGCGATCAAAAAGGGCGATCCCAACGACAACGGCTCGGTGAAGAACCCCGACAAAATCATCAAGATGCAGGTCGCCGCCGACGTGAAGGGCAAGTAGGAAAAACAAAACGCATGATCCGCCAGGGTACAAAGGCGCCACGTAACATTCCTGGTGTCTTGATGCCCTGGCGGTTCAAAATTTTTCACCCATGAGTTTCGGCGCGCTCCGCCTTTATTCCGACCGGCGGATGGTCGCGATTCTGGCGATGGGGTTCGCGAGCGGCCTGCCGCTGGCGCTGACCGGCGCGACGCTCTCGATCTGGCTCAAAGATGACGGTATTTCGCTGACGGCGATCGGGCTCTTTGCCCAGGTCGGACTTGCTTACAATCTGAAGTTCCTGTGGGCGCCGGTCCTCGACCGCGTGAAGCTGCCGTTCGTCACCGCCTGGCTCGGCCGGCGGCGAAGCTGGGCAATGCTGATCCAGGTCCTGCTCGCGCTGTCGATCCTGGCGCTGGCGCAGGCCGATCCCGCGGTCGATGCGTGGCGCACCGCGTTGCTCGCGGTGATCGTGGCGTTCTTCTCGGCGAGCCAGGACATCGTGATCGACGCCTTTCGCGTCGAATTGCTCGATGACGACGAGCAAGGCGCCGGCGCCGCCGCGACGCAGGTCGGATATCGCATCGGCATGCTCGCCTCCGGCGCGGGGGCGCTTTATCTCGCGAGCGCCTTCGGCTGGCGCGGCGCCTATACCGCGATGGCGTGTCTCGTCGTCATCGGCATGGCGGCCGTGCTGCTGACGCGCGAGCGCGCCGCGCCACCGAGGCCCCGCGGCAACTGGCTGCGCGCCGCCGTCGTCGACCCCTTTGCCGACTTCATGACGCGGCACGACTGGCTCGCGATCCTGCTGTTCGTGGTTCTGTTCAAGACCGGCGACGCGGTCGCCGGCTGGATGTCGGGGCCATTCTACATCTCGGTCGGCTTCAGCAAGGTCGAGATCGCCAGCGTCAGCAAAGTGTTCGGCCTCATCGCCAGCATGGCGGGCGTGATCCTCGGCGGCGGGCTGGTGCTGCGCATCGGCATCATGCGCGCGCTCCTGGTCGGCGGCGTGCTTCAGGCGCTGTCGAACCTCGCCTACATCGTCCAATTCTGGGCCGGACACGATGTCGGCATGCTCGCCGTCACCATCGCGACCGAGAACGTCACCGGCGGCATCGGCTCGGCGGCGTTCGTCGCGTATCTATCGCGGCTGTGCAATCCCGCTTTCACGGCGACGCAGTACGCGCTGCTGTCGGCGCTCGCCGCGGTGTCGCGCACCTTCATTGCGTCGGGCGGGGGCTGGCTGGCGGATCGTCTCGGCTGGGTGCCGTTCTTCACGGCGTCGACGCTGTTATGCGTGCCGGGATTGCTGCTGTTGCTGTTCCTGATGCAGCGGGATGCGCCGCCTATCCGATCCGCAGCAGCCGAGCGCGGTGGCGGTTGAGCCAGTCGCGCTGACGGTCGACCCCTGGCGCGAGCTTTTCCACGAGATTCCAGAAACGCGGCCCGTGATTCATCTCCGCGAGGTGGGCAACTTCATGGGCGACGACATATTCAAGAACGGCGTCGGGCGCCATGATGAGCCGCCAGGAAAAAGCGAGATTGCCGCTGGCCGCGCAACTGCCCCAGCGCGTCGTGGTATCGCGCACCGTGATGCGGCCCATCTTGCGCCCAATGCGCGCGGACAGCGTCGCGGCGCGGCGGTGAAATTCGCCGCGAGCCCGCTCTTTCAGGAATTCGACGACGCGCCGCGCGAGCTGGTCCGGCGCGGCGGCGACAAAAATTTCGTCGTCGTCGATCCAGACATGCTGACGGTCGCTCGTAACGTCGACGCGGCGAATGACATGCGGTTCATCGAGGATCGGGACGATCGCCCCGTCGGCGAGCACGGTGCGGGGCGGCAGCGCGGTGATGCGCTTGTCGAGCCACGCGCGATTTTCCTCAATGAACGCCTTGGCGCGCCGCGCGGAGATTCGGCGCGGCAACACCAGCTCGACCGCTTCGGCCTGCGCGTCGATGCGCAACGCGAGACGACGCGCGCGCGGCGACATGCGCACGCGCACGGGCACGTCGCCTGCGCGCAATTTGATTTGTTGCGGCAGGCTCATCAGGAACGGTGACGACGCGGGCATGGGTCACTGATAGTACGCTATCGCGCGCGCGGCAAGATGGGTGCGCGCTTGACTCGCAAACGATTTGAGCGGCGGAAATCGCGCGCTCATTCGTATCGTTTCAGATCGTTCGCCAATTCCGCGGCGGAGATGTCGGTGTTGAAGTGGCCGACATAACGTCCGTCGCGGCCCATGAGATAGATCACCGACGAATGATCCATCGTGTAGTTGCCGGGCTTGTCGCCGACGACTTTGCGGTAATAGACGCGATATTCCTGTGCGACGCGCGCGATCTGTCCGTCGCTTCCCGTCAGCGCGGTGAAGCGTGGATCGAACGCCGCGATGTATTGCTTCAGTTGCGCGGGCGTGTCGCGCGCCGGATCGACGGTGATGAAAATCGGCGCGAAGCGCGCGGCGTCGGGTCCGAGTTTCGCCAGCGCGTCGGTCATCATGGTCAGCGTGGTCGGGCACACATCGGGACAAAAGGTGTAGCCGAAATAAACCAGCATGAACTTGCCGCGAAAATCGGCGTCGCGCCGCGCCGCGCCGTTCTGGTCGGTCAGGACGAAGTCGCCACCGATGCCGACCGGCGCCTGTTCGGCGGTGTCCGTGATCTGGCGGTAGGCAAATCCGCCGAGGATCACCAGCAGCGCGACGATAAACGCGACGATTCCGTTACGTGTTGCGTTCGTCAAACCATGCGATCCCTTGTCGCAATGTCACCGCCGGCCCGACCACCAGCATCGCCGGTGCTTCGATCTTCGCGGCGTCGGCATCGGCGGCCGCGCGTGCGAGCGTCGTTTCGATCACGCGCTGTTCCGGCATCGTCGCCTTGCTGACGATCGCGGCCGGCTCCTCGCCGCGCCGTCCCGCTTCGATGAGCCGCGTCGCGATCTGCGCGAGATGACCCATCGCCATATACACGACGATGGTTGGCGCGGCGCGCGACAAAGCGACCCAGTCGACGCCACCCGGCACCGCGCCGCCGCTGTCATGCCCCGAGACGAACGCAAAACTGTGGTTCACGTCGCGATGCGTCGCCGGGATGCCGGCATAAGCAAGGCCGCCGATCGCGGCGGTGATCCCGGGCACGACGCGGAACGGAATGCCGGCGTGTTTCAGCGCCAGCGCCTCCTCGCCGCCGCGGCCGAACACGAACGGATCGCCGCCTTTGAGCCGCAGCACGCGCTTGCCCTCGCGCGCGAGGCGGATCAGGCGGAGGGAAATATCCTCCTGCTGGGCCGAGGGACGGCCGCCGCGCTTGCCGGCATAGTCGAGCGTCGCGCCGTCGCGTTTCAGCGCCAGGACGCGCCGATCGACCAGCGCGTCATAGACGATGACGTCGGCGTGGGCCAGCGCGTGAAGCGCGAGTGCGGTCAGAAGACCCGGATCGCCCGGCCCCGCGCCGACGAGCCACACCGAACCCGGCGCGAAATCAGGCAGATCGAGCGGCGGCGACGCGAGACGGGGCATGGCGGAGACGGTAGTACCGCCGCGCGCGCTCGTCTATCATCGGCGGAAGGCCGCAAAGGAGACGGAAAGTGGCGAGGGGAGGTTGGATGTTGTCGGCCGTGCTGGGGCTGGCGGTCGCGGCGACGGTGCCGCCCAATGCGGCGTGGGCGCAGGCCGACATGAACGATCTGCTGATTCTGCCTCGCGCCGCCGAGCGCAACGATTTCGACGCGGTTCTCAATATGCTTCAGCGCGGCGACACCGCCGACACCGAAGGCGAGGACCATCGCGCCGCGCTGAGTTTCGCCGCCGCGAACGGCAACATGCAGATCATGAACCTGCTGCTCGATCACCTTGCCAATGTCGAGCATCGCGACCGGTTCGGCGACACCGCCCTTCACTGGGCGTCGCTTAACGGCCAGGCCGAGGCGGTCAAGCGGCTCCTCGCGGCCAACGCCAATATCAACGATCAGAACGGCGAAGGCGTGACGGCGCTGATGATGGCGATCAGCAACAACCGGCGCGAGATTGTGCGCATCCTGCTCGCGGCCGGCGCCGATCCGACGGTCGAAGATTTCACCGGCCACGACGCCGTGGCCTGGGCGCGCGGCAAGCCGTAGATCCTCGCGATCATCGAGAAAGGCAAACGCTGACATGGGATTCGACGAGCTGCTCCGGCGTGGCGCGGCGGCCGGCGACAAGCTCAAAGCGCGCGGCGAAACGATCGCGGTGTCCGAATCCTCGACGGGCGGGCTGATCTCGGCGGCGCTGCTCTCGGTGGCGGGCGCCTCGGCCTATTTCGTCGGTGGCGGGGTGATCTATACCCGCGCATCCCGGTCGGCGCTCCTGCAAATTCCCGACGACGCGATGCGCGGCATGCGGGGCGCCAGCGAGCCCTACGCGCTTCTGTCGGCGCACACCGTGCGGGAATGCTGCGCCACGGTCTGGGGCCTCGGCGAGACCGGCGCGACGGGACCCGCCGGCAACCGCTATGGCGATGCCGCCGGCCATTCCTGTATCGCGGTGGTGGGGCCGCACGAGCGGGTCGTCACGCTCGAAACCGGAAGCGCGGACCGGGTCGCCAATATGTACGCGTTCGCGGCCCGTGCCCTCGATCTGCTGATCGAACAATTGGACCGAAAATAAAACGGCCCATCCCGGCGGTGCTGGTCCGCCGAGATGAGCCGGAAATCAGGATCGGGCGCCTTAGACGGCTTTGAGATTGATCGCCGACACGCGACCTTCCTTGCCGCGCTCGACATCGTAGCTGAGCTTCTGGCCTTCGCGCAGGCTGCCCATGCCGGCGCGCTCGACGGCCGAGATATGGACGAACACGTCCTTCGTGCCGTCGTCGGGCTGCACAAAGCCATAGCCCTTTTGGCTGTTAAACCATTTCACGGTACCGCTAGCCATCGTCTGGCCTCCAAACATCTAGTCCGGCGCAATCGTCGCGCCACCGATCGGTCTTGTAGAGGTCGGGAAGGGGTCCGGCGCCGGTTTGACCCTGGCGTGGGGGAGTCTTCGGACCGCGTAAAGGCGATGCCCCCTAGGATGGGTGTTGACGGCGCGATTGGCAAGCGCGGCGTCGCGCGGGAAAAAATCCCGACAGTGAAGAGGCTTGTGGCACGAAATTTCCTTGCGTAATATTACGACGGCTGAGCAGCCCAAATTGAAATTGCCGAATGGCCTGGACGAGGGGGGCCGCACACTCGCGCCATGATTAAAATGACGACGAAGAAAGCGTCCCGTTTTGCCGCTTTCAGACGTTCTGCGTGTGTCGCCGTTGTCCCCGCGGTCGTTTTGGCGAGCGCGCTGGCCCTTTCCGGCTGCGGCTACTCGGAACAAGTATGGACGTCGATCAATGGCGAGCGCGAAAGCGTCCCGGTCAGCCAGTCCGGACCGCCGGTTATGTCGTCGTCCTTGCCGCGGAACGCCGATGGCAGCCAACTCGCCCTGGCGGTGCCGGGCGGCGCCGATACCGGCACATTTGTCGGCCAAAAGGTCCATGCGATTCGCGGGGACATGCAGCGCCTCTCGGACAGCATCAACCAGCACAGCGCCGAATTGATGCGTATGCGCGGCACCCTGGCGGCCGACGCCAGCACCTATTTCACCCTGACGGGCACGATCAATTCCCGGCTCCAGGTCGGCACGACACCTGGCAATCCGGAGCTCGTCGCGCAGTTCGGCCAGGCGCAAAACCAGCTCGACCGCATGTCGAGCGATATCGCCAGTCTCAACGCCCTGTCCTCGGGAATCGGCAGCGACCTCGCGCTGGCAGCTTACGCGCTTGAGGAAATCCGCGCGGCGCTGGCGCTGCAAGGCGCTGTCGACGAAGATCACCGCCAGCTCAACGCGCTCCAGGCACAGGCCAACAGCGACGTCGTGGTGATCCAGCAGATGCAGCAGGCCGTGACCGACGATCTGACCCGTCAGAACGCCTATATCGCCAACGAACGGCGCAATCTCGCGACGCTCAGCCTTGCGATCAAGAACGGCCAGCTCTACGGCGCCAATTTCTCGGCGCATCAGCCCACGGCGCTGGCCGGCGCGGGTACCCATGCCGCTTATGCCGCGGCGACGCCGGTCAGCGTGCGCGACCGCCGCCCGCTGGTGACGATCCGCTTCGACAAGCCCGACGTGCCGTACGAACAGGCGCTTTATACCGCCGTGAGCCGCGCCCTGGAGCGGCGCCCCGCCGCCGTGTTCGATCTGGTCGCGGTGTCGCCGAGCCTCGGCAGTTCGGCGCAGGTCTCGATCAACGCCGATCAGGCGAAGCGCAATGCCGAAGGGGTGATGCGCGCCCTGTCGAAAATGGGCCTGCCGGCGGATCGCCTCGCCCTGTCGGCGATGACCAGCGCCAATGTCCGCGACAGCGAAGTGCAGATTTATGTGCGGTGAGCCATGACGACCGCCGCCGAGCCTGTCTACAACAAGAATTTTCCGGTTACCTGGGACGAGCTTCATCGCCACGCGCGCGCGCTGGCGTGGCGGCTGGTTGAACTGGGCCCCTGGCAGAGCATCGTCGCGGTAACGCGCGGCGGTTTGGTGCCGGCCGCGATCGTGGCGCGCGAACTCGACCTGCGCCTGATCGACACGGTTTGCATCGCGTCCTACGACGACCGCGAACAGGGCAAGCTCACTGTCCTGAAGCGCGTACCGGGCGACGGCACCGGCATGCTGATCATCGACGACCTGGTGGATACCGGCGTGACCGCGAAGGCGGTCCGGGAAATGCTGCCCAAGGCGCATTTCGCCACCATCTATGCCAAGCCGGCGGGCCGGCCGCTGGTCGATACCTTCGTCACCGAAGTGAGTCAGGACACCTGGATCCTGTTCCCTTGGGACATCGCGCCACAATTCGCGCCGCCGATCGCCAGCGTGCATCGCCGTTGATTTCGCCGCCGTCTCCGGTGACTCTTTCCGCATTCGTTCTGTTTTATTCGTCATCCGCCTTCGTGCGCTGACGGAAAGGGTTTGGTTGTGCGGTTCGTTTTCCGGCGCCTTGGTTTCGCACTGATCGTCGCGGTTTTGTCCGGCGGCGTCGCCGTCGCCCAGACGCGGCCTTCGCCGGAAGACGCCACGCCGCGCGTGCAGCACCAGCCCGCTTTCGCCCCTCATGACATGGTCGTGGCCGCGCATCCGCTCGCGGCGGAGGCCGGACGCGATATTCTGCGCAAGGGCGGCAGCGCGGTGGATGCCGCAATCGCGGCCGCGCTGGTGTTGAATCTGGTCGAACCGCAATCGTCAGGCGTCGGCGGCGGCGGCTTCCTCGTTTACTACGGCGCGGCGCATCATCAGATCGTCACGGTCGATGGGCGCGAGATTGCGCCACTGGCGGCGAAGCCCGACCGCTTCCTCAATTCCGACGGCACGCCGATGCACTTTTTCACCGCGGTGGTCGGCGGCCGCTCCATCGGCACGCCGGGCTATCTGCGCATGCTGGAACTGGCGCACCGCAAATTCGGCAAGCTGTCATGGTCGAGCCTGTTCCTGCCCGCGATCAAGCTCGCGACCGACGGCTTCCCGGTGTCGGAGCGTCTTCATATGCTGCTGGCGCAGGATCCCTTCCTGCCGAAATCGCCGTCGGCCAAGGGATATTTCTACCATTCCGACGGCACGCCGCTCGCCGCCGGCGAAATCGTCAAGAACCCGCAGCTCGCCCGCGTTTTCACCGAAGTGGCGATGCAGGGCGCAAAGATTTTTTATACCGGGCCGATCGCCCGCGACATCGTCGACGCGATCGCCGGCGCGACGCCGGCGGGAGATATGAGCCTCGACGATCTGGCGCATTATCGCGCCAAGGAACGCAAGCCGGTTTGCGGGCCGTATCGCGCGTGGCGCGTCTGCGGCATGGGGCCGCCCAGCTCGGGCGCGATCACGATGCTGCAAATCCTCGGCATGCTTCAGCGCTTTCCGGCGGAGCGGCTCAATCTCGACGAGCCCGGCGCGGTGCACCTGTTCACCGAGGCGGGCAAGCTCGCTTTCGCCGACCGCGACCGCTATCTGGCCGATACCGATTACGTGCCGGCGCCGGTCGCAGGGCTGATCGACCCGGATTATCTTGCCGCGCGCGCCAAACTGATCGACCCCGAACGGGACAGCGGCGCGCTCGCGCTCCCGGGCGATCCGCCGCGCCGCCACGCCGCCGACTGGGGCGGCGACGCCTCGCCGGAATTGCCCTCGACCAGCGATCTCGCGGTGATCGATGGCGACGGCAACGCCGTGTCGATGACCATGTCCATCGAAAACCAGTTCGGCTCGCGTGTCATGGTCGACGGGTTTTTGCTCAACAACGAACTGACCGATTTCTCCTTCCTGCCGGTGCATGACGGCAAGCCGGTGGCGAACGCGGTGCAAGCCGGCAAGCGGCCACGCAGCTCGATGTCGCCGACGATTGTGTTCGACAAAAGCGGCCTCAAGCTGATCGTCGGCTCCGCGGGCGGGCCCGCGATCATCGAAGACGTCGCCAAGACCATCATCGCGACGCTCGACGAGCGGCGGGATTTGCAGCAGGCAATCGACTTGCCGAATATCGGCAACCGCAACACCGGCGTCACCGAGATCGAGGCCGGGCCGTGGGCCGCGGCGCTGAAGGAGGCGCTCGAGGCGCGCGGCCATCGTGTCACGGTCGGGCCGCATCCGAGCGGCATCGCCGGGATCGAAGTCACGCCGCGCGGCCTCGAAGGCGCGGCCGATTCCCGCCGCGACGGCGCCGGGCGCGGCGACTAGTCGTCATGACCGACGATCCCAGGACGCGCCCGGTGGTGACGCTGCTGCCCGGGCGCCAGAAGCGCGCGCAGCAGGGCCATCCCTGGGTCTATTCCAATGAAATCGCGATGAATGCCGCGGCCAAGGCGCTGCCGCCCGGCACGCTCGTGACGTTGCAGGCCGCGTCGGGAGAGACGCTCGGCGTCGCCATGTTCAATCCGCGCCCGCTGGTCAGCGCGCGCTTTCTCGACCGCGAC